>Ga0126314_10000761_pt1 | contig 15424 bp, 9 predicted proteins | sample Plot105B_FD_92535 | JGI IMG/M metagenome (GOLD analysis project Ga0126314, IMG submission 92535) | Serpentine soil microbial communities from UC McLaughlin Reserve, CA, USA - Plot105B | ecosystem: Environmental > Terrestrial > Soil > Grasslands | place: USA: UC McLaughlin Reserve, Lake County...
ATCGCCAGGTTCGACCTGGGGCGTGGCGAGGCCACGCTTCCCTGCGGTGCCCATCGACGCGTCATCATCGAGCCTTCATCTGAGCGGGCTCGCCACGTCTATCGCCAGCGCGCCATGAATCGCTGCGCGACGACCCCCTGGTGTGATGCCCGCCGATGCGCATCATCGAGAACCTCCGCCGCAACCGGTTCTCGAACTTCATCGCCTGCTTGCCCTGAATCGCTGCGCGACCACGCTCCGGTGTGATGCGCGCCGATGCGCATCATCGAGAACCTCCGCCAGAACCAGCTCGCTACCTCCATCAATCGCTGCGCGGCCACCCGTCGATGAAGTGCCTATCGATGGGCATCATCGAGCGCCTCCGAAGAAGCCGGTCCGCCACCGCCATCGACTGCGCGCCATGAAACGTTGCGCGCCTCCCTTTGGTGAGGTGCCCATCCATGCGCATCATCGAGCGCCACCTCCATCAATGGCGCGCGATGAACCGCTACGCGACCACCCTCAGGTGGGACGCCCATCGATGCGCATCATCGAGCGCCTCCGAAGGAGCCGGTGCGCCACCGCCATCGACTGCGCGCCATGAAGCGTTGCGCTGCGAGCGCCAGTGAGGTGCCCATCGATGCGCCCTCACCGAGAGCCTCCGCAGGCACCGGTGAGCCACCGCCATCGACTGCGCGCCATGAAGCGCATGGGCGACCTCCGTGCGTTGCCGCCAGCCGATGCAGCGTGAACCGGTTCGCCACCTTCATCAGCTGGTCGCTGACGTGGGTGCGTCCGTGTTCGCTGATGACTCCTCCTTGAGTGCCCAGTCGGATGCGCCGGCCTGAACCGCCCCGCTGATTCACCGGTCCGTTCTCCACAACCATCCGGTGCATGGGCTCCTCGTTGGCGTGAACCCGTTCGCCATCTTCATCGCGCTCCTCATGAAGCGATGCACGGGCGTTCTCACTGATTGCCGAAACGCAGGTGGCCCTTTCGGCGCCCTAGCGGCGATGAGCCACGGCCCCATCGCCGTTGCACATGGCGCCAGCTCGCGCCGCATCAAGTGGGTCAGCCCATGGCGGGCGGCATCCACCCTTGAGCGTCTCCACATCGAATTGGTGTCGCGCCCCACGTGGCACAAGACACGAGCCTCACGTGGTGCCCCTGCGGTGAAGCCATCGACGCGCTGTTCCGCACCAGCACTTGAAACCACGCCACGCAGAACCTGGGGTGCATGACCTCACGGAGTCACCACCACATCCGAGAACCGACCGAACCACCGCGCGGTCCAGGGGGAACTGGGTGCGGGACCGAGCCCCTTGAGTCCTCATCTCCACCCTCAGGACTCCAGCCGGTCACTCCACCCGCTCCACGCGGCACGCGACGCAGGCTCATCACCACCCAGGCGCGCGCATCAGCATGGCGTTCCAAGTGAGCACAGCGGCGACGACGCGTGCCGATGTGGCCAGGAACGCGGTGACGGCAACGCATGCGGATGCCGCTCAGGTACACGGCTGCGGCGACGCGTGCCGATGGGGTCCAGGAACGCGGCGGCAACACGTGCCGAAGCAGACCGCCGTGCTCACGCCGAGCCTGTGGTCCAAACCCATCGACCGCGACGCCCGTTCCACGTGGAACACGACACCCACTGAAGCGCGCTTCTTCTGCACACCGGAGGACCGCACCGGCGCACGCCATCACGGCGTTCCACGTGGGACAGCCAACTGACTCAACGACGTCCGCCAGGTCATGCGAACTCACGCACGACCACCACACGCCACGCATCTACCGGTCCGCGACATCGGTCCGAATCGCATGGCCCGCTGTCTTCGCGGATGCGTCCCTGTTCTTCCAACTCGTGACCGCGTTCCACGTGGAACACGGCACACCCAGCCCTCAAGCCACCGCGAAGGCCATCACTTGAAGGACCTGTTCAACGGTCCTCAGCACCACATCGATGAGGCCGCGAAGAAGTCGCGGTCATCACCACGCGGCTCGCTTCCGCCTTCCACGTGGACCACGGCACCCACGCTCAACCATCACCGTTCGACCGCTTTCGCGTTCCACGTGGAACACGACTCACGCCGCATCAACCACGCGCGTGGCCATCACACGAGGCAGCGTCCTCGAGCCCCACCAACCACGGTCCACCACCACGCTGGTGAACCGCTGGCCCATGCATCACGGCGCCACCTGAACTGCTTCCGCGTTCCACGTGGAACACGCGGGCATGAAGCACGCCGCCACCTCGACTCTTTCGAACCCGTTCACGCACCACCCCGTTCCACGTGGAACACGGCATCGAGTCAGCCCAGATTCGACCGCTCGCGCTGACCGCTTTCGCGTTCCACGTGGAACACGATTCGCGTCGCCTCCACCTCATGCATGGCGTCAGGTGCGGACTTCGCGGCGCACTCACCCGCCACTTCTCTGCGAGGCCTCGACAGGTGTCGCGCGAGGCCTCTTCGCTGTTCCACGTGGAACACGAACAAGCATGCACGAGGCCTGGGTCAACACCGGTGACTGGCACTTCACTCCGGTTCACGCACCACCTCGTTCCACGTGGAACACCGCCACACGTAACGCACCCACGAGCGTCTCCAACAGCACCTCGCTTCGCGACAACACGTGGAAGCGTTGGGCTTCTCGTGAGCACCCGGATGTCAGCCTCAGGCCTTCGCCCATGAGGCGCCTGAACCCGGTCATCTCCACATGGAGCGCGGTGCGTTCCACGTGGAACACGGATGCTCGCAAGCGCACGTGCTCGTGAAGACGTCATCACGTCAGGTCGCGCACCGTGGCCTCGCTTCTCTACGCATCACCGACTCATCGCCGAACGCGTTCCACGTGGAACACCGCTCACGGCATGCGCTGCGACCCATCTGTCACCGCCACCACGCAGCGCTTCTTCAGCCACCTCAACAAGCAAGGTGGGGATGGCAACGCGCACGCCTTCGGGTCGCTTCTCGTTCCACGTGGAACACCGCGCACTGCATCGCGAACGGCCACGAACTGTCCCGCGCAGGTGCGTTGAAAGAGACCTTCGCGGCGACCTCTTCAACCCGGTGAGGCGAACACGCGGCGCTCATCCATGCCGCTTCTCGTTCCACGTGGAACACAGCATCCCTGGCTGACCCCACCTTCAAGCGAGGCGTCGGCATGGGCACGCGAACCAACTTCTCGACGTGCTCTCCAACCACGTGAGTCCAGCACACGGCACGCATCGAGCCTCTCCTCGTTCCACGTGGAACACGGCATCGCTGGCTGACCGCACCTTCAAGCGAGTTGTCCGGCATGGGCTGCGCGCGAACTTCTCAGCGACCTGCCCAACCACGCGCGGCCCACCCATCCGCGCCCCTTTTCGTTCCACGTGGAACACGGCCACGGCCTCTCAAGCAGGTAGAGGTCTCACGTGGGATGCCCCGACAAGGAACTGCGCGCCGGCCTCTGCGTCCAAGTACGGCCAACGCGCGGCGCTCATCCGCGCCTCTTCTCGTTCCACGTGGAACACGGCATGCGGCATCGCGGGATGGCTGAGGCTGCTCGCGAGCCGACATGCACGGCAGCGCGAAGCGGCTTCATCGAACAGGTGCGGACACCACGAAGGTTCGCCCCAGCCTCGTCGCCGTTCCACGTGGAACACGGAGCACGGCGGCTCCGGAGGACCGAGGCTTCACCCCAATCGGCATGAGCGGCACCGAGCAGCGCCTTCGATCACGCGAGGCCAGTACTGGGTGCGCATCTGGTCTCTTCGCCGTTCCACGTGGAACGCGGCGCGCGGCCACGCCAGGTGGCTCGACCTTCACGCGAGTCGACGCGCACTGGCACCGTGACGGAGTTTCTCGGCGACCTCGCGGAACCAGGACGACGCGCGGCACCCGGAGCCGTGAACCTTGATGCACGGATGTGGATGGGCTCCACCCGATGCCACCGCGACTGCTCGACTTCGTTCACGTGAAGCAGCCAGCACGCACACTCACTCGGGCCAGGCACACGGCGGACCGGGACACCACAGCACCACGAGTCGGCGACCTCTCAAGAAGAACCAGCGCGTCGCCCCACCCCAGGAACTCGTCTCCGTTCAGGGACTCCACTTCACGCGGGTCTTCATGGTCCGGGCCCCACTCACGGCACTGCTTCAGGAAGTCAGGTGACGCCGGCACCACCAACCAGACCTCACCCCATTCCCCAAGGACGAGCGCGTCCCCCTACCAACCAAAGGGCCTCGTCACTTCGCCGGCCCACGCCGTCCGCAGCACCTCGTGAAGTCGACGCACCCGCGCTTCGCGCCGCCGAAAGGAGCTCGTGCTCGGCATCACTGGCGCAGGCTCCCTTCAGAAAACTGACCCAAAGGACTGGATGGCTCGCGGCCTCCATTGCTCGCGCCATGTGGAGCCGGTCGAAAGTGGAGGACGGCATCCACTCCCCTGCCCCATGCACTCACTTCATCGACGTCCGTAAACGAGAAGCGCCAGGAACCCTCACGTGAACGGACATCCGCTGGCCACACGAACGGGTGCATTCACCTCCTTGGGTATCGCGAGTGCCCCCGGCTCGCCCATGCCTGACCAGGTCGGCGGTCACATCGAAGATGCGCTCCAACTCCCGTCGCGACGAGACCTCTGCCTCCATCGCTCGGGCCTCAGCACCTGGACCAAAGCTCGGGCGTCACGACCAAGACCATCCGGCACATGTGCTGGAGCACATGGAGTCCGAACGGGGTCTCAAGCCTCTGGGGTGCGCATGTTGAACGGCCTTCCGTCCCACGCTTCAGGCACCAGGAAGTTCACGTCGTGGGCTCGAAGGTCTCGGCTCCATGCCCAGGAGCGACAACCTCTCGCGCGCGTTCGAACACGGTCCGGTCTCGAAGCCCTCATCTCACGACGACGAGTTCGAACTTCGCGGTCGAGGCCCCCGAAAAAATGGCACCACGTCGGCCCTGTTCCACGTGGAACGAGCTTCAACCAGGGCTCGGAGCTCCGCGTCCGCAACGGACCTCACGTGCACCTGCCTGGAAGCTCGCATCAAGTCATGACAGCCGTGCAGGACTGAGCCCGCAGGCCTGCTCTTTCTCCAACCTCGTGACCCGACTCTGCCCACCCGACTCCGGCCCGCGGTCCCGCTAGGAGCTGTGAACCGAGCAGACCGCTCCGCGTTCGTGAACCTCTTGAACCAGGGCCTTCGAACGGCGCGCCTCACCAGTCGCCGCGAAACGCCGCGCCGCGCGCACCGAAAACACCCGCGTGTTGCATGGCCACACGACTTCACGCAGCGGGGTCAGCGTCCTGGTCCCAAAGCTCGACCCATCCGCCACCTCCAGCCCCGCGAACAGACAGGTCCACCCCTGGGTCCCTCTCAGGTCGAGTGAGCAACCCATCAAGCGAATGCTCTCGCCCTGACTCCGCTCCGAAGCGATGCAGCCTCCAGTCATATCCCTCACTCGCACGAAGAAACCGCCAGCCCTCCAGTCCCCCCAGCAACCCGCCCTCCCCTGCCCCCATACCGAGCCGGCTTCCGCGCGAATGGCAGGTCGAATCACAGCCCAGCAACCGTGCCGCTCGAACCCTTGAGATAGTGCAGGGCAGCACGACGACGGGCTTCGTGCCCACGCCACATCGCAGGCACCGTTCGCGACGACACGCGAACCTCCATCACCGTCCGAAGGTCACTCCGTGCTCCCTCTCAAACGCTGGTTGTCCCCCGAAGAAGCCGCCGAGGTGCTCCGTCCCTACGCGGCCTTCCGGCAACGAAGCGCCGGCAACGGCATGGATGTGGACCCCCTCGTCCTCTCCGACGGTTTCGGCAGCAGCGGTGCCGGACTGTTTGCAGGCGGGCGCGTCTCGTCACTCAAATTGGAGAACAGCCGAGGCTCGACGTTCATCGACGGCGACCTGGTCGTCGATGGCTGGCTCGAGAACCCAGGCGGACTCGTCTTCGTGCGCGGCAACCTCATCGCGCACACGGTCTACACCTCCGAGTACCTCGTCATCCTCGGGGACCTTCGAGTCCGCCGCCTGTTCGGAGAAGACGAACCCCTGGGCACCTGCGTCTTCGGCGATGCCTACGTCGAGAGCGCCATCTTCTTCCACAACCATCAATTCAACGTCCGGGGCACCGCCCACCTGGGCGAAGAAGTGCATGACGAAGTCCACGGACGCGAAGCAGTGAAGCAACGACTCGTCGACTGGGGTCTTCACTCCGACCCGCGACAGGAAGTACCGCTCGACGTGGTCCGACACGGGCTGCGCGGACTCGCCGAATCATGGGGTCCGCTCTCCGATGAACTGGCCTCGCTTCGCTACACGCCGAAGCCTTCGGACCTCGTCGCGGAGCCTCCAGTTCGGCCATCCCGTCCCGGCGTCCTCCTCGAACTGGAGCAATGGTTCGCATCGAGCCCCCTGCCCCAGCGACAACAACTCGAAGCGCTGCGCGCGCAGTGGCTCGCTCGACTCAGTGACCCGGCGGTCCGCGCGGAGGCGGGGCGAGTGATTCGCAAGCACCTCAACTCCAAGAAGCTCATCGCGGACCGCGACGCGCTCCTGCGCGACCTGGCGTAGCGCCCAAGGCGAATCACCGCGGACTCGCACGGCTCAGCGCGTCCACTCTCCCTGGTAGAGCACGACGCGATATCCGTCGGGGTCCTCGAAGGTCTTCCCGTGCACGTCCCAGTATGGGTTGTGTGAGCGCACCGGTTGGAAGCCCGCTTGCACCATGCGCTTCACCCGCGCCTCCCACTCCGCGCGCCTCGGCACGTAGAAGACCAGCAGGTGTTCCGGCGAAGGGGCGCGAGGTGCCTCGTGTCCGCGCTCCACCGTGAACTCCAGATGGTACGGCGTCCCCACCTGGCCGAGCATCACCCCGTCGAAGCCCGCGTGGTCCTCGAAGCCTCCCACGAGCTCGAAGCCAAGCCCCTCTCGATAGAACCGCACCACCGTCGCCAGACTCCGCGTCGGTCGAGCGACCCGCAGCTTGCACATGTCCATCCCAGGTCCGTCCTCACCACGAACGAACCCGGTGAAGGCTCGCGCGTCTCACGGTCGTGACGCGTGCGCGCTCGATGACGAGCGGCACTCGATGCACGATGCAGTCGCGGAAGCATCGCGCCATCTCCGGCGCGCGTGTTCATACACGGCAAGGCAATGGCAGGAGTCCAACGCGTCAGAGCCGTCCGCCTCACGGATTCGGAGGAGACACGGGCTCCACGAAGTACGCCTGTTTGTGCCGAGGCTCGGACTCGTAAGCGGCGGCGAGCTCACGCGCGTGCCTCTCGTTCGGGAACACGGCCACCTCCGCCCGGTTGCCGTGCTCATCCTGTCGAATCACCGCCCAACCCCGACGAGGACGAGGCTGCCTCACGGGCGGAGTTCCACGCGGCTCCACCGCGTACCACTGCTTGTGCGCCCGAGCTTCCATCCGACGCGCCAGGCACTCCGCATGTCCTCGGCTCGTCATCACACAGACATCATGGCGATGGCCCGTGTCGTCCTGCCGGTACACCGCCCAGCCCTCCGTCAGCGGCGGTGCTCCAGGGTTGGGCCGCCACACCACCTCATCGCGCCACCAGTCGAGATGCGCGAGCGCATGGCTCAACTCCTCCTCCAAGGTCATGACATGGAAGTCGTCGGTGACCTTCAAATAGAAGACGAAGAACTGGAAGCCGCAGTCCGCGCGCCAACCCCAGTAGTCGGTGGGGCCGAGTCCATCACCTTCCACGTCTCGGAAATGCGGAGGTCCCCAGCGTCGCTCGAAGTCGGCGCGGGACGCTCGTGCCACCGCGACTTCAGCTTCCTGGGGCTCATCGTCACCCCAGACCACCGGCCGGTCCGTCGGAATCGGCTGCATGCGAGGCACCTCCACCCTCAAGCTAACGAGGTCCCTCCCAGCATGCTCGCTCGCTCACTCTCCAGACACGGCGGCAACTGATACTGGATGGCAGTTGTCCGCATGGCGCCACGCGCGCACCTCCACGGTGCACGCGCGAGCCGCCCTCCCCTGCCCTACTGCTTCGCGAACACGGCGACCTGTCGCTCGGCGCCGGAGAACGGCAGCCGGTACGCCCTCGCGGACACCACTCGCAGCTGTCGCTCCTCGGCGCGCGCCGCCAGCTCCGCGTCCGACTGCGACTTGCCGAGCATCGCCACCACGCGGCCACCCTGCTCCACATATGCCGGCGCCAACGCCAGCCAGTCCGGCAGGTCCCTGAACGCGCGCGCAATCAACAGCTCCGCGCGTGGAATCCCTTCCGTCTCCGGCTCGCCCTCCGCGCGCGCGTGCAACCCGCGCACGCCTTGCAACCCGAGGCTCGCGGACGCGGCCTTGATGAACGCGACCTTCTTGCCCACCGTGTCCACCAACGTCACGCCGAGCGCCGGCAACGCAATCTTCAACGGCAGTCCCGGGAAGCCCGCACCCGCGCCCAAATCCAACAACGACGCCGCGCCCGTCACCTCCGGCAGCACCGCGAGCGAGTCCAGGAAGTGCTTCTCCAACACCTCCTCCGGCGCCGTAATCGCCGTGAGGTTCACCTTCGCGTTCCACTTCAGCAGCTCCGCCATCAGCCGCTGCAACCGGGGCCCCACGTCCTCGCCCACCGACACGCCCAGCGCCTGGCAGCCGGATGCCAGCAGATCTACGAACCTCGTGTTATCCACAGCACCTCCACAGCGCGGAGGGCCATAACCCTCCGGAATCATTCAGGGGATTCTCATCCCCAAAGTTGTCCACACGTTGTCCACACCCCCTGTTCTGATCACTCCAGGGGGGTATTGCCTCCGCCCGAGGGGCCCGAGACGCGCTTGAGCGCCACCAGCAACAGCGACACGGCCGTGGGCGTCAGGCCTGGAATCCTCCGCGCCTGTCCCACCGTCGAAGGCCGGTGCGCGCCGAGCTTCTCCGCCGCCTCCTTGCTCAGCCCCCGCACCTCCGTGAAGCGAAAGCCCTCCGGAATCCGCCACCGGTCCGTCGCCTCCGACTCGCGCGCCGCCGCTCGCGCCGCCTGGGCGATGTAGCCCTCGTACTTCACCTCCACCTCCACCTCCTCGGCCACGTCCTCCGCCAGCACGGGCCAGTCCGCCCTCCCCTCCCCCAACTGCCCGTACGTGACTTCGGGCCGCTTCAGTCTCGCCGCGAGGCCCGTGCGCTTGAGTCGCGCCACTTCCCCGGCCACCTCGCGACCGCGCGCCTCCGCACGCTCCAACGCCTCACGCGGCAACAACCCCACGCGGTGCCCGTGACGCGCCAGCCGCAGGTCCGCGTTGCCCTCGCGCAATCGCAGCCGGTGCTCGGAGCGACTGGTGAACATGCGGAACGGCTCGTCCACGCCCTTGGTCACCAGGTCATCCACCAGCACCGCGCCATGCGCCTCGTCGCGGCCGAGCAGCAGCGGCGGCTCGCCCTTCACCTGAAGGCCCGCGTTGAGCCCGGCCCACAGGCCCTGGAAGGCGGCCTCCTCGTAGCCCGACGTGCCGTTGAGCTGGCCCGCGAAATACAGGCCCGCGACGGCCTTCGTCTCCAGCGTGGGCTTGAGCTGCGTGGGCGGCGAATAGTCATACTCCACCGCGTAGCCGTAGCGGACGACCTCCACCCGCTCCAGTCCGGGGATGGTGCGCAGGAAGTCGAGCTGCACGTCCGCGGGCAGGCTGGTGGACAGGCCCGCCGGATACACCAGCGGCGAGTCCGGCCCCTCGGGCTCCAGGAAGACCTGATGCCGCTCGCGCTCCGCGAAGCGCACCACCTTGTCCTCCAGTGACGGGCAGTAGCGCGGCCCACGTCCGACAATCTCCCCCTGGTACAGCGGTGAGCGGTGCAGGTTGTCGCGCAGCACGCGGTGCGTCTGGAGCGTCGTCGCCGTGATGCCGCACGTCACCGAGGGCTGACGCGGGAACGGCACGCCGCGGGCCGACTCCTCACGCGTGCGCCAGGAGAACGGACGCGGCGGGAAGTCACCGTGCTGCGGCTGCACCGCGTCCCAGTCGATGCTCGCGCGCGCCAGCCGCGCCGGTGTCCCCGTCTTGAAGCGGCCCAGCGTGAAGCCGAGCGTGCGCAGTGAATCCGACAGGCCGCGAGCCGCGTCGTCACCGAGTCGCCCGCCGACCTCCTTCTTCTCCCCCACGTGCATCAGCGCCTGGAGGAAGGTGCCCGTGGTGAGCAGCACCGCCGACGCGGACACCTGCGTGCCGTCGCCGAGCAGCACGCCCGTCACGCGCGCGTCCTCGACGACGAGCGTGGAGACCTCGCCCTCGAGCACGGTGAGGTTCGGCTGGGTGAAGAGGACGGACTGCATCAGGGCCGAGTACTGCTCGCGGTCGCACAGCACGCGAGTCGCCTGGACGGCGGGGCCCTTGGAGGCATTGAGCGTCTTGAAGTGGGTGCCGGCGAGGTCCGCCACGCGCCCCATCTGTCCGCCGAGCGAGTCCAGCTCCCGCACCAGGTGGCCCTTGGCGGTGCCGCCCACCGCGGGGTTGCAGCTCATCACCGCGGAGCGCTCGCGCTTGAGGGTGATACCGAACGTGGCCAGGCCCAGGCGCGCGCAGGCGAGCGCCGCCTCACAGCCCGCATGGCCCAGGCCCACCACGATGACGTCGTACCGGAGTCCCATCGCTCACGAGGGTCGCCGGAGGGCTTCGGGACCTGACGCGGCCCGCTCCGTCAGGCACCGAGCACCCTGGCTCCGCGCGCCGCGACCTGTGAGGTCCCCTATGTCTCCGGTGCGCCCCCTTGGCAAGCAAAGGGAAGGTTTACGGGAGCGCGCGAGGCGGGCAGTGGGAGGGGTTGAGGGCTGCCTGCCTCGCGCGCACCGGCCATCCTCCGGAAGGTCAGTCCCGTGCGACGGGCTTTCCCTCCGGCGTGGATGGCGATTCAAAAATGTCGGGCGGGCCCGAAGGCGTCGCCGGTACCTCGGGGCCGCACCTTCGCGCGACGCCCCTTCCCCCTTGCGCGCGAGAGGGCCCCTGCCGCCTCGCGCGCTTTGACTTCATGGTGTCGCACACACGGAGGGCGGACCTGGGACCGTGGCGGTGAGGGCGCGACGGTAAACTCGAGCTCGAGACTCCGAAGGGTCCTGCACCCCCGTGTGCGCGACGGGGATATGAATAACCGGAGGGTCTGACATGCCGGCTTTCGGGCGGTGGGCCGCTTGGAGGCGGGTCGGCGCGGACGTGTGCTCCAGGCTCCTCCTCTCCCCCGCCGTCGCCGGGGCCTGAAGACGGGTGGCGGGAGGACGTGGGGGATTGTTCCCGCCGTGGAACGCTGCGTGGCGCCTCGTGGTGCTGGTCAGCCAGGGCCCGCGCCGCTATCCAGCGTCCACGATGATGAAAGTCCGGAGCACCTCCCAGGGAGTCGCCACCGCGCCGCTCGCGAGCGACCCGCCGAGGGAGCGTCTGCCCGGCATCTGGAGTCCGGTACGAACTCGCGCGCGCAGCGGTGCGCGCCTCACGCCTGGGATGGCATGAACGCCCTCACGAAGAAGTCGCCCCCGTCGGGCACGTTGTCGCTGGAGCTGCTGCTGGGGATGCTTACCGCGTTCGCGCCGCTGTCCATCGACATGTACCTGCCCGCGCTGCCACGCATCGCGACGGACTTGCAGTCGACGCAGTCCATCATCCAGCTCACGCTCGCGTCGTGCTTCGCGGGGCTGGCGTTGGGGCAGCTCTTCACCGGGCCGCTCATCGACCGGTTCGGACGGACCCGTCCGCTGTACGTGGGGCTGGCGGTGTATGTGCTGGGCTCGCTCGGCTGTGCGCTCGCGCCCACGGCGACGGCGCTGGTGGCGATGCGCTTCTTCCAGGCGCTGGGCGGCGCGGTGGCGTTGGTGGCGCCGCGCGCGGTGGTGCGGGACTTGTGGTCCGGTGCCGACGCGGCGAGGACGATGTCGCGCTTGATGCTGGTGGTGGGCGTGGCGCCCGTGCTCGCGCCGTTGCTGGGCGGCTTCGTGCTCCAGCACGCGAGTTGGCGGGTCATCTTCATCTTGCTCGCCATCATTGGCGCGGTGGCGCTGGTCGCCACGTGGAGGGTGTTGCCGGAGACGGCGCCCGAGCACTCCAAGACAAAGGGCATGCGCGCGCGCCTGGGGGAGCTGCTGCGGGACGCGGACTTCGTGGGCCCGGCGCTCGCGGGTGGCTTCGCGTACGCGGGGATGTTCGCATACATCGCCGGTGCGCCGTTCGTGTTCATCACGCTGCACGGGGTGAAGGAGCAGGACTTCGGCTGGTTCTTCGGCGCCAACGCTGTGGGGTTGGTGGCGCTGGCGCAGCTCAATCGCAAGCTGCTGCGCCACATCCCGCTGCACCGGCTGCTGCGTCTGGCATTGACGCTGTATGTGTTGACGGCGGCGGGGGTGATGGCCGTCACGTGGAGTGGGGTAGGGGGCTTCTGGGGGATTGCCGCCGCGCTGTTCCTCTTCGTTCCGACGCTCGGCCTGGTGGGTCCGAACTCCGCGGCCATCGCGCTGGAGCGACACGCCGCGCATGCGGGCCTCGCGTCGGCGGTGCTGGGCGCGCTCCAGTTCACCGCGGCGGCCTCCGCGTCCTGGGCGGTGAGCGTGCTCAATGACAATACGGCGAAGCCGATGGGCGGTGTGGTGCTGGCGGCGGCCGTGCTGGCGTGGCTGTCTGGCTTCCTGGGCCACCGGGCGCGCTCGCGAGCCGCGAGCACGGAGCCAGCGGCCTCACGTGTCGGGTGAACGTGGTGTGTGAAATGTGACGTCGAGCCCGTCGCCCGCACGTGCCCTCTCGAGCAAAAGCCTCTCATGAACGGGCTATCTTCTCGTGTGGACCCTCGGGTTCCCGCACCGACGCGGGTCCTCTCCTCCATCTGCCTCGCGGGAAGAGGTGCCACCGCATGGACAAGAAGGAACGGTTCGACCGCTCGCGGTTGCCGGAGGGCGTCTCATTCGACCGGAAGGAAGGGCTCTACGCGGAGCTCGGTCCAGACGGCCTGGTGGTGCATCTGGGCGTCTACGAGAACGGTCAGCGCAAGCCCGGCACCTGGGCCCTGAATGTGGCGCCGGATGGGAGCTGGGCGCGCATGGAGAAGACCACGGTCCACGAATGGTGGGGCTACCTGGCCCTTCCTGAAGACGCGGAGAGAGCGCTGGCGAACTGGAGCTCTCTGTGGCTCGACAAAATCACCGACGCCATGAAGAGCCCATTCCCCGGCATCAATCTCCAATGCACTTTCTGCGAGAAGTACCAGCGCGAGGTGAGACATCTCATCGCGAGCGAGAACGCCTATATCTGCGACGAATGCGTCGGCCTGTGCAACGACATCATCAAAGAACGCGCCTCGAAATAAGGCACCGGAGAGGTCCGCTCGCACGCCGCTCACGCGCGGGCATGAAAAAGCCCCGAGGCGCCACGCAGGCACCTCGGGGCTGAGTGCTCAACCCGGTGAAGGGTGAGCCGTCACCGCGTCACGGCGCGGCCTGAGCGGGCACGGGGGCCTTCGCCTTCTTCTCCGCGGTGGCGAAGTCACCGGCCTTCACCTGGGTGACTTTCGTCCAGTCCAGGTGTCGCGACATGGCCTGGCGCACATCGGTCGGCTTGAGCTTGGAGAGCTGCTGCTCCACACCCGCGTCGAAGGTGAGGGTGCGTCCCAGGTACAGGTAGCTGGAGAGCTTGCGCGCCAGGTTGCCGTCCTGCGCCCGAGCCGCCTGCCGGTACTCCAGCAGACCCGCGCGAGCCTTCTCCAGTTCCTCCGCCGAGTAGTCCTTCTGCAGCACGTTCGTGACTTCCTCGCGCATCGCCGTCTCGAGCCGGCTCGCGTTCTCCGGCGCGTAGATGGCGTAGGTGATGAACGTGCCCACCGCGTCCAAATCACCGGGGTCGATGTTGCTGGCGACGCCGTAGGACAGGCCGTCCTTCTGGCGGATGCGCGTGGCCAGCCGCGAGTTGAGGAAGCCGCCCCCGAGCACGAAGTTGCCGAGCATCAGCGCCGGCCAGTCCTTGTCGTCCTCGCGCAGCTTGAGCGTCTGCCCCGCGTAGAAGTACGCGTTCGCCTTGTCCGGCGTCTCCAGGGCCACGGCCTTGGGGCCCACGTCGTTGAAGACCTCCGGCACGCGCTCGTAGGGCGCCGGGCTCTTCCAGTCGCCGAACAGCTTGCCGGCCTCGGCGATGAGGTCCTTCGGCTCGAAGTCACCCACCACGGCCAGCTCCGCGTTGGCGCCGCCGTAGAACGCCTTGTGGAAGGCGCGGGCCTGCTCCAGCGTGGTGTCCTTCGCGCCGGCGATGCGCTCGTCGAGCGTGGGCACGTAGTAGGGGTGGCCCTTCGTGTAGTGGCCCGACAGCGTCCGCCAGAAGGCGATGCTGCCCTGCGTCTCCGGCTCGCTGCGCTGCGACTCCAGGTCCGCCAGCCGCGCCTGCTTGAGCAGGGAGAACTCCTTCTCGTCGAAGGAGGGCTCGCGAAGAATCTCAGCCACCAGCGCCAGCACCTTGGGCAGGCTCGCGCGCGGGCACTCGATGGACACCGACGCTCCGGCAAGGCCCCCGTCCACGCCGACGCGCGCCTTCAGCTTGTCGAACTCGTCCTGGATTTGCTGCCGCGTGTGCTTCTTCGTCCCGCGCATCAGCATGCGGCCCGTGTACGACGCCGCGTCGGCCTTCCCGCGCAGCGCCGCCTCCGTGCCCCAGTGGAAGGACAGGGACGCGTTCACCATCTCACCGCGCGTCTTCTTGGACAGCACCGCGTACTTCATGCCGCCCGGCAATTCGCCGCGCTGCACGCGCGCCTCGATGTTGGCGGGGGAGGGGTCGAACGCCTCGCCCTGCGCCACCGCGGCGCGGCCCTTGTAGCCGTCCATCATCTTCGCCATGTCCACCGGCGGCGGCAGCTCCGAGCGCTCCGGCTTCGCCGTGGGGATGAACGCGCCCAGCGTGCGGTTGGAGGCCTTGAGGTAGGTGGCCGCCACGCGCGTGACGTCCGCGGGCTTCACCGCCTCGATGCGGTCGCGGTGCAGGAACATCAGGCGCCAGTCGCCGGTGGCGGCCCACTCGGACAGGCCGATGGCGGCGCGCTCGGAGTTGTTCAGCGTCAGCTCCATCATCTTCAGGAGCGTCGTCTTCGCGCGGGAGACCTCCTCGTCGGTGAAGGGCGTGCGCGCCGCGTCCTCCACCGTCTTCAGCAGCACCTCGCGCGCGGCGGCCAGGGGCTGGTCCTCGCGCATGTCCGCGCTGAAGCCGATGATGCCCGGGTCGCGGAACTGGTAGTTGTACGCGGACGCGTTCGACGCCTTCTTCGTCTCCACCAGGGCCTTGTAGAGACGGCCGGACGGGTGGTCGCCCATCGCGAGCGTCAGCACGTCGATGGCGGCGAAGTCGGGGTGGGCGCCCTCGGGCACGTGGTACACGCTGGCGAGCAGGGTGTTGTCGCCCACGCGGCGCAGCGTCACCTCGCGCTCACCGTCCTGGGTGGGCTCGGCGGTGTACGTGGCGGGCAGGGGCGTGGCGGG
>Ga0126314_10000762_pt1 | contig 15410 bp, 13 predicted proteins | sample Plot105B_FD_92535 | JGI IMG/M metagenome (GOLD analysis project Ga0126314, IMG submission 92535) | Serpentine soil microbial communities from UC McLaughlin Reserve, CA, USA - Plot105B | ecosystem: Environmental > Terrestrial > Soil > Grasslands | place: USA: UC McLaughlin Reserve, Lake County...
AGCGAGGCCATGTGCGAGGCGCTACTCGACGAGGGGGTCGATCACCTCTTCGGCTACCCTGGGGGCGCGATCATGCCTTTCTACCACGCCCTCCCCGATTACCCGCTGAAACACATCCTCACCCGCCACGAACAGGCTGCCGCCCACGCGGCGGACGGCTACGCGAGGTCGACGGGTAGGGTCGGGGTGTGCGTGGCCACGAGCGGGCCAGGGGCGACCAACCTGGTCACGGGGTTGGCGACGGCCCAGATGGATTCGGTGCCGCTGGTGGCGATCACGGGCCAGGTCGGAAGACCGGCGATGGGCAAGGACTCTTTCCAGGAGACGAACGTCATGGGCATGACGTTGCCCTTCACCAAGCACTCCTTCCTGGTCGAGGATCCCGACAAGCTCTACCCGACGATGCGGCGGGCTTTCGAGATCGCCCGCAGCGGAAGGCCAGGGCCCGTCCTCGTCGACGTGCCCAAGGACGTGCAGCTGGCGGCCACGAACGACAACGGCTACCGGCGTCTCAAGGAGGCGCCTCCTCCTGTGGAGTCGCCTGGACTCGAGCGGGCCGCCATGCTCCTCAGGAACGCGAAGCGGCCCCTGATCCTGGCCGGACACGGCGTCACACTTGGTAACGCCGAGATGGAGCTCAGGCTGCTCGCGGAGAGGACGGGCATCCCCGTGGTGACGACGCTCCTCGGCATAAGCGCCTTCCCCGACGACCATCCGTTGTACCTGGGCTGGCCGGGGATGCACGGGCAGGCCAGCGTCAACCGCGCCATAGACCGCTCCGACCTCCTTTTCGCCGTCGGGATGCGCTTCGACGACAGGATCACGGGCGCGGTCCACAAGTTCGCCAAGGGCGCGAAGGTCATCCACATCGACATCGACCCCTCCGAGCTCGGCAAGGTCATAAAGCCGACCGTAGGCATCGCCGCTGACGCCAAAGCCGCGATGCGTTCGATCCTCGGACACCTTGATGACGCCCCCGATGAGGGCGAAGGTTGCGGGCACTGGCGCGAGGAACTGGTAGCGAGCCAGGAGCCGGAGAGGCGCCGCAAGGAGACCGCGCGGGACGAGTACGGTCCCATACAGGTGATGGAGGCCATAAAGGCTGCCGCTGGCCCGGATCTGCGGGTCGTCACCGACGTGGGGCAGCACCAGATGTGGGCCGCCCAGTTCTTCGAGTTCACCAAGGCCAACAGCCACATCACGAGCGGGGGCCTCGGCACGATGGGCTTCGCGCTACCGGCGGCGATGGGCGTGGCCTTCGCCTATCCCGAAGATCCCGTGTGGGTAATTGCCGGCGACGGTGGCATCCAGATGAACATCCAGGAGCTCGCCACCATAAGAGATTTCGGTCTGAACATAAAGGTCGCCGTATTGAACAACGGTTACCTCGGGATGGTCCGACAGTGGCAGCAGTTCTTCCACAACCGCCGCTACTCCGAGACGCCCATAACCGGGCCAGACTACGAGCAACTCACCGCCTCCTACGGGCTTGCAGGGCGCACCGTCAGCGAGGGCGACGACGTCGGGGCGGCCGTGCAGTGGGCCCAGGAACAGGATGGCTGCACCATCCTGGACTTCCACATCGACCCCGAGGCGAATGTCTACCCCATGATCCCATCTGGGATGTCCGTCAACGAGATGATCGAAGAAGATGGTGCCTGAGCCGGCCACGGGCGTCGCCCTGAACACTATCGAGGTCCGCTTCACGGGCGGTATGCTCGCCCTGAACAGGCTGCTCATGACGCTCCAGAACAAGAGGATGCCCGTTGCGGGTTTCACGCTAGCCCGCGAAGCAGGCGGCATGCGCGCAACGCTTTTGCTCGACTGCCCGCCCGAGTCGGCGCAGCGCTACACGGCCCTCATCTCGGCCCTCGAAGACGTGAGCGAGGCGGGACCGACGGAGACTATAGAGGTGGCCCTGATCGAGACCTCGAGCGACTGGCGCGGGGCGGCGGAGCGGGCCGGCATCTCAGCCCACGAGAACGCTGGCACGGTCGTGGCCTCGGGGAGAACCGAGAAGGTCGAGGAATTTCTCGCCTCTCTGGGCGACGGCGTGGAGGACATCCTACGGCTTGGTCCTGTAGCCCGTCCGGAGGGCGCAATCGGGGGAGGATTCTAGATGGCAAGGGTATACCGTGAAGGAGATATAGGGAATGAGATCACGACCCGCAAGGTCGCGATTCTCGGTTACGGCAGCCAAGGCCACGCCCACGCCCTTAACCTGAAGGAATCAGGTTGCGACGTGACCGTCGGCCTCTACGAGGGCTCGGGAAGCTGGCCCCAGGCCGAAAATGACGGGCTGCGGGTCAAGACCATCGCGGAGGCGACGAGGGATGCTGACGTCGTTATGATGCTCCTCCCCGACGAGAAACAGCCAGCGGTCTTCGAGGCCGAGGTAGGGCCGAACCTCTCCGAGGGCGACCTGATGCTCTTCGCCCACGGCTTCAACATCCACTTCAACCAGATCGTCGTCCCCCTCGAGGTCGACCTCGGCCTCGTCGCCCCCAAGGGACCGGGACACGTGCTCAGGCGTCTCTACGTCGCGGGCAAAGCCATGCCCTCGCTGTTCGCGGTACAGAACGACGCTTCCGGGCGGGCGAGGGACATAGTTCTCTCCTACGCCCGCGCCATAGGGAGCGGCCGCGCCGGCATTATCGAGACCACCTTCGCCGAGGAGACCGAGACGGACCTCTTCGGGGAGCAGGCGGTGTTGTGCGGGGGGCTTTCGGCGCTCCTCAAGGCCGGGTTCGAGACGCTCGTGGAGGCCGGCTACCAGCCCGAGCTCGCCTATTACGAGTGCGTAAACGAATTGAAATTGATCGTCGATTTGATCTACGAGGGCGGACTCGCGGGGATGCGTTACTCGATCTCGAACACCGCCGAGTACGGCGACTACACGGCGGGGCCGAAGATCATCGACGAAGCGGCCAAAGAGAGGATGCGCGCCATCCTCGCTGACATCCAGAGCGGCAAGTGGGCCAAAGACTGGGTCCTGGAGAACCAGGCCGGGGGATCCAGCTTCCTCGCCATGCGCCGCAGGGAGGCCGAGTCACAGGTCGAGAAGGTCGGACAGGAGCTGCGGGCGCTCGCGGCCGAGGGCATAGAGACGCCCGCGGGCTCCGCTGGAGGTGAGAACCTATGAGTCGTAAAGCGTTCGCGGCGTCAGACGCCGAGTGGGCCTACCACGGCGGCGAGCTGGTGAGGTTGGGCGAGATACGCCTCTCCCCCGCGACCCACGCCCTGAACTACGGCACGGGGGTCTTCGAAGGCATCAGGGCTTACTGGAACGAGGACCGCGGGACTTTACAAGTCCTGAAGCTGCGCGAGCACTACGAGCGTTTCGAGAAGTCCTGCCGGCTCTTGCGTATAGACCTGCCCGCCACGGTCGACGAGCTCTGCGACATTACGCTGGAGATACTTAGGCGCAACGCCCCGCGCGTGGACACCTACATCAGGCCGCTGGCCTTCAAGGCCGTCGAATCGGTGGGTGTCAACCTCAAGGGTGAATCGGAGCTCTCCATCTTCACGGTTCCCATGGGCAACTACGTCGAGCTTACGGGCCTGAAGGTCTGTGTCTCCTCCTGGCGGCGCACGCCGGACAACGCCATCCCGGCCCGCGCCAAGTGCACGGGCTCCTACGTCAACACGGCGCTAGCGGTCGACGAGGCGCACATGGGGGGATACGACGACGCCATCTTCCTCACCCAGGACGGCCAGGTCTCCGAGGCGAGCGCGGCGAACATCTTCCTCGTCAGGAAAGGCCAGCTCATCACGCCGCCCGTAACGGCGGACATCCTGGAGGGCATAACGCGCGACGCCGTCATGGAACTTGCGAGCAATGAGCTCGGGATCCCCGTCATAGAGCGTGCGGTGGACCGCACGGAGCTCTACGCCGCAGACGAGGTCTTCCTCTCGGGGACGGGGTTCCAGATCGCACCGGTGGTTCAGATCGACGACCGTCCCATCGGGACGGGCAGCATAGGACCCGTCGTCGAGCGGTTGCAGGAGTTGTACTTCAAGGCCGCGCGGGGCGGGTGGGAAGAGTACGCAGACTGGACCGTGACCGTCGAGGTTGCGGAGCGGGCGGCGGGATGAGATACTGCCGCCCTTCATGAAGGAGAACTTCTAGACATCTTGCGCGTCTCTCGCCACATCCTACGACTAACCAGGGTGGCCGCCGGGCGAATTACCAGCCCCGGCATCTAGCCGGCTGTCCGCGGCCACCAGCCTCAGAGAGCATTTCTTCGACAACATTTCGAAACGTAGGAGGACGAGACACATGCGTCGAGTAGAGATCTTCGACACTACGCTCCGCGATGGAGAGCAATCACCAGGCATCTCCCTGTCGGTAGAAGAGAAGGTAGAGATAGCCCGCCAGCTCGCCCGGCTGAAGGTGGACGTCATAGAGGCCGGGTTCCCCATAACCTCCGAGGGGGACTTCGAGTCGGTGAGCCGCATAGCCTCGGAGGTCAGGGGGCCGAGGATCACCGGCCTCGCCCGCATCCACGAGCAGGACATCGTCCGCGCCTGGGAGGCGGTGCAGTGGTCACAGAGGCCGCGCATCCACACCTTCGTGGGCACCTCGGATCTGCACATAGAGCACCAGATGCGCTCGAATCGGGAGGACATCCTGAGGAGGGCCGGCGAGGCCGTCACGTTCGCCAAGAGCCTCTGCGAGAACGTCGAGTTCTCCCCCATGGACGCCACACGCACGGACATCGGCTACCTATCCGAGATCGTCGCCGCTGCCGTCGAGGCGGGCGCCGACGTCGTCAACATCGCCGATACGGTCGGCTACACGACGCCGGTCGAGTTCGAGGCCTTTCTCAGGGAGCTCCGCGAGCGGGTTCCTGCGCTCGATGAGCGCATCCTCTCGGTCCACTGCCACGACGACCTCGGGATGGCCGTCGCCAACTCGCTCGCTGGGGTCGAGGTCGGGGCCGGCCAGGTCGAGGTCGCCGTCAACGGCATCGGGGAGCGGGCGGGGAACGCCTCGCTGGAGGAGGTCGTGATGGCGCTCGCCACGCGCTCGGACTTCTACGGCGCCGAGGTCGGCGTCGAGACCCGCCAGCTCGCGAACACGAGCCGCATGGTCTCCAATATTACGGGGTATGAGGTCCCTCCGAACAAGGCCATAGTCGGGCGCAACGCCTTTCTGCACGAGTCGGGCATCCACCAGGACGGCGTACTCAAGGACAGGCGGACGTTCGAGATCATGACCAAGGAAGATATCGGGCTGGAGGGGACGAACATCTTCCTCGGCAAGCACTCGGGCCGCCACGCCCTCAAGGACGCCCTGGAGGAGCTCGGCTACTACGTCGAGGGCGAGGTCCTGAAACGAGCTTTCACGCGTTTCAAGGAGATAGCCGACCACAAGAAGACCGTGACCGCCGCCGACCTCGAGGCGATCGCCGCCGACGAGGTTGGATCCTTCGAGGGCAAGTTCGTCCTCGAGTCGTTCCGGGTCGTCGCCGCCACGGGCCGCCAGAGCCGGGCCGCCGTGACCATCTCCCACGCCGAGCAGGGCACGTTCGAGGCCGAGGCTGAAGGCGAGGGCCCCGTCGACGCGGTCTTCCGGGCCATCGACGCGGCGACGAACATCAAGGGCCGCCTCACGGACTTCCGCATCGACGCCGTGACGGGCGGGAAGGACGCCCTCGGCGAGGTCAGGGTCTCCGTCGAGTTCGAGGGAGGAGATTACGCCGGACGCGGCCTCTCCCAGGACGTCGTGGAAGCGGCGGCACGCGCCTACGTGAGGGCCGTCAACGTCTACACAGCCGGCATAGTCGGGGCCAGGTGGGACGCGCAGGTAGCGCCGTAGCGGCTCCGCCGGGCTACGAACGCCTGGACGCGGAGGTGCCCGTCCTCTACACCCCGCGGCTGGCGGAAGAGGCCGGGGAGCTCTCCGGCCTCCTCGCCAGGGGCCACAGGGCGCTGGGGCGGATACTCTCCGCCGGGCGGCCCCGGATCGTCGCCTACCTCGTGGCCAACGAGGACTGGAGAGAGGCGCCGCGCGACAACGCGAGTCCCTACCCCCCGGGACTTCCGTATTTCACCCGTTCAGTGGAGCCTCCCGCCCTGGTGCTGCCAGGGGACCTCTCGCCCGTATTCAGGCCGCGTACCGCGGCCACGCTGCCCCTGACGGTCTGGCACGAGCTGGCCCACGCGTTCCTGCTCGAACAGGAAGTCGTGAGGACCCCGGCGTGGCTACGGGAATTCGTGCCGCAGGCAGCCTCGGCGGCGGTCGCCCGCAGGGTCGGCCTGCCCTTGGAGGAGCATCTGTCGAGGATAGAGCGGGAGCCGGGGTTCACCGTGCGGGGTTTCCACGGACCGGCGGAGGCGGGGGAGCAGATGTCGTTCCAGAACCTGCTGCTCCTGTTCGGCGCGGCGGCGCTCGAAGAGTTCGGAGAAGGTTTTGTGCGACGCATCTTCCACGCGCTGTGGGAGGAAGACGAGATAGTCGATGGGGAGCGGGCCGAGGGGCTGCTCGCCGACGCCCTTGGCCCGGGCGGGCGGGAGTGGCTGGAGTCGAGGCCCGAGTTCTAGGAGGATTCACTATGAGAGACGCTTTCGACATACTACTGCTCCCCGGTGATGGCATCGGACCCGAGGTGGTCGGGGCCGCCCGCGAGGTCATCGATGCGGCTGTCGATCACTTCGGCGTCGAAGTCAGCTACGAGGAGCGCAGGATCGGCGGCACGGCCATCAGGGAGGAAGGCGAGCCCGTATCCAGGGAGACGCTCGAAGCCGCTAACGCCTCCGACTCGGTCCTGCTCGGCGCCGTCGGCCACCCCGACTTCGACAATGCGCCCGTGCGCCCCGAGGCTGGCCTGCTGGGGCTGAGAAAGCACCTCGGGGCCTTCGCCAACCTCAGGCCAGTGACCGCCATACCGGCCCTCCTCGACTCCTCTCCTCTCAAACGCGAGGTTGTCGAGGGCGTCGACGTTCTCATCGTCAGGGAGCTGACCGGCGGTGTCTACTTCGGGGAGAAGGAAGAGGGAGAGGAGAGGGCCAGCGACCACTGCGTGTACACGCGGGAGGAGATAGAGCGGGTCGCGCGCGTCGCTTTCGAGGCGGCGAAGCGTCGCCAGCGGCGGGTAACGAGCGTGGACAAAGCGAACGTCATGGCGACGAGCCGGCTTTGGCGCAAGGTCGTCTCCGAGGTGGCCGAAGATTATCCCGAAGTGGAACTCGACCACGTGCTCGTCGACGCGGCGGCGATGTTCCTCGTGCGGACCCCGAGGAGGTTCGATGTGATGCTGACAGAGAACCTCTTCGGGGACATACTTTCGGATGAGGCCGCGATGCTTCCTGGTTCGATGGGGATGCTTCCGAGCGCTTCTATTGGCAAGCCTGGCTCCCCTGGAATCTTCGAGCCCGTCCACGGCTCGGCCCCCGACATCGCGGGAGAGGGGAAGGCCAACCCCTACGCCACCATCCTCTCCGCGGCGATGATGTTCCGCCATTCCTTGGGCCGCCCCGATGTGGCTTACGCCATCGAGCAGGGCGTCTCCGTCGCCCTGGAGGCCCATTTCTCGACCCCTGACCTCGGCGGAAAGAACACTACCGAAGAAGTGACGAAGGCCGTGAGCAAGTGGGTCGCGGCGGGAGAGGGTGTGGCATGAGCATATCGCTATTCGATACGACGCTACGTGACGGTACCCAGCGCGAGGGCGTAAGCCTGACCGCCGAAGACAAGGCCCGCATCGCCCGCGAGCTCGACTCTTTGGGGATCCACTACATAGAAGCCGGCTTTCCCGCCTCCAACCCCAAGGACCTCGAGTTCTTCGAGGGTTTCGATGACTCTTCGCTGCAGCACGCCAAGCTCGTGGCCTTCACGCGGGCCCGGCGTCCGAAGGGGCGGGCCGAGGACGACCCCGCAGTGACGCTCCTGGCCTCCCTCTCGGCGCCCGTCGCCTGCATCGTCGCCAAGAGCTGGAAGCTGCACGTCGAGAAGGTCCTCAGGACTACCCCGGAGGAGAACCTCGCCTCCGTGCGCGACACCGTCGCCTACCTGGCCAGCGCCGGTAAAGAGCTCATCTTCGACGCCGAGCACTACTTCGACGGCTTTAGGGACGACCCCGAGTATGCGCTAGCGGTGCTGCGAACCGCCGCAGAAGCGGGCGCGACGACCCTGGTTCTCTGTGACACGAACGGCGGGACGTTGCCGACGGAGCTCAAGGCCGTCGTGGCGCGCACGGTGAGGGAGTTTCCCCACGTGGAGGTCGGCATCCACACCCACAACGACTCGGGATGCGGGGTGGCGAATGCCCTGGTAGCGATAGAGGCGGGGGCTACGCACGTACAGGGCACGATCAACGGTATCGGGGAGCGCTGCGGCAACTGCGACCTCGTTACGACCATCGCCGATCTGCAGCTCAAGATGGGCCTGAAGGTCATAAGTGAAGGGGAGTTGCGGCGGCTCACCGAGGCCTCCAACTACGTCTCGGAGCTCATGAACCTGACGCCGGATACGCACCGCCCCTTTGTGGGGCGCAGCGCCTTCGCCCACAAGGGCGGGCTGCACGTCGACGGTATCTCCAAGGACCCGGCCACCTACGAGCACGTCGCGCCCGAAGCCGTGGGGAACGCAAGACGAACGCCCGTTGGGGAGCTCTCGGGGAAGAACTCTATAAAGACCAAGGCCGAAGAGCTCGGGCTCGAAGCCGGGGATGCTACCCGTATCCTCGGAGCCATAAAGCAACGCGAGTACGAAGGCTATCATTACGAAGCCGCCGACGCCTCACTAGCGCTGCTCATCGGGCGGACGACGGGCGAGGACAGGCCGCTCTTCGAGCTGGAGACGTTCAGGATCATCTCCGAGAAGAGGGCCGGCGGGGAGACGACGACGGAGGCGACCATAAAACTCTCCGTGGGCGGCCAGAGGGTCATCTCCACAGCAGAAGGCAACGGCCCCGTCAACGCCCTGGATCAGGCGCTACGGAAGGCCATAGGGCCGCACTATCCGGAGCTGAAGGAGATCCACCTCTCCAACTACAAGGTCCGCATCCTGGATGAACACCGCGCCACGGCCGCCACGACCCGCGTCCTCATAGACTCCACGGACGGCAAACACATGTGGGGCGCCGTCGGCGTCTCCGAGAACATCATCGAAGCCTCCTGGCAGGCCCTGGTAGACGGCCTCGAATACGGCGTGAACGGCCCGAAGAAAGGGTGATACCGGGTCAGGGAGAAGGCTTCGGGCTACAGGTTTCAGGAAAAATCTAGTTTGGATGCCTGTCGTCTGCTGCCTTTCCTCACCTCGGGCTCACTCTTCGCGAGGAACCGCTCTAGAAGCGACCTCGTGTGAGTATCAGGACGCTCCTCAACCCTAACGCCGGGGAGATCCTCGCTGGTTCGTACCCGGACCGGGCACCGCTGCGATTCCACCGCAGGCTACCGGGCTACGAGGAGACTCCTCTAGTCGACGCCCCTGGACTCGCCGATGCTCTCGGCGTCGGGAAGGTGTACGTGAAGGACGAATCGAGCCGGCTCGGACTGCCCGCATTCAAGGTCCTCGGCGCATCGTGGGCGGTGTACAGGGTGCTCGAGGAACGTCTCGGTGTCGAGAGTTTCGGGGATTACTGGGAGGAGGTCGGGGATCTCCATGAGAAGCTCGAGCCCTTGCTGCCGCTCTCGCTCGTGGCCGCCACCGACGGCAACCACGGTCGCGCCGTGGCGCGGGTGGCGCGGCTTCTGGGTCTGGGGGCGAAGATCTTCGTTCCGGGGGACATGACTGTGGCACGCCGCGAAGCCATAGCTGGCGAGGGTGCCGAGGTCATTTTGGTCGAAGGCACCTATGATGAGGCCGTCGAGCGCTCGGCCGAAGAAGAAGGTGAAGATGCGCTCGTGATCTCGGACATGTCCTGGCGAGGCTACGAGCGCATACCCTGGTGGGTGATCGAAGGCTACTCGACGATGCTCTGGGAGATCGAAGACGAACTCGCCAGGAGGGGCGAGGCAGGACCCGACCTGGTCGTCGTGCAGGCCGGCGTCGGCGCTTTCGGCGCGGCCGTGGCCCGCCACTTCCGCAGCCCCGCTGCATCGACGCACCCGAAGCTCATGAGCGTCGAGCCCGCGAGCGCCGACTGCCTGCTCGAGTCGGTCGCTGCAGGACGAATAGTCTCCGTGCCGGGACCGCACGACTCCATCATGTCCGGTCTCAACTGCGGCAGGCCCTCCCTGGTCGCCTGGCCGGTGGTATCCAGGAGCATCGACCTCCTGGTCGCCGTGGATGATGAGCCCGCCCGGGAGGCCATTCGTCTCACGGCAGAAGCGGGCGTCGTGTCGGGCGAGACCGGGGCGGCCGGGCTCGGTGGCCTGCTCGAGCTTCTGCGGTCCGAGGAAGGGGAAGAGGCACGCCGGACGCTGGGTGTAAGCGGGCAGACCCGCGTCCTGCTCTTCAATTGCGAAGGCGCCACCGACCCTGATGCCTACAGGAGGATAATGGCGGAGTAGCCGGACGACCCTTCTCGCTTTCAGCCTCCGAGATGCTCGAGAACACCGTCAGATACGTCCGGAGCGACCGCCGTCGTGGATTCCCGCTTTCGCGGACACCTCTCTCCATACTACACGGTGCGGCCCACCGCACAACCCGACCGGGGTCCGTGGGAACGGTTCGCGCGCTGCCGGTGCCAAAAGCGGTAGGATACAGGGCTTGAGTTCGAGTGCGCGGGAGGACCTGGCGACGAGTATCGGTCCGGAGAAAGAGAAAGCGGCCAGCACGGACGGGCGAGCGCGCCGGGTCGCGCTCGGGACCGCCGTGGTCTTCTTGCTCCTGGCCGAGGGTCTGGGGGCGATCCTCTTTTTGCGGCACGGGTGGGACGCGCTCGCTTTCCCCTATCCGCTCAATTACGGGGAGGGTCCGCTACTCGACCAGTCCGTAAGGCTCGCGCAACTGCAGGACATCTACAGGACCGACCTGAGGACGGCGCCCTACGTCGTCGCCAACTATCCCCCGCTCTTCATGCTCGCCCAGGTGCCTTTCGTGTGGCTGTTCGGGCCAGCGCTCTGGTACGGGCGCCTGATCTCACTCCTCAGTGTCGTGGCCGTGGCGCTGTTTGTGGGGCTGACCCTGCACGCGCTGACCAGAGACAGGATCGCGGCGATAGCGGGGGGTCTGATCTTCCCCGCCATGCCTTATGTCGTGCGCTGGTCGTCGCTCTCGAGGGTCGACTCGCTGGGGCTGGCACTCTCGTGGGCCGGACTTTTCGTCGTCGCGCGCTGGCCCGAGAGGCGCTGGAGCGTCTTCGTCTCGGCCCTGCTTCTCGTCGCTGCCGTCTATACCCGCCAGACTTACATCCTGGCCGCGCCGGTCGCGGCCTTCGTATGGCTCGCGGCCCAGGGTCAGCGCCGCCGGGCCATCGAGACGGCCGCGATCGCCGGCGGAGCGGGCCTGGTTCTTTTCGCGCTCTTGAACCTCTTCACCGCGGGTGGGTTCTATCTCAACACCGTAACCGCCAACCTCAACGACTTCCGCTGGGAGCGGGTCAGCCTCAACGCCCTAGGGGCCCTCCTGGCCTGTCCGCTGCTCCTGCTCGGCTCGCTCGCGTTCCTTTTCTTTACGCCGCGCAAGGGGAATCGTTCGTGGTGGCTCGTCGGACCCTATCTGCTCGCCAGCATCCCGTCGGCGGTGCTCGTCGGCAAGGTTGGTTCTGACGTGAACTACCTCCTGGAGTTGTCGGCGGCGCTCGGCCTCGCCACGGGGGCTTTTATCGCCTGGCAGCGCGAGCGTCCGTGGTTGCGGATCGCCCTGATTGCGCTTCTCGCGGTCCAGGTACTCGCGCTCGCGCAATCGTCGCGCGTCCCCGCGGGTTTGCAGGACTACGCAATCGAGCAGCGGGGCGAGGTCGCACACCTCTCCCGCATGGTAGCGCGTGCGGACGGGCCCGTGCTCACGGACGATTACATGGGTCTATTGCCCCTGCAGGGGCGCAGGATCTACTTCCAGCCTTTCGAGATGACCCAGCTCACCCGTGATGGCGACTGGGACCAACGTCCGGTCCTCGAAGACATCGAGAAGGAGAGGTTTCCTTTGATCATGATCTGGAGCCCACCCTTCGCCAGGGAGATAAAACGTGACAGGTGGACCCCACGCATGCTCGAAGAGATACACGACCACTACCAGAGGACAGACCGCCTCGCCGACATGGTGATCTACCGCCCGAGAGAGGAATAAGAGGCGATATCTCGCCGGGCGGGTTTGAAACCCGCCCCTACGTCATCTGATTGCGGTTACCCAACATGATGGGCGTGTCGCCGGCGTGCGAGCGGGACCGAGGATCTCATGGATCGCTACCACGGGCGCTACACAGTAGCGCGTTTCGTTCAGCCCGCCGCGTTTGCTTTCAGCTCACGTATCCGGCGGTCCACCTCGGCCTTTACTTCTTCGGGTGTCTTGCCCGATTGCCTTATCTTCTCTTCTGTCGAAGTCTTATGGATCTTGTCTGCCCGTGCCTCGGCGTACGCTTCTTCTGCCGCCGCTCCGGCGCGTGCCGCACTCGAGAAAAACCAGGTCGCCCCCATGGCGGGCAATACGGCGACGATCTTCAGAAAGTCGCTGCGGCTGTAGTCCATGCTCCCCCCTCTGCCGTCGCCCTACACCAACCTCCGTGCGGCGTAGAGGCCGCGCATGTACTTGAGTTCGCTCTCGCAGACTTTGTGGTAATAACTCGAAGCGTGGAGGACCTTCCCGTTGTAGCTCTGGATGCCCACGTGCGTCAGGCGCCCGGAACCATCTTCGCTGAAGAAGAGCAGGTCGCCGACCCGGCGGTTCGCCAAACTGACGCTCCTGCCGTAGTATCTTTGGTTGGTCCACCAACCCAACTTGATGCCGAGATCGTTGAAGGTACGTTTGGTAAAGCAGTCGCAGTCCATCTTCTCACGGGTACATGGGTCAGGGGTCCCTGACACATAAGGTACGCCCAGATACTTCCTGCCACTCCTGATCACATCTGCTCCGGTCGGCACGATCCCCTCCTACGTAAACGCTTCTACTCCAAACAGCCCAACCAACTGAATGTGGTCCCTGGCGCGAACGATCGGAACCGCTTGCCCACTCTACGGGACCGAGAACCGCTGGACGGCTGCTAGTGCGGCCAGAGAAGAACTGCAAGGTAATGAGCATAGCCGGAACCCGAGATTACGAGCCCCTATGCGTATGGTCAAGTCGCCCCCCTCCAGAAGCTGTATCAACAACAGTATTCTATTCGTTTAAGTGTCTATCAGAATAATTAACATTCGTAATGATGTCAACACACGGTCTGCAATCCGACGCACGTTCACCGCGGCGACGCCCCAGCGGAACTACCTTTCACAGATGTATCCCGGCTCAACCAGAGCGAGACGTGCGCGGGTTGTATGGTCTCCCTAACCACCCCGACCAGTTCGTCGTTCAGCGCGTCCAGGTCCGTCTCTTCCCTGAGCTTGGCAGTGAAAGCTTCCAAGGTCCTTCTCGCATCGTACTTACGTCTGTAGAAACGGCGATCTATGAAGGACTGGATGCGCCGGCGCAGGGGGTTGAATAGTGCCGCTATTACGAGGGTGGAGGCTACTATGGCGAGTTGGGGTTGGTGTTGTTGGCCCGTTAGCGTGCGGAACACGAGCTGGGTCGTCGCCACGCCGCCGAAATACACAAGCGCCAACGTCGCCGAGAGGGGGCCGTAGACGAGGGTACGGTTTATGATGAGGTCTATCTCGTAGAGGCGGTAGCGTAGGATGGCTATGCCCACGGCTATCGGCAGGAACATCAGGCCCATCATGCTGAGTACGAATGAGAACTTTCCCAGCCACCCCACGCCGGTCAGGTCCGAGAGGCCACCCGTGAGGACGGAGCCGCCGATCAAGACCACGATCACGTAGGCGAACCACTTCATCTGCTGGCGTTCCACCCCGCGCGAGCGGCGGAAGCGCACCACCACCGATGCTACTGCCCCGAGTGCTGCAAGGAGGAAGAGACCCTCGACTGCGCTGAATATCGGGAGGTCCTCGAGCTTGCCCAGGCCCTCGATCCCTATGGGGTTGGCGATCCCGCGACCGGGAACTTCGTTTACGGGAATAGTGTCGACGAGTGCCCCGGAGATGACGAACCCCAACGTACCGATCCCTCCGAGCACGGCGACAGAGAGCCAGCGGCGGGAGAGCAACCGCCCGTCGGGGAAGAGCAGAGGCAGGTAGATGAGCGCCAGCGCTAGCATCACGAACCACAAACAGTTTGCGGCCCACGCGCCAAGGATGGCGAGGGCGTCGGGCTGATCACGGGTGGACATCACATAGGTGGCGTAACCGGTACCGGCTCCGAAAATAGTGGACACTATGAGCCCGACGGCGGATAGGATCCAGCCGATGGAGTTGGTGGGCCGTCTTATCACGAGCAGCGCCCCGACCACCGCGAAGGCGCCGAACCCCACGCCAAACATCACGCCCGTGACGTTTTCGACCACCGTACCTTCGTCCCACAAGCCGGCGCCATAGCTCAGGAGATAGTTCGCGCAAGTGCCGGCGACGTACAGGGGCACGATCGACCACCCCACCACGCGCGCAATGGGTAGCAAGGCGCGACGATTCATTTCGCCGGCATGTTGCCGCTGCTCTCTCGCCCCTTCCGTCACGGCACCACTCTACAGAACTACCGTCTCCCAAGCGTTACGGCAAACGTTACGAAGACGGTCTTATGGTCGAAAGTGGCGAATCTCCGGGCACACTTCTCCCCCGCGCTTCGTCGGAGGACTCGAGCTCTCACTCACCAGGGAAGACTTAGTGGTTACTCGTTCCCTTCGCTATCTTCCTGCCGAGGTTCCTCAGGATTACTCTGGTCGCCCTCGGCGTCCGTCCCTTCGGAACCCGCAGCAGGAGATGTCCGGGCGACCACCCCGGTGGGTCTCTCACTCGCCGGAGGCGTGGTCGTCCCATTGGTCGTCTCGCCGGCCACTCCGCTGGGCTTCGCGCCAGTCGATCCGTCGCTAGGGTTGGCAACCGCCTTGGCCAGGTCTTGTGCCCCCTGCTGGCGTCGCTGCTCGACTTGACACCGAAGTAGGTGCCGACCAGACCGACGATGGTGCCAAACAAGGCGCTCAGGAGTGCGATTACCTGTGTCGGATCTTCGAATACGCCACTGATAAGGAGCGGGAACGCGACCAGAAACCCGATGAGGGCCGTCATGATCCCCAGTGCCACGACGAAGAAGTTTCCGAAGTGGAGCGGTCCTCCTTCCTGGTCTTCGGGCGTCTTGGACGCGAAGTAGCCGATGAGCGCCAGCAGGGCGACCACGACTATAGTCGCCGACACGATAATGGCTATCACGGTCGCCTGGGTTATCTGTGGCGCCTGAACGATCATGAACATACAGCCAACCTCCCTTTCTGTCTCCTGGTTTGATCGCCGTCCCTGGAGGCTCGTGGGATATCTCTGAC
>Ga0126314_10000764_pt1 | contig 15402 bp, 10 predicted proteins | sample Plot105B_FD_92535 | JGI IMG/M metagenome (GOLD analysis project Ga0126314, IMG submission 92535) | Serpentine soil microbial communities from UC McLaughlin Reserve, CA, USA - Plot105B | ecosystem: Environmental > Terrestrial > Soil > Grasslands | place: USA: UC McLaughlin Reserve, Lake County...
AGAAGGATCTCAGATTAACTCAGCTTCCCAAACACATCGAATGTTTTGACAACTCCAATTTCCAGGGAAAATACCCTGTATCTGCAATTGTCGTATTCAAAGATGCAAAACCTTCTAAAAAAGACTACAGGCACTTCAATGTTAAAACCGTAGAAGGACCTAACGATTTTGCTACTATGGAAGAGGCCGTTTACAGACGTTATAAGCGAATGCTGGAGGAAGAGGACACATTACCTCAGCTTATCATCATTGATGGCGGTAAAGGACAGCTGTCTTCAGCCATGACCAGCTTAAAGAAACTGAACATCGACAAGAAGGTCACTGTAATCGGAATTGCCAAGAGATTGGAAGAATTGTATTACCCCGGAGACTCCTACCCGCTTTACCTCGATAAAAAATCGGAGACATTAAAAGTCATCCAGCAGCTGCGTGATGAAGCCCACAGGTTTGGGATCACCTTTCACCGGAAAAAAAGAGATCAGGGCACACTCAAAACAGAACTGGAACAGATTGCAGGTATTGGTAAGACAACTGCCGATAAACTTCTGAGGCAGTTTAAATCAGTTAAGAGAATTAAAGAAGCTACAGAAGCCGAGCTGCTATCGGTAATCAACAAAAAGCAAACCCAGACGCTCCTGGCATATTTTACAAAATAAAAGTCCCCGGTGTATCACCGGGGACTTCTAATATTTTAAAAGAAATAATTACAAACTTTCTAGTACTCCCAAAGGCTTTGTTCAAAATCAGACACAGACTTTTTAATCCGCTCAGACTCATACAATTTCCGCGGATCCTTAGGATCTGTCAGGCCCAGCATGTCCGTAATGTTTTTATTGCCCGGGTTGGTCTCTTTAATCACATAACTATAGAATAACCTTCTAACAAAAAAATCATCAAAGGTCAGCGTAGAGGCGTCATTGGACGGATTTACCAAACGTTTGGTACTCAGCAGCTGTCTGGCTTCGTCATAATAGATCCAAAAAACTGGCTGCCAGTTTCCTTCCACCATTTTCATCGGAGCAATCCCAACTATTCTGGGTTCAAAAATAGAACGCTTGGTATCCAGTATCCAATCTTCCTTAATTCTATATTTCAGAAACTCTTCCGATCTCAATCTTCCAAGAGAAGGCGCGGCAATTACGCCCGTTAAAGAATCTGCAGTACCCTCCACAGAGCCCCTTGCACTTTGCAACGCTTCCTGGGCAGTTAACGCGATCTTGAAGGAATCATTATCATCCAGCAACTTACCTGCGGTTGTATCTTTATTAGAATAAGCCGTAAGCTCTTCATTTCCTATTGCTTCCAGCAAAACGTCAATTAATTTAGAACCTTCGGCACCTAAAACTGAATTGATGGTATCCCTAAGGTCCAGCTCTCTCCAAATACGTTTTGAATAAAATACATCCTCCTCACGAACATCTGCATAAGGAACCATTACATTACTGTCGATATCTTTCCTAACCGCGAAGCCATCCTTAGGAGGAGTCTTTATTTTGGATTTCTTTAACGAATCCGTACGCACAGGAATGCTATCCTGAGCATATACTCCCGCGCACAATAACAACAATACTACAACGCTTAAGATCTTTTTCATAATATGCTATTTTGCTATAAATGTTATTCCATCCAATACTTTTTGTCTGCCATCAGGACCTTCACTCACAATATCTTTAAAGATGATCGTAGCTCCCGGTTTCAATGAATTCAACGCACCCTTAATCTGTCCGCTAAAACCGGCTCCGCTATTCTGCATGGTAACGGCATCAGATCTTGGATTGATAAAGGTAGCAGAAAATCTGATCACCTTAAACTTCACATCAAATACAAAGTCTTCCAGTTGTGTTTCCAGAACATTTGACCCCTCTATCCATTCCAGCTGAACATTTCCGCCCGACTTTCCTTTTACATACGCTTTTGGTGTAGGCAGCGCCTTTACTCTGAATTGTTGTGATCCTAAATTTAAGCTTTTTCCGCCAGTTGTCGCTGACACATTTATACTCAATGTTTTACCAACCTGGGTGCCGCCAACATTTACCATATACTTTCCATTACTTCCCGATATAGAACCTCCAGCCATGGTAGCGCTAACGCTTTCCAGAGGAAATCCAGCTGCAGAAACAGAAAACGGATTGGGAATACCTGCGTAAATTACATTCATTTTATCAGGAGATACAGTTGCAGACGGCTTCGCAACCTGATACGTCTGCTCTGGAGTAAAATACTCTTTAACCTGTCCGTCTGTTTGTCTTACCCTGATGGTACCTTTCCATTTAAACACGCCCACACTACCAGTACCTCCGGTATAGGTTCCCTTGCCATCTTTTACAGATAAACTGTTTCCGCCGACAGTAATCTCAGGATTAGATCTCGAATCACTAGCCGTCAGGAATACTTCGGCAGTATATGGTTGCCCCTGAACGATATAAGAACTCGGCGCTACAGCTACAGCTGCGAACTGATCAAGATTTACCAGCGCCTTGTCCATGTTACCGAACAGCTTCTTTACTATCTCTGCCTCTGCGTTCTTCACGTCAGACTGAATTTTACTCAGGATCGTATTGGCAGCCGTTAGCGGAGTACCCTCTCCGAAATTGAGATCTTCCCACTTCTTAGTATTGTTAATTGCTTTCTCAGCATCCCGGGCTTCGAGCGTAAAAGTTATTCCAGCCCGATCCTTAGCATCCAGCAGCGCAATCAATTTGTCACGAGTGTCATTGATTTTAACCTTCAGCTTTTCGCCCTCCTTTTGATTGATCATAATACCCTGAGCGATATCCAGGTTTCCTCTTTCCTTCAGATCTCCAGTTTCTTCATCTATTCCGTTACCAGCCTCTTCAAATCTGTCCTTAAGTTTCTGAACATAACTGTTCAATTCATCCGCATAAGCTTTTGCCTTATTTGCCTTTTCCCATATTGGCTTGGCACGCGCGGGCTCATCTTTTAATTTGGTATTTTGAAAAGAGGTAAATAACTGATCAATACTGGTATTTACATTGGTCTTAGAACTTACCAGACTGTCATTGATATTCTTAAAAGCATTTAATATTGTATCTGATACGTTCAGCGCAAGCATAGCAAGCAATACCAAATACATGATATTGATCATCTTCTGCCTCGTTGTCTCTTTAGCTCCGGCCATTCTAAATAATTCTTTTGTTAATTAATAAATATTCAAATTACTAATTATACGCGTGGCTGATTCATAGCAGACAGCATGTTACCATAAATGGCGTTTAGCGATGAAAGATTCTTAGCTAATTTACCCACCTCTTCCTTAAACTGTTTAGAGTCTTCCATAGACTCGTTGAAGTTGTTCATGGTTAATGATAGGTTTTGGTAGAACTTATTCATCGATTTTAGGTGTGCGCTGGAATCCTGAAGTTCAAGTTCATAAACCGCGTTAAGCGCAGACAGATTCTTAGCCAATGCGTTCACCTGATCATGATAAGCCTGAGAAGCAACATTACTTTCACCCAACTCAGTAAGATGCGCGGTAGCCTTTGAAAAAGCTGTATTTAATCCGTCAAAACTAGCTGAAGCAGTTTTTAACTTACCTGTAAACTCAGTTGTGGCTGTAGAAGCATCTGCAACATTAGAAATGGTAGCAACCTTATCACCAAAAGTACGAAGACCAGTGCCCAGGCTTTCGATCAGCTCAGGGCCAATCTTAGCATCAACAAGCATTTTATCTAAAGCAGCGGTAGAAGAAAAACCGGTGGCCGCTACAGCAGGCCTTGCAGAAGACTTAGGCAATTCACCATCAAAGTCATCCTTCAGTTCAGGATAGGCCCTCTCCCATGGAAGTTCGGGTTCGGGCTGCCTAAGGCCAGTTAAAAAGAATAAAATGGCTTCGGTAACAAGTCCAAAACCTATAATGTAATTGGCATAAACGCCACCCCAGTGAATAATTTTTGCCAATGCCCCAAGGATTACTATACTGGCTCCCCAGGAAATTGCCACGTGTAACCAATCAAATTTTTTCTTTGCTGCCATGTTTTTAAATAGGAATTATTTATAAGATTTTATTTAGTTTTTGTAGGTAATGTCCGTCCCAGGATATGAAGAAATACATCTGAATCCTATATACGATCTTGCCTGGTCCTGATACTCATAAGTACCAACTGAATTTTGAAGGAAAAACCCTATGTCTTTCCAGGAACCGCCCCTGACAACCTTACGTTTAAGATATTTACTGTCGTTTGTTTTTGCAACGTAGGTAAAGTTAGGATTGAAATCAAGCAACATGGGCGCAGCACTTTGATTGTAAGCTGTTACCGTCCACTCGGCCACGTTACCGGCCATATTATATAATCCGTAATCATTCGGAAAATAAGATTTTACATTTACAGTATACATACCGCCGTCATCAGAGTAGTTACCCCTGCCAACCTTAAAGTTTGCCTGCATACAGCCCTTAGTGTTACGCACATAAGGGCCACCCCATGGATATTTTGTTTTCACATTACCACCCCTCGCGGCATACTCAAACTGACCATCACTTGGCAACTGGTATTCAGGTCGGGCATTCAAAGGCTGCTTTCTGGAAACAGCAACAGACTCATAGAATCTGGTACGCCAAACACAAAATGCAGAAGCCTGCTCCCATGACACACCAACTACAGGATAATCGTCATATGAAGGGTGGTTAAAATAAGTCTTAACCATTGGATCATTTTGCGAATAAGAATAATCAACCTTCCAAACCAGCGTATCCGGATAAACAGGAATAGACGGATGGTGGTTAGGATTATTTGGGTCAGGAAGATCAGTGTAGGTCACTATAAAATCCTGTCTCTTTTTATTCGGATCTTTTCTGCCCTCAACAGCCAGATCAGAACTTACATAGCTGTAAGCATATCTGAGTTTTCTAATATCAATTTCATTTCTGCCCGGAATTGCATCAGCACCGCCATAATACATGTCGGTTAGCTTGTTACCCAGTCCATTACTTTTTGTACTCCACAAAGCCGAACCATTGCCAACTTTTCTCCAGTCGATATTTCTTTGTGCTGTAGCCGCTCCGGGGCCTGTAGCTCCCTGCGGCACCGCCTTAAAAAAGGCCGGCGCACCTGTGGGGCCGAGTGATGTTACCGCAATAGAATCGCGAACCCAGTTTACAAACTGCCTGTATTCAGCATTTGAGATCTCGGTCTGATCCATAAAAAAAGCACTAAATGAAGTCATTCTGCTTGGAGAGCCCTGAGAATTATTGATATCCTCATCAGACATTCCTATCAGCGTTCTGCCAGGAGGTATATATACCATGCCCAAAGGAATTCTGTTGTTCCGGAACTTTCTATTGTAAACCCCAACCAGTTCTCCCTGGCCGCCTTTTCCGCAGCTGGATAGTAATATGGTAACAATAAAAAACCCAAATAAGTATATGTTTCTCATAGCGTCGTCAAAGCAATTTTATAACAATTTTATCAATTATCATTGAAATATACAATTAATAATGAGAAAAATGTGCCATGAGCACAAAATGGGCTCAAAGGAATTTCTACTTGTTTGACTTTTTGATATAGTTCTCGAGCGCCATGATCATAGACGGAGCCTCCGGTGAAGGAGCAGCGATATCCACAATTAATCCCGCATCTGTAACAGCTTTATGCGTGTTGGCTCCAAAGGCAGCTAAACGCGTATTGTTTTGTTTAAACTCAGGAAAGTTAACAAACAAAGACTGTATACTCGACGGGCTGAAGAAAGCGATCACATCATAAAAAACCTCGGCAAGATCGGAAAGGTCTGAAACTACAGTCCTGAACAATACAGCAGGTGTAAAATCATAACCATTTTTCTGAAGAAAGTTCATCGTATCCTCAGTAGCCACATCAGAACAAGGATAAAGAAACTTCTCAGCAGCATGTTTTTTCAGTACCTCTGCAAGGTCAGCAGCAGTCTGCTTTCCAAAAAAGATCTTACGTTTTCTGTACTGAATATACTTTTGCAGATAAAGCGCTGTCGATTCAGAAATACAAAAATATTTCAGATCAGCAGGAACATCATGCCTCATTTCCTCGCAAATCCGGAAGAAATGGTCAACAGCGTTTCTGCTTGTAAAAACTACAGCAGAGAAGTCACTCAGCGTAATCTTGTCCTTTCTGAAATCTCTGGCGGGTACACCCTCAACATGAATGAATGATCTGAAATCAATCTTCAGGTTGTACTTCTTAGCCAAATCAAAGTATGGAGATTTCTCTGTTTCTGGCTTCGGTAATGTCACTAAAATACTCTTTACCTTACGCAACCTATCTTCTGTCTTTTCTTGCATGTTAAAAATTACAGCTTACAATCCTATTCCCTTGATTAAAATTAATATAGGGCAAATTTCGAGGGCACAAAAGTACAAAAATAAATAGACTTTTGAAAATCGATGATGAGATAAAATATTTACCCCGGCCCTGATAAACTGAAATGCAAAAATGATGCACAAAAGGACAAAAGATATTGCAATATAGTAGGGACCATATTTAAGTGGCGACAAAGCAAAGGCGATAACCAGCGGAATAAACACTAAAGAAAGGTTAAAGTAACTTAAATATAATATTGTAACGTATTCGTTTACCGGTTTCTGAACGTTAAATAAATATCCCAGTATCCTTAAGATAACTATCTTAAAAATATATAGTACTACAATTAGGACAGAAATACTGATATAAAACTGAAATCCCGTACCCGGGAAAGAGATGTGGTAAAATTGCGACACGAGGTAAAAGAACATACCCACAGTAAATCCAAACTGTATGAACAGCAATAAAAAAGGCCAGGACGTAAACAAGTTGTCTTCCTTATTCAGATTGTTGAGCACACGGTTGCTGAAGAAAGACTGCACAATCGTTTGTAACTGCTTGGCAAAGGAGATTTTTAAAGTCGCGAATAAAATAAGCAGCAGCACAACGACTGCCGGCACCCAAACCTGTCCCTTCGGCACCAGCGTTCCCAGCCTATATTTACTGACCTTTCTCGATGCATAATCTTTATACCTGTTGATCAGATTAGACCTTCCATATACATTCGCATGGATAATACTATCTATGATCATATGTTTGTTCACCATAGAGTCAGGAAAAAGCCAGGTATGCTTCATAATCGAATCCGTAACAAAATTTTGTCTGGCAACAAAAGCACTGTCCTTTAGCTTCCACCTTTTATATTTTGCGGCAACCGCGGCAGAATCCGCCAACGAGTCCGTCAGCTGTGCATTAGCATCCCGGGCAAATGCAAAAACCATTAAAGCAAGAAAGAGAATAAGCCTCCTGTTCATTGCTACAAACTTAGCTAAATTTAGCTGTTTTCCGTAACAAGCTCAGCCCCGCTTCATAAAGTAAAATCTTCGATAGCAAACCACGACCTTGCTTCCACATCACATTTTAATTTTTACATTTGAGTAAGATCAAATATTATGTTTAAAATTCATTTACTATTCATCTATGCCTTTCTCTTCCTTTTCGGATACCGATTCACGGGCAAAGACCTCAATACCACAAAAACAGCTACACCAATCGATACCCTGCGCAATGCATCCGCATGGCCGGCCGAACTAACGCTTACCAATTTTGCCGGATCAGACCTTACACCAAGCCCGGCCTGTTTAGCAGTAGCGGCGACAGGTGAAGTATTTGTAGGTGTAGATAAAATCGGCTCATTAGGAAAAGACCCCGGCAAAGGGAGTATTGTGAAGCTTATCGACAGTAACAACGACGGGAAAATAGACAAGCATACCGAGTTTGCACAGGTAGACAACCCAAGGGGTATCATCGCAAACGGCAATAAAGTATATGTACTCCATACCACCTTTTCAAAGGAAACAAAAATAGCTACAGGCATGGACCTGGTAGTATTTGAAGACAAGAACAACGATGGAATTGCCGATGGCCCGTCCAAACCGCTTATTCAAAATATCAGTTCCCCTAAATTTCTGCAAAGCAGAGGTACAGACCATGCCACCAATGGGATCCGTATGGGTATCGACGGCTGGATTTATATCGCCACAGGAGATTTTGGCTTCTCTGACGCCGTAGACCGTTCAGGTACAAAACTCACTATGCACGGTGGCGGTATAGTAAGGGTAAGACCCGACGGAACAGAAATGGAAGTCTATACCCATGGCACACGTAATATCTACGATGTCGCTATCGATCCATACATGAATATCTTTACCCGCGACAACACCAACGACGGGGGCGGCTGGAATATCCGCTTCAGTCATCACATCCAGTCGGGCGAATACGGATATCCATTGCTGTTCAAACACTTTACAGAAGAGATCATACCGGGCCTTGTAGACGTAGGCGGCGGCTCAGGAACAGGCTCACTATTTATGGACGAACCAACCTGGCCCGAAAAATACAACCACGTACCGATGATGGCCGACTGGGGCAACAGCCAGTTATACATTCACCGCGTCACGCCAGACGGGCCAAGCTTTACGCAAAAAGACGAAACCTTCATTAAGCTGAACCAGATCACCGACCTTGATGTAGACGGCTCGGGCCGCCTTTACCTTGCAGCATGGGATGGTGCCGGTTATTCCGGAAGCCCTGATAAAGGATTTATCGTGCGCGCAGTACCTAAAGACTGGAAATACAAAGCCTTCCCAAATCTGCAAAAAGCATCAGTAAAAGAACTCGCAAACCTGCTCAAATCAAATAGTGCAGTTGCCCGTCTCAGCGCTCAGCAGGAATTGCTCAACCGCAAACCCGAAGACGCAGCTAAAGCATCCTGGAGCATCGCATCAGACAAAAATCTGCCACTCTACAGCCGTGTAGCCGGAATATTCACCTATGCACAGGCAGCAGGAAATGCAGGCGCAGAAAACCTGGTGAAACTGAGCACAGAAGAAAAAGTAAAAGAATTTGCCCTGCGTGCACTCGCCGACAGGAAACCGAATGTAAAAAATGTACCGGTAGCGCCCTTTCTTCAAGCCATCAACGATGCAGATTCACGTGTTCAGACCGCAGCCATTATAGGCCTTGGCCGTCTGGACAATAAAGCCGCAATCGCAGCCTTATTAAAAGTAAAAGTACCAGCCTCTTTCACAGCCCCCGCCAAAGATGTAGAAGGCCCGCACGCCACACCAAACTCAGCCATTATACCGGCTCACCTTGCAGTACGCTCACTCATCAGCCTAAATGCCGTTGAAGCCTGTATTGATGCCATCGGAACAGAAAACTCCACGATCGCACTTTGGGCACTGCGTTACATGCACGACCCTAAAGCAATAGACGGACTCATCAATGCCTACAAAAAATCAAATGATCAGGACCTGAAAAACCAGATCCTTACTACCCTGGGCAGGCTTTATAAAAAAGAAGACCCTTATAAAGGACTTACCTGGTGGAGTACCAGACCAGACGGACACGGGCCATACTATGTACCTGTAGACTGGGCATCATCACCAGCCATCAAAACCTTCCTTACCGCAGAATGGAACAAAGCAGACGCTGCCGGTAAAAAATTCTTCGCAGACCTGAACGAGAAAAACCAGATGGGCATTACTGAATTCGGCGGTGGAGAAGAAGCTATCGCCGCAAAGGATGAAGTTAAAATAGACCTCGAAAAAATAAAGAATAAGAAAGGTCAGATCGGCGAATCTTCCATTGAAGATGTGATGCTTGCCATGGCAAAAATCAAAGGAAACCCTACACTGGGCAAAGGACTCTTCGCCAGACAGGGCTGTGTAGCCTGCCATAGCCTCAATAAAGGCGAACCACTTAAAGGTCCTTTCATGGGGCAGATCGGTTCTATCATGAACCGTGAGCAGATTGCAGAATCTATCCTTAAGCCCAATGCATCCATTTCACAAGGCTTTGCCTCGGTGCTGATCAACGCAAAAGGCGATAAAACCTATATGGGATTTGTTACCGCCGAATCAGCCGATAAAATTACCATGCGCGACATCGCCGGTCAGGTAACCACCATAAAAACTTCAGATGTACTGAAAAGAAAAGAACTGGAGACCTCTATGATGCCGGAAGGTCTGGCCAATGCACTATCTTATGAAGAATTTGCATCGCTGATCACTTTCCTGTCCGAACAAAAGAAATAAAGCTGATGTTAGCTCCTGTTAAACGAAGGAGCTAACATCATAAAGCTACAACAACTTCCGAATAGCATCAGCCCATACCTGGTAGCCCTTCTCTCCAGGATGTGTGAAATCAAGCATCATTCCCGGTAAAAAACTCCCGTCTGCGGCCAGCATACTGGGGCCTATATCTACAAAAGTCAACTGATTTTCTTTAGCGAAACGTTCCAGCACTTTGTTGATCTGCGCAATCATCAGCCTCCTTGGATGCTTCGGATCCTGCTCTCTCGGAAAAATAGCCATCACAATTATCTTTGCACCCGGCACTTTAGAGCGAACCCTCAAACACACCTGCGCAATACCGGCCACAATTTCCTCAGGCGTATTCATCCTGGCATTTTCAGTCTCACTTGTATTATTGGTCCCGATATCTATAATTACCGTACGGGGGTGAAGACCGTCAAGTTCCCCGTGATCCAGCCGCCACAATGCATTTTGTGTGCGGTCCCATCCGAACCCTAAATTGAGTACCCTGCGCCCGCCGAATACAGAATCCCAGGCCGAAGGGCCATTAGGCTTCCGCGGTTTCCCCGCATTATCGACAAGCGCCGGCACCCCGCCCCAAAAATGGGTAATCGAATTTCCGATCAGTACAATTTCCGGATCAACCGCCTTTTTAATCTTCAGCACTTCCGCATGGCGATCCCACCAGTTATAGCTGTCGTTTTCCAGTTTAGACACCGGAACTATCGCAGTATTTGAAGGCTTGTCTGTGTCCTTAGACTGATCGCCCATCAATTGAGCCAACAATGGCTCCATAGCCTGTGCCCATAGCTTTGCCCCGGCAGGGCTCGGGTGCAGATAATCAGGCATCATTTCCTTATTAATCGAACCGTCGAAATTTAAAAACACATGGTTCACATCACAGTAAAAAATATCCTTACCATCGGCAAGTTCAGCCACCAGATCCGAAGCCCGTTCCAGTATTGCCCTGTGCGAAGTCGGATTGGGGCCACCATAAGCTCCCGGAAAACACCTAAGCATAATGATCTTGGTAGCCGGAAGTTTTTGCCTTACCAGTTTAACTATAGCCTCCATCCCACCGGCAAGCTGAGCGGCCGTATGGCGCGTAGGATAATTCTTTTCATCGATGTTGTTCGTACCAATCTCCAGTACAAGCACCTTTGGAGCTTGCCCCTCCAATTCACCATGCTCAATGTTCCAGATCAGGTTTTCAGTGCGGTAACCGCTAAACCCCAAATTTAAGGCATTGCGTGAAGCAAAGAACTGATCCCATACCCCTTTATATTCCGGTTTATCAAAATTATTGGTAATGGAATTCCCCAGCATGACCAGATCATATTTAGCCTTAGCCACCGCAGCCACTTTTTCATCATGGCGGGGCCTGCTGTAACCCTCAGTAGAAACCGCCGCCGGATTCACACCACTCAGCGGTTCATAACCCTTCCAGATCTTCTGGTATTCAGCACCGCTCCTAACCCAGCTTTCCGGATCAGTTTTCGCAAACGTAATGTTCAATTTTGCTTTAGGATGAAGCGGAGGCATGACCGCCGGAAAAACAGTACCCTTTATTTTCTCATCCATATAAGCAGGCGACACCAGTTCCAAATGATCCGGCTGCTCCTCCTCGGTCAATCCTGCAACCAGACTAGCCGCCAGGTAACCACCCGCACCAACACCCTTAATGTTCAACAAAGTACCCCTCAAGCCCAAACCACTGCGCTTTTCACGCAATAAACGGTAGGCGCTTTCTACATTCTTTAAAATCTTTTCACGAAACGCCTCTGCCCTAACGTCCGGCCCGATTCTGTAATCCAGAATGGCCACATCATACCCGGCCCTATTTAAAACCAGGGCATCTTCTACACCGAATGAAGACTTCTTCTGCGCCTTCAAAGTCATTGCAGGAAGCAGCATTACCGTACCCACAACAGGTTGGGTAGTTCGCATCAAACGTGCGAAAGGATGCTTTGGGCTTTTAACAGCAGTATTGATTTGCGCACCGGCGTTAAAGCCAATACACATCAAAAAGAAAAAATAGATTAAACGCTTCATACCAGGTTCTTCAAAAGCAGCAAATTAAATAATTTTGCCCGTAAAATCACGGCCATAAAAAAAGCAGCTATCGCTAGCTGCCTTTTCAATCACCCCCATTACTACAAGATCTGTTTAGACCTTGTCAGTTTTTTTCTCACCACGCTTTCCGTGTTTCTTCATAGACTTCATCTTCTCCGCTTTCCATTCTCCATATAGTTTGCGCTGATTGTCGTTCAACAACGCATTGATCTGTCCGTCACGTTTCTCCAACTCCGCCTTCATCGCCGCCCTATCGGGCTTCTGTCCTTCTACCTTACCAGCCTCTACTTTCTTCAAGCCTTCCAGGCTAATCGCATAGATCTTAGTTTTTTGATCAGCGGTCAGTGTAAGTTTCTTTTCCAGAGAAGCAGTTAGCTTTTGTGCCTTCTCTTCAGGAGTTTTCTTAGCCTTGTGCGTACCGTCCTGTGCAAATGCCATTGTACCCATACTGATGAATAGAATAGCTGTAAAAATTAGTTTTCTCATGGTTTTCATTCTTGTTTTAGTAGATAGAATGAAAACGAGCCCGATGGTTTAATTTCAGAAGTGTTAAGATTTGTTAAAATAGTATATTTGCCACCACAGGCAAAGCAGATGAAGGTTTTAGACATATTTATAATAGGAGCAGGCCCGATAGGATTGGCTTGCGGCATTGAAGCACAGCACGAAGGTTTGTCCTATGTAATTGCCGATAAGGGCTGCCTGGTAAACTCTTTGTATAATTACCCTCAAAACATGACCTTCTTTTCCACTTCCGAGAAGCTGGAAATCGGCGGGGTTCCCTTCGTATCTGTCAATCCAAAACCAACAAGAGCCGAAGCTTTAGAATACTACCGGAGGGTCAGCCTCAAATTCAGTTTAAACATCCGGTTGTTCGAAGCGGTAACATCAGTCGAAAAAAAGGAACACTTTCAGATCACTACCGATAAAGACACCTACCTCGCCAAAAAAGTAATCGTATGTACCGGCTTCTACGACCTGCCAACACATATAGGCATCCCCGGCGAAGACCTGCCCAAAGTAAAGCACTACTATAAAGACCCGCATTATTACGCTTATCAGGACGTGGTCGTAGTCGGCGCTAGCAATTCTTCAGTCGATGCCGCCTTAGAAACCTACAGAAAAGGAGCGCGTGTCACTATGGTTGTCAGAGGAGCAGACATCAGCAAAAGGGTAAAATACTGGGTACGGCCAGACATCATCAACCGCATCAGCGAAGGCAGCATTACCGCCCACTTCAATTCCGCTCTGTCGGCTGTTCATGAAAAATCGGTAGACATCATTACACCCGAGGGCCCGCTAACCATCCCTAACGACCATGTACTGGCACTTACCGGCTACCAGCCAGACTTCAGCTTTCTGGAAAAGCTGGGTGTAGAACTTTCCAAAGACGAGCGGCTTCAACCCACTCACGATCCCGAAACTATGGAAACCAATAACAAAGGCATGTACCTGGCCGGCGTTGTCTGCGGCGGCATGGATACACACCTTTGGTTCATTGAAAACTCCAGAGACCATGCAGTAAGGATCATCAAACACATCAAGTCATCGCAATAATTTACGCCACCACTACTTCTCCCAAATACGAACTCGTGCCCCTCTCACTAAATTTTTCGAATCTGAGAGGTAATTATCCGAAAATGATGTTTCAGGTGTTTTGAAAGTCTTTCGTTATCTTTGAATAACTAATATCATTATATGGAGTCTGCTATTGAGCTGATCAATCTCTTAAATATGACAGATGAGACCTCACGTATAGAGGTAAAGCGTGGCTCCTCAATCGATAAGTCTATTTTACAATCTGTATGCGCCTTTGCAAACGAACCAAATTTAAATGGCGGGAATATTTTGTTGGGAATTACAGCTGATGAAATGTCCTTATTTCCGCAGTACATTGTTGTAGGTGTTGATAATCCAGACAAACTCCAAAGTGATCTCGCTAGCCAATGTGCCTCAATATTTAATATACCTGTCAGACCAGAAATCACTGTAGAACAGGTTAATGGCAAAAACGTACTTAACATCTTTATTGCAGAACTCCAAACAAGTCAAAAACCACTATTTTTTAAAAATGAGGGCTTACCTAAAGGCGCCTTTCGAAGAATTGGCCCTACAGACCAAAGATGTTCTGAAGATGACCTTCATCTATTTTTTAACCATAGTGAGACTTTCGACACCTCCATTGTTAGGGGTAGTTCTATTGAAGATATCGACGAAAATGCAATCAGACAATACAGAAATCTTAGATCGAAAGTTAATCCTTATGCTGAGGAACTCAATTATTCTGATATTGATCTATTGATCGCATTAGGCTGTTTAAAAAAAGACAATGATTCAAATCATCTAACTTATGCAGGGCTTTTGGTGTTTGGCACTTCGGTAGGCCAACGAAGACTGTTACCAGCACTTAGGGTAGACTATATTAGAGTTCCCGGAAATGAATGGGTAGCAAACCCAGATGATCGGTTCACAACAATTGACATGCGAGGCTCCTTAATATTATTGATCCAACGAGCATATAATGCAATAGCTGATGATTTACCCAAGGGATTTCTATTGCCAGAAGGTCAAATTCAGGCTTCAACCATTGGCCTGCCTGGCCGTGTGCTTCGGGAGGCTTTGGTAAATGCATTCATCCATAGATCCTTTAAGGTCAACCAACCGATTCAGATCATTAGATATGGTAATCGAATCGAAATTAAAAACCCTGGCTACTCACTTAAACCAGAAGACCAGCTTGGAGATCCAGGTTCTAATCAACGAAATCCATTCGTTGCAGCTATTTTTCATGAAACTAACCTTGCTGAAACTAAGGGAAGTGGAATTCGTACAATGAGAAAACTCATGCAACAGGCAGGTATGGTAGCACCTACTTTTGAATCTGACCATCAGGAGAACCAATTTTCCGCCCGTCTCCTTCTTCATCATTTTCTGAGCGAAATTGATATTCGATGGCTTAATAGTTTCTCAGGTATATCATTAAATGATCACCAGAAACAAGCTTTAGTTTTTGTGAAAGAAGTAGGAGCTATAGATAATGCAACTTACAGGCAATTAAGTGGGGCAGATATACTTAAAGCAAGTACAGACCTAAGAGCATTAAGAGATGTCAATCTTCTAACCGCCAATGGGAAGAGTAGAATGACATATTATACACCTGGACCAAACTTATTAACCTTGCAAGATAAGGAAGAGACCTTGCAAGATAAGGAGGAGACCTTGCAAGATAAGGAGGAGACCTTGCAAGATAAGGAGGAGACCTTGCAAGATAAGGAGGAAAA
>Ga0126314_10000765_pt1 | contig 15381 bp, 13 predicted proteins | sample Plot105B_FD_92535 | JGI IMG/M metagenome (GOLD analysis project Ga0126314, IMG submission 92535) | Serpentine soil microbial communities from UC McLaughlin Reserve, CA, USA - Plot105B | ecosystem: Environmental > Terrestrial > Soil > Grasslands | place: USA: UC McLaughlin Reserve, Lake County...
ACTCGGCGGTTGGGTGTACTCCCAGGGCGTACCGGCAACCGCCAACGTCCGGCCGACGCTGGACATTTGGGTCGAGCAGCCCGGTGACTGGCAGAAGGTTCGTGCGGTAACGCTCCAACGGATAGAGCCGCAGGCGAACCTGACCGCCAAAGACGCGAAGACCGATTACACAGCTTCCGGGTTTGTCGCCCGGCTAGACCTGACCGAGGCGTTCCGCCACGCGCCTGGACCATGGCGGTTGCGCCATCGGCTACGGCATCACTATCCGTACCGGATCGAAGGCTCGTTCACCACGCTCAGTTCCGAAGGCTCGGCGGGTGGTCTGCTGTCATCCCCCCGGTGGGATGGGACCCGCCTACAACCGCGCTGGTCAGACGCCGATGGACTCGAATTCAGCCGGTCCTCACAAGAGCCCGCGGAGCCGCAACCTGACACGATGCTGGTCAATGCCTTCACCGTCGGAGAGGACGAGCGAACCGCGATCAAGATCAACGCATCGATCGGTGATGACAACGCATCAAAGCTGTGGCTGGGCCTGACTGGTCCGCAAGGCTTGCTGGCCAGTTCGGTGCTCGAGCGGACCGGCGCTAGCTTCACCGCAACCATCCCGCTCTGGCGTAGCTCATGGGGCGGGCCCGAACTCCCGCCGGTCCGCGGCAACTACTACCTCACGGTGAATGAGGCTGATCGCAGTCTGCCGGTCAAGCTCAGCGATCCTTGCGTCAGCACCCTTCCAGTCAGCCATACCGAATCGCATATGACCGTCCGACTGGAACGCAGCCCGGCAGGCGGCGCGCGGGTGGCCGTTCGTCCTCCGCTGAAGCGCTCCGAGGCGAGCGTCTATGCCCAGGAACGGTTCAAACAGCGTTTCAAGCAAACCAAACGGGGCCGGGACGGTTCGATCTACTTCGAGACCTTTTACGGCAGAGGCGCCACAGACAGTCCACGTGCCATCCATGACGAACTCGTCCGCCGCGGCGAGACCCGCCAGATGTACTGGGGAGTGGCCGACTACTCGGTTCCCGTGCCGGAGGGGTCGACGCCAGTGCTAAAAGGCAGCAACGCCTGGTGGCGCCTGCTGAGTCGCGCCTCTTACTTCGTGCACAACTGTGGCGCGCCGCGGTTGCTGCGCCCTGACGGCGGGCAGGTGGTGCTGCAGACCTGGCACGGAACCCCGTTGAAGCTCTTGGGAATGGACGGACTGGGCCGAGGCGGCTCCGAGTCGCGGGCAGGTGTCCTGGCGATGACGGCGAACTGGACCTACATGCTGGCTCAGAACCATTACACGGCCGAAATCTTCCGACGGGCCTACTTGTTCGACGGACCCATTCTGGAGCTCGGTTATCCCCGAAATGACACCCTGGTTCGCCCTGTAGTGAGCGATGGCGAGGTGCGGGATCGCATCGGAGTTTCGCCGGAGAGCAAGATCGTGCTCTATGCGCCGACCTGGCGGGATGGCGACGCCAGTGTTGTCGGCTACCTGGATGCCCCGGGTCTCGCTGAAGCGCTCGGCGAGGAATTCGTCGTGCTGGTTCGAGGTCATAACCACACCCTGCTAGCCGGACGGCGCGAGAACGCCGACCGGGTAATCGATGTCACGACCTATCCGCAGGTCAACGAGCTGCTGACGGTCGCCGACGTGATGATCACCGACTACTCATCCCTGATGTTCGACTACTCGGTGACGGGCAAGCCGATGGTGTTCTTCGTGCCTGACTTAGAGCACTATCGCGACGAACGCCGCGGACTGTATTTCGATCTGGCGGCCGAAGCACCTGGACCGCTGGCGTCCACGCAGGATGACGTCGTGGATGCACTGCGAGCCCTACCCTCGCTGGAAAGCAGCTACGCCGAGCGCTACCAGAGTTGGCGATGCAAATTCAACCCGCTGGACGACGGAAACGCGGCATGCCGAGTCGTAGACGCGGTCTTCGGGCAAGAGCCGAGACGTCACATATGACCTGAAGTCTAGATCGCAGCCTGATCCAAAAACGGCGTCAGCAGGTGGGGCGTAGGTGCGTGTGAAGTGACTCCCGTCGAAGTACACGATGACGCCGCCGAGCAACACTTGCGGCTGGCCTACCCAGCTGTGCCACAGGTGCCGCAAGCGGCCGGCTGGCATGGACCACCCGGACCCTAAGTTCCGACGGAGAGCGCAGTCCGGGTGTGAGGCGATCGACGTGACGAGCGATCGGCAGGTGAACAGTCTCCGACTGTAGCCGAGGTGTTGATCACCGACTCCTATCGATGTTCGACTTTTCGGTCACCGGCAAGCGATGCTATCCTTCGTGCCCGACCCAGAGCACACCGCGACCAGCGCTGCGGCCCTACTTCGATCTCGGCACGGAATCGCTCGTGCGGTTACTGGCCCGCTAGGAGGTCGTGGAAGCTTTGACCGTTCGCCGGCCTATGCAGCGGGTATGCCGATCGCTACGCCATGGCAACGCATTCACCTTCTCGACGGCTGCCACGCCGCTAGTCGGGTCATCGATGCAGTCCTCAGGCAGGGCAACGTTATGGGTCGGCGGCGCCGGGCGATGGCAATTTGCGAAGATGCACCCAATGGCCGGTCTTGAAGAGCTCGCCGTGCTCGAGTGGCTTCGTAAAGGCCCCAAGACAGGCGAGCAGATGGTCTCGCGAATCCTGTTGTCATGAACCGAATATCATCGTCGAACGCCTCTCAAGGTGCACACAGGTGTCTAACCGCACCAGGGCCTCAATGATCAGGATCCTCCGTGGACGGTGGCTCTCCGCTCGGAAGAAGGCTGTCGCTTTCGGTCCCAAGTCGACCACAAGGGGGCGGACCGACGCCCAGTCCGACCCACTCGAACGGTACCGGCTCCTCCTGCCAGCGAGGCGATCACGCAAGATTATCGTACTGGCCCATGACCTGCCACCGAGGAAAGTGAGGCGATGGCTGACGGCGTTCACGGCCGATCAGGTTCACGTGATCTCGAACCGGACAACTGAGTGGCGATTCGGGAAAATCTCACTCACCCACCATTTGGCTCAATCTCTAGATCATATCCACTGGCATGTGAAGTTGATCGGCCCGGTTGACGTTGTCATCGATTTGGGACCAGGTCCCGTCGAGAACTACCACGCAATGTGGCGTCAGCTCTTCTTCCATCTCAATCCCGGCGGCTGTTACGTCATTGATACCTCCACCGCGGGGGTCAGCGCCTTCGGCGGTTCGGCCAGTGATTGGATGGGCTCGATCGTGAATCCGGCTCATGGAATATCAGCGTCTGAGAAACTGACAAAGGAGTTTGCCAACTGCGCCGAGCAATTGACGATGTCCCGTGGGCTGATACTGATCCAGAAACGGCACCGCCACTACATCAAGCTACGCGACTCTGAGACCAATCGCGTTCTACCTGCTCGCGAACCAGCTATCGGTTTGCACATACTGGCCCGGCGGGCGCCTGGAACGACTGACTCAACAGTCCAAGTCATTTCTCATAAGGCCTCAGTTCCCATTCGTGGGCTGGATGAAAACCTTAGTCATCCGGCGATGTACCTGCGCCACTACACTGGTCAGATAGCGTTCGCCGGGAGCACATTGGTATACACAAAGACGGCCGTGCTACCCGACTCATTTCGACATCACCTCAGCACCGACCCGCAGAACCCTCGAGTCGGAAATGTGTCGCCGGACTTCGTCAGGATCCCGGCGAAGTTTCGGCCTAGGGAGACGTTACCCGGCGACTATTACCTGCTGGACTGCACTTATCCCAACCACTTCGGTCACGTTATTACCGAGGTCGTCCCGCGGCTCTGGGGTTGGGAGGAGGCTCGGCGAGCCATACCCGGACTCAAAGCGGTTTTCGCTGCGAGACCGTGGCAAAAGCCGGCTACGATGCTGGAGTCAAGAGTCTTTCGCGCGTATGGCATCGACCCCACTGACATCATTACCGTGCAATCGCCGGTCCTTCTGGAGTCCATTGTCTCCGCTACGACGATGTGGCACAACGACTCGCCGCATTACGTGCATCCCGAATTGTTACCCGTACTGGAACGAGTGAGCGCCGGCCTGATCGATGAGTCGGCACCATCCTACGATCGAATCTTCGTGTCCCGGGCCCGTCGGTGGTCACATCGAACGTGCCGCAATGCTGCCGACGTCGAACGACTCTTCGAATCGTTCGGCTTCACAGTGATTTACCCCGAAAATCATCCTATAGGTGTCCAGGCGGCTATCTTCGCAAGAGCCATGGTGATAGCCGGCTTTGGGGGCTCAGCAATGTCAAATCTGTTGCACGCAAGGAGCATGCGAACGCTGATTGTGCTAAGCCATGAGAGCTATATCTCGAGGATCGAACACTTGTACAGCGTCCTGCTGGGCTGCGAGGTCCACTACTTTTGGTCGGCGGCCGACAGTGAGCACCCTGCCGAAGGGTTTAGTCAGGAGGCTCTTTTTTCCGACTGGGAATTCGACTTCGCCCGACACCGGGTTGCATTGACCGATCTACTGGCGTCGCTGTAAGTCGACCGATTCTTCCGCACCAGCTCCACGCCAAATCACTGGTGTAGTAACCAGATCGAAGCGCCCGCCTGCATAAGCCGCCGCCATGATGCCGGACTCGGCAATATGGAGGTGCTCATCCAATGTCCACCCAAGGTCTGCAAGGAATCCGACCTGAAAGAGCTTCCCTGAAAGGCTCAGATCAGGCGGAACGGTGAGACCCGCAGATGTGACGCCGAAGCAGTCGACCATATGCAATCGCCCGATCTGCTCCGGAATCCAACACCGCTCACCCGCCGTGTAACCGACAACGCCGGCGCTGAAGTCAGAGTCGGTTAGCCGAAGAATCTTCACAAGCCGACGAAGCGCATCCTTTACCACCGTGTCACGTGCACTAACACACATCACATACTGGCCCGCCAGCGCGCGACGGTGACGTGCAACGCTGGTTACCTGCCGCTCCGGTTTCACTACAGCAATACGGCGGTCCCATCGAGCGTAGCCTCGCAGGCGGGCGTCGACACGGCCATGTATCCCGTTATCAACGATAAGAATCTCGAGGTTGCGATAGCTGTGGGACACGATGCTGTTGAGACATAACTCGAGGTGTTCTGTTCCGTCAGCGGCGTTCACGATCACCGATACGAGGGTCTCTTGCCCAGGAGGCGCCGGAATCCGGCGGCGGCTGATAGCTGCCCGCAACGCCGGATGCACGTTCCGCCGGTACTGCGCAGCCAGCACCGATCGTCCGCTGTTGAGCACGTGCTTTCCAACCCTCATATTCCTGCCCCACACTTAAAATGTCCGGGCTGCCAGTATCGCGGAGCCGTCCCCACCTGTCGCGCAAAGAGGATAGCTATGCGTGGTCCGTTGATCGACCACGCCACTGTGGCGTCGAGGCCGTCGAATGCTTGTCCAGGCTAAGGTCGTCGACACCTTTCAAGCTATGTTTCGGCCCAGACGCCGAAACGTCTACTCATGGTGTCCCATGAGTCCTATACGGCGATAAATGAATACCTGATTTCTGCGGTCAATGGCAGCACGAGGTCGATGGCTTCTTGCCAGTTCCAGATAGGAATGACTTCTCCTCCTCCTTCCTGTTCGAAAAACCGCGAAGGCGCCATCTAGGCCGACTCAGTGCCCGGGCTACGGTCAGCTCGGCTTCGGCGCCAACGCGACTCGGTCGTGCCCTTTGCGATTAGTCCCCTCATTGTTGGGGCCCTTCTCAATGATCACCAAATTGTGATAGCAGTGGATCGCCACGATGTTGCGATCGGTGTCCGTCGCTTCGTGCTCCCCGTCTTGCCACTCTTCGTAGTTGAGTCCATCGACCAGGCGCTTGACCAGACCCATCGTGGTTGACTTGTCGTCGAGGTCGAGACTCCCGCCATAGCGTGGCCAGTACGACGTCTGGGTGTCTTCAATCGCATACAGCCCACCGGCGGGAAGCATCGGGAATAAGATCTCGAAGGTCCTTCGAACGTGTTCCGGGCGGTGGCTGCCGTCATCGACGACTATTTGCAGGTTTTCAGCTGAGTCCACGATGGTTCGGAGGAGCGGCTCGTTGGTCTGGCTTCCCTTGTATGCGGTGATGCGAGGCTCGACCACAAACGACTTGTCCTCTATGTCGAGGCCGATGATCTGCGCGTTCGGGAAGAACGCTTTCCACATGCGAAGCGATCTCCCCCCAGCCTTATCGCGGCGGTAACCCCCAATCCCAATCTCGAGCAGGCTGAATCTGTCATTCTTGAATTTGCCAAAGTGGTGCTGGTAATGCGATACATAGCGATGCGTGCCCCACTTGTCGGTCCCAAATTGGCGCGCCAAGCTGGTCAGGTCTTGCGTAGCGGCGGTCACCGACTTTTTGCGTTTCAGCTCCTGGGCACGACGGTGGGCCCGCTTCTGCGGGCTTGGCTCGAATGACCGGATGACATCCCACGTCGACCGACTAACCTTCGGTTTGATGGTTCGGACAGCGGCTCGGCGCAGCGGTTGCAGCAAGGCGATCACAATTCCCCTCCAGTACTCTCAGCTTCACGGCACGATTTCACACGACTCTCACCCGACTTGTTCGAGGCTCCGCCAGGCCCGCCTCGAACGGTTCGCGCAGGAACAAACTCGGCGACTCCGGCCAGGTGAGGCCATCCGGCGACCAACGTTGCATGTAACCGGGACAGGGCTGCCGACGGGTACACGACTAGCACTATGACGCAGCCTGGAGTGTGAGCGAGCTGGCTCGCAAGTTCGGCACCTGGGGAATTGACGGACGCACTGTATATCTCTTACCGGGTATGCCTGGACGAGGACCCCGAACTACCAGCAAAGTGCCCAGCACAAGACCCAGATCGGTTTGAGTCAACCGACAGCAGCGGCACGGCAGGACAGTACGCCGAGCGATCCGAACGTTGGCGGTACAAGTTCAACCCGGTGGACGACCGGAATGCCACAGCCGAGTCGTCGATGCCGTCTTCGATGAAGACCTCGACAGACATTAACGCTGACCTAAGGCCTTGGTTGCAGCCTGGTCCAAAAACGGTGCCAACGTGCGGGCATAAGTGGCTGTGAGGTGACTCCCGTCGAAGTAGACGATCACGCCGCCGACCACAGCCGAGCAGACTTCCGGTGTGCAGATCTGGTCGTTCAGGTCAGCGAGGTGGAAGCTCGCAGAGTCGATCGTCGAGGCAGCACTGATAAGTGGCTCCTCCGGCTCCCAGACTTCCCGGGGCCCACTGCATTTAGTCAGATCCTCACGATGCGCCGCGACGCAATCCGGGATTGAGTGGATACCACCTGCCGCCGGCGCCGGGGTATCGCGGAGCGCGACTACCCGCACGCCCGAGCGCGACCAGTCACGAAGCAACTGCTGGTAACCATCCCGATAGGCTGCAACGTTCTCTTCCGCTGACTGCGTCCCTAACGCTCGGGCCGACATTCGGTTGGTCAAGAAGACCAGATCGAACTGGTTACGCTGCACTTCCTTGGAGACATTGTCGACCCACCGGCTGCAGGCGGCTGAGTAGGCAGCCGTCGACAACCGCTGCTGTACCGGTACCAGTGCACAGCGAGAAGCGAGGTAGGTCGTGATGCGCCAGCCACGATCGCGGGCGACCTGCTGCAGGGGCGTGAGCCACTGACCGGCGTGCGAGTTACCCACGAGGGCCACGTTGACCGTCGCCTCCGGGTCTCCGAACTCACAGGTGATCGTCGGGAATTTCGGGGTGTAGGACCAACAGTCCTTGCCGCCGGACACCGCGGCGTACGCGTCGGACTTGTCCAGCGCGGCTTGAGCCGGTGCGGGCACGATCGTCTCGTCGTACCTGGCCGTGCACGCCCCTGCGGCCTCGAGCGCTTTGGCTCCGAAACAGGGATCACCGCTGGCAACGGCCCGCTCGACCTCGCGTTTAGCGGCGGCCTCGCGAGACGAAAGCTCCAGCAGCTGTAGGGTCGCCAGCCCGACCACGAACGCCATGCCCAACGCGGCAAGGGTGTACGTGCGCCGGATGCTTGGTACTCGACGACCGAAGCGGAACACGTCCTCGACGTAGTTCTTGCTCAGCGTTCCGAGGATCAGGCTGGCGGCAAGGATCACCATTTTTTCGAGCCATCCCAGCTGCCCGCTGACGTGAGGCAGCAGCACGATCAATGGCCAGTGCCACAAATAAACCGAGTAGGAGATGTCGCCCAGCCACTGGATCGGCCGCCAGCGAAGGATCCGGGTCGGCGAAATGCCCGCCGAGCCGGCGTGTGCTGCGATCACGACTACCGTGCCGAGGATGGGCAGCAACGCGCGCCAGGATGGAAATGGCGTAGCCGAACTGAAGGTCACCGCTGTGACTGCAATCGCAGCGAACCCCGTCCAGGCGAGCAGCGCTGAAGCGCCCGGGCCCAGGCCTTGTGTCGACCGGGCCGAGGTCTGAGCACTTCGAACAGCCTGGGCGACGGCGAGCAGTGCTCCTGCCCCTAGTTCCCAGATCCGGGTCGGGGTGACGAAATAAGCGCTTGCAGGATCGTGCCAAGTGGCATAGATCGAATAGCCCAGCGACAAGACCACGACTACGGCCAAGCCGGCGAGGATCGACCGAAACACCGCTCGCCCCTGGCGCCGTGTCAGCAGCACGAGGCCGAGAATGAGCAGCGGCCAGAATGCGTAGAACTGTTCCTCGATCGACAGCGACCAAAAGTGCTGAATAGGCGATAGAGCGTTCTCGGCCGACAGGTAATCGACGGAGGTTTGTGCCAACCACCAGTTCTCGACATACAAAGTGGCGGCAGTCACCTCCCCCGCCGTGTTCCCCCACTGGGTTTCCGGAGCAATCAGGCGACTGGCCAACAAAGTGACGAGGAGGACGAGCAGTGCCGCAGGTAGCAGGCGGCGCAACCTGCGAGCCCAGAACTGAGCCACCTCACGCGCGCTTGCCGGTGGTCGCTGCAACAAGTGCGACGTGATGAGGTATCCGGAGATCACAAAGAAGACGTCGACCCCGATGAAGCCTCCGGTCAACTGGTCGGGCCACAGATGAAAAGCGAGCACCAGGGCCACCGCGATCGCCCTAAGTCCCTGGATGTCCGCTCGGAATCCCCGCGGTTCTGCAGGCTGCATCGCCGACCTGTCCGGGACAGCCACTGCAACGGAATGTCGCTGCAGAAGCTCTGGATCGGCGGTATGAGCTGACATGGGGCGCTTTGGTCCTATGAGACGGATGAGCTAGGCAGTTTATGTTCAGGTCCCATATTCCCCTTCAGGCCAGCAAGAGAGATTTCGATCACAGTGGCCGATGCCGGGTCGGTAGGCTGCGGCAGTGGCTTTACGGAACGTGGGAGTTGTACTTGGCGGTGGCACCGGCACACGCATCGGTTTGAATATCCCCAAGCAGCTGATCAAGATCGCCGGCAAGCCGATCATAGAACACACCATCGCCGCGATGCAGCAGTCGCCGCTGATCGACCAGATCCTGGTGATGATGGCGCCCGGCTATCTGGACGAGATCCGAGCGATCGTCCGGCGGGGCGAGTATGACAAGGTCAGCCAGATCCTGGAGGGCGCCGACACAAGGAACGACACAACCGCCGCGGCATTGGCCGCGCTGGGCGATGAAGAGTGCAACGTCCTGCTGCACGACGCCGTCCGACCACTGGTATCCCAGACGATCATCGCCGCGAACGTCGAAGCTCTGCAGACCTACGCTGCTGTGGATACCGCGATCCCGTCGGCCGACACCGTGATCCGAGTTGCACCCGGCCACGAGCGGATGGACGACGTTCTGCCCCGCCACCTGCTGAGACGCGGGCAGACGCCTCAGTCGTTCCGGCTCTCAACCATCCGGGCGGCCTACGCCAACGCGGCTCGGGATCCGGACTTCACCGCAACCGACGACTGCACCGTCGTGCTGCGCTACCTGCCGGAAGTGCCCATCGCAGTGGTGCCGGGGCATGAGCGCAACATGAAAGTCACCGAGCCCATCGATATCTATATTGCCGACAAGCTCTTCCAGCTCACATCAGCCGATGCTCCCGCTGAATTGAACGAGGCGGACTATCGCCAGCGGCTGGCCGGCAAAACACTGGTCGTCTTCGGCGGCTCGTACGGGATTGGCGGCGACATCGCCGCGCTGGCGAGGTCCTATGGCGCGACTGTGAAGACCTACTCCCGATCCTCAACGGGGACTCACGTAGAGCGGCGCTCGGAAGTCGCGTCGGTCGCCGCAGAGGTGCTGGCTGAGACCGGACAGATCGACTTCGTGGTCAATACCGCGGGAGTACTGCCGCGTGGTGAACTCGCCGAAGCTAGCGAGGAGACGATTTACGCTGCAACCGACGTCAACTATCTGGCCCCGATCTTCATCGCCCAGGAGTTCTTTGAACCGCTGGCGAAGTCGAATGGGTCGCTACTGCTGTTCACCTCGTCCTCCTATACCCGAGGACGCTCTGGTTACTCGCTGTATTCCTCCGCCAAGGCCGCGATCGTGAATCTGGCTCAAGCGCTGGCCGATGAGTGGGCGACCTCAGGAGTGCGGGTGAATTGCATCAATCCGGAGCGCACCGCCACTCCGATGCGCACTCGAGCCTTCGGTGCCGAGCCGGCCGGCACACTGCTGTCGTCAGCGGAGGTAGCGCGCACATCGCTGGACGTGCTGCTTTCCGGCCAGACCGGGCACATCATCGACATCCGCCGTGAAGAGGGTCCGGCCGCGCTGGGCAACGGGTAGCCGGACCCCAAACCTAACGCTCGGCAGCGGTCGAATAATCGGTCGTGCCCTGCGGATTCCATACGGCCCGCGCACCAAGATCGCCAACCCGGTAGACCCAGAAGCTCATCACCAGCCCCACTATCACCAGCAGCACAGGCAGACCGATCTCGATCGCCACCGGCGGCCGGTGCGGTTCCACATTGATCCGAGATACCAAAAACGAGCTGGCCACGGCCAGCACCGCGAAAATCGCCACCATGATCAGCAACTGGTTGGCCAACTGCTGATGTTCGTCGATCAGGTCACCCACCGGATTGCCTGGTCTGATGCCAAGCGCCTGCTCGAGCGCCTCTCCGCTCTCCTTCGTCACAAAAGTAGCGCCCAAAGTCCCGACGCCGACAATGGCCAGCGGCCAGCGGGCCCAGTTTCGGGTACGCGGATAGGCGAAGAGAAGCGCGAGCAGCGTCGCCAGCGGGACGGCGAGCACCACGACGTGCAGCACCAGTGCGTGGATCGGAAGACCGCCAATGCTGTCAAACACCCCGGCTACTCCTTAGTTCATCAGCTGGGCGGATCGCCGAGCCAGACCATTGGACAACACATCTGCCCGAATAGACGATCAGAAGCCCAAGAAGGTTCGGAACGACTGTTCGACGGCTTAGACAGGACTATCCGACAAGACCGTGGAGGTGCAGTCCAGCCGCTATCGCGCGGTTGATCGAATCGTTTCGGCGGCGACTCCAAGATCGTCGACCAGGCTGGCGTAGGCAACGTCGCGCTCTTCGCCGGTCGCGCGGAGCACGGATGACGGATGCACCGTGGCGAGGACCTGCCGTTGCCCGACAGGCGTCGGAAGCTCCAGCACCTGTCCGCGCTGCTTGGACACCCGGAAGCCGGCTCCCAGCAGCGACCGAGCGGCCGTGGCGCCGAGGCAGACGATCAAGGAGGGATCGACAACCCTCAGCTCCGCATCGAGCCATGGCCGGCAGGCCTGGATGTGGGTGACCTGTGGAGTGGCATGGATCCTGCGCTTACCTCGTTCGGTGAAACGGAAGTGCTTGACGGCATTGGTCACATAGACGTCGGAAGCGGACACCCCGACGTCGGCAAGAGCCCGCTGCAGCAGCTTGCCGGCGGGCCCGACGAACGGAACGCCCTGCCGATCCTCCACGTCGCCGGGTTGCTCACCGACCAGAGCCATAGCTGCTCTCGGGTTGCCGGCCGAGAAGACAACCTGGGTTGCCGGCTTCCACAGTTCACAACCTCGGCACCCGGCAGCCGCTTGCCGAAGCTCATCGATGTCGGCGCCATCTGGCACCCAAGGGGCGGCGCTCACCTCAATCAACCCAGCCCTATCCGCCGTCTCCAACCGAACCGGCCCAGGACCCGGGGGCAGCGCCGTGTCGCCTGCCTTCCATCTTGATCACGTGGATCACGGCGTTGATCAAGGCCAGGTGGGTGAAGGCCTGCGGAAAGTTGCCGAGATGCTGACCGGTGTGCGGGTCGATCTCCTCGGCGTACAGCAGCAACGGCCCGGCAAAAGACAGCAGCTTGGCGCAGAGTTTTCGCGCCCGCTGGTATTCACCGATTTCGCACAGCGCCGAGACCAGCCAGAACGAGCAAATAGTGAAGCTGCCTTCCTCACCGGCGAACCCGTCGTCGGTCTCGTCCACCTTGTAACGGAGGACGAGCTCATCAACGGTGAGCTCGTCGGCTATTGCCAGCACTGTGTTGCGGATACGCTCGTCATCCTGCGGCAGGAAGCGCACAAGTGGGGCCAGCAGCAAGGAGGCGTCGAGCGCTGTGCTGCCGTAGTACTGGGTGAACACGCCCCGTTCGTCAAGGCCGTTGGCGAGGATGTCCTCCTTGATCTCCTGGGCAGCCAGCTCCCACTCGGCCGCCTTGCCGTCCTCGCCGGTCAGTCGGGCGATCTTCGCTCCGCGGTCCACCGCCACCCAACACATGATCTTGGAGGAAGTGAAGTGCTGGAGTTGGCCGCGGACCTCCCAGATACCGGCGTCAGGTTCCCGCCAGTGCTTGAGGGCTTGATTGACCTGTTTGTCCAAGATCGGCCAAATCCTGTTGTCGAGATGGTTCGCGGCCTTGAAGTGCAGGTAGACCGAATCGAGCAGGGCACCCCAGACATCATGCTGCCGTTGAGCGTACGCGGCATTGCCGATCCGTACCGGACGGGAGTTGGCGTAACCGGCCAGATGGTCGAGTACGTATTCAGTGAGCTCCTTCTCGCCCCGGATGCCGTACATGATCTGGATGTCATCTTCGTGTTCGACCAGGTCGGCGATGAAGGAGAAGAAGTCAACCGCCTCCCAATCGAAGCCAAGCGAGTACAGGCCCCAGAGCGCGAACGTGGCGTCGCGAATCCAGCTGAACCGGTAGTCGTAGTTACGTTCGCCGCCCGGGGTCTCGGGCAGTGACGCCGTGCCCGCCGCGCAGATGGCGCCCGTCGGGGCGTAGGTCAAGCCTTTCAGGGTGAGAGCGCTCCGCTGCAGGTAGTTACGCCAGGGGTGGTCTGGGAACTGGCCCCTCGCGAGCCAATGCTGCCAGTGGTGTGCGGTCCAGACTTGGCGCCTGTACGCATCGGCGAAGTCCCTGGGCGGAACCGCGCCGCCCCAGGACAGCGCGAGAAATCGGACGTCACCCTCCTTGAGCAAGGTGCGGGCACTAGCCTGGCCGCCCTCGAATCCGATCCGAAGGTCGCTGGTCAGCGTCAGCTTGACGTCACACCCCTCGGCATCAGCAACGGCCTGGTAGTAGCTCTCGCCCGTGTACTGCCATCGGACATGGCTGCGGCCGTATTCCATCACCGGCTCGCAGTCCATGATCGTTTGCACTTCGCCGGAAGCGCAGCGGATGGTCCGCAGCAGAATGTGTTCGGCCTCGTAATCGTTCGGTGTTCGGCGGTAGGTCCTCGAGCGGTCCGTCTCGTGGTGCCACGGGCCTATCAGCAGACAATCGCGGACGATGATCCAACCGGTGGGTGTGCCCCAGCTCGTTTCCAAGATCATCGTGCCGGGCAGGTAGCGAACGTCGGCCGGCACCGCAACGTCGACGGGCGCAACCCGGAACGAACCGGCAGTCCGACCCAGGACGCTGCCGAAGGCGCTCGGCGAATCGAACCGCGGAACGCACATCCACTCCACGGCGCCGTTCGGCGAGACCAGTGCAGATACTTCACCGTCACTGATGAAGCCGTATTCGCCGATCGGAGTCGACCGGAGATGCGTGACCGGGCTGCTGACCTGATGTTGGCTCCGCGACTTGGTTTCGTTCGCCATAGACTGAGCATTCCCTGCCGCGGTCGTGCTCGCAAGCAATTGAATGGTTGATTGCCATCGGCCACATCACAGGGGCCGGCTGAGGAGCCACACCACCAGCCCGCTAGAACCGAGATGTGGCGGTCAATCGCGTGTTCACGTGCCGAGATCCGTTGGGAACATGATCGTGCTGAGCATATGGCGGCGGCGTTCAGGGGAGGGCTCGTTCCGCATCCGCCTGCGGATCGCAGCGCTCAACTCCTCCACGAATGCCGCCTTTTCATGCTCACTGAGCCACAGTGAGAACTGCTTGTATGAGACGGAGTCGGCTTGGGGGTTGGCGCCGTCTCGTCCGAGGTAGGCATTGAACTCCGCAAGCAAGGCTGCGATGGCCGCGGTGAATCCGCGGGAATGGTCATCGGTACTCATCGCGGCGACCTCGTCGTCGCTCATGGCGATCCTCGCCGGCTGGAGCCGGTAGCGACGCTCTACTGCTCCACGCACCCGTTGCTCGCTGTCGACCTCCACCAGTCCACCCTCGACCAGGAGCGCCACGTGGCGGTAGATGGTCGCCTGCGAGATGTCGTCAAGCCGGGCGCACAGATCGGAAGTGGTGAACGGCATGCCGTCAAGCGCGGCATGCACAATACGCAGCCGGACAGGATGTAGCAGTAGTTCAGAGGTTTGCACTGGCTCTATTCTCGCACATCTGATACCATTCTCAATTGTGACAATAATAGCCCCTCCGCCCATGGGTCACCTGGCCGGTGTCGACGGCAGGCGGCTCTGGATGGACCGAGCAGGGGCAGGTCGTCCTGCTGTGGTGTTCGTCCCCGGTGCGGGAAGTGTCGCTCTGGACTTCCTGCTGGTCCATCAGCGGGTAGCCGAAATGACAACCTCGGTTCTCTACGACCGCGCGGGAACCGGGTGGAGCGAGAACATCGAGCTGCCTCGTTCGGCCGACGAGGTCATCGAAGAACTCCGTGCCGTTCTACGAACCTCGGAAGTCCCGGCGCCATATCTGTTGGTGGGGCACTCCCTGGGCGCACTGTATGTTCAGCGGTTTGCCCAGCGATTTCCGGCCGAGGTCGCCGGCCTTCTCCTTTTGGATCCGGCCCATGAAGACTGGGACCTCTACATGCCCGAGCACCTCAAGATCGCCAACAACCAGCCGGCCGATAGCGAGATGCCAGACCTGCCTGAAGGCTTTATCGCCGAGTACCGCACGATTTTCGCCGACGTGTTTGACGAGTTCCCCGAGCCAGTTCGCCCAATGTTGATCGACAAGCACTTCAGTCCGGAACGGCTCCTGACCGGCTTCCGCGAAGGGACAAATGTGCTCGCTCTGTTCGACGAGCTGCGCCGCGGTGGCCCTCGACCCGACGTTCCTTTGATCATCCTCAGCGGGACAGCGATTGATCGCGCCCAAACCCTCTTCGCATCCGAGACCCAG
>Ga0126314_10000766_pt1 | contig 15371 bp, 14 predicted proteins | sample Plot105B_FD_92535 | JGI IMG/M metagenome (GOLD analysis project Ga0126314, IMG submission 92535) | Serpentine soil microbial communities from UC McLaughlin Reserve, CA, USA - Plot105B | ecosystem: Environmental > Terrestrial > Soil > Grasslands | place: USA: UC McLaughlin Reserve, Lake County...
GATCCCACGACGCGCGGGCGCACAGCCGAGTACGTACCTGCATCCCGTGCTCGGCGGCAGCAGCGGCGGCGTCAGCAACCTCGACCCTGCGCCCGCGTTCCCGTTCGGGCACGGGCTGTCCTACACGACGTTCGAGTACTCCGCCTTCGCGCTGAGCGCGGAGGAGATCACCACCGATGGCGAGCTCGAGGTGTCGTGCGTCCTGCGCAACGCCGGCAACCGCACCGGCGCCGAGGTCGTCCAGCTCTACCTCTCGGACCCGGTGGCGAGCGTGACGCGCCCGGTCATCCAGCTCGCGGGCTTCCTGCGTCTCGAACTCGAGCCGGGAGAGGCGGCGCAGGTCACGTTCGGGCTGCACGCCGACCGCACCGCGTTCACCGGCGTCGACCTCCGCAGGATCGTCGAGCCGGGCCGGGTCGAGGTGCTGGTCGGCGCCTCGAGCGAGGATATCCGCGCGCGCGGGACGGTGCGGCTCACGGGCGAGCCGCGCGTGGCCGGGCCCGACCGCGTGCTCACGACTCCGGCAAGCCGTTCGCCCGCGTGACCTGCGCATACCACCGGGCGCTGTCCTTCGGGGTGCGCTCGAGCGTCTCGTAGTCGACGTAGATCAGCCCGAAGCGCATGCTGTAGCCGAACGACCACTCGAAGTTGTCCAGCAGCGACCAGACGAAGTAGCCGCGGAGGTCGACCCCGTCGGCAATCGCCCGGTGGGCGGCGCGGAAGTGCGAATCGAGGTACTCGATGCGGGCCTGATCGTGGACCTGGCCGTCGGATGACTTCTCGTCCGGGAAGGCGGCGCCGTTCTCGGTCACGTAGAGCGGCACGCCGGGGTACTCACGGGCGACGCGGGTCAGGAAGTCGTAGAGGCCGTCGGGATCGATCTCCCAGCCCATGTCGGTCCTCGGCCACCCGCGATAGACCTGCTCGATGTCCGGCTGGCCGACCCACTGCGTCGGCTCGCTGCCCCGGCCGGCGCGGACGAGCGTGCGGAAGTAGTAGTTGATGCCGAGGAAGTCGAGCGGGACCTGGATGCGCTCGAGGTCGCCGTCGTAGATGTGGGCGCCGTCGGTCACACCGCGCACGGACTCGAGCACGTCGTCCGGGTACGCGCCGCGCAGCAGCGGGTCGAGGAAGATCCGGTTGGTCAGGCCGTCGGCCCGGCGCGCGGCGTCGACGTCGGCGGGATCGTCGCCGGCCGCCTCCGTCGGGCTGACGTTGAGCGTGATTCCGAACACGCTGTCGTCGTCGCCCTGCGCGCGCATGGCGCGAGTGGCGAGCCCGTGGCCGAGCATCAGGTGATGGGCCGCCCGCAACGCCCCCTCGGGATCCTGGAGGCCCGGCGCGTGGCGGCCGGTGGCGTAGCCGATGAAGGCCGAAACCCACGGCTCGTTGAGCGTCGTCCAGTGCTTCACGCGGTCGTGCAGCCGGTCGTAGACGGCCGCCGCGTACTCCGCGAAGCGCGCTGCCGTGTCGCGCTCGGGCCAGCCGCCGGCGTCCTGCAGGACCTGCGGGAGATCCCAGTGGTAGAGCGTGACCCACGGCGTGATGCCCTTCGCGAGCAGCGTGTCCACGAGCCGCGAGTAGAAGTCGACGCCGGCCTCGTTGAGCGCCCCGCGGCCGTCGGGCTGGAGCCGCGGCCAGGCGAGCGAGAAGCGGTACCAACCGGTGCCGAGGTCGGCCATCAGCCGGACGTCCTCCTCGTAGCGGTGGTAGTGGTCGTCGGTGACGTCGCCGGTGTCCCCGTCCTGGGTCTTCCCGGGCGTGTGCGAGAACGTGTCCCAGATCGACGGCGAGCGCCCGCCCTCGTCCACGGCTCCCTCGATCTGATAGCTCGCGGTCGCGGTGCCCCACGCGAAGCCGTCCGGAAACTGCACCGTCATCTCCGACCTCCTGTTCGTTCAGCCCGTCAGCTCGGCCCACAGCTCGCCGGGCATCGGCCAGGCTGCGAACTCGAGCATCCTGTCGATCCGCTCCGGCTTCGACGCACCGGCGATCGTCGCGACGATCCGCGGCTCGCGCAGCGAGAACTGCAGCGCGGCGGCGGCCAGTGGCACGTCATGGCGATCGCAGGCGGCGTGCATCGCCTCGATCCGCTCGAGCAGCGCCGGGCCCGCGTCGGCGTACGCGTAGTAGCCGCGCGCGTGTGGCGCGCCCGCGAGGATCCCGCCGCCGAACGGCGCGCCGTTGAGGACGGCGACGCCGAGCTCCGCGGCCTCCGCGAGCAGCGGCTCGGCGGACTGGTCGATCAGCGTGAAGCGGTTGTGCGTGATCACCACGTCGAAGGCGCCGGTCCGGATGTAGCGCCGCATGAGGTCGATCGGGCCGCCGGCGACGCCGAGGTGTGCGATCACCCCCTCGGCCTTGAGCGCCTGCATCGCCTCCAGCGGGCCACCGGGGGCGACCCCGCCCCCGAAGGAGATGTTCTCGGGATCGTGGAGGTACACGACCCCGAGCCGGTCGAGCCCGAGGCGCTCCAGGCTCTCGTCGACCGACCGGCGCACCCGGTCGCCGGAGAAGTCGCCGGTCGCCATGTCGCGGTCGACCTTGGTCTGCAGCACGAAGCCGTCGGGGATCCCGCCGAGCTCGTCCAGCACGATCCCGATCCGGCGCTCCGCGTCGCCGTAGTTGTTGCCCGTGTCGAGGAAGTTGATGGGGCCCGCAAAGACGCGGCGGACGGTGGCGACCGCATCGTCGAGCGCGACGGCGTGCTCGTAGGGAAGCGGCGTGTTGCCGAGCGGCGACGTGCCGACACACAGCGGCGTGACCTGGAGTCCCGTGCGACCCAACGTCCGCAGCTCAAGGCCCTCTCCCCCGTACCTCAAGGGCGCGATCCTATGCGACGATTCCGGCCGGCGTCGTGCGGCTGGGCTCTCCACTTCCTCAGACCTGGGACTCGCCCGTGGGCTGGGTCGCGGCGCTGCGCGAGCGCGGGTTCCGGACCGCGTACTGGCCGCTCGGCGATGAGGCGGGCGACGACGAGGTCGCCGCCTACGCGGACGCCGCCGCGGCGGCGGACATCGTGATCGCCGAGGTCGGGGCCTGGAGCAACCCGATCAGCCCGGACGACGCGACGCGCGCCGCCGCCGTCGAGCGCTCCAAGACGCAGCTGTCGCTCGCCGACCGCATCGGTGCGCGCTGCTGCGTGAACCTCGCCGGCACCCGCTCGGAAACGTGGGACGGGCCGCACCCGGACAACCTCAGCGCCGACACGTTCGCGCTCATCGTCGACACCGTCCGCGACATCGTCGACGCCGTCGAGCCGCAGCGGACCTTCTACTCGCTCGAGCCGATGCCGTGGAGCCCGCCGGACTCGCCGGACGGCTACCTCGAGCTGCTGCGGGCGGTCGACCGGCCGCGGCTCGCGGTGCACCTCGACCCGGTCAACATGATCAACAGCCCGGCGAAGCTCTACGACAACGCCGGCTTCCTGCGCGAGTGCTTCGCCAAGCTCGGCCCGTACGTCAGGAGCTGCCACGCGAAGGACATCAGGCTCGGCGACGAGCTGACCGTCCACCTGAGCGAGGTGCGGCCGGGCCTCGGCTCGCTGGACTACCACGTCCTCCTCACCGAGGTGGACCGGCTCGACCCCGATACGCCGATCCTGGTCGAGCACCTGCCATCCGAAGCCGAGTACGCGGCGGCGGTCGCGTACATCCGCTCCGTGGCCGCGGAGCTCGGGCTCAGGACCTGAGCTCGACGCCGGCGACGGGCGCGGCGACCGCGTGGACTCCAACACGTGCGGGACGATGACCCCGGCTCGCTCCGTGGGCGCTACGGTTGGCCGGGAGATGCTCGGCACGATCGGATCGGCCGCGCGCGGCCGCCGGCTCGACACCGCCGACGACACGTTCGGGTGGCTGCGGACGTCCGACGACGTGGCGGGGGAGCCCGCGGCGCTGCGCGAGCGGCTCGCACAGGACGGCTACCTCTACGTCGCCGGCCTGCTCGACCGCGAAGCGGTTCAGGCGGCGCGCAGCGAGCTGCTCGGGGTGGTCGCGGCGCACGGCGCAGCCGCGCTGCGGCAGGACTATCCGATGTCCAGCGAAGCGATGAGGGGCGTGCTCCAGGGCGAGCAGATGCTGGGCTTCTTCGCCGCGCTGCTCGGCGGCGCGGTCCGGAGCTACGACTTCATCTGGCTGCGCAGCCAGCCCACGAGCCACGGCGTCGACCCGCACTGCGACCTCGTGTTCATGGGCCGCGGGACGCCGGACGTGCTGACCTGCTGGACGCCGTTCGGCGACATCCCGCTGCGCGGCGGCGGCCTCATGCTCCTCGAGGACTCCCACCGCAGCTCGCCCGTCCGGCTCGCGGACTACCTCCGGCAGGACGTCGACACGTACTGCGAGAACGGGCCGAACGCCGATGCCGTGCGCACGGGGGCGATGCACTGGGAGCATTGGCAACAGCCCGGACCCGGCAAGGCGTGGGGCGGCGAGATCACCCGCGACGCGCACGCGCTCCGCGAGCAGTGGGGCGGCCGCTGGCTCACCGCGCCCGAGTACCGGATGGGCGACGTGCTCGTCTTCACCATGACGACGGTCCACGCCGGCACCGACAACGAGACCGGCTCCCTGCGGCTCTCCACCGACAGCCGCTACCAGCGAGCCGACGCGGCGATCGACGACCGCTGGATCCGCGGCGCGCATGGAGAGGCGCCGATCGCCCACGGGCTCGCGGCAAAGCAGGGGAAGATCTGCTGACTCAGCCGGCGGTCACCCCTTGATGCTGCCGGCGGAGAGCCCGCTCTGCCAGTAGCGCTGGAGGAACACGAAGACGATGATCAGCGGCACGACCGAGAGCAGCGATCCGGTGATCACGGTGGTGAACGCCGCGGTCGCCCCACCGCCCGCCGTGGCCTGGTTGTTCCACTGCGCCAGCCCCACCGTGAGCGGGTACCAGCGCGGCTCGGACAGCATGACGAGCGGCAGGAAGTAGTTGTTCCACGTCGACACGAACGTGAACAGCAGCACGGTCACGAAGCCGGGACCGAGCAGCCGAAACGCGATTTTGCGGAAAATGTGGAATTCGCCCGCGCCATCGATCCGCGCCGCCTCGATCAGGTCGTCCGGCACCGCGGCCTCGGCGTAGATGCGCATGAGGTAGATGCCGAACGGGCTGACCAGCGACGGCAGGATGATCGATAGTGGGTTGTTGGTGAACCCGAGCTCGCTGAACATCAGGTAGGTCGGGATCGCGAGTGCGGTCGTGGGAACCATGATCGAGCCGAGCACGAACCAGAACAGCAGGTTCTTGCCCTTGAACTCGAACTTCGCGAAGCCGTAGCCCGCGGCGGCCGCCAGCAGCGCCGCGCCGACCGCGCTGATCACCGAGTACATCAGCGTATTGCGGAACCACGTCACGTACACGCTGTCGTCCTTGGTGAGCGTGTCGCTGATGTTGTCGACCAGGCTGAAGTCGGCGAACCACAGCCCGAACGAGCTGAAGAGGTCGTCGAGCGACTTGGTCGACGCGACAAACAGCCACAGCAGCGGCATCACGAAGTAGACGAGGAACCCCAGCATGAACAGCGTCGGGAACGCGACGCCGCCCCCGCCGGGGGGCGCCCCCCTGCGGCGGGCACGCCCGCGCGCCTTCGAGACGACGGCCGGGCCGGCGTCGGCGGAGACCGTGGGGACGGCGCTCATCGTCGTGCCTCCTGCCGGCGGGAGCTGTACATGACCGCGTACGACACGACGAACACCACGAATCCGAGCAGGAACGACAACGCAGCCGCGTAGTTGAGCCGTTGGTCGGCGAACGCGAGGTTGTAGACGTAGAGGTTCGGCGTGTACGCCTTGCCGATCACGTCCGGCGCGATGTCGTAGAAGATCTGCGGCTCGGCGAACAGCTGGAACGAGCCGATCACCGAGAAGATCGAGCACAGCAGCAGCGCCGGGCGCAGCAACGGCAGCTTGATGTGGATCGCCGTGCGGACCGGCCCGGCGCCGTCGACCGCCGCGGCCTCGTACAACTCGGCCGGGATCGCCCGCAGCGCGGCGTACAGGATGATCATGTTGTAACCCGTGTACGTCCACGTCACGACGTTGGCGATCGACCACAGCATCAGGTCCTCGCCGAGGAAGTTCGGAGGCGGGACGTTCAACCAGTCCGCGACGTCCGCGAACGGGCCGAAGTCCTTGCCGTACAGGAACCCCCACATGAGCGCGGCGATCACCGTCGGCACGGCGTAGGGCACGAAGAACCCCACGCGGAACAGCCGGGCGAACAACACCGTGCCCGCGTCGAGGATGAGCGCGAACACGAGCGCGAGGAACAGCATCACCGGCACCTGGACGACCATGAACAGCGCGATGCGCTGGATGCCGTCGATGAACTGCTCGTCCTTGAGGCCCTCCGAGTAGTTGTCGAAGCCGACGAAGGTGTTGCCGCCCACGAGCTGCTCGCGGAACAGGCTCAGGTACAGCGCGTAGACGAGGGGCGCGATGAACATGGCCAGAAACAGCGCCATGAACGGCAGCGTGAAGAGGAAGCCCGTGAGCGAGTGTCGCGACCCAGGCCTCCGGCGGCGCCCGCCCGGCACGCGGGCGGGGCGGGCGGCGGCGGTAGCGGTTGCTTGAGTCATATGTCGTGACGGCTGGTCGGAAGAGGCCCGCCGCCGATCGGCGGCGGGCCCCTGACGTCCTAATCGGCGACCTTCAGGCCCTGCTGCTCCGCGTACTTCTTGACGGCGGCCTCCCACGGCTGCAAGGCCGCGGTGGCGCCCTTCCCCTGGTCCACGGACTTGCCCTTGATGGCGTCACCCGTGGTCGCGACGTACTCGTGGATGGGATCCCACTCCCAGTCCTTGTCCACGGTGGACGCGATGTCGGCGTAGACCTTGTTGACCTCCTGGCCGCCGTAGAAGTCGTACGGCTTCGTCAACCAGCTCTGGTTCTGCAGCATGAAGTTCTGCGGCGGGAACAGGAACCGGTCGAACGAGAACATCTCGACCGGCTTGCGCTCCGTCAGGATCCACCGCGCGAACTCCGTCGCGGCCGCCGGCGACTTGCTCTGCTTCAGAACCGCGAGCGTAGAGCCGCCCCAGTTGCCAGACACGTTCTGCCCCTCCTGCCACTGCGGGAGCGGCTGCGCGCGCCACGCGCCCTTGGAGTTCTTCGTGTAGTCCTGGAGGAAGATCGGCCCCCAGGCCGCCGAGAGCCAACCGGCGTACTTGTCCTTCGCGAAGCCCTGGTACCAGGCGTCATTGAAGTCGGCGTCGTGCGAGATCGCCCCGGCCCTGTACAGCTTGTCCCAGAACTCGGTGACCTGCGTGATCTTCTCGTCGGTCAGGTCGGCCTTGAAGTTCTCGGGATCGGTCGTGAACGGGCGGGCGCCGTTCTGCCAGAACAGCGCGAGCCACTGGCCCGTCTGGCCGCCCGGCATGTTGACCAGATACGACTTCGGGTTGGCCTCGTGGTACTTGATCGCCGCCTCGGCGAACTCGTCCCACGTCTTGATCGGCGTCTTGATGCCGGCCTTGTCGAGCAGGTCCTTGCGGTAGATCAGGCCGAGCGGCCCGGTGTCCCACGGGACGCCGTAGATCTTGCCGTCGAGGTTGATCTGCTTCTGGATCCACTCCGGGTAGTTGGACAGGAAGTTGTCGGGGAGGTACGGCGTCAGGTCCAGCAGGCTCTTCGTGAGCGTGAAGCTCGGAATGAACTGGAACTCCATGTGGATCACGTCTGGCAGGCCCTTGCCCGACTTCAGGACCGTGCGCACCTTGCGGTAGTGATCCGGGCCCTGGCCCACGTTCTGCAGCTTGACCTTGATGTTCGGATAGGCCTGCTCGAACATCTTCACGGCCTCCTCGGTGCCGGGCGTCCACGCCCACACCGTGATGTTGGCCGGCTTCTTGAGCTCGGCGGCCATGTCGACCTTCTTGGTCGAGCCATCGCCTCCATCGCCGCCGTCGTCACCTCCACCGCACCCGGCCACGAGCACGCCGAGCGCGAGACACAACGCGGCCAGCAGTCCGCTAAGGCGAACGCCGGCACGTGGGGTATTGCTCAAGGGGTCCTCCCCTCCTCGTTATGTGTCCCGGGTTGCTTCTCCAGCAGCACCCGGATATCCCATGGTCCCAGGTCGAGACCGTCGCCGACGGCGAGATCGGCTTCGGACAGCAGGTCGCGCGCCACCACGGGCAGCGCGATCTGCGCCCCTTCCCAGGACCAGTTCGATACGAACCGCACGCGTCCCCCTTGCGCGTTACGCGCGCTCGTCACCGTCACCGACGCGGGCCGCGGCTCCCAGGCGTCCGCGACGGGGCGCAGCCAGCGCGCGAGGGCGACGGCGAACGACCGGTTCGGCAGCGTGCCGACGTAGGTCACCCGGCCGCGGCCGTGGACATGCGTGGTCGCCGCCGCCCAGCGGCCGAGATGCGGGTGCTCGTAGTGCGCCAGCGTCTCGGCACCCGCGGGCACGAGCGCGTCGGCCCAGGCGGTGGCGAACGCGTCCCGCGGGAGTTCGAGGCCGCCGGCGCCCGCCGTCAGCGGAACCTCGGTCACGAGGTTCGTGTACTCGCCGTAGCGCGCCCCGACGGCGGCGCGCAACGTGCCGGGCATCAACTCGGCGCGCGGCCGGGCGTCCTCGTCCGCGTAGCCGGTGCGGAAGCTCAGGACGAGGTGCCCGCCCGCCTGCGCGTACGCGTCGAGCGCGGCGAGCAGCGCGTCGTCGGCGACGTACAGCCCCGGCACGACGAGCACGGGCCAGCGCGCGACGAGCGCGTCCGCGTCCGCGCCGAGCTGCCGCCCGTAGACCACGTCCGCCTGCACGCCGGCGACGAAGAGGCCCTCGTAGAAGCGGGCGAGGATGCGCTCGTACGAGTCACGGTCGGGCGCGATATCCTCTTCGACGGCGAGCGGCGGCTGGAACTCCATCGCCCACTTGCTCTCGCGCGAGTAGAGCACGGCGACGTCGGCGTCGGGCACCAAGTCGGCGACTGCCGGCCCGGCCCGCTTGAGCTCGCCGGCGATCCGCTTGACCTCGTCGTAGCAGCGCCCGGGCTCGCCGTCGTGGTTGAGGACGCCGAGCCAGTACGTCTCGTGGCCGAAGTGGATCGAGTGCCAGTGCCAGTACTCGACCATCCGGGCGCCGCGCGCCACCAGCGCCCACACGGACAGCCGCCACTGCCCGTCGTAGGCGGGGTAGTTCGAGTGCGACTCGCCGATCGCGAGCGCGTTGGTCTCGGTGACCAGGAACGGCTCGTCGCGGGTGCCGCGGGTGAGGTCGGCCTGCAGGTGGATGGCCCACACGCCGGTGTGCGCGAACCAGGAAAGGCGCCCCGCCGTCGACGGCGGCTCCGGCATCGTGAGCGCGTCCTGCATCGGGTAGTACGGGTTGACCGCGGCGAGGTCGAGCTCGCGGTTGAGGTCCGCCGGATCGAACGCCGGACGGGAGAGCGCCATGCACGTCGTCGTGAACTGGTCGGGCCGGGCGAGCTCGCGCACGACGGCTGCCTGCTCGGCGATGAAGCGCGTGGTCAGCGCCGATTGATAGCGCCGCCACGCGAGGTCGTAGGAAGGGACGGTGTTGCCGTCCGGCGGCCACAGCTCGTCCCACCTCGCGATCCGATGCGACCAGTACACGAGGCCCCAGCGCTCGTTGAGCGCATCCACGTTGCCGTACGTCGCGCGCAACTCGTCGACGAAGCCCTGGAAGGCGCCGCGGTTGTGGAAGAGCTCGATCCCAGGCTCGTTGTCGACCTGGTAGCCGATCACGGCCGGATGGTCGACGTAGCGCCCGACCACCTTGCGGGTGATCCGCTCGGCGTACCAGCGAAACGCCGGGTTGGAGTAGTCGGCGTCCTGGCGGTGGCCGTAGGGGATCCGCTGCCCGGTGCGGCGCTCAGCCGTGACCTCCGGGTACTTGCGTACCAGCCAGGGGGGCATCGCGTATGTCGGTGTGCCGAGGACCACGCGGATGTCGCGCTCGTGGGCGCCGTCCAGAACGGGCTCCAGCCAGTCGAGCTCGAAGCGCCCGTCCTCCGGCTCCCACGTCGACCACACGGACTCGCCCACGCGGATGACGGTGAGATCGGCCGCCGCCATCAGATCGAGATCGCGCTCCAGCCGGTCGTACGGCTGGTACTCGGCGTAGTAGGCCACGCCGTACAGGACCTGGTCCGTCAACCCGGCCAGGCGCTCCTGCCGTGCGACGTCCTGACCTGGACCCTCGTGGTCTGAGGCAACCACTCGCTCCCCCTCTGGAGCGTGCATTATCCCGACGTGGACCCGCGGTGTCCAAAACCGGGCCGGGAAGTTCACCTCCCGGCGCTCGGTGCGTGGACGTCTCGTCGGCGGATGACAGGCCGGCGCGCACGTCGACCTGCACGCCAGGGCTGGCGTCGGCGTTCATCGCTCCACCGTCCCGGACGGATCGGCCAGGTCATGGGTCGCAGGCCCCGGGCCGTGCGCCGACGCCCGCCAGATCCGGCGGTCGCTCGGTGCGCCGGGCGCCGTCTGGCCCGGCCGACTCGCGTAATCGGTACCGCCGGTGGTGTCGACGACCTCCCGGCGGGCTACGCCACCCAGGTAGCGATCAGCGTCGACCTGCCGCGCGATGCCGATGAAGATGGGCTCGTGATCGACGCTCACGGCCCGGATGCGAACCGTGCCACCGATCTTGGCGCCGCGGACATTCAGGGTCCAAAGTCGGGCCCGAATCGGACCCGCAATCGCCTTCCACTAAAGCGCACATTGGCATTTGCAGGCGCTTCGTGACCGGGGAGACAGGATTGAACCTGCGACCGCCCGGCCCCCAGCCGGACCGATCCAGGCGAACCCGATGCGATTCGGCGCTCTAGAGCGACCTGAGTTGCCCTGCGTTGGGCTCAGTTGCGCTCAGTTTGGACCCGGGATTGGACCCCGTCGCGGTGGCCGGGACTCCACGAAGCCGCGAGTCCGCTCATCGGCCATTGCTCGGCGCTACAGGCGACTCGCAACCCGGTCGACCCCCGCGCTCGGGTGACTCAGGCGGCCTGCGCCGCACCTGGCGCGGGCAGCAGGCGCTCGAGCGAGCCGAAGTACTCCTGGGCGGGCGCCTGCCACGCCCCGTGGCGGTCGACGAAGACCCCGTGCGCACGCGAGCGTGGCCACCGCGCCGGCAGCATCTCCTGCGGCAGGCCCGGGTCGAGGAAGGGGAACTTGCGCCAGGTGTGCACGAGCTCGGTCTGCGCGCGGAACGCGGCTTCGGGCGTCTTCGGGCGCAGCCTCCCGAAGCGGGTGGCGAACTCGCGGTAGCGCTCGGCGACGGCATCCAGGTCCCACGCATCCGCGATCGCCTCGGCCGGGTTGCCGATCTCTCCGAGCTCGGCGCGGAACGACAGCAGCTCCGCGGCCGACAGGTCGCGCACGATCGAGGTGACCTCCGCCTCGCGATCCACGTGCGGCGAGATCCACAGGCCGTTGCCGAGCGAGCCGAAGCCGGCCCAGGCGAGCCGCGAGCGGATCAGGTGCCGGACGTCACGCCGCAGCTCGGGGACGCGCACGACCACCAGCAGCCAGCGCCCGTCCCAGGGCCGCGGCTCGCCGAAAGCGTAGATGCGCTCGGCGCCGCTGGCGAGCATGTCGCGCGTCTCGTCGGTGAGGTACACGCGCGCGCGCCGCCCATGGCGCTCCGTGCGCAGCCAGCCGCCGCTGACGCTGCGCGCGAGCGCCTGCCGCGCGGCCTGCGTCTTGTAGTCGAGGCTGTTGAGCGCGGTGATCAGCGTCTCCTGCCAGACGCCGTCCCTCGCCGGCAGCACGTACTCGCCGAGGACGGTCAGCAGCATCGAGCGCGCCGCGGGCGCCCCCACCGACCGGCGCCGGAGCTGATCATTCATCGGAATCCAGCGTATCCGGCACGCCGGTCACCCCCTCCGGGCCCATCGCGACCCGCCCGGCGAACCGCGCCGTCGCCTCGAGCGTCTCCTCCTGCGCCTCGAGCTGGGGCGCGTGCCGGCACGTGAGGTGCACGCGCTCGACGGGGCCACTTACGGAGGACTCGATTGCGTCCAGTTGCGCCATCGTCCCGTACTGGTCCTGCTCGCCCTGGATCAGCAGCAGCGGGCAGGTGACCCCGGCGAGGACTTCCTCGATGCTCCAGCGCGGGAACTCGGGGTGCAGCCAGACGTCGTTCCAGCCGTAGAAGGCGGCGTCGGGGTCGCGGTGATGGCGGGACATGCGCTCACGCAATCCGCCGCTCTCGTAGACGCGCCTGGCCTCCCGGATCTCAGCGAGGCACATCGCTTCGACGAACACGTGCGGCGCCATCGCGACGACCGCGCGGACGGGATGTGCAGCGGCGTGGATGAGCGCGATCGAGGCGCCGTCGCTGTGGCCGACGAGGATCGCCTGCTCGATCTCGAGCGCGCGGAGCAGCTCGGGCAGCACCTGCAGCGCCTCCTCCTGCATGAACCGCGGTGTACGCGGTCGCGGTGGCGGGTCCGAGTCGCCGTGGCCGAAGCGCGAGTACGCCACCACGCGCGCGCCGGTCGCCTCGGCCAGGTTCGGATGGAATTCGCGCCACAGGCGCGCGGAGCCCAGCCCCTCGTGCAACAGGACCACCGGCGGCACAGCGGGGTCGCCCGGCAGATCGAGCACCTCCAGCCGTCGGCCATCCACCACCAGGTCGCGCATGATCTTCATGATATGTCACTCCCTTGACGCACGTCATCGAGTCGTCTTAGAGTGGGACCGGCACCGAGAGAGAGCGAGGAGGACATGAGCAGCGTCGCACCCGAGCGGGTCAACGTGAGCCTGCTGCTCGACCACAACCTCGAGGCCGGTCGAGCCGACAAGCCCGCGCTGATCGGGGAGGGCGGCACCCAGACGTTCGGCGACGTGGCCCGTCTCACCGCGCGCACCGCGCGGCTGCTGGGCGAGCTCGGCGTCGCTCGCGAGGAGCGGGTGCTGATGGTCCTCGACGATTCACCCGTGTTCCACGCGACCTTCCTCGGCGCGATCCGCATCGGGGCCGTGCCGATCCCGGCCAACCCGATGGACCGCGCCGACAACTACGCGTACTACCTCGACGACAGCTACGCGAAGGTGGTCGTGGTCGAGGCCGCGCTGCTGGACAAGCTCGAGGAGGCGCTGGCGGCGCGTCCGAAGCTGCACGTGCTCGTCGCCAACGGCGAGCCGCGCGGGCACATGAGCTTCGACTCCGCGGTGGGCGAGCACTCCGACGAGTACCTGGCGCCGGCAGACACCCATCCGGACGACATGGCGTTCTGGCTGTATTCCTCGGGCTCGACCGGGCGGCCGAAGGGCGTCGTGCACACGCAGCGCGACGTCGGCGCGACGATCGACACCTACGCCCGCCACGTGCTGCGCATCACTGCCGAGGACGTCTGCTACTCGACCACGAAGCTCTTCCACGCCTACGGGCTCGGCAACAGCCTCTCCTTCCCGCTGTCCGCCGGCGCCACCACCGTGCAGTTGTACGGGCCGTCGAAGCCGGATCGCATCCTCGAGACGGTCGCGCGCCACGGCCCCACTCTCTTCTTCTCCGTGCCCGCCCTGTATGCGGCGATGCTGAAGTCTCCGGCGCTCGCGCAGACGGACTTCTCGAAGGTGCGCGCGTGCATATCGGCCGCGGAGCCGCTGCCCGCCGCCGTGTCCGAGCGGTGGCTCGCCCAGACCGGGGTACCGATCCTCGATGGCATCGGCTCCACCGAGATGCTGCACATCTACTGCTCCAACACGCTCGAGGATCTCAGGCCCGGGACGTCCGGCCGCCCGGTGCCCGGCTACGAGCTGCGGATCGTCGACGACCGCGGCCAGGACGTCGAGCCCGAGCAGCCCGGCGACCTCATGGTCCGCGGCGAGAGCTGCGCGGCCTACTACTGGCACCAGCGCGAGAAGACCCGGCGCTGCATGCGCGGCGAGTGGTTCTACACCGGCGACCGCTACGTCGAGACCCCCGACGGCTACCTGATCTACCAGGGCCGCGCCGACGACATGATCAAGATCGGCGGACTGTGGGTCTCCCCCGCGGACGTCGAGTCGTGCCTGGTGCGCCACCCCGCCGTCTCGGAGGCGGCGGTGATCGGCGTCACCGTCGACGACATCAGTCGCATCAAGGCGTTCGTCATCTGTGGGCAGGAGCCGGCTGACCCCGACGCGCTCGCCGACGAGCTGCGTCAGTGGTGCAAGAAGCACATGCGCCGCTACGAGTACCCGCACCTCGTTCAGTTCGTCGACGACTTCCCGCGGACGGTGACGGGCAAGATCCAGCGCTTCAAGCTGCGCGAGGCGGAGGCGGCGCGCCCGGCGGCACAGCCCGCGTGACCGCGTCGAAGTCGTCGCGCACGGCCTCGAAGTAGGAGTTGCAGGCGCGGCAGCGCAGCTGGCGCGTGATGATCTGCCCGCCCCACTGCGAGACCTCCTCGACGTCCGGCGAGTCGCAGAAGGGGCAGCTCATGGCAGCACCACGGCGCAGCCTTCGCCCTCGAGCAGCGCCGTGAGCCACTCCCGCACCTGGCGGCGGACCTCGTCGGGCCCGAACGCGAGCATCCCCTCGTCCAGGATCGCGCGGTAGCCGGGATCGTCGTCGGGGCCCGGCCAGCGCGCGGCCTGGTCCCACATCTCGGCGACGCGCCGAAGCAGCAGCGCGCGATCCTCGCCGCCGGCGCGGCAGAGCCGCTTGGCCCACGACTCCGCGTGGACCTTGTGAGCGCCCTCCTCCTGGAGGATCTTGCGGGCGCGCTGCGCCAGCGGCTCGATCGAGCTGTCGCGCGCCGAGGCGATCCACGTCGTGAGGATCCCGTCCACGACGAGGTTGGCGGCGATCATCGACGCCCAGTCGGGCAGCTCCTCCCGGAGCACGGGCAGCGCGTCGCCGGTGCCGAGCCCGTCGTCGGAGCGGACGTGGCCGAGCTTCGCCAGCACGGGGTAGGTTGCGCGGGCGTGGCCGAGCTCGTCCTGGGCCATCGCGGCCGCGGCCACGGCGGCCTCGACGGTCGGCCCGCTGACGGCCCACTCGCCGTAGCGGCGGCCGAGTGCGCTCTTGTTGTCTGCGTAGGAGCCGATCAGCGCCACCATGGCGCTCGTGGCGGTGTCGACGGCGGTGCTCATGCGGCGATCGCCTCCCGGATCGCCGAGCGCGGGACGATGATCATCTGGATCCACGGCTGCTCGTCGTATACCGCGCGGGCCGACACGAGCGCGAGATCCTCGTCGGGCTCGGTGATCGTGCCGACGTGGTGCAGCGGCTCCTCGTAGGCCTTGCGCGCGAACACCTCCCAGATGGATGAAGCGTTTCGCCCTCCGGTCCTCGCAAGCTCGGACCTACGGTCGACGTCACTCATGCGACGATTCCCAGCCGGCGCATCGTGTTGCGCGCGTCGGCGCGGATGCGGTCCTTCGTCCACACGGGGTCCCAGACGACCTCGA
>Ga0126314_10000767_pt1 | contig 15365 bp, 10 predicted proteins | sample Plot105B_FD_92535 | JGI IMG/M metagenome (GOLD analysis project Ga0126314, IMG submission 92535) | Serpentine soil microbial communities from UC McLaughlin Reserve, CA, USA - Plot105B | ecosystem: Environmental > Terrestrial > Soil > Grasslands | place: USA: UC McLaughlin Reserve, Lake County...
GAGGACCTCTATGAGGACTGGACCATGGTAGAGCGCGAGCGCCTCTCAAACGCCCATGTTGAGATGCTTGACAGGCTGGCTGTGTACTACATGGAGAGGGGGCAGCTAAGGGACAGTGTGAGGGCGTGTTATGAGGTTTTGGAGAAGGACCGCTGCCACGAGGACAGCCACCGACTGTTGATGAGTTGCTATGTTGGGTTGGGACAGAGGGGGAGGGCGCTCAGGCAGTACCGCTTGTGCGAGAGGATTCTCTCACAGGAGTATGGCACGACCCCTTCGCCTGAGATACAGGACCTCTACAGGAGCATCCTGGGAGACGAGGGCGGCATGAGATCTCGCGGCGGCAACGGTGGGTCCGTGCCGGGAGCCCCATGAGCAAACCCTCCCAATTCCAGGACTGGCCCGAGAGCCTGGACGTGCCCTACGGTCCGTACCGCGCGGTGATCGAGCGCGTGGTCGACGGCGACACCGTACACGTCATCGCCTCTATGCAGGAACGCGTATTGGTTTTGGTGAGTTTAGATGTGGCTGACGATTCATAGTCGCTGACATGCGTTTAGTTGGCTCGCTCTTCGATCGACAGTTCAGTATCGGCTTTGGCCCGAGCGTGCTCGTCACCGTATTCGACCGTAACACGATACCGGCCTGCTTGATTCAGTTCGAAGAAGTCGGACAGGTTGATCCGCAGGCGAAGAGTATCTCCGGGCGCAAGTTCCAATGGTGCCGGCATTAATGGTGTGATCCACGTCTGCGGTCCAACGTTGGCCAGTTCCCCGATTGCAGCATGTATTACGGACAGGGAAAGAAGACCAAAGGACTGCAGCAACGCAATCTGATAGGTCTCATCCGAAAATCGCCAGTCCAGTTCAGCTGGTGGTTTACCCACATAAGGATTGGCAACGGTGACCGCAGCGCAGGTTTCGTTTTTTACGATGAAAACGACCCAAACTGGTTGGCCGAGCAACAGCGGTTCCTGCTCACTTTCGAGCAGACCGCTCAGTATCGTCGACATTGCACCTCCTTGGAGACGAAGGATACTCGGCCTCAAGGATGGGTTACGTCGATGGCCGATGTACTACAGTCCGCATTAGCCTGTGGGTTCGAGGGACGGGCAGGAGCGCCGGCCGGGCTGCGGTGGAAGGCACGGTCGGCGCCGATCCAGGCATTCCACAGATTCGTCGCAATGTCGTCGGGTGAGCCGCCTGCTGCCCGATAGAGGGCCGCTTCGCAAGCGGTAGGGTTGTCACCCTGGAAAACCGTGCCGGCGTTGAGCGTCGCCGTCAGCGCGTTGTCCCAGGGAACCAGTATGGCATTGAAGGCGCGCTCATGATCCGTAGCGTGATGTTCTTCGTGCGTGCGTAAATTGGCTACCATATCCGCATCACCGGGTGATCCGTTGATCGAGAAAGTCGTGTCCCCTGCGGTCGAGCAAGCCGCCGGTGGCGTCAAGCCTAGCCGCGTCATCAGCGTCGAAACATTGGCTTTAGTTGTGGTCACGTGCCATGGGCCGGCGGTGGGTAGGGTCATGTCAAAACTACCTATGTTGTTTGGAACGGCCGTGATCTGGCATTCCGTCTCCTCGAAGATGCGATATTTGATCTCTGCTTCCGATGGGCCGACGGGCTCGCCGGTTTCGCTAATGCCGCCAGGGGGAAGGCCCGCTCGCCGTCTAAACTCTTCGATCAGGGGGTCGTGGATCGGGTCTCTGCCCGGTCCCAACGGCGGCCTGGTCAGGGACCCGAGGGCGCTCGTGGACGATGGCGCCTGGATATTAGGGAGTCGTCGCTCGATCGTCGGTCGATTGATTGCCCGTCTCGCTTGCTCCGCACTCATGATTCGTGCCCCATTCAATACCGGCGGCGTAAACCCCAGTTGACTATTACCCGAGATAACACGGGCGGCAATGTTCCAAACCGAACGGACCGGCCCGGGCACGAAACTGGCCGCTCTTTGCAGCGTGGTCATCCCTGTCGAACTGAGCCTCAGGGGCCGACCTCCTGGCAAGCGGATACCTTGTGTGAAGGGTATCTCTTCCTCTGACAGGTCGGCGCCACTTGCCGACGCCAACTGCGCTCGAAAGCCCGATTTAGCGGACATGATGCTGTCGGCTATGCCATCCGCTTCCTTTTCGAAGCGGTCATTCACCTGGTTGACGTGCAACTGGACTGGTGGCGTGGTGGCCGATCCACCCTGCTGCACGACGTGCGCCAGCTCATGCGCTAGCAATCGGCGACCGGCGGAACTCCAGGGCGTGTACTGCCCGGTGCCAAAGACTATATGGTGTCCCACTGTATACGCCAGCGCATTCACCGCACGCGCCGAGTCGGCCGCCTCAGCGTCCGCATGCACCCGCACGCGACTAAAGTCGTGACCGAAGCGGGGCTCCGCAAAGGCGCGAGTATTCGTATCCAGCGGGTGTCCGGGCGAGCGCAGCACATCATGCACGATGGACGGCGCGGAAGAGTTTCCCACCCGGTTCGTCGCGTGGCGTTGCAGGCCGAGGCGCTTGTTGCGGCACTCTGCGCACTCCCCGTCCGGGCTGGGCGTCGTGCCGCCGCAGGCACATTTGCGCCGCAAGAGGCCGGCCTGTGCCGGGGCGAAAGATGGCGTGGGCGGCGTTCCGGTTTCTGCGTGCGCGGGTTTGTGTTCCCTGATCATCGTCTCGCCTTTCTGTTTGTACGGTTTACGCTAGCCATAGAGGCTCATCACCCGTGTGCCGGGGTTCCGCGACAGTTGTTCCTCGTTTGCTTCGTCTGTTTGGGCCAACTCAGGCGCATCCCGCGTTCCGGCCGCCAGGAACCTCGCGATGGCGCGACCGATGGGCTGGCGGGTCCTGCTCTCGTAGTAGGTGAAGGCCGGGGACGGGTTAACCTCGAAGCAGTACCACTCGCCATCGGGTGTCCGGCGCAGGTCTATCCCTGCGACCGGGAGCCGTGTGGCTCCCGCGAGCCGCCTGCACCGGGCCCCCACCTCCTCGGGGAGGCGGCAGGCCCGGATCTCGACCCGGTGTCGCGCCGGGTACCGGTAGTCGTCCGCGTCGGATACTATCTCGCTGGCGAAGAGCTTGTCTCCCGCCACGTGGACCCGATGGTCCGTTCCGGGCACGTACTCCTGAAACTGGGTCGGGCAGTGGGACACGTTCACGAGACGTTTGGCGTGAGCTGGCCTCAGGCGCGAGACTATACTCCGGGTGCCGCTCACGGACTTGTAAACCACGGCGCCGTGCCGCTCCCAGAAGTCCCGCGCCGCGTCCGGGTCCGTGGTGAGGAGGGTCTCTGGCACCCTGAAGCCGAGGTCCCGGATCTGCTCCATCTGGTACGGTTTGGAGTCGTTGGCGGCCATCACCTGCGGCCGGTTGACCACCAGGGCCGGGGTGATCATCGACCAGCACGTCATCGCGTGCTCGACGGTGAGCGTGCCTCTGGGGGCCGCGCCGTTCTCCCGCGCGAGCTCATAGGGGCGGAGGTAGGCGGCGGTGATCTTCGCCAGGTCGATCCGCCGGTTTCGTACCCGGATCTCACCTTCAAGGCCGCATCCCACGTCTAGCTCGATCCCGGTCTCCGGGGCGTCGCGCTGGTCCAGCTCGAAGGTCGGCACACCAAGGGTCCTCAGCTCCTTACGCACCGCGGCCAGCGCCTGTTCGGTCCCCACGCCCCACAGCAGCACTAGCACCGGCGGCCCTCGCCCAGGTACTCGAGGATCGCGTCGGCTACCTCCGGCGAGGAGACGTCCGGCCACGGATCCGCGCCGAGCAGGTCGAATCCGGCCTTCGCTTCACCGAAACGGACGGCGAGGAGGTCTACTCCGGCGACCCTGGCGAGACGCAACGCCCACGCAGCCGACGCGCGGTCAGCCGCGCCCAGGCACCTGTCGCCGACCACCGTCGCGGTGAAAGCGGGGTCGTCTTCCGGAGCGCAGTCCGAAGCCCAGAGACGCCAGCGCACCGGTCGGACCGGTATGCCGAGCCGGGCTGCTGTGCGTACCCACTGCTCGCGGCACCAGCCCGGCCCGGAGAGGCAGGTTGGGACGGGCCGGTTGAGCATCGGGCATCCGAGGCCGGACAACCACGAGTGCAGGAAGGCGGTCATCTCCGCTGCTACGTATGCCCGGTCCCCGGGGACGATGCGCTCCAGCTCCCACTCCAGCACCCGCGAACGGCGGGTCAGGACGCCCCGGATCGCGGTGGCGGGGACCATCTCGCCGCCGATCACCGCCGTAGAGGTCCTGCCGGGGCGGTGGCGCCAGCCGGGCACCGAGAGATCCTCGCAGGTGAGCACCCGGATGTCGGCCGAGCGGTTGGCCAGCATCCTGGCTCCTTCGTCGAGACGGCTCGCGACGACGACGAGCACGCGGCTCTCCCTAGTTGTCCGGAGGTTGAACGTCCGGACGCTCCTCGCGACGGATGAAAGCCTCGCCCTCACCGGATGGCTGGTCGGACTCATCGGGCGGTTGAGCGGCGGAGGCCGGGTCTACGCCTGCGGAGCGGAACTCGATGGGGAAGTCCTCGCCGCGTTCCTTTATTATCTTGTCGAAGGTCTTGTCGTCGGTAGGGCTCACGGTCAGCCGGGCCGGAGGCGGGGTCACGTCCTCGTAAGTGACCCTGATGTCGGCGAACTTGAGTCTAAATATGAACTCCCCTTCGTCCTGGATGTCGAACGTCGCCACGTTGGCGCCGGAATCAACCGGGACGCCTTCCGCGGGCACGAAGACAGTGGGATTGCTGCTGCTGACGCCGAGCGTTATGCCCTCCTCGGGGGCCTCACCGCTCAGGAAGACGATCCCTGTGGAGGTCCCGCCCACGCTGATCAACGGCGGATCGAGCGCGAGGCTCAGGGGCGTTGGCGCCTGCACCCGCAGCGTGGCAGTCTTCGGCGTCTCGTCCGAGGACCCTGCGAGCCGGGCCGAGATGGTCACGTCTCGAGAGTCGGCTACCGGGGTGGTCGTGACTTCGAAGGTCGCGTCCTGGTCCCCGGCCTCCACCCTCACGTCGAACTCTCTCTCACCGTTCTCGAAGAGGACCGACGAGTCGTCGCTCTCCAGCCGTACCGTGACGCCGTCTTGAGGAGCGGCTCCGCTCAGATGTATCTCTCCCGACACGCTCTCACCTCCTGTAAGTGTGGGCTGGTCGAGGGTTATCGACTCAACCCCGATGAACCCCATACCGTGCCAGATCAGACGCGCGCTCCCCGACGCACCCTCGCCCCCGATAACGGTGGGCTGGTCGAGGGTGACCGACTCGATCTCGACGTCGGTGACCTTGGGCTCCAGCCAGAACCACATCTCGAAGTCCCCGCCCCGCCGAAGGTCGCCGCTCGGGAGATCTAGGCCCGTTGGGTCTTCCTCCGTCCTCGGCACCCCAAACGCCTCACCGTCCAGAAACATTAGCCTGTCTTCTCTCGACCAGATGAAGTTGCCCTTCAACGTCAGGTGGGCCAGGATGGGGGGGATCTCTGGCAGGCGCTCGCCGAGCCTGGCGAACAGCCCGTCGCTCAACCACTCCTGCGTTCCATCGTCCGCCGGGGTCCAGAGCATGCTCTCCTTCTCGACCGCCACTCTCCCTTTCAGGATCAGGGGCCGGTAGCCGAGGATGAGATCTCCCGTACCCCACAGCGCGCGTTCGTCGTCGCTAAGGGGGTATGGCATCTCCAGGGTTACGAAGCAGGTGGGCTTATCGCCGACCGAGTCAGGGTCGACGGGCGTATCGCACACGACGCGCAGGCCCAAGGCCAGATGGGGCGCCTGCACGCTGGCGTTGTTGGGAAGGGAGGCGTCTGGCTCTCTGGTCCGCACGTCCTTGATGACTATCCCCTGGACGTTGTCGCCCGTCTTGCACAGCTCGTCGATGGCTTCCTGGACGGTGGTGGCCCCCACCAGGTTCTTGCACTCATCGCCTGGCGTGTACGCGACCTCGCCGGCCACGCTGAGGCTGGCGCCGAAGTGAACCGGCAGGTGCAAGGTGCCGTCCCCGCCGTCGTCCTCTACGTCGAGCAGCCTCGCCGTCACCCGCTGGCTCTGGCTCTCTTCGTCCAGCGTCCACCTGCAGGCGGCCACACCCTCAGCGTCGGTCAGGACGACTATGGTCTGCTCGTCGAGGTTCCCGTCTGCGTCGCGGCCGGGGGCCCCGTCTTCGTTTTTCAGGCTGCCGTTATCGGCCTCGAACCTGACCCGCGCCCCCTCGACCGGCCACTGCCCGTTCGCCACGCCGACCCGGAGCGGCTCCAGCAACTCCTTGCCCGGCATGGCCTCCTGCCCGTCGCCCCCGAGGTAGAAGAAGCCTGTGAGCTTCGTCAGCCGCGGGAACGGATTGCGGCAGTCGTGGAGCGTGGTGAGCAGAGGATTCAGATCCTCTGAGTCTTCGTCCTCTGGGATCGCCGCGACTATCGTCAGGGCGCAGAGGCCGTGCCGGACGCCGTGGGGCGCCAGCGCTGCGGGGTCCGAGTCCGGGTCCTCCGGGTCCTCGCGCGGCCACTCGATGTCGCCGGTCGCGGTGCGCGCCGGGATGAGCCAGTAGTCGCCGGCCCGGTACTGTCCGCTCCCGAACTCCACCTCGATGCCGTCGTTCTCCAGTTCTTGCTCGTCGAGCTCGACGCCGTCTTCTGTCGCCCCGTCCCCGCTCTGATCCCAGCGCCGCAGCTTGGGGTGGTGTGATTTGATATCGTCGAAGACAGGGGGGGTCTGTATCACGGTGACGATGCGGCGCGCGTGATCCACGTCGTCGATCTGCAGCAACTCGCGGGGCTGCCCTCCCAGTTCCGTCCGGTCGTCCACCACCTCGACCCACTGGTCCGGCGCCAGCCTCGAGAACTCGTCGCGGCCTGTGTCCCTGACGGTGATCTCCTTCTTCTCGACGTCTATGTTCTCGATGCCGGTGACGACCGAGCCGTTGTCGCGCGACCACTTGAACCGGGCCGTGGCCCGGTTTCCCGGCCGGTGTATCTCGACCCTGTAAAGCTGGTTCTCCAGCCGCGTGTATCCGCCGCCAGGGGGGATCTGGCACGGACCGGCCGCGCCATCCTCCTCCTTCGCCCGCACTCTTAAATCGCCTGTGGCCGGTTCTCTCAGCGTGCCGAGTTCTTTCTCGACTCTCCTGCACAGGCCGCCCAGGATCTTCGTGGCCCGGGGAGCGATCTGCTTCAGCTCCTCCCCCTCGCTGTCGCTCGGATCCGACTCGGCTCGAAGCCTGGCGTAGTCGGCCAGAAGGGCGATGTCGTCCTCAGCGACGTCCTCCTCCGCGTCGAGCTTCATGACCTTTACCTGCCAGACGGTCTGCTTGCGGGTGGTGGTGTCCGGTCCGCCGAGCGCCACCTCACGTATGCGCGCGTCGTCGAAGTGGGTGACGTGCCGCTCCCAAACGTCGAGGTAGGCCAGCCCCAATCTGAAGTCTTCGCCATCCTCGTCTTCCTCCATCCACCCCGTCAGGTCACCGGGAGCCGGCGGATCTGGCTGTTCGTCGTAGGGGAGCGGGTCTTCGCTCTCGTTTACGCACAGGACGCCGTCCACGACAATGTGGCCCCCTCCTATGCGCAGCTTTCCGTTTTGCGCCGTGATCTCGAAGCCGGTTGCCCTGCCGTCTTCGCCTATCGGGGCGCCGCTCGGGCCGATCACCTCCCCTATCCCGATCTGGGTGCGGTGCTGGTGGATCTCCTGCTGCTCGTTCCACTCCGAGTCGAGCTGCACGCGGCCCTGCTGCATGATCACGCCGCTGTAGCGCTTGTTCGAGTCGAACGATTGCCGGCTGATATCTGCCTTCACGGGAGATCCTCCTCTTCAGGTCGCGTACAGGATTCCGGCCTCAAGGCCGAAGCGCAGGTACTCCTCTAGCCGAGCGCGCAGGTTCGCCTCGCGCTGGGGCGCATGCAGGTCGTGGAACACGCCCATCTCCGACTCGTCGTCGGCGCCGCGCCGGATCTCCCCGGCGCAGGGCCTGCCGAGCTGGCAGTACCCGGGATCCCCGTAGCGCAGCGAGGTGAACTGCGGCCGCACCCTCCCCGCCTCGGCCTCGCTTTCGGGTTGGCAGCGGTGCCGGCGTGGCGCCCTGGAGTCGAGCGGCAGGTACGAGAAGCGCACGCAGCCCTCCTGCAGTCTCTCGCAGTGGACGGGCGTCTCCCAGTCGTCGTCTTCGGCCAGATCGGCGAGGAAGGTCGTGTTGGAAGCCAGCCCGATCTCCCTGGTATGGACCTTGCCGACGATGGTGCTGTTCTCCACGCGCAGACTCCCGCCAGCCCCTTCGCCGTCGGGCCCGGCGTAGGCCACGCCGGTCGAGTCCGTCGCATCAAGGATGCTGTCGGTGATGCGGACCTCGCTGCCCTCTGTCACCCGCAAGCCACCGAGGATACAACGGTCTACCTCCACGGTCTCCACGCCCCCCGCTTCGTCCGGCTCGATCCTCAAGCTCGGCTCCGAGCCTTCTCCCGGCTCGCCGTCGGGTTCGAGCCAGATCCCTGGCACGAGCGTGCAGTGCAGCAGCCGCAGGCGTCGCAGGTTGCCGCTCACCTTCAGCGCGCCGCCCGTGATCAGCAGACCGTTCAGCGTGACCTCAGACTCGGCGTCGGGCCCGGAGCCGCCCTCGATCTCCAGGTCTCCGCTCAGGACCACGGTCGGGCGGTGCCCGTCCGCCGCGCGCACCTCCACGCGCTGCCCCGAGCCCACGTTTATCGAGAGCGTCTCGTCGTAGCGGCCGCTGTCGAGTACCTCCACGACGCCGCCCTGCCCGCCGAGTTCCGAGAGAGCTTCCTGGATGCTGGGGCGGGGCTCCGGACTGGCGTCTTCTGCCGCGTCATCTGCGAGCTCCTCGAGCGCGGCCCTTGTCTCCGGCATCGCCACGCGCACGGTTGTCTGCGACCCCGTACGGATGGAGGCGGCGCGGTCGTACTCCCCGCCGCTCATATCAGCGCCGAAGCCGTAGTGGTAGGTCACGAGGAGTTGCGCTAGCTCGTGGTCTTCCGGTGGATCCACGGAGAAGAAGATCCTGCCAAGTACAGGGTCCACGGAGATCCTCTGCTCCGGCTCGTGCGCCCACTGCCCGCCTCCCGCATCGCCCAGGTTGCAGGATAGGATTGCCCCGGGACCGTACTCCACGATCCTGAAGCCCGGCTCGTCTGGCTTCTCGTATACGCCGACGAGCGAGAGGCTCTTGCCCGCGCCGTAATAATCGTTGGGATCCTCCTTCAGCTGCTCGTGCAGCACCCGGCGGCTTATGGGCATCGGCACGTTGACAGGTTTGGAGATGTGGGCGATGTCGGGCTCCGGCTTGGGCTTCGTGAAGAGCTGCGTGTCTCTGTTCAGCGGATCGAAGCGGTAGCGGCGGTCGTCGTCAGGGTCGACCCTGACGACTGGAGAGAGCGTCAGGGAGTGCGCCCCCAGCCGCCACAGGAAGACGCCGACGTTCGGGATGTTGTGGCGTCCCCGTCCGCTCATGATGCGGCGCACGTCGGCGGAGTGGGTGAGCTCGTCGAAGGGCGTATCTGCATACTCGAGCGGCTCCCAGCGCCGGAGATCCGGCGAGCCGAGGTTGGAGAGGCGCGCGTGGTTCGGGTGCTGCGCGGTGGCGAGCACCCGGAAGAACTCGACGGCGTGGGCTGGCCAGCCGGTCGCGTCGCGGGCCAGCCCCTCGAGGATGGCCGCCGTGCCCTTGCGCCTGCGGTACGCCACGGTGTTCGCCACCTGCGCCCGCCGGCTCGCCGCGTCCTCGAGCTCGTGCAGCCCGCCCACGCCCACGAGGTCGCCGATGTAGGGCACCACCCAGTCGGCGCACGTCTCTATGAACAGGTCGTCGTAGAGCTGCGCGAGGTCTTCTTCGACCACGGCCACTTCCCTGGCCAGGACCGAGAGCAGCGCCTCGAGGGGGAGGTTGCCGTCGGGGAGGTCCTCGCGGCCCTCTACATCCCGTACGCGGTAGACCTCCGGCAGGAGATCGTAGAGCTTGTCGTCCCGAAAACTCATCCGCTCACCTCCAGGCTCAACCTGTCCGGGTCGAGCGTGAGCAGCTCAGCGGGGGGCACGCCGCCGTCCTCCTCGCCTGGTCGCGGCGCGCGGGCTTCGAGGAACGCTCGCGGCGGCTCCTTGCTCCCGTCCTCCGAGATCCGGTAGAGCTCGTCCACGTCGGCCATCACCACACCCGGCACGGCCTGCATGGCGGCGACGACCTCGCTCAGGGCGACCCCCTGGCCGAAGGAGCGCGCCTCGAACCCGAACTGCTCCCGCAGCGCCGCCTCGAGCTCCGCCTTCACCCGTTCGGGTACGTGGTCCGGATCCGCCTCTATCTTCGCGGTGATCCCGAAGTAGGCTCGCTCGTACTCCTCCACCCTGAGGGGCAGGTGCCTATCGCCCGCGGCGCGCAGCGCCGCGACGAGGTTCTCTAGCGGGCCTTCACTGACCGGCCTGCCCTCGTGACCAGCCACCGTCAGGAACACCTCGCGGGTCTCACCGGTCCACACCCAGGCGGCCAGCGCCTTGGCGATGCCGGCGTAGGCGCGGGCGAAGTCCTCGTAGTCGAGCAGGGAGACCACGCGGTCGAGGGTCAGCACGGTGAGCGGCGCGTTGCGGCGGGCCTCGTCCTGGGGTTCCGGGTCGTCGCCACCCTCCGCGGCCACGGGGTTCCTCACGCTTCTCACGCCGAGCACCGGCGTCATGAGCAGGCTCAACTGCTCGGCCCGGACGAGGCCACTGGTCCCGATGCCCTGGCGGTACGTCGCGCGCACGTTCTCCGTGCCGGTGGGGAGGCGCGCCCCCGCGCGACCGTCGCCGAACTGCACCGCTGTCCTGCTCGCCTCGTCCGTGCGGGTGACATAGACGCGCTCGTCGGGGCCGTGCCCGTACAGGTCCGGCACCTCGTGCCACCTTATGTCGCCCACGCGCACCTCGAGCGAAGATTCCGTCCCGCCCGGCGTCGGGGCGCTCGTGTGGGTGAGCGGCGCGTCGCGCAGGGTGAAGCGCCGGAAGACCGCGGAGGCGTCGCCGCTGCCGAGCACCTCCTGCCTGGTCTCACCGTGCGTGGCGCGCGCGACGTTGGCGCAGATGGTTACGGTATCGCGCTGGTAGCTGTTCTCGAGGCTCTCCGAGAGCCTGAGGGTGGTCACCCCGTTCGCGGTCACGGGCAGCTCGGCGAGCGTCACTGGCTCCGCGGCGGTCTGGCCCCCTGTGGTGGTCCCGGTCACGACCAGCACCCGCCCTTCTGTCAGTCCGTGAACCTCCCCGTCCAGCACCACCTCCGCGCCACCGTCTGCGCCGCCGAGGGGCGTTGTGATCGGGTACTCCGCCAGGGGGAGCTCCTCACTCTGGACGAACACGGTGGTCGAGCGCGGCGAGAACAGCTCGATCTGCTCGCCGCTTATCTCCAGTCGCGTGGTCTTGGCCGTGATCGTGTAGTCGGCTTTCGTCTCTTCGCCCACCACGCCGACGCGGTACAACTCGGCGTAGGCCCTGCCGGGGTCCGTATCTTCCCCCCTGCGGTCGGGACGCGTCAGCACGACCCAGCTCCCCGCGACCACCGCGTCGTAGACGGCGTCCAGGTTTAAGTGGTCCGTATCTTGCTTCAGCTTGGCGTCGGCCCAGTCATCCTCATCATCCGCATACGCGCCGGAGAGGAAGTCGCCCGTCTCCGGGTGGTTCTCCCCGACGCGGAGCGTTACAGGAAGGCTCTTCCACTCTGGGGCGTTGTGCCCGAAGAGCGCGGCGCGGGTACGCAGGGCGTACACCTTCGGCTCGTCGCCGGGCGGGTAGACCGGTGGGAACACGTGCCCCAACGGCTCGCTCCAGCGCACGAAGGTGCGGTCCGCTTCCGGATCGGGCCGCACCTCGGACACGCGCCGGATCTCCCAGCGCTCGTTGCCGGCTTCCTCCCTGCGCTCCTTGCCGACGATGAGGATCGGGTCGCCTGGCGCGAGGTTGGTCGTTACGCCCTTGAGGTACGTGAAGACGTGGCGGTAGCCCGGGTTTTGAGGCCAGGTCTGGCGCGGGCGCAGCCTGTTCCACTCGGTACGGGCCTCGATCTTCTCCACGGTCTCGAAGGTCTGGGGGAGCTCGTTCTGGCCCGGCAGGCTCTGGACTTTGACGCCCTTGTCAAGGCTCACCACGCGCGGGACGCTCGGCACCTCCGGCGTGTCCTCGAGCTCGAAGGCCAGGTACGTGCCGGCGGCGACGCCGGGCGCGAGCTCGTAGCCGATAAGGCGGGCAAGGTGGAGCAAGGAGACCCTCTCCGTGGCCGTGCGCAAGTACGACTCGTTGGCGATGCGCTCGGAGTAGAAGGTGAGCACGTCGGCCACCGCCGCCCAGGCGTCGAGGAGCGCTACCGCGAAGTCGTCGTCGTCGCGGGTGTTGAGGTCGCGCAGGCCCGGAAGGTCGGTGGAGGAGAGCCGCGCCAGCATGGACCTCTTGAACTGGGCGTGGGTGCCGACGCGGTAGGCAACCGCCGAGAGGCCGGGACGGTTGTACACCTCGACCGGCGTGCCGACCACGAGCCCCTCGCAGCAGCCGCATTCCTCGAGCCTGTCAGGCATCTACTTTCCCCCTTCCATGAAGAGGCGGAGGGCGCCGTTCTCGGGGAAGTTGGGGTCGTTGTCGAGGCGGGCGATCTCCAGCGGGTGCATGGGCAACACGCCATCGTCGAGGGGCTTTCTGTCGTCCAGCCCCTGGCGTTGGAATTTGGTGATCTCGACCCGGTCCACCCCCTCGACGGCCTGCGCTGCCTCGTAGAGGCGGCTGAGGTACACCGGCTGGCCGAACGTGAGGTTGTCTGGGTGGAACAGGCCGCGCCGCCCGTCCGGCAGGGTCCGGTTGCCGAGCACCTCGAGCAGCACGGCCTTCACGTCGCTCCGGAAGTACTCGGGCGTCACGCAGACGAGCATCTCGACCTCCAGCGAGACGTAGCGGGGACCGTCAACCTCGAGGTCGTGGCCGGCCAGGTGGTAGCGCTCGAGGTGCTTCCTCAGCTCCTCTTCGAAGCCGGCGTCGACGGGGCGTCCGCCGAAGCGGTCGATCGTGAGGAAGACCGTGTACCAGCTCCCCGTCCAGCGGATCGTGGCCGCCGCGCGCTGTACCTCGGGGTGGCGCTGGGCCATCTCAGCGTAGTCCTCGGGCGTGACGGCGCGCTCCTGTACGCGGAAGGCGCTCGGCGCTATCTGGCGCACCTCCTCGATGCTCTCCGGCTCGACCCCGCCCCAGGCGGGCAAAGGGTTGCGCGCGGACCGAACGTCTGCGTCTTCGGTGACGACGTAGGCAATGGCGTCCGCCCCCACGTTGCCCCTCACGCCGTTCCCGACGCGGTACCGGGCGGCGAACCCCGTGCCTCTCGCGGGGCGCAGCCCGAACGTGTCGTCCCCGAAGCGCAGGTAGGCGCGGCCATTGACCTCGACCTCGGCCACGAAGCGGCGGTCGGCGGGTCCGCTGCCCAGCAGGTCGCGCGTGGGGAGCCAGGGACCTGCGCCCTCGTCGTCGTCGAGCTGTATCTGGGGCAGCACGTCCCGCAGGTCCCAGTGCGTCGCGGAGGAGGCGGAGCGTTCTTTCGCGTATGGCGCGGCCTGGGTGAGCGGTCTCCTGTCGAGCGGCGGGCGGAAGCGAGGGAACACGGGCTCGGCCTCGTCCTTGCCGGGCCGGCTGTCGTTGCGCGCACGGGGGATCGGGTCCTCGTCGGGCACGGCCCCCAGATCCTCGTCCTCTAAGGTTGTCAGCCCATGGTCCGCGAGGACGACGTTGCCGCGCGCGACGCTCACGTCCTCGACGTACCTCCCTCCATGCTCCTCGTCCGTCTTCGCGGAGATGCACAACACGAAAGGCAGGGCGTCCTCCGCATGCCACTCTATCTCCGTCACGAGTACGGGCTCGTTGGTGGCGGGATCTTTGAAGAGGGGATCCTCGAGATCCGGCTCTCCCGGGCCGGGGGAGACGCGTGTGAGGCGGACGGCATGGCGGTGCTCGGGGTCGGCGTCGCCCGGGACGCCGGTGCGCGGACCGAGGACCTCCTCGAGGATCAGGACGTCTCCGGCTCTCAACGTGTCCAGCTTCCCAGAGAGCGTGGCGCCGGTGGCTCCTCTCGGCAGGCAGCACTCGCGGTCGCCCCAGGCGTAGAACGCAAGCCTGTTGTGGGCGGTGTAGAGCGTCGCCTCGTGCATCGTCTCGAACGCCTCCGCGCCTGCGCTTATCGTTGCGGTGAGCCTGTCGGGGCCTATCGTGCCGGGTGGCTGGTCGGTTTTGGTCAGAAGGCTGGTGCCTTTCGGCAGCACCACCCCATTGCCCGTGGTCTGCACCTGCACCCAGGCGCGGGCGTTGCAGCCGTCGTGCATTAAGTAGTCGACGAGCCGCGCGTGACGGCGGGCGGAGACGCGCCGAAGGGCGGTGCCGAGGTACGCCTCGGTCGCCACAGCGTCCTGCTGGTAGCTCAGGTAATCGCCGACGTACGCGAGGAGCTCGACGAGCGTGATCTGGAGGTCCGCGGGGTTGCGTTCTTCCCAGCCCGGAAGAAGGATGGAGAGCCTGTCGAGTATGAGCCTCCGGAAGGAGGCGTAGTCCTTCGCCATGTAGTCCAGCTCGGGCTCTGGGAGGGTCTCGGTAGGACACCCTCGCTCCGGCTCGCAGTCGAACTCAGCGGGGCACCCGACCTTGAACGAGAAGGCGACCTGGGAGAACAGGGGGTCCAGGTTCTCCACCCCGACCAGGCTGAGGACGTAGGGCGAGAAGTCGCCAACCCCGTTCGCGGGGTCCTCGTCGTCTGTTACCGCGATGATCACCCTGCCGTCCTGGTCCTCCGGGTAGTCCACGCCCGTTGCTCGGATCTTGGTGATCCTGGTGCCGCCCGTGACCTCGACGTTGCGGAAGGTCAGGTTCTCGGGGACGACGTTCTTGGCTTCGTCCTCGCTGCCCACGAAGTAGACGGAGAGCTCGTGCTGGTCCTCCGAGACCTCCAGGAAATCTATGCCCATGAGGGTGGGATGGTCTTTCAGGGCCTCGCGGCGCTCCTCGTCCTTGCAGGCGTAGGCCCTCGTGGCGGTGCTCACGCCGGTCCCCCCCGGACGAACTCGGCCACCCGGCGTTGCTGCGTTCGCCGCACCACGTACCGCACGTGCACCCGCAGTATGGCGTCATCGCTCTCCACGTCCACCGACTCGACCAGGATCAGCTCTCCCAGCCACTGCTGGAGGGCGCCCTGTACGGTGAGCTGCGTGGCGCTGGCGAGCGCGTCGCTGTTTGGCGCGAAGAGGAGTTGCATGACCCCGCTGCCGAAAGTCGGGCGGTTCACGCGCTCCCCTGGCGAGGTGAAGAGGACCTGCTCGATGAGGTCGCGTATGTGCTCCTCGTCTCCCGTCTGCGCCGTGCGGCCCCTGCCGTCGAAGTGGAACGGGTAGTCGATCTGCACCTCAAGCCCCCTTCAC
>Ga0126314_10000769_pt1 | contig 15317 bp, 14 predicted proteins | sample Plot105B_FD_92535 | JGI IMG/M metagenome (GOLD analysis project Ga0126314, IMG submission 92535) | Serpentine soil microbial communities from UC McLaughlin Reserve, CA, USA - Plot105B | ecosystem: Environmental > Terrestrial > Soil > Grasslands | place: USA: UC McLaughlin Reserve, Lake County...
GCGGCGCTGGTTCACGTCGGAGATGTTCTTCACGTTGAAGCCGTAGTAGTAGGTGCCGAGTGCCTTGTAGACCTTCCAGAACTTGGTCTTCTTCCACTTGGGGATGTCGACGGGCGGCACACCCGTCGTGTCGACGTCGATGTTCCCAGCGCTGAAGGCGTTCTCGGCCGTGGTGCCGTCCACGATGATCGGGTGGACGATCTGCTGCAGCCTCACGGACTTCGCGGCACGCCACTTCGTGTTCTTGACGAGCGTGATCGACGCGTCGTGCTTCCACGAAGCGAGCTTGAACGGGCCGTTCGTGACGATGCGGCCCGGCTCCGTCCACTTGTTGCCGTACTTCTCGACGCTCGCCCGGTGAACCGGGAGGAACGACGTGTGCGAGAGCTGCTGGATGAACCAAGGCTGCGGCGAGACGAGCTGGATCCTGAGGGTGTAGCGCCCCACCGCCTTGATCCCGACTCGAGATCGAAGTGCGCCACAGTTCGACTTGCAGCCGTTGTACGCCTCGGCACCCTTGATTCCGTAGAACTGGTACGCGTAGTCCGCACCGAGCTCGGGCGAGATCGTGCGCAGCCACGACCACACGTAGTCCTGCGCGGTCACCGGCTGGCCGTTCGTCCACCGGACGTTCCGGCGGAGGTTCAGCGTCACATTCGCTCCACGGACCCTCCAGCTCGCCGCGGCGCCGGGCAGCGGCTTCAGAGCGGGTGGCGCACCGAGACGGATCAGCGGATCCATGACGTTGAAGAGGATGTTCGCGGACGTGGTGTCGGTGGCGAGGCCCGGATCGAGCGACGGCGGCTCAGCGCCGATCGCGACCTTCAACACCTGTGACCTGGCCGCGCTGGACGAACCCTTGCCCGTCGTCGCGGCAGACGTGCCGACGACGGCGACGGCAATGAGCCCGACCAGCCCGGCCCACAGAAAGCGCTTGAGCAATGTCATGCAATTCCTCCCTTGGCAGCAATTCGTGTCCGTAACTACGGACTGGCGGATTCCGCGAATTGAGACGCGTCGGCGCAATCGGTGTTGTCGAAATTCCATTACGAGATGGAATTGCGCAATCAAACTCGCTATCACGTCGAGCAGCGATTAGAGGTCGGCATCGAGCTACGCGGAAATACACTGGAAATCAACGGCCTCATGGCAGATACTCGAAGCGCCCCTTGGGTTTCCTCAGAAAGCGCAACCCCCGGGAGAGCATCTAAGTGAGGGGCTAGTCCACTGACTGGCCCCTCCCTCCTTCACTATTCGCGCGACTAATTGCGCAAGTAGGCGCAGTAATCCGGCTGGGGGTATCGTTCAGCGCGTGCTACGGAGCCCTGATCTTCGCCCCGGAGGGTGGATCGGGGTCGAACTCCGCCACTTCCTCGCCCTCGATGCCGTCGCGACCGAGGCGTCTTTCAACCGCGCTGCGGAGCGCCTCGGTTACACGCAGTCGGCCGTAAGCCAGCAGATCGCGGCGCTCGAGCGGGTCGTCGGGGAGCGCCTCGTCGACCGGCCCGGCGGGTCGCAGCCCGTGCGGCTCACGCGCGCCGGTGAGATTGTGATCGCACACGCTCGCGCAATTGGGGCGCGCCTCGCGAGCGCGCAGGCGGACCTTCAATCGCTCGCCGCAGGCGGACTCAACCCGCTACGGGTCGGCTTTCCGGGCCACGGCGTCGGCGCGTTGATGCCCGCCGTGCTGCGCGAACTCGACGAGCCCTTTCCCGAGCTCGTGGTCCGGGTCGTCGAGACGGCCGACGAAGATGAGTTCGTCGGCATGCTCCGGTGCGGCGAGGTGGATCTCGGTTTCTCGTATCTGCCGCTGTCGGCGGAGGACTGCGAGCACGTCGTCCTGCTCGAAGACGACTACGTGCTCGTCGTCGGGTCGGAATGGGCCGAGGCGAAGCCGTCGGCGCAGCTCACCGCCGAGGATCTTGCGGGGTACCCGTTGATCGGGCTCAAGCGGCCGAAGAAGAGCTGTCAGATCACCGACTACTTCCAGTCGCACAACCTGCGCCCGCCCTGGGTCGTCGCGTCCAACGACATCGAGATGATCTACGCGTCTGTGACCGCCGGCCTCGGCGTCGCCATCTTGCCGCGGCTCGCGACGCTCTCGCTCGGCACCGCCGTCAGCACGCTCGAGCTCGACTGCGGGCTTCCGCCACGCCGGATCGGGCTGGCCTGGTCGAAGGCCCGTCAACGGTCGGAGCCGGCCACCGCCTTCGTGCGAGCGGCGAGAGCCGAGGCGGCACGGCTCTCGCGCGCGACCCACCTCAAGGTCGCAAGCTGACGTAGCCCGGCGCGAGCCCAGCCGCGCGGGGCACGCAGGGGTGAGCCCTGCACTTGTGCGTTGCCGTGCACGTCTCGAGGCCTCGAACTGGCCATTACGGTGCCGTCGGACATCCAGCAGGACCGGCGGCCGGAGATCGAGCTAGTCGCGGCGGAAGCGGTAAACGTGCACACCCCAGGGAGCGAACGCGTCGGCGAAGACGCGGCCGGCCGCTTCGACTGCTCGGCCCTCGGTGTAGACGTCCCCCCGCTTCGCCCACCGCGGCAGCCGGCTGATCGTCGCGACGCCACTGTCCGCGCTGCCGCGTGCCGCGATCACCCACAGGTCGCCGTTGCGGCCGCGCCGCGAGATCGCCTGCATTTCCGGATCTGACGTCGGCAGCCACCGCGTCGAGCCCGGCGAGACGAGCGCGGGCGCGAGCGGGCTCGCTGCGCCGAGCTCCCGTACCAGCGGTTCGAGAACGCTCTCCCAGAAGCTCCAGTTCCAGCCGCGCGCCTCGTCTGACGGCCCCCAGCAGCGCGGATTGTTGCCGCCGTAGAAGGCGAGCGCCCTCGCACCGTTGATGATCGCGTCGTAAGCCATGAACCGCTCCTGAACGAATGTCGGGAGCGCGAAGTTGCCGGCGGCGTCATAGCTCCACGTCCAGCAGATCTGCAACGTCGTCCAGACGGCGCGGTTGCGCGTCCCCCAGCTGACCGCGTTCGTCCACCGTCCCACGTCGTCGAGGTCTGGATCGGCGTCGCCGATCGCGATCGGATAGCGGTTGATCCCGTGAATGTCCGTAATGGCGCTGTAGCGCGCGAAGCGAGGGACGCCGCCCCGCGGCGCCTGGACTGTCACCCAGAGATGGTCTCTGTCGACGGGCGGGCGGCCGGCGCACCAGGACTGCGGCCCGCGGCCGGTCCCGAGACAGTACGAGAACCGAAGCCACGACGGCGGGATCCTGTACTGCGCCGGTTCGTCGGCGCCCTTCCACATCCCGATCGCGCCCCCCGAGGAATCGCTCTCGAGCGAGCCGACCACGTGCCTCAGCATCTCCTCCTGCCAGCTCCACGGCGTGGCGACGCTCAGCGAGCTCAGGTTCACCCATGTGTGCAGGCCCGCGGCTGCCGCCGCGCGGTTGTCGGCGATCGCGGCTGCGAGCTCGCCCTCGTTCCACACTTCGACCGGTCCGACCCTCACGAAGTTGACGCCCGCCGCGGCCACGTCCGCGAACCCATTCGCCGGTGGACCCTTCGAGAGCACGATCGGAAACACGCGCCGGCCGTCGAGGAGGACCGTCCCCTGCCGGTCGACGCGCGTCGTAGCCGCCGTCGTCGTCCCGGCCGCTGCGAGCGCGACGAGCGCGATCAGGCCGAACGCGAGCCGCCTCACCGGATCGGCTCCGCGGTGGCTTCGCCTGCGGGGTGGTGGCGGACGCGGTCCCGCGCCTCCGCGAAGCGGACCGCCTCGTACACGATCAGCAGCGTCAGGAGGGTGGCGAGGATCGCGAGCGCAGCGAGGGCGGGCAGCACGGCGGCGAGGGGAATCAGAAGAAGAAGCAGCGCCGCGGTCGCGAAGCGGTGCCGGTTGAACGTGTGGACGTTGCGCAGGCGGAAGGCGACGTGCGCGAGTAGGTAGAGGGCGGTGCCGCCGAGCATGGCCGCGGCGATCGCGGGGTCGAGTGACTCCCCGACGTGCTCCAGCGTCTTCTTCAGGCCAAGAGCGAGGAGGACCACGCCGGCGACCATCGGCAGGTGGAGGTACGAATACGAGTCGCGAGCAAGCTCGTTCTGCTCTCGGCCTGGCGCTGCGCGCGCAAGTCGCCGCTTGGCGACGATGGCCACGACGTCGAAGTAGAGCCACCAGAGAGCGGCCGAGACGGCGACGCCCAATATCGCCGCCACAACCACACCGGCATCCACTACGCCGTCGGCGCCGATGCCGATCGCCACGATCGACTCGCCCAGCGCGATGATGAGGATCAGCGCGTGCCGCTCGGCGAAATGCTCGGCCAACAGCTTCCACCCTTCGGCGCCGAAGAGGAACGGCCCGCCGAAGTCGAACAGCAGCGCGACCGCCCACAGCGCGCCCTGCAGGAGCCCGTCGGTCAGCGCAGCCGCGCCGATCAGGCCGACCGAGAGGGCCGTGCTTCCTCCCAACCCGACGATGACGGAGTTGCGCAGCGCGGGGTCGTCGCGGCTCGCGAGCAGGAAGAGCGCGATGTGCGCGAGGCGGACGGCGCCGTAGGCGCACGCGAAGAGGAACGCGGTCTGGTCGAAGGCGTCCGGTACCGAGAGCGCGACGACCAGGAACGCCGCCATCGCCGCGAACATGACCAGCCGGACCGCCCCTTCCTCGGGGTCCACGACGCTCGTCAGCCACGCGTATCCGGCCCAGGCCCACCAGAGCAGGCCGAGCACGGCGAGACCCTTCGCCAGGCCCGTCCACGTCGGCTCGGCCGCCATCAGCGCGGTGCACTGCGTGATCGCGAGCACGAAGACGAGGTCGAAGAAGAGCTCGAGCGGCGTCACCTGCTCGGTCTGCCGGAGGACGGCGCTCAGGCGCGGCGCACGCGTGGTCTCGACGGAGCTCACCTGCTGATCTTGGCAGCGCGCGAGAGGGTTGCGTATCCGAGGTAGAAGATCGTTTGCGCGGCCATGTACTCGGGTAGCCGCAGCCGTAGATGGCTATGCAGAAGGAGGCGTGATGGCTGGCGAGAGCAAGACGACGACGGAACACGACGAGATTCGGCGCTGGGCCGATGAGCGCGGCGGGCGGCCGGCACGCGTGAAGGAGACGGGCTCGAACGACGACCCCGGGATCCTCCGGATCGACTTCCCCGGCGACGGCAGGGACGAAGGGCTCGAAGAGATCTCCTGGGACGAGTGGTTCAGAGCGTTCGACGAGAACGACCTCGCGTTCCTCTACCAGGAGGAGACGAAGGAGGGCGAGGAGAGCCGGTTCAACAAGCTGGTCTCGCGCAACGGCGGTTGAGGCTCGGCCTGCAGGAATTCGCGCGGCGCACGCCCGCTGTCGTCGGCTCGACGACGGCGTTCCTCGTCACGCTGCTTGCGACACTCGTCTGGGCCGCCATCGGCCCGTTCACCGGATTCTCGGACACCTGGCTGCTCGTACCCTCCGCAGTGGCGTCGATCGTTGCGCTGCTGCTCGTAGTGCTGCTTCAGTACTCGCAGAACCGCGACACACGTGCACTCCAGCTGAAGCTCGACGAGGTCATCCGGGCAGTCGCGGACGCGCGGACGCACCTCGTCCGCGTGGAGCAGCTCTCGGACCAGGAGCTGACGGAGATCGAGACGGAATTCGACCGGATGCGCGAAGCCCAGAGCTAGCGGCCGGTCGCGGCCTCGAGCTCGGCGCGGACCTGGGGCGGCAGGCCCCGCGGCCGGCAGACCCAGAGCTGGTAGCCGGGCCGCTCGACGATGTCGAGGCCGCAGGACCGCAGCATCCCCTCGACACACGCCTCGTTCGGCGCCCACCAGTTCGTCGGGTCGCCGGCGAGGCGGCGCTCGACGAAAGCGAGCTTCGGCCAGCCAGGCTCGAGCAGGCGCTCCCGCCGGTCGATCGGCAGGTTCGGCGGTGGGCGGAGCTTGTCGTCGCCCGGCATCGTGAGCGTCTGGAGGACGAGCAGGCGCTCGGTCTTCTCGGCCAGCAGGTCCAGCGCGAGCAGCGGGTGGCGCAGGTGGTAGAGCACGCCGAGGAAGAGCACCAGGTCGAAGCGCTCCGGCCGCCGCGCGAGGTCGTAGACCTCCAGCTGCTCGAACTGGATCTCGTCCGCGAGCCCGAAGCGCTCGGCCGCCCAGCGCGCCTGCCGCAGGTAGTGCTCGTCGTTGTCGATCGCGAGCACGTCGGCGCCACGCCGTGCGAGCGCGAAGCTGTAGAAGCCGGCGTTGCAGCCGACGTCGAGCGCACGCCAACCGCTCAGGTCGTCCGGAACCGCGGAGGAGAGCTCCCACCACTTCACCCGCGGGAAGTCCCCGAGCGGGTGGTCGGCCGCTGTCTGGTGGCCCGAGGGGAGATGCAGGTTGTGGAACCAGGGCGCGAGGCGCGCGATCTCCCGCGCGGTCGGATCGGCAGGGCGCCGGACGCCACGCGACTGCAGCGTCATGCCGCCACCGTCGTCAGCGCCGCCACGTGGGCCTCGAGCTCCTGCGCGCGGCGCGCGGGGGTGTGCTCGGCGAGCACTCGGCGCCGGGCAGCGGCGCCGATCGCCCGGGCGTCGGCGTGGGACACGTCGCGAAGGATCCGCGCGACCTCCGCGGCCGAGCGCGCGACCAGGATCTCCGCTCCTGGCTCGAAGAACGCGTCGAGACCGTCCCACCAATCGGAGATCACGGGGACACCACACGCGGCCGCTTCGAAGAGGCGCACGCTCGGCGACCAACCTGCCGTGACCATTTCCGGGCGAGTGAGGTTCAGCGTGAACCGCTGCCGACCGTAGAACGGCGCATGCCTGGCGGGCTCGAGATGCTCGATTCGCTCGACGTTCGAGGGCCAGTCGAGCTCCGCGGGGTACTGCGGCCCCGCGACGACGAAGCGTTCCTCCGGAAGCCCGCGTGCCGGCTCCAACAGGAGCATCTCGAGGGCGCGCTGTCGCCCCGCGCTGTACGTGCCGAGGTAGCCGAGCAGCCAGCGCTCCTCTTCCACAAGCGGCCGGTACGCGGCCCCGTCCGCCATGCAATAGAACGGCCGCGCGCGCTTCGCGCCGAACCCGGTCTCGATGCGCTCCAGCAGCGGGCCGCCTGTAAACGACAGGTAGAGGTCGAACCGCGGAACGAGATTCGGGGCGAGGTACTCCTCGTCGCCGCTCTCGAGCTTGGCGATCGTCACGGGCGTGTCGATGTCCCAGAAGGCGACGGCGCCGCTCGATGTGTCGAGCACCCACTCCGCGACGTCCACGCCCTCCGGCACGTAGGAGCCGATCACGACGAGGTCGGCCGCGGCGACGTCCGGCGCGAAGCGGACGCGGAGCTCCTCGATGGAGTCGTAGAGCGCCGTCCGGCCCCGCGACGGCTCCGGCAGGTCTCGCCGCGCCGCGTACCACGGCACGTCACGCTCGAGGAAGAGGACATCGTGGCCGCGCTCCGCGAGCGCCGAGAGCAGCGCTCGGTAGTTCGTCGCATGCCCGTTCCCCCACGACGACGTGATCGAGAGCCCGAGGAAGACGATCTTCACGCCGGCACCGCCGTCTGCGTGAGCACCCGCTCGACCTGCTCGGCGCGGTGGGCGTAGGTGTGCTCGGCGAGCACCCGGTGTCTCGCCGCTCCGCCGATCTCCGCCGCGGCGGCAGGCGAGAGCTCTGCCAGCAGGTTTGAGACCGCCTCGCCGGAGTCGGCGACGAGCAGCTCGCGACCCGGCTCGAGGAAGTCTTCGATCCCCACCCATTCGTCGCTGATCAGACATGCCCCGGCCCCCGCGGCCTCGAAGACGCGGGTCGCAGGCGACCAGCCGTTCGTCGCCATGCTCGCGCGCAGCACGTTCAGCACGGCGAGCGGCGTGCAGTTGAAGGCGTTGTGGTCCCGCGTCGAGACGTGTCCGAAAACCTGCACGTTCGCCGGCAGCGGCCGGTCGTCCCAGCCTGCGCCGCCCAGCAGGAAGCGCCGCTCGGGCAGCAGCGTCGCGGCGCGGAGGAAGAACTCCTCGACGCGCTCTTCCCGGTCGGGCAGGCGGTTCCCGAGGAACGCAAGGTCGGCGGCGAACCGCGAGTCCGGCCGGACGGGGTGGTGCGTCTCCGGATCGAGGGCGTTGTAGACCGGCACGCAGCGACGCGCGCCGAGGAGGCCGTAGCGGCGCACCACGGGCTCGCCGCCGCCGTAGGTGAGCACGAGGTCGTACTCGGGGACGAGCGCACGCAGCGGCTCGTCCTCCGCTGCCTCGAGCCGGCTCAATGTCGCCGGGGCATCCACGTCCCAGAAGACCGCGAGCCCCGCTCCACGCACGTCCAGCACCGCCTGCTCGAGCAGGTCGTCGAGGACCCCGACCCCGCTTGCCTTGACGAGCACGTCCGCGCCGCGTGCCCGCTCCAGCGCCGCGAGCGCGGCCTCCTCGGTCGGCTCGTACACGACCACGTCGGCCCAGTTGGGATCCGACAGGTCGCGATGCGCCTGCCGGTCGAACGCGTCGGGCTCGAAGAACGTCGTCCGGTGGCCGCGCCGGTGCAGCCCCTTCACGAGCCCGCGGTAGTACGTCGCGGCGCCGTTCCAGTAGGCGGAGACGAGGCTCGAGCCGAAGAAGGCGATCCTCACGGCACCGTCCGGGTCGCGGCGTCGGCGCGCTCGGCCGTCTCGACTCCGAGCTCCGCCGCGATCGCCAGCAGCTCGTCGACCCGGTGGCCGCACGTGTGGCGCTCGAGGATCGTCCGGCGGCCGTGCTGGGCGAGGTGCCTCGCGAGCTCGCGGTCGCGCAGCACCTGCTCGATCAGCACGCGGATCTCGTCGCCGTTGGTTGCGACGAGGAAGTCCTCGCCGGGGGTGAAGAGCCCCTCGACGTCGTCCCAGCGCGAGCAGACGAGGGGTATCGCGCACGCCAGTGCCTCGAACGGCCGGATCGTCGGGATCCCCGGCAGCGCCTCGACGTACGGCCGGCGCGGGATGTGCACGGTGACGGCGTGGCGCGCGAAGATCTCCGGCACGCGGTGGTTCGCTACCCAGCCGCGGTACGGGAGCCCTGCCCGCGCCATCGCCTTCCGGGCGTCCTCGGGGTAGCGCACGCCGAAGACGGAGCCGCTTAGTCCGAGCGCCCTCGCGGGCCCGAGCAGGAACTGCTCGAGCTCGGCGGTCCGCTCGCCGTCGCCCCAGTTGCCGATCCAGGCGAGATCCCCGGCCCGCTCGCGCCCGAGCAGCGGTCGGAAGAGGCGAATGTCAGCCGCCTCGTGCCACGTCCACGCGCGTTGCGCCCACGCTCGTTCGAGGTAGATGCGGCTGAGGACGTCGCCGTAGGCGAGGACGCCGTCGTAGTGCCGCAGGTCGTAGCGCGCCATCTCCCGCGGCTTCGTCGCCGACCGGTGATGGGTGTCGTGGAAGAGCAGGCGGAAGGAGCTCGAACGGGCGCGGGCGAGGCCGATCCGACGAACGAGGCGCGGGTCGTTCCACTCGTGGACGAGCACGAGCTGCGCGCCGTCGAGCGCGCGCTCGACGTCGAGCGTGTCGACGTCGTAGAGCGTGCTCGTCAGCTCCGGGAAGGCGCGCCGGAACTCTTCGAGCGGCTTCGTCCCGTACTGCTCCACGAGGTTGCGTCGACTCCAGCCGTCACGGGGCTCGAAGACGCGGACGGTGTGGCCGCGCGCGATCAGCTCGCGCGCGACGCCGCGGAGGAAATGTGCGTTCCCGTGGTTCCAGTCGGAGACGATCGAGTGGTAGAAGAAGACGACCTTCACGCCGCCCCCACGTGCGTGCGGCGGAGCACACCTCCGTAGGCGGACAGGTATCCGTCGGCCATGCGCGCGGACGAGTAGCGGCTCGCCTGCCGGCGCGCCCGCCGCGCGTAGTCGTCCCGGATGTCGGGTCGCACCATCAGCAGGCGCAGCGTGCGCTCGAGCTCGTCGTCGTCGTCCGGCGGGACGTAGAGCGCGGCGCTCCCCCAGACCTCGCGCAGGCTCGAGATGTCGCCGAGCACGAGCGCGCAGCCCGCACGTCCTGCCTCGAGAGCGGCGAGGCCGAAGGGCTCGTAACGCGCCGGAGCCGCGAAGATCCCGGCGGCGGCAAGCGCACGCTCGAATTGTTCGCGCCTCAGCCGTCCGAACGCGAACACACCGGCCCCGACGGCACCGTCGCCGCAGACGACGACAGGCCACGGAAGGCGGGGCGCTACGCGGACGAGCGCCTGAACGTTCTTGGCCTCGTCCCAGGCGCGCCCGGCGGCCAGCACGAAGTGCGACTTCGGAATCGGCGGGAACCGGCGCCCGGAGCCGTTGTGGACGACCAGCCGCGGGCAAGGAGGGTCGTACAGGCGGATCAACTCGTCGAGCATCGCCCGAGTCGGCGCGACGAGCAGGTCGGCGGCCGCCAGACCCGCCGTCACGGCGTCGCGGTAGCGGCGCCACGGCGGCCCCGCAGGCCGGCCCCGAACCGCTTCGTGCCACGAGAGCACGTCCGAGTGACCGACGACGACGACGGGCGCGCCCCACGGGAGTGGGGCGTGCGCGTAGCCGTTCAGATGCACGACGTCGGGCTCGACGTCCTGGGCAACCCTGAGCAGCCACTCTCCGGCGCGCTCGACGTCCTCCCACGGATCCTCCATCCACTCGAGCGCGTAGTCGCCTGCATGGACGCCCGCCACGCGCGACGCGCGGAGCTCCGCGAACTGGCCGGGGTCCGGCGCGGGCCCCATGACGCAGAGCGTCACGTCGACGTCGCGCTCGGCGAGCGCGGCGACGAGGTCGATCGCGTACGTCCACACGCCCCCGACCGCATCTGTGGTCATCAGCACCCTCACGGCGTCCCCGCATAGATGCGGTCGACGACCTCGTGGACGCGCACGGTCTCGCGGGCGGCGGCGTCGAAGCGCTCACCCGCCGCGACCCGCCGCGCCCAGTCGACCGCGGCCCTGCCGCCCCAGTCGTCTGGCGGCGCCGCGATCCGGCGCGTCCGCGTGCCGTCGTGCCGATCAGCGACGAAGTCGAAGAACGAGCCGTCGACGTTGAGGATCGACGCGCCGCCGCGCGTCCCGTAGAAGCTCGCTTCGAAGACGCAGTCGCGCCCGGCGTGGAGGCGCCACGAGCAGGCGAGGCGAACGGCGGTGCCGCCCGCGAGCTCCAGCTGCACAGCCGCGTGATCCTCGAGCGGCTCGCCGTGCAACGTGCTCGTGACTCGGTCGACGTCGGGAAAGCCGAGCATCCAGAGCGCGAGGTCGACCAGGTGGATGCCGAGGTCGATCACGCAGCCGCCTCCAGCGAGCGCCGGGTCTCGAGTCCACTGCTTGTCGGGCCCGTAGGCGTTGTGGAACAGCAGGTCGACGGCGAAGACGTCGCCGAGCTCGCCGCTGCTCACGAGCTCGCGCACGCGCCGCGCCGCGTCGGTGAAGCGGTAGGAGAAGTCGACCGCAAGCAGCCGGTCCGCCGCCTCCGCGGTGTCGACGACACGCTGGGCTGTCGGCGCATCGAGCGCCAGTGGCTTCTGGCAGAAGACCGCGATCCCCCGGTCGAGCGCCGCGATCGCCTCGGCGGCATGCAGCGCACTCGGCGTCGCGATGACGATCCCGTCGAGATCCTCCTCCAGGAGCTCCTTCAGCGAACTGGCCGCGCCGTCGACCGCAGGGTCGGCGAGTGCCGCGACCTCCGCGACGCCGCTCGCCGCAATCGCCTCGAGCCGGTTCCGGCCGATCCAGCCGACGCCGAGAAAGCCGAGCCGTGGTCGGGTCGCGACCGCGGTCACGACGGCACCACGAGCGCCTTCACGAAGTCGCCGGGCCGCGCGCGGACGAGCTCGAAGGCGTCGTCGAGGCGCTCCAGCGGCAGGACGTGCGTGTACAGGGGACGAGGGTCGAGCTCGCCGGCGAGGACGGCTGCAATCGCGGCGCGCATCCCTTCGACGTAGACGAACGGGTCGCGCTCGTGCGCGTTCACGACGTCCAGGCCGCGCCAGTTCCAGAGTTGCAGGTCGACGGTCCGCGGCCCGTCCTGGTGAAAGCCGGCGATCACGAGCCGGCCGCGCACGCGCGTCAGGCGTGTGGCGAGGTCGAGCGTCTCCTGTACGCCGCCGGCTTCGATCACGACGTCGCAGCTCTCCGCTTCCGCGTCGGCCGGCGTCTCCGCGCCGAAGGCCCTGGCGTGCTCGAGGGCGGCCGAGCGTCGAGAGAACGCGAGCGTGCGGGCGCCGGCGCCGACGCAGAGCTGGATGAGCAGCAGGCCGAGAAACCCGGCGCCGACAACGGCGACAGTGCTGCCCGTCCGCACGCCGCTCCGCGCGAAGACGTTGTGCGCGCAGCCCAGCGGCTCGGCCGGAAAGGGAACGCCGTCGAGCTCGGGGGGCAGCGGGACAACGAGGGCCGCCGGCGCGATCGCGTACTCGGCGTACGCGCGGTTCGAGAGCAGCGCCACGCGCCGACTGGTCGCGACATCGACGCCCCAGCCCTCGTGGCCGGGGGCGCCCGGCTCGAGTGGATAGTCGAACCACGGCCGGCCTTCCCAAACCGGGAGATCCGACGCGCAGACGCCGGAGCCCTCGAGCCGGACGAGTACCTCGCCCGACCCGGGCTCCGGACGAGCTTCGGCGCGGATCACCGTCCGGCCCGGACCGTCGACGACCGCTGCGCGCATGCGGGTCGCCACGCCGGCGACCGCGGTCACCGTGCCGACGCCGCAGCTACCGCGCGATCGGCGCCGCGGAGCACCCAGTCGTGAAGCGAGGCAACGCCGTCCTGGACGCGGACGTCCGGCGCCCACCCGAGGGCGCGGCGCAGCCGGGACGTGTCGGAGACGTACCAGCGCTGGTCGCCGGCGCGCTCCGCCGCGAAGCTGGGCTCGAGCGGCCTCTCCTCGAGCTCCGCGATCATCTGGATCAGCTCGAGCAGGCTGACGGTGTTCGCCGGCCCGCCGCCGACGTTGAACGCCGTCCCGGCGAGACGGTCCATGTCCTCCTCGGCGAGCAGCATCGCGTCGACGAGGTCGGACACGTAGAGGACGTCCCTCACCTGCGCCCCGTCGCCGTAGACGGTGACGGGCTCGCCCGCCCTCGCGGCGAGAAGGAAGTGCGCCACCCACCCCTGATCCTCGTTGCCGTGCTGGTGCGGACCGTAGATGCAGCTCATCCGGAAGACGGCGGTCGACAAACCGAACACGTGCGCGTAGTCGAGGACGTACTGGTCCGCCCCGCCCTTCGAGCAGCCGTAGGGCGTGCAGAAGGCGAGCGGCCGGTCCTCGCCGATGCCGTCCGCGCGGAGCCGCCGGTCGACCGGCTCCCAGCGCTCGCCGACCCGCATCAGGCGGACGTCGGGAAGGTTCCCGTAGACCTTGTTCGTCGAGGTGTAGAGCAGCGGCGGAGGCGCCGCCAGCGCTCGCAGCTCCTCGAGGAGGACGAGCGTCGCCCGGAGATTGACGTCGAAGTCGTCGATCGGCGACTCGAGGCTCGTCGTCACCGCCACCTGCGCCGCGAGGTGGAAGACGGCGTCCGCCCCGCGCACCGCGGCTCGCACCGCAGCCCGGTCGCGCACGTCGGCGACCATGTAGTCGAGCTGGCCGCCGCACGTCACCTTCAGCCAGCGCAGGTTCGCCTCGACCCCCGGCCGCGCGAGGCTGTCGAGGACGAGCACACGGCGGCCCTCGTCCACGAGCCTCGACGCGAGGTTCGTGCCGATGAAGCCGGCGCCGCCGGTGATGAGCACGTACGGGCGCCGCACCCTCACCGCGTCAGTCCCCGCACGGCGAGCTCGGCCGCTGCGTCGTCGACACGGTCGTCGGCGACCTGGCCCTCGAGCCACTCGGCGAGCTCGGCCATGCCCTCCTCGAGCTCCACGCGCGCTTCGAACGCGAGGAGCTCGCGGGCGCGAGAGACGTCGGCGAAGCAGTGGCGCACGTCGCCGGAGCGGAACTTCCCCACCACGTCGGCGTCCATCGTGACGTCGAGCACCTGCGCGAGCTTCTCTGCGACCTCGAGCACAGTGACGCCGCGGCCGGTGCCGATGTTGACGGCATGACCGTTCGCGCCGTCGGTCTCCAGCGCGAGCCGGCACGCGCGTGCGACGTCCGAAACGGACACGAAATCACGCAGCTGCCGCCCGTCCTCGAAGACGAGCGGCGGTTTTCCGTTCAGCAAGCGCGCCGCGAAGATCGCGAGGACACCCGTGTACGGGTTCGACAGCGCCTGCCGCGTGCCGTACGAATTGAAGAACCGCAGCGCGACCACCGGGAGCTCGTACGCGCGGCCGAACATCAGGCAGAGGCGTTCCTGGTCGTACTTCGTCAGCGCGTAGACCGATGACAGCGCCGGCTGCTTCGTCTCCGGCGTTGGAACCGGACGTAGCGGGCGACCCCGGTCGTCGAGCACGTTCCAGATGCCGTCCTCGAGCTGCTCGGGGGTCCGCTCCGCGACGATCGACTCTCCATCGGCCGTTTCATACGCGCCCTCGCCGTAGACGCTCATGCTCGAGGCGACGAGCAGCTTGCGCACCGGATGGTCGAGGATGGCCTCGAGTAGCACGGCGGTGCCTTCCGTATTCGCCGCGACGTACTCGACGAGCTCGTACATGCTCTGCCCGACGCCGACGCGCGCGGCGAAGTGGACAACCGAATCGACGCCCCTCAAGGCGTGGGCGACCGTCTCCGCGTCGCGGACGTCGCCGCGGACGAGCTCGACGTCGGCGTCGAGGTAGTCCGGCCGCCCACCACCGTCGTGAACCTGTTCCACAAGGGTGTCCAGCGCGCGGACGCGGTAACCGCGTGCGAGGAGTTCGTCCGCAAGGTGCGAACCGATGAATCCGGCTCCGCCCGTGATCAGAACGGTCTCGTGCGGGTGCGGCCGACGCACGAAGGAAGGATTGCCCTCGAAGGTTCTATGTCAACCAATGTGTGAAGATCCAGACGTGCCGCAGACACAACAGCCACACAGCAAAATCGCCGTGAACACGGCTATCGAGCGCCGCGGCTACGCCGTCCTCCCCAAGATGGTTCCGGAGGCGGCCGTCCGCACGGCGCTCCGACACCTCCACCTCGACGTGGTTCAGCGAGGCCTACCGGCCGAGACGCTCGCGTCGTGGCTCTGGTCTGCGCACTGGTTTCCACACCTGAAGTGGGACCCGCCGCTCGTCGAGCTTGCGTCGCACCTGCCCGCAGAACTACGAGGCGGGGAGATGTGCGATCCGCAAATCGTCCTGCAACCCCCCGACGAGGGCGACCATGAGCTCGCTGCGCACGTCGACGAGGTGCCCGCCTGGGCGAACGGACGCGGCTACCTCCGGATCGTCGGCGTCGCGCTCACTCCTGCCGGTGCCGACGACGGCGGCCTCGTCGTCTGGCCGTTCGACGGCGACGGCCCGGAGCCGCTCGAGCTCGAGCCGGGCGATGCCGTCGTCATGCATCCCCGGCTCCCGCACACGAGCGGCCTCA
>Ga0126314_10000771_pt1 | contig 15313 bp, 17 predicted proteins | sample Plot105B_FD_92535 | JGI IMG/M metagenome (GOLD analysis project Ga0126314, IMG submission 92535) | Serpentine soil microbial communities from UC McLaughlin Reserve, CA, USA - Plot105B | ecosystem: Environmental > Terrestrial > Soil > Grasslands | place: USA: UC McLaughlin Reserve, Lake County...
CGTATTCTTGATCGTCCCTGCCGCCGACGTCGCGCGGCGCGGTGGGTCTCGCGACCGTCGCGTGCAATGGGGAGGGTCAGGAACGTGAGTGCTGACCGATCAGTTGTCACCCTGGTGATCGAGGATGCCGATGGTGATTCGCACGCAGGTAGTCTTCCAGTGAAGAGTGAGTCGCGGTCAACGGCGAGCGTGGATTACCGTGACCTGGCACCGAGCGTCCTCATCGAGCACACCATTCGCCGCGGGGAAGGTCGACTTGCTGACGCCGGTGCGCTCGTTGTCGAAACCGGTGCCCACACTGGCCGCTCCCCCGAAGACAAGTTTGTCGTGCGGCATGGCGAGTTAGCGGACGAGATCTGGTGGGGGAGCGTCAATCAGCCGATGTCCCCGGACGCCTTTGCCCAATTTCACGCCGATGTCGTCGATCACCTGGCTGACAGAGACCGTTACGTCATGAACCTCTCCGCTGGCGCGGACCCGGAGTTCAACCTGCCGGTGCGTCTGATTACAGAGAGCGCCTGGTCAGCGTTGTTCGCCCGCAATCTCTTTCTCCCCGGCCGCCACGACGACGAAGCTAGTGCTCGCGGCTGGACCGTTTTCCATGCGCCCCAACTCCAGGTCGACCCCGAACGGCACGAAACGGCGAGCGCCACCGGAATCGCGATCGACTTCGAGTGGCGGCGCGTCCTGATCGCCGGTACCCAATACGCCGGCGAGATCAAAAAGGCAATCTTTACCGTGATGCAGGGATCACTTCCGCGGCACGGCGTAGCCACGATGCACTGCTCGGCCAACGAGGGACGGGACGGCAACACCGCGCTGTTCTTCGGGCTGTCGGGAACCGGGAAGACGACGCTCTCGACTGATCCCCAGCGCCGGCTGATCGGGGATGACGAGCATGGCTGGTCAGAACGCGGCATCTTCAACTTCGAGAACGGCTCGTATGCGAAAACGATCGGACTTTCCGCGGAGGCAGAGCCCGACATCTTTCGCGCCGCACAGCGGTTTGGGTCCGTCCTCGAAAATGTCGTGCTCGATCGGGACACGCGACATCCGAGGTTCGATGACGACTCCCTGACCGAAAATACTCGGGCGGCCTATCCGCTCGCCTTTCTCGATCCCGAGGCGGGTGGGATCGGCAACCATCCGTCGAAGATCCTGTTCCTCTCCGCGGATGCGTTTGGCGTCTTGCCACCGGTGGCCAGGCTCACCCGTGATCAGGCCCTCTACTGGTTCCTGTCCGGCTATACCGCGAAGGTTGCCGGCACGGAGCGGGGTGTCACAACCCCAAGCGCCACGTTCTCGGCGTGCTTTGGCGCGCCGTTTCTGCCGCTGCCGCCGATGCGATACGCGAGCCTGTTTGGCGAACGATTGGACCGGCATGGGTCGGAAGTCTGGCTTGTCAACACCGGTTGGACCGGCGGCCCGTACGGCACCGGGAAACGGATGCCGATTGGTCTGACGCGGGCAGCCGTCGCGGCGATCCTCGACGGGTCGCTCGATCATGTGCCGATGGACGTCGATCCGGTGTTTGGTTTTGCCGCGCCACGATCGGCCCCAGCCATCCCAGGCGCACTCCTGCGTCCCCGCGAGACTTGGCCGGATCGTGGGGAGTACGACGCGACAGCCGTTCGGCTGGCGCGCGACTTGGTGAAGAACTTCGAGGAATTCGTGGACAGCGCGCCGGCGGCTGTTCGGGCCGCCGGTCCGGTGAGTCAATAGGCCTGGTCGAATCGAGCGGGATCGGTCAGACGGGTCCGGAGAGGAGCGCCTTGTTGGTCGCCACTTGACCCGCGTCCTGGCGCTCCCTCGCTCGCGACGGAGTCTCCGCGAGCCAACCACCCGCGAACACCGCGGCCAGACCCACGGCCGCCGCGATCCCGAACAGCGCCTCATACCCGAACCGTTCGATCACGATTCCCCCCAGCACCGGAGAGAAGGCCACGATGACAAGGATCGCGTTGGTCAGACCCGTGTATGCCGGGAGCACCGGATGTGGCGCCAATGTCGCGAGGTAGTCATAGTTGCCTCGAGATTGAGCAGCGAGCGCCGCGCCGACGACGAAGAAGGTGGCTCCGTACGCCGTCGTCAACGCTGTCACGTCGGGCAGCCGCTCGCGGACTACGCCAATCGCCGCGAGCGGGGGCATGGCCAGGGCTATAGCCGAGGCGACGAGGCGGACGACGGCAGCGGTTTGCAGCAACACTCGGGCACCGGAGCGGCGTTCGACCCAGAACCAGACGGGCGCGGATACGATCCATCCCAGTACACCTAATATGACATAATCACCGATCTTGGTGAATGGCGCGCCCAGGCGGGTGATCGCGTAGAGAAAGAGAAACGGATCAATTGCGGCGGTCGACGAAAGGAGCATGCGAAACAGGAGAAACCGCAGGTACCTGGTGTCCCGGAGAAGCTGACGCCAGGCCCGCGGGGGTGGGTTTGGCACGCTCAACGCTGCAGCTGTAGCCCACGGTTCGCGCATCGCGGCGGTAATGACGGCCACGCTCACAAGGCAGGCTGTGGCTGCGAGGAATAGCCGTCCATAGTTGCCAGGAAATCCGAGCGCACTGTTGCCGAGCAATCGTGCGACGACGACGGCCGCGAGGAAGGACAACAATGCGCTCCACCCGGCGCGACTTCTGACAAAGGAGCCCCAATTTTCGCTGGCGATCGAGGATTGGAGTAGTGCACCGCTGGCGAGACTGCCGAATCCTCCCGCCAGGGAGAAGGCGATGAGGCAAAGAAAGACGGTGAGGATGAGGGGCCGCGCCGACTGTGAGAGACCTGCGGGGTCGGTGCGGCTGGTGACAACGGCGAGGACCCCGATTGCTGCGGCCCGAACCGCCGCCGACGCAAAGGCCCACGGTTGCTGTCGCCGGCGGGACTGGGCGAGCAGGTGCGCTGGCAGCCGGCCGAGCGTCCAGAACCCGATCGCGATCGCGGGTACCAGCCCGATCGTGGCATAGGACGGAGTCAGCTCGGCGACGAAAAACGCCAGGATCAGGCTCGGCAGCAGCATCACTTCGGCAGCGGCGCTGACTGACTCCGCCGCCACGCAAAGGAACGAATTCAACGCCATTCCTCTCCGGTCGGAGGAGTCATGGCGAAGCTCGGAGTCAGGCACGGCGAATTAGCCGCCTATCGGGCGGGGTATCGGTTTCATGCTACCGAGTATAGAAGCGTGCGCGCCGCTGACTACTGGCCAATTTACTGGCCAATTGCGGCGGACACGACGAAGGAGGACCGATGGCCGCGAGCAGCGATCAAGAATTGGCCCCGTCTTGGTGTTGCAAGGCGACGCGCACGAACTGCGCGTCTATCCCGGCCAGCAGCTCGTGCACTGGCGCGAGACGGTTTCCCGGAGCGAGCGCGGTGTCCCTAGGGAAGGACGCACGGAGAATGAGGGCGGGTCGTCCCTGACCCGCATGTCGCTCCCCGGCCCAACCCAGCATCTCGGCACCGGTCAGGCCCCGCTCGCCTGCATCGCGAATCGCCGCCCGCCAGATTGGCTCGTCGGGAAGTGGCTCAACCTGTGGCAACCGTCCGGCTGCATCGACTAGCGCGTGCGTGCGGTCGGCCGCAACGACGAGGTTCGAGACCCGACTGCCGGGTGCGAGCTCGACGGCGAGCTCCGCACGGACCTTGGCGTAGGTCACCGGGACTAGCTCCGGCATGACCATCGTCGAAGCGAGGATCGGCATGAAGTTGGCGTCTCCCTGCCAGCGTGGGACGACGTGTTCGTGGAGATGGTCGGCGACACCTGCGCCGGCCGGCGCTCCGACGTTGAGTCCGAGATTAAACCCATCGGCGGATAACGCACGGCGAAGCGCGCGCAGCAGTGGAGCCCGCAGCTCCGCCATCTCACGCATCACCTCGGGGTCCGCGTCCTCGGGAGAGGCAACGTGCGCGTTCGGTACGATCATCAAGTGCCCCGTGTTGTACGGGTAGAGGTTCATGATCACGAAGGTGAGCGGGCCACGGTACAGGATTAGGGACTGTACGTCGTCCGCTTCGGCAAGCCGGTTGCAGAAAATGCAGCCATCCTCGTGATCCGCTCCAGCGACGTAGCGCATCCGCCACGGGGTCCAAAGCCACTCTCTGCCGCCGCACGGCACCGCTTATCCGGTCCCGTGCCCGAAATATGGAGCGAGATAGGCTCGGGATTCAAGCTCGGCAATGTCGAATTGGATGACGGCCAGCGGATCGAGACCTGCGCTAACGCAGGCCTGCCCGACGAGTGACATGGAGGCGTGAACAGCAGGAGCGATGTCTGGGTTCGCCCGCATGTCTTCGGACCACCGGTTCGCCTCCGCGAGCAGCAGCCGGCCAACTGTCGCCACGGGTAGCAGGGCGTCGACGGTGGCCAATGCCCGATCGGGCCGCAGCGTCATCCAAGTGATCCTGTTGCGCAGCGATTCCAAGAGCAACCAGTAGATGACCTGAGATGCTTCCAGGAGCAAGTCATGCTCCGGGCCGGCGTGCCGGTGCTCTCCGTTGAGGACCCCAGCCAATTCGCGCAGCTCGTCGGCAATACGTCTCCGGAAATTCTGATGGGAATCTCGCAGGCGGCGAGACGTCTCAGACTCGGAGGTCAGATCGTGGTCGCGCAGGTAGGCGTAGGCCCCGAACTGTCGACGCGTCGCCTCCGCAAGTGAGTCGACGGCCAGGCTCTCATCAGCCCGAGGCGCTATCGGCGAGTCGCGGTAGACGGTGCTGGGGTCGAATGAACGCTCACGGACGATTGTTAGCGAGCCGTCCGGAGCCGCGCGACGGTAGAAGCAGGTCGGATAGCCATCATGACAGACGGCGCCAACTTGGCGCACGAGAAGCAGCAGGCTGTTTTGCTCGCAATTGACGAGAACCTCTTCGACCAGTTGCTCGTGACCCGATGTCTCGCCTTTGCGCCAGAGCGCATTGCGGCCGCGACTCCAGTAGTGCGCCCTGCCCGTCTCGTAGGTAAGGCGGAGCGCGTCCTCATTCATGTGGGCCAGCATCAGGACGTCGCCGGTCACGACGTCCTGGACGACCACAGGCGCCAGACCATCGGTGCCGAAGCGAATATTCTGTGGCGCCAGACGGTTCACGAGCGAGACTGGCGCACCGGAATACCGCGGCCGGCGAGATGAGCCCGCGCGTCCGCGATGCGGTACTCCCCAAAGTGGAAAATCGAAGCCGCCAGGACCGCGTCGGCGCGGCCAGGCGCGAGACCTTCGTAGAGATGATCGAGGTTACCGGCGCCGCCAGAGGCGATCACCGGGATGTTGACAGCCGCGGAGACAGCTTCCAAGAGTGGCAGATCGTACCCATCGCGGGTGCCATCGCGGTCCATGCTGGTGAGGAGGATCTCCCCGGCACCGCGGCGAGCCGCTTCAGCAGCCCAGGCGACGACGTCCAGACCGCTGGCGCGCCGCCCGCCGTGGGTGTAGACGCCCCAGCCGTCGCGATCCGGCTCGCGGCGAGCGTCGATGGCGACGACGATGCACTGGCGCCCAAAGACCTGCGCTCCGGCATCGATGACCTCGGGATCACTGATGGCTGCAGTGTTGATCGACACCTTGTCGGCCCCGGCGGAGAGCAGTTCCCGAATGTCGCTCACGGAGCGCACACCCCCCCCGACCGTTAGCGGAATGAAGACCTGGTCGGCCGTGCGCTCGACGACGTCGATCATCGTGCGGCGGCTGTCGGAGGACGCGGTGATATCGAGGAAGACGAGCTCGTCGGCGCCTTCGCTGTCATAGAACGCGGCCAGCTCGACGGGATCTCCGGCGTCGCGCAGATTGACAAACTCGATGCCCTTGACGACGCGGCCAGCCGTCACGTCCAGACAGGGAATGATCCTGCGGTATGGCCCGGTGTCGGGGAGACCGTTGCCGCCGGTGGCTGGGTAGAAACTCAACATGGCGCCTCGCTGCGCCCGAATAGTGCGACTGCCTCGGCGAGGTCGATGCGTCCGTCGTACAACGCGCGGCCAATAATCACGCCGGCTGCACCCGCGGTTGCTACGGCTTTGATGTCTACAAGTGACGCGATGCCGCCGGAGGCGGTGACATCCACGTCGACCTTCTCGACCAGCTCACTGAGTCCCGGCAGGTCCGGACCAGAGAGCGTGCCGTCGCGTCGAATGTCGGTGTAGACGAAATGGCGCACGCCACTCCCAGCCAGCCGCTGTGCTACCTCGACGGCCCGCCTATCGCTCTGTCCTAGCCAGCCATCGGTCGCCAGGCGGCCGTCTCTGGTGTCGAGCGCGACCGCGATGCGTTCACCCCAGCGCGCGACGGCGTTGATGACCAATTCCGGGTCCCGGAGGACGGCGGTGCCAAGAATCACACGGTTGACGCCGGCGCTGAATGCCTTCTCCAGATCGGTCAATAGGCGCAGCCCTCCGCCAAGCTGGATCGGGACATCGACTGCGGCGCGGATTTGCACGACGGCCTTGCCATTGATCGGTCTCCCTGCGACCGCGCCGTCGAGATCGACGACGTGGACCCACTCCGCGCCGGCCTCCACCCAACGGCGTGCGGCCAATGAGGGGTCGCTGTCGTACGCCGTCTCGCGATCGAAATCGCCTTCGATGAGACGGACGCAACGACCGCCGCGAATGTCGATTGCCGGATAGAGGATCATGCGGGGATGCTTACCAGCTTGCCATTGGCGACTGCCCGCACTCCGTCGACCCAACCTCCGATCAACCTCAGACCGGCAGGTCCGCTTTTCTCCGGGTGAAATTGCGTGCCCCACACCTGACGATGGCGGACGATGCTGGGGAAGACCTCGCCGTAGCGGGTGATGGCCGCGACGTCGGCGGGGTCGTCCGGCTCGGTGACGTAGGAGTGGACGAAATAGAAGTCTTCTTCCGCGGCAGGGCGATAGCCGGCGGCTTCCTGGATCCAGCGCACGCGGTTCCATCCGATCTGCGGCACCTTGACCTCAGGACTGAGCGTGCGTACCCGACCTCTCAGGAGACCGAGCCCATGAGTATCCCCTTCTTCCTGATGCTCGAAGAGGAGCTGCATGCCGAGACAGATACCAAGAAATGGTCGTCCCTCGGCGACGACTTCGCCGATGACGTCGACCAGCCCGAGCTGGTGGAGACGGTCCATCGCCGCACCGGCCGCGCCGACGCCGGGGAAAACGACGGCATCGGCCCCGCGCACGAGCTGGCTGTCAGATGAGACGGTTACGTGCGCGCCGGCGGCTTCCAACGCGCGTCGAATGGATCGCAGATTCCCGGCTCCATAGTCGATGACCGCAATGGAGACGCTCATGCGAGCACGCCTTTCGTCGAGGGGATGGTCATCGGGTCACCAATCTGGCGCGTGGCGGCGTGAAGCGCGAGGGCACCGGCTTTGAAAATCGCCTCCGCCGCGTGATGGGCGTTGCGCGCCCTGATCAAGTCGACATGGGCCGTCATCGCGGCATTGACGACGAACGCCCGCCAGAACTCCTCGATCAGACTGGCCGCGAAATCCCGGCCAATGGCCGGCTCTGGCATCTCCGCCTCGTAGTGGAGATATGGGCGACCCGAGCAGTCGATGACGACCCGCGCCAGGGCTTCGTCCAACGGGGCATAGGCGTAGCCAAAGCGCGCCACACCGCGCCGGTCTCCGAGCGATTCTCGGACAGTCTGGCCAAGTACAATGCCGATGTCTTCGACCGTGTGGTGGGGATCCATCCCGGCGTCGCCGTCGCAGCTCACCTCGATACCTAGCTTGCCATGGCGGCCGAGGGCCTCCAACATGTGGTCGAGAAACGGCACTCCCGTTCTCACGGTTACTGGGCCGCCGTCGAGATCGAGGCTCGCCTCGATTCGGGTCTCGAGGGTCGATCTGGCAATGTGTGCGCGCCGCTGATCGGCTCGCGCTTCGGTCGCGGTCATGCCATTGGCTCCTCAGTCGCCAGAATCGCCTCGAGCTCGTCAGCGAAGATCGTGTTGTCTTCTGGTGTGCCAATCGAAACGCGAAGGCAGTCCGCGATGCCGAACGCTGGATTGCCGAAATGGCGCACGTAGACGCCGCGGTTGGCCAACTCCCGGACGACAGGTCCCGCATCCGGCACCGGAAGTCGAACGAGTAGGAAGTTTGTGGCCGAGGTCAGCGGCTCCACCCCTGGGATCTGACACAGTCGATCCGCAAGCATCTCCCGATCGGCGACAATGCGGGCGATGGTGGCATCGTTGTAGTCGCCGTCCGCGAGGGCGGCGATGGCGGCTGCGCTTGCAGCCGCACTGACGTTACAGAACCCGGGCATCACGCGCATCAGGTACGGCATCAGCGACTCGGGGAAAATGCCGTAGCCGACACGCATACCGGCCAGTCCGGCGAACTTGCTCAACGTGCGTAGAACGGCGAGGTTCGGGTACTCGTCCATCAGGTCGCGGTAGCTGGTGCCGGCGAATTCGGCGTACGCCTCGTCGATAGCGACCAGGCAGGGTGCAGAGGCCACGATGCGCTTGATGGCCTCAGGCGCCAGCAGATTGCCGGTCGGGTTGTTTGGATTGCAAATCACGATCAGCTTGGTGTGGTCGTCGACCGCATCCAGGATACCTTGCGCATCGAGCTGGAAATCCCGATCAAGCGGTACGTTGACCGCCTCGCCGCCATGACCGCGGACGAGCAGCTGATAGACCATAAAAGTTGGCTCGGAGATGATGACGCGATCGCCGTGTTCGATGAGCAGCAGCATTAGCGTCTCAAGCACGTTGTCGAGACCGGCCCCGGCGACGATGCGATCCGCCGCTACCCCGGCATAGCTTCCGAGAGCATCGCGTAGGGCCCAAGCATCGAACTCTGGATACCGATTGTGCGTGGCGACTTTGGCCAGGGCTTCCACTGCTTTGGGCGATGGCCCATACGGAGACTCATTCCAGTCGAGGCGAACCGCTCGCGCCGGTTTTTCGACCGGCGGCTCGTCCCGGGTGTAGAGCGGAAGATGATGGATCGCCGTCCGGACGAGCTTCTCGGGATCGAACGTGGTCCGGGACGCGGCGCTCTGAGACACCAAAGAACCTCCGCAGTGACGAGACGGCAAGTCGGCTAGGCGGCAGAGCCGCGGACCGCTGACGGTGTGCAAATGGTAGCCGAGGTTGTAGCGACCATGAGAAGCCGCGGGAAGGCCGACGAGCGCCCCGATCCGATGAACGAAGCTAACGGCCCATCTAATTGCCGTGACTGTCCGGGTGCCCCCGTATCGACGTCTGGCCGTCTCCCGTTCACAGGAGAAGCTTCTCCAACGAGGAAACGAGGATCTCGGTGGCGCCGGCCGCGCGCAGGCGCTCGATCGACTCCCAGAAGGCGTCCTCTTCAACCGCGGTATGGACCGCGACCCATCCGGGGTCGGCGAGCGGGACGATCGTCGGCGCCTTCAGCCCCGGCACGATCGCCCGAATGGCGGGCAACGCGGCTTCCGGTGCATTCATCATCAGGTACTTGTAGCGCTTTGCCGCTTGAACTGCGCCAATCCGCATCATCAGGCGGTCGATGTTCGCGCGCTTGGCCGGATCCGCCATTGCTTCGGGATGGGCGGCAAGCACTGCCTGTGACTCGAGAATTGTGGCGATGGGCCGCAGGTCGTTCAGGAGCAGTGTCGAACCGGTAGCAGTCAGCTCGACGATCGCATCAGCCAGACCGAGGGACGGAGCCACCTCGACCGACCCACTGATGGTGATGATCTCCGGACGGCCCCCGAGCTCCCTGAAGTACCGGCGCGCCGATTCCGGGTAGGATGTGGCGATTCGCGCGTCGAGGAGTTGCTCGGGTCGGGTAAACGGGGCGTCGCGCAGCGTCGCCACGACCAGCTCGCAGTAGCCGAACCCGAGAGGCGCGAGCTCTTCGACTAGGACGTTCTCCTCGTGCAGGAGGTTGCGGCCGACGATGCCGAGATCAACCGTGCCGAGCCCGATATAGCCCGGAATATCATCGTCGCGTCCATAAAGGATCGAAAGTGGAAAGTTCCGACAGTGCGAAAAGAGGCGCTGGCCGTAGCTTTCGAACTGCAAGCCGATGGCATGCAAGAGATCGAGGGTGTCTTGTGTCAAGCGCCCCGAGCGCTGAACCGCCATCTTCAGTGGCAGATCACCGGTGGGGGAACGACTGAGCGTCTGCTTGAAGCCCGTTGTGGCATCGGGCATGGTGATTCCGGAACCTCCCGTGTCGATCTGGCGGTATTCAGCGAACTCACCGGAAACGAGTAGCACGCCGCCTCGATGTCGCACAAGCAAGGACATGTCGCCGCCGGGGCCACAAAGCCCCGGCCAATCGAGCCAAGCGGGACACGAGCAAGAAACGCCTGGTCCTCGGCGCTAACCGGGCAGACGTCGATGGAGTTGGTCCCCGCATAAGACGTTGATTGAGTTAGACCCCATCCAGGCGCGTCTCAAGGAGTGGCGGCAACACGGCGCAGTTCGGCTGGAGACTTCGCGGCGGTACTGTTGCTCACGGTCCGAACTCGATCGTAAATAAGCCGCAAGCCATGCAAAGTCAGATCCGGGTCGAAATGGTCGAACAGCGAGGAGCGATTCGCGAAGAGCGGCGCCAATCCACCGGTCACGATGACTTGAGCGTCTGTTTCCAGCTCGGCGCGGGTGCGCCCGATCATGCCCTCGAGCATGGCTAGGTGCCCAGCGACGATCCCGGAGCGGAGCTGGTCGGCGGTGTTGCGCCCAATCACACTTTCGGGCATGTGGAGCTCGACATTGAAGAGTTGGGCGGCGTTACCGGCCAGCGCCTTCAGAGAGGTCGCGACCCCGGCGGCAATTGCGCCGCCTTTGTACGCGCCATCCGGGCCGATAACATCAAAGGTCGTCGCGGTGCCAAGGTCAACGATGATTGCCGGACCCCCGTAACGGTCGAATGCGGCTACGCAGTCGACGATGCGGTCGGCGCCCAACTGCCTGGGCTCGTCGACGTCGAGGTCGAGTCCGACATCCAGATCTCCGGAGACGATCACCGGATCGATACGAAGTCGATTGTGGCTCATCTCGACGAGCCATGTCGTCACGCTTGGCACGACGCTGGAGATGATCACGCCGTCGACCTCAGCCAGCTCGTGGCCATCCGACGCAAGGAGCGCGGCCAACATCGCAAACCACTCGTCCGGCATACGCTCGCGCTCGGTCGACAGCCGGTATGCGGTCGTCAGTTCTCCAAACGCGGCGAAGAGTCCGAACGTGGTGTTCGTGTTGCCAACTTCCACGGCTAGGAGCATGAGACGACCCTCTGGCACCTTCGCTTCCAGGCGCGCTCGTGACTCAGACAAGCAACCGGCGCAGCTCGTCCTCCTGATCCTGGTGCGCCACCGCGATGATGTCGTCGCCCGGTAGCAGCTCCGTGCCGGGGTTGGGCACGATCAGGTTTGCCCCACGGGCGATGGCCGTGATCGCGGTGTTTTCCGGCAGCTCGATCTCTGCGATGGCGCGGTGAGCAACCGCCGAGCTCTCCGAAACTTTGGCGTCGACGATCGTCAGGTCCTCATGAAAGCTGACGAGATGGACGAACGAGCGCTCGGGAATCGCTTGCTCAATCAAGTTGAGGATGTAGTTGGTCTGGCTGACGGTGACGTCGACACCAAGCATCCGGAACAGATGCTCGTTCTTGGGGTTGTTGACGCGGGCGATAGTTCGGGCGACGTGAAACTTCTCGCGAGCAACCTGGCAGATCACCAAGTTGTCCTCGTCTTCCCCGGTCACCGCGACCACTACGTCGGCGCGAGAGGCACCGGCCGTGGCCTGCGTCCCCGCCTCGGCACCGTCACCGGCGACCGCGACGGCGCCGAGCACCTCGTTGATCTCCGTGACCCGATCGGGGTTGCGCTCGATCAGCAGGACCTCGTGCCCTTCCCCTAGAAGGTGTTGGGCTAGATAGTAGCCAACCTTGCCGCCTCCGGCGACGATGATGTACATGGCTAGGTGGCCCCCCCGCGCACCACGTCCGTGTCGCTCGCCGCGCGCATGACGTGGTCGAGGATGATCGCGGAGATGGTAGTGGTCGGGCAAACTGTTGTCAGGCCAAGGCGGCGGTACGTATCCTCTCGCACGGGGTCGTAGATGCGGCAGATGACCTCGGGCACTTCGAAGACGAGCCGCGCCACCTGCGCCGCCATGATGTTTCTATTGTCCCCGTTCGTGACTGCGATAAACGCCTGCGCGTCCTCGATGCCAGCCCTGCGCAGCACGTCCTCGTCGATGCCGGTGCCGATCACCGTCTCGCCGCCAAAGCCGGTGGGGAGCCGGCGGAACGCACGGCTGTCCGTATCAATCACCGAGATTTCATTGCCGGAGTGGTCGAGCAGCCCGGCGATCCGCGCTCCCACGCGCCCACAACCCATGATGACCACTCTCATTGTTGTATTCGGGCCGCTGGTAGCGGGTCGGGGACTGTGCGAATGACAAGGACCTCGCACGGCGCGTTGAGCAGCACGTGGACGGTCGTCTCACCAAGAGTTAGTCGGCCGTGCCTGCGATGGACAGCCGCAGTCATGACGATCGCGTCGGCGTCGCGCTCGATGGCCTCATCAACGATCGCCGGGCCGACGGCGCGGGCCTGGAGCAATTCCGTGACGATGTTTGTGTTTCGAGAGGGAAGAGCTTGGCGAGCCGCGTTTTCAGCGTGGCGCAAAGCTCGCTCACCTATGTCGATATCGGTCGGCAATTCGGCATCCAGCGGCATTGATTGGGGAACCTCGACCACGAACAGAAACGTGATGGTGCCACCTTCGTTGCGCAAGAGGTCGGGCAGCATGCCCAGCACACGCTCGTCCATACCTGAACCGGCAACCGGCACCACCAACCGCGCGAACCTGCGCTGCATTCCATTCCCCTGATCCGGAGAGCGGCATGAACGACCGCGATCGGGAGCGACGCGGAAGTATCGTCTGGCCCACCGGCAAGCGCAACGGTTGTGATCATCGGCCGGACATCCCCGAATGCCGCGGTACAATGGTGCTCGGCGACTATTCGAAGGTAGCGAGAGACCGAGCGCAGTCACGCGCCCGGCCGGAAATGGATGGACCTCATGCAAGAGCATGATGACGACCTCAACCGAAAAGTGATTCTGCTTTCCGTCGGCAGTGCCGCCTTAGCGGCACTCTTGGTGGTGTTGGCCCGCCGTAAAGATGATGCGGGAGTGATCGCGCGGGCCGAGGGCGCGGCGGCGCGAGCTGAAGATGTCATTGCCGACGCGAAGCGGGAGTCGAAGAAAGCGGCGAAGGCGGCCAAGAAGAAGAGGAAAGAGATCGCCGCGGAAGCAGCTGAGACAGGGCGCCGCGTCGCCGGCGACGTACGGAAAGCAACCGAGCGCCTGGACATCGATGCCAGGGCCGCCGAGCGGGATCTCAAAGCCGCCGCCTGGGATGCGCAACAGGAGGCGAAGGAGGCAGAGAGTCGACTGCGGGCGGCCGGCCAACGGGTGGTTGACGACGCCACGCACCTCGCATCCAGGGTCGGCGCCGAGGCGCGCAGTTTGGCCGGCGAAGGCAAAGAGAAGATCGCCCAGTTTCGCCATCGTGAGGAGGGCGAGATCACGATCGAGCGCGAGGTGCAGCGGCTCCGCGCCGAGATTGACGAGCTCAAGGAACAACTCAGGAAGACCGGCCACAAGGTGGATAAAGACGCACTTGGTCTGACCTCCCGGTTCGCGGGCAAGAGCGGGCCGATCGCGGAAGCAATGACATCGGAGGCGACTGCGGCGGCATTAGGGCAGATTGAGCGCACGCTGCGGGCGAAGGCGCCCGCTCTCCTGGCGGCCCGGAACAAAGCCCAGGTCGTGGAGATCCTGCAAAAGGAGTTCGGATCGACACTACGCGACTCGGCAATTCAAGCGGCGGTCGCCGCCCTCGGCAAGTTGGATAGGACGCGCGAATCTGGCAATGCCGCCCATGAGGCCGAAGACCAGGCTCGAGAAGCCGTCAGCGAAGCTCGCGACAGTGCGCTCGGGCTTGGCGATGACGTCGCTAACGAGCTCGCGCGTGCCGCTGAGGAAGCTAGGGATGCCGCCCAGGCAGCCGCTGAACGCGCGGAGTCGATCAATGCCAACGGCAAGCGTCGCTTCTGGCGGGCATCGCACGATGCCGCCGATGCCACTGCCGGCGAGGACGCAACAACTCAGGAGACCTTCACGGCGTCCGAGGAGCAAGTAAAGGAAGAGGAAGTGGGCGAAGAGCATCGTGGCAAGGCGGGGCTCTTCTGGGGCGGAGCCGGGATCGGGCTGGCGCTCTATGCCCTCCTCGACGCCGAACGTCGCGACCGGTTCCTGCGGTTGGCCAATGAGGCTTCAGTCCAGGTTCAAGAGTTGGTGCGCGATCTGCAAGGGTACGACGACGAGTTCTAGCGGTCGGGCGCGCCGCCACCATAGAGCCTCCCACGACGGACCTCAGAGGAGACGGCGCGCTCCCGCATAGTGTTGGCTGTAGTAGTCCGAGTCCAGACTCGAAATAACGACGCCGGTCTGCTCGTTCTCGGCGTGGATGAATTCGTCTCCACTCATGAAGATCCCGACGTGCGACAAGCCGCGTTCAAACGTGTTCTCGAAGAAGACGACATCGCCAGGTTGCCATTCGCCGCGACTGACAGAATGGCCGAGCTGCCACTGCTCCTCAACACCATGCGTAATTTCCATCCCAGTGGCTTTTTTGTAGACGTACCAGGTGAAGCCAGAACAGTCGAATCCTTTTGGTGAGGATCCGCCCCATACATATTTTGCCCCCTTGTATTTTTGTGCCACATGGACCACTTCGCGGCCGATGCTGCTCGCATCCTGCTTGTTCTTCCCCGTCTTGTCCTTTTTTCGCTTCTTTTCCTTCTTTGCGGCGTCCACCGCGTCTCTGCCCGGTTCGCTTGTGATCAGACTGAGTGCAGCCAGGGCCGCCGCGCCGATAGCGTCGCGACGACGCATGACACGCTCGACACTCGAGCGCGGGATAATCCTTGTGTTGACATCTTGCGGCATGGCTCCTCCTTCCGAGCGCCCACAGCGGGGCGGCCCTGACACTCATATGTGCCGAAACGCGAGGAAGGGAGCTTATGTATCGTGCGGGGAGATCTCGACGTGGAAAACAGTACCGATTGGTGAGACGAAGTGCAAGAGCCGCGCAGTCACAGCATGCGAGCGAATGCCGGTTTCTCGGGTGGGTACGGTACAATCCGGCGACACGGCGCGGCGGATGGGGCGGCGCTTGAGAGACCGGTCACAGGTGGGCGGGCGGAGGGAACGAGCAGGATGGCCTACCGGTTCTTACTGGAAGTGCCAGAGTCACTGGCTGAGGCCGCAAGCATCGCCGTCGAAGCTGCCGGCGACACACAGGTGCTGCTGATTCGCCC
>Ga0126314_10000772_pt1 | contig 15304 bp, 8 predicted proteins | sample Plot105B_FD_92535 | JGI IMG/M metagenome (GOLD analysis project Ga0126314, IMG submission 92535) | Serpentine soil microbial communities from UC McLaughlin Reserve, CA, USA - Plot105B | ecosystem: Environmental > Terrestrial > Soil > Grasslands | place: USA: UC McLaughlin Reserve, Lake County...
CAGTTTGCGGTCAACCCGGAAACTGGCGAGATGCTCGTCATCGAGATGAACCCGCGTGTCTCACGTTCATCAGCTTTGGCTTCGAAGGCGACTGGCTTTCCGATCGCCAAGATCGCAGCCAGGCTTGCCGTCGGCTACACGCTTGATGAGATTCGCAACGACATTACGATGATGACGCCGGCCTGCTTTGAGCCGACCCTCGATTACGTAGTTACAAAGATCCCGAAGTGGAATTTTGAAAAATTTGCTGAAGCCAAAGACGAACTGGGAACGCAAATGAAATCGGTGGGCGAGGTCATGGGCTTCGGACGCACCTTTAAAGAGTCTCTCTTTAAGGCGCTGCGCTCACTTGAATCAGTGAATCCGTTGCGCCTTGAAGATATCTCAGCAGGAGAGTTGCAACAGAAGCTCGCGCGTCCAAACTCGCAGAGATTTTCCTACCTGACCTACGCCATCACGCACGGAGTGGCGCTATCGGAAATTTACCGGCTCTCGCGGATCGATCCATGGTTTCTCGATCAACTTAAACAAGTGATGGAGACTCAGGATGAAGTTGCGGGCCGGCAGCTTGAAGATATCTCGATTGAAACTCTCGCGCGTTTCAAAAAGATGGGGCTGTCTGATCGTCGCCTGGCCTATTTGACTGGGCGCACAGAGGATGAAGTTCGAGCGTTTCGAAAGCGTGAAGGAATTACGCCGGTTTACAAATGCGTGGACACGTGCGGCGCAGAGTTTCAGTCGTTCACGCCTTATCTATATTCAACCTATGAAGCAGAGGACGAAGCTGCGCCGTCGAATGCAGAAAAGATCATGATTCTCGGCTCGGGGCCAAATCGTATCGGGCAGGGAATTGAGTTTGACTACTGTTGCTGCCATGCCGCATTTGCTCTCCGCGAAGCCGGATTCGAGACGATCATGGTCAATTGCAATCCGGAAACAGTTTCGACCGATTACGACACGTCGGACAGGCTTTACTTTGAGCCGCTTACATTTGAAGACGTGATGAATGTTGTTGACGTCGAACAGCCGGACGGTGTGATTGTTCAGTTTGGCGGGCAGACACCTCTTAATCTCGCCACCCGCTTACATGCTGCTGGAGTGCCCATCATCGGCACCTCTCCCGACTCGATCGATCTCGCTGAGGATCGAACGAGATTCGGTGCGCTGATCCGCGAGTTGGGAATTCCACAGCCGGAAAATGACGGCGCCGCAACCGCCGAGGAAGCCAAACAAGTTGCACGACGTCTCGGCTATCCAGTGTTGCTGAGACCGAGTTACGTGTTGGGCGGACGTGCAATGGCGATCGTCTATGACGATGAGAGCCTGGACCATTACGTACGCGCGGCCGTCGGCATAAGTCCTGATCGCCCAATACAAATCGACAAGTTTCTCGAGCAGGCTGCGGAATTCGACGTCGACGCGCTGGCGGACGAGACGGGTTGTGTAATAGCCGGCATTCAGGAACACATTGAAGAGGCCGGTATACATTCCGGAGATTCATCTTGTGTCCTGCCACCGTCGCGTATCGATCCTGACCACCTCGTGACGATGCGGCTTTATACACGGCGGATGGCCCAGGCTCTGAAAGTACGTGGTTTGATGAATGTTCAGTTTGCTATCAAGGACAATCGCGTGTATGTGCTCGAAGTAAATCCACGCGCGTCGCGGACAGTTCCTTTCGTGTCGAAAGCTACAGGCGTTCCGCTTGCACGCATCGCAGCCCTCGTCATGGCCGGACGCAAGCTGAGGAGTTTCAACCTGCCCGCAGAACTAAGCGTATCTCGATTCTTTGTTAAGTCTCCGGTGTTTCCGTTTGTGAAGTTTCCTGAGGTTGATCCCATTCTTGGACCAGAGATGCACTCAACGGGAGAAGTCATGGGCATTGGCGAAACTTTTGGAGAAGCATACGGCAAAGCGATGTTAGGTGCGGGACTGAAACTCCCGCGAAGCGGTTCAGCTTTCATCAGTGTAAATCATGCAGATAAAGGACAAGCGGTGGTGCTTGCGCGCCGTCTGGCGAAATTGGGATTCAACCTTCTGGCAACGCTGAAGACTGCGGAGAGGCTGCGCGAAGTTGGCCTCGAGGTTCAGGAAGTTTTGAAGGTCAATGAAGGACGACCCAACATCGTAGATTTAATCAAGAACCGCGACGTGGCCCTGATCATTAACACTCCACTTGGCCGGGCGGCCCATCGCGACGAACAGGAAATTCGACGCGCGGCCTTGCAGTACAACGTACCCTGTGTCACGACGATGACCGGCGCACGGGCCATTGTGGAAACTATCGCCACACACAACAGCCTCGACTTTAAGAATGTCCGCTCGTTGCAGGAACTGCACGCAGTCGAGCATCTCGCAGTGGCCTGAGACGCGCTCGTTCTCCTCTTCGTCGTAATTAACCAATACAACCTTCAATAGTGAGTCAGTTTGATTCGAGGGCACATAAGCGCTTCGGCGTAGTGATGTGGAATTTAAACTGACGTGCTCGCGGAGTATCAGTAATCCAGCAGTCAAGGGAGTAAAATCATGGAGCCTGTAAACATTAGACCTCGATATTTAACGAGGCTGGACCAGGTAGGTTCGTTGAGTGCTGAAGAACGGCAGGAACTCAAGCCTGTCTCCGAAAAATTCACATTCCGTACCAACGAATACTATCAGTCGCTGATCAACTGGGACGATCCCGACGATCCAATTCGGCGGATCGTGATGCCTGACGTTCAGGAATTGCGCGAGTTTGGCGAGCTGGACGCGTCAGATGAAAGCTCTTATACCGCGCTAAAGGGACTGGAACACAAATATGCTGATACTGCGTTGCTCCTGGTGAATAACGTGTGCGGAGCTTACTGCCGATTTTGTTTTCGTAAGCGACTCTTTACTGACGGTAATGATGAAACCACTAACGACGTCAGCGACGCGATCGAGTACATAAGCCAACACCCGAAAATCAACAACGTCCTGTTGTCGGGTGGAGATCCGCTGATCATGTCGACGGGAAAGTTGGAAAAGATCATCAGCCAATTGAGGCAAATCGATCATGTGCGGATCATCCGCATCGGCTCGAAGATGGTAGCCTTCGATCCGTTTCGAGTTCTTAACGATCCATCACTTCTCGAAATGTTCGAGAAATACAGTCTGCCCGGCCGCAGAATATTTGTAATGAATCACTTCAATCACCCCAGGGAGCTGACGGAGCCTGCTCTGAAAGCATTGAGGTTGTTACAAAAGGCCGGAGCAATCACTGTCAACCAGACGCCTCTGATCCGCGGCGTCAATGATAAAGCCGAAGTGATTGCTGAGTTGTTCTCGACTCTGTCCTACAACGGTGTACTGCCCTATTACCTTTTCCTTTGCCGGCCCACGCTCGGTAACGAGCCTTACGTGGTCCCGGTGGAAGAGGCATTGGAAATATTTGAAGAGGCGAGAAGGCATCTCGCGGGTTTAGCTAAACAGGCGCGGCTTTGCATGTCTCACAAGACCGGCAAAATCGAGGTCGTGGGAAAGATGGGTAACCAGATTGTTTTTCGCTACCACCGCGCGCCGGATCCGCTGGATTGCGGCAGGCTGATGATCTTCGAAAGCGATCCGGAGGCAGGTTGGTTGGATGATTACTATCGGCCCGCACCTGTGCTGAATCTTGCGTTCGAGGACGATCTGGAAGCGTCGATTGGCTTTGGCGAGGTGGGTTAGCGAAGAAGATGTGAGGTGAGGCGCAATGATAAGCAATCACGATCTGTTCAATTTGATGGGAGCGATATCCCAAACTACTGTCGATCAGGCCAACCGCGATTTTTACGGTAAGATCACGTATCCGTGGCCACAGATGACATACCCAACGTATGCGGATCCGAATTGCGGGACAGTTTTTCTGAACCAGGAACTTGGTGATTGGACTCACACGCGTATCCCTCTTCGGCCCAAAATATGGATTGCAGGCTGTGGCTCGAATCAGGCGGCTCTAACAGCTCTGAAATTTCCGAGGGCTGAAATTGTCGCAACTGACATTTCTGGTCCATCACTTGAAGTATGCGAACGCAACCTCGCTCAACTGGGTGTCAAAAACGTCAAACTTGTCGAGCAAAGCATCAACGATGCTGATTATGTGGCACAGTTTGACTACATCATCTGCACGGGCGTGATTCATCATAACGCGGACCCAGCGCTTCCGCTTGCCAAACTCGGCGCTGCGCTGAAACGTGATGGCATCCTCGAACTCATGGTCTATAACTATTACCACCGCATTCTGACCACTGCTTACCAGAAGGCCATGCGTTATTTGTTCAAGGACGATCCAGCCGCCGGCCTGGACCAGCAACTTGACGTCACGAAGGATCTGATGAACAGGTTCCCAGTGGAAAACACGATGAGCTTCTACCTGCAAACGGAGAAAGACCAACCCCGAGAGTACCTCGCGGATTCATTTCTGCAGCCGGTCGAGCACAGCTACACGGTCGAGTCGATCATCACGTTATTGGACAGTGCCGGGCTTCAGCTCGGTCTGCCCTGCATTTATGTATTCGATAAATCGGCGGGAAGGGTGTCATGGAATCTGGAATTTCAGAACGAAATCGCCGCGCGCCATTACGAGATGCTGGCGGATTACGATCGCTGGCAGATCACTAATCTATTGATGGTGGAGAAGTCGCCCACCATTTGCTTTTACGTGCAGCGAAACGATTCCGGATGGACCAGGAAACCTGAGAAGGAAGTGTGTGAAGAGTTTCTGGATACTGTCTTTGAGAGATACAGCACCACGGTGACCAATTATGTAGGTGGAAACGGCAACTACCAGTTTAGTCCCACATCCATTCCACATCCGAGTCCGCGCGTGCCGGTCGATCAAACAGCACGCAGCGTTTTTAAGGAGACCGGCCAGGGCAAGACCATTAGAGAGATTTTTGCAGCGTTGAAGATTGAGCCGGTATTTAATGTCGTGAACAGTATCCGCACACAGCTTACGACCCCACTCTTCCCATACCTAAAGGCAGTCGAGTCACACAGCGCACAACGTAACTAGTACTCTTCGACCTCCGTTGCATCCAAACGTGCTATACTTGGTCCGTCACCTCCCATAAGGCTCGACCCACTCGAGTTTCATGCAACGCTCCAAACGTCCTAATGTTCAAGGGATTGAAAACCATGATTGCTGACATTATCCGCGACCTCCGGTACGCTCTTCGCTCCAGCATCAAGAACCCGGTGTTTTCGCTGATCGCTGTCGTCACCATAGCGATTGGGATTGGGGCAAATGTACTCGTTTTTAGTCTTGTCGAGCGCATTCTGCTTAATCCACTCCCGTATCACGAACCCGATCGGCTCGTGCGGTTGGTACAGTCGTATCCTCAGGCGGGTTTGGATACATGGGGACTTTCAGCCGCGAACTTTGTTACATATCGCGATCAAAACCGTTCACTCGACGCAGTTGCCGCGTTCACGAGCGCCGGAATCACGATGACTGGCGGAAACACGCCGGAATTTCTTCAGGCCACGAGAGTGACTGCTGACTTCTTCAAAGTGTTTGGCGTTAATCCTATATTAGGGCGAACGTTTCAGTCCGACGAAGATACACCTGGTAAAAACGCAATCGTTGTCCTGAGCCAACGTTTGTGGGAGAAACGTTTTAGCAGAGATCCGCAAATCGTCGGTAAAACTCTCGTTCTCGCAGATATCCCAACTCAAGTCGTCGGTGTGATGCCGGAAAGTTTTAGATATCCGTCGGCCGAGACCGAGGCGTGGATTCCTGTTGCTCTCAACCCCGAGGCGAAAACTCCTTTCCTCTTTATTGGCGTTGCGCGAGTGAAATCTGGTTCATCTATTTCGGCTGCTACTGCCGACACGTCGACGATTCTTATCAGTGCAGCTACACAGAGTCCGAAGATTATTGGACGAGATACTCCGCCTCCGCCGGATGCGGACCTGAAGACTGTGCTGACGCCGCTAAAGGAGACGGTCGTCGGCAAAATTGAGAAGCCTTTATTGATCCTGCAGATCGCAGTTGCCTTCGTGTTACTGATTGCATGTGCCAACTTAGCAAATCTCCTCCTTGGTCGTGCCACTCGTCGCACAGGTGAAGTTTCGCTGCGTCTTGCCCTGGGAGCGTCACCCGCTCGCATCATCAGGCAACTCGTAACAGAGAGTGTGTTGCTGGCGATGATCGGTGCTGTGGTTGGAACCGCCGCTGCCTGGGTCACACTGAAAGGTTTGACGAGTTTCTATGCACGGACAATTCCGCGAATTGAAGAGGCGAGTATTAGTTTAACTGTGCTGGCTGTGACGATTGGAATGACCCTCGTCACAGGTATGCTGTTCGGCCTGGTCCCGGCGGTCCGTGCTTACTTGCTCGGTGCAAAAAAAGGGGTGAACGAAGGACAGAAGGCAAGTGCGAGTTACGAAAATCGCCGCATGAACGCAGCGCTCGTTGTAGTGCAACTTGCGTTTTCACTCGTCCTGCTGATCGGCGCAGGGCTCGTGCTGAAAAGTTTTCAACGCCTGATGTCTGTAGACCCTGGCTTCAAATCTGATGGAGTGCTGACGATGATGCTCCCGGTCTCGACCAAGAAATACACGAGCAACGGGCAGGCACTCGGGTTCTATCGAAAGCTGCTTGACGAAGTGCCGGCTTTGCCCGGTGTGAAGTCCGCAGCAGTGACAGCACACATACCCATGGGCGGTACTGGAGCATGGGATTCGTTTGTACTGGAGGGTAAGGAGCCGGGTGAAAATGAGAGTCCGCAAGCGGAGATCACTGTGATCAGCCCCGGGTATTTTCAGAGCCTGGGTATGCCACTCCTTCAGGGACGCGACTTTTCACCGTCAGACACTAACGAGAAGCCGCTTGTAGCAGTCATCGATCAAAAGATGGCGCGCCAGTATTTTCCGGCTGGTGACGCGATCGGCAAGCGCGTTCGAACCGGTGATCCTGAGTGGTACGAAATCATCGGCGTGGTCCCAACCGTCAAAGGCGTAAGCTTGTCTGAAGAATCCGATCCGCATCTGTATCTCACATACCGGCAAGTCGGTTTTGTGTACGGACAGAGTAAGGATCTACGCAGGTTCTACCTCGTTGTGAACACCGACAGTCCCGGCGCCGTTACGCCAATGATTCGCGACAGAATACGGTCTCTTGATCCTGACGTTCCCGTTCATGCGCTAAATACACTTGGCGAAGTTGTCAGTAAGAGTGTTGAGAGTCAGCGGCTGATAAACGTGCTACTCACGGGCTTTAGTGTAATTGCTCTGCTGCTGGCGGCCATCGGCACTTATGGCGTCATGTCGCTTTTCGTAAATAATAGGAGCGCCGAATTTGCGATCCGCCTGGCGCTGGGAGCTCAACCACGCACTCTGCTCGGCTCAGTTTTGAAGCAGGGCTTTGTTCTGGCTGCCGTAGGGACGGTTATTGGTTTATTCGGTTCGTGGGCCTTGACGCGCGCGATCGAGAGCCAGTTGTTTGAAGTGAGTACTACAGATCCAATCGTTTTTACGTTTGTCCCTGCGATGTTGATTCTGGTGACACTGATCGCAACGTTCTTGCCGGCGCGTCGCGCGTCACGGACCGATCCGGCCGTCGTACTGCGAAACGGTTAATCACCTTACCGTTTACCGGCATTGCACAGCTTTGCCTCAAAAGTCGGAGATTATTCTTGCATCGGCTCCCTGTACTGACCCGATCCAAGTGCGGTTCCTACTTTTGAGGCAAAGCCGCAACGATACACACCTTAAGGCTTTTCGCGAAGCACGTTTAACCCGCCACACTCCACGACTGCGGTTTTCACTTTTCAAGTGAGCTGCCCAATCACACTCTTCCCGAGTCTGCTGACTTTGTCACCAGACCTCGGGAAGGTGTCTCAGTTACTTAGAAAGAGAAGTAAATATAATGAAGAGCTCTTTGCTTACTAGTTCACGACTCGATTGCTTGATACTTGGGCATTATGATCTGGGATTCAAATACCATGAGCAAATGCAGAGATCGAAGGGGCTCAACTCCGGTGATTACCGCAACCTGAGGATGGACTTCATCACTCTCGACGATCAGAAGCTGCCGTATCTGGACGTGCTCAATCAACTCACTGGTCAGCGTATGCATTGGACCGAGATGACGCAGGTGGCGCCCGTTTACCTCGCCAGTTTTCTGCGGCAGGCAGGACTCAATGCTGAATTCTCCAGCTTCTTTCACTCCGGAAGAGATCGGCTGGATGACCTACTTGCGCAGCGGCCGATGGTCGTGGCAGTAACCACCACGCTCTACCTTACTCCAATGATCGCTGCAGAGGTGGTGAAGTTCATTCGAGAGCGAAGCCCGGATTCGTATATCGTTGTGGGAGGGCCGCTGATCGACAACCTTGCATACCATCTCGAGGAAGCCGACTTCCGCTTGATCCTTGAAGAGATCGGCGGCGACATTTACGTTCAGCAGAAACAGGGTGAGCAAACGCTAGTTAACCTCGTCAAGAAACTGCGCAACCGGGAAGATGTAAGCAAAGTAAAGAATTGCTACCTGAAGTGGCAGGGACAGTTTGTCTTCACCGGGGCGGAAGCAGAGTTCTCACTGATGCCGATTAACTGGGACTACTTCCGGCAGAAAGATCTCGGTGCGACACTTCAAACGCGTACGGCCTTGAGTTGTCCATTCCGTTGTACGTTCTGCGACTATCCGGTGCGAGCCGGAAAATGGGTGCCTCAGGAGATCGCTGACGTTGAGAAAGAACTACAGCAGCTCCACGACAGATCAGACGTTCGCAATCTTGTCTTCATCGACGATACGTTCAATGTTCCAGCCGATCGCTTCAAATCGATACTGCGGATGATGATCAAAAACGAATTTACGTTCCGTTGGTACTCGTATTTGCGATGTAACATCATGGACGAAGAGCTTTGTGATTTGATGGCTCGCAGCAACTGTGGTGGGGTGTTCCTGGGCATCGAATCCGGCGATCCGGACGTGTTGAAGATCATGAAAAAGGTCGCCACGCCCGAACAGTATGCGCGCGGAATAAAATTCCTGCGTCAGAGTGATATCACCACGTTTGCCTCGCTAATCGTCGGCTTTCCGGGTGAGACTGAACAGACCGTCCAAAACACCATTCAGTTGTTACAGGACGCGCAGCCAACATATTTCCGAGGCGAGATCTGGTACAACAACCCACGCGCGCCGATCTATTCCAAGAGCAAAGACGTCCATGAGATCTCGGGCATGGGTTACAAGTGGCGACACAAGACAATGGACTGGGAGCAGGCCTGCGAAATGGTGCTGAAGCTCTTTGGTTCAGTCACTAACTCGACTTGGCTGCCGATGTACGATTTTGATTTCTGGATTCTTCCATATCTTGAAGGGAAGGGCATCAGCCCGGACCAGATCCAAAGGTTTGTAAAAACCTGTGGCGATCTGCTCTCGATGGAAATTCAAGTTCCTCGCGGACAGCCTGTGACTGATCGAGTGGCTACGGAAAACAAGTTGAAAGAAATCTGTGCAGAGATAGAGCGCACTAGTTTCGCGAGTGACGCTGCTGTTTGTCTAACCTGACGCTTTCTCTGGTCCACGGAGAAAACCAATCCTTCAGCAAATTTACATCACGCAAGAAAGGGGATTCGATATGTCTTCGCATTCTGAAGAAGAGGACAAAACCATCTACAAGGTGGTTAGAAACCATGAGGAACAGTATTCCATCTGGCCCGAGTACAAGGAGAACCCACTCGGCTGGGAAGAGGCGGGAAAGGCAGGCCCTAAAGCAGAGTGCCTCGCCTACATCAAAGAGGTATGGACGGATATGCGGCCGCTCAGTTTAAGAAAGAAGATGGAAGAGCTGTCAAAAAATCCGCCACCGGCGCCGCCTCCGACGACTACCAAACCACAGGAGAGTCTGGTCGATCGTTTATGCAAGGGCGATCACCCCGTCGAGATCAGCTTGCGCCCGAATGTCTCGGCGAAAGCTTTCAAGGAAGCGATCGATACGGGATACGTGCGAGTGAAATTCACGGACACGAAGGGCGGCACTGAGCTCGGTATTCGAGTTAACAATGAGGCTTCTGATTTCCAGGATGTTAATTTTGAACCGGCAACCGGCCGCGCGAAAGTTGTTGGCGAACTCACGCTCGATTACACCAGGGTGCGCTGTATCGCCGATATCGATTTGCAGTCTCTGACAGGTCAGGGGCGTCTGGAGAAGATCGCTTCCGCGGCGCTCAACTAGTTTTTCTCTGTGCAACCTCTTGAACTCCAACTGGCTTTGCACCCAAAAGTCACTCAGCCTGCTATCGCAGGCAAGAAAACATCATTTGATTTCGACTTTTCGTGCAAAGCCACTCCAATTCCAACTTAAACCCTGCGGGTATGGACCAAACGAACCCTGCTCCGTGGTTTAACTATCCGAAGAACGGCGATCTATGCCGCCTGCGTCTCTTCTGTTTTCCCTACGCCGGTGGCTCAGCTTTGATCTACCGCGGATGGTTGAGCAACCTGCCTGCGGGCGTGGCTGTCTGGCCCGTTCAACTGCCGGGTAGAGGGAGTCGTTATAAAGAGCCTCCATACGTCAGCATGCCTGCCCTCGTCAATGTGGTGGCAAAAGCGATCGAGCCATTTCTCGACGTGCCTTTTGCTTTTTTCGGACACAGCATGGGAGCGATGATGAGCTTTGATCTGGCCCACGTTGTGCAGGAGAGATTTCAGCTACAGCCGAAACATCTCTTCGTCTCCGGCTCGGGTGGTCCACATCTTCCCCGCACCACCGCAAACATTCACGATCTACCGGACGATCAATTCATCAGGAGATTGAAAGAACTCAACGGTACGCCGCCTGAAGTGTTTGAGAATCCGGAGTTGATGCTGATGATGATGAGGACGCTGCGCGCGGATTTTGAGATCGCAGAAACTTATCCACGCTTTTCCGGTCCACCGCTCGACATTCCGATAACTGCGTTTGGCGGTCAGGACGACGGCCTGGTTGCACGCGAAGATTTAGAAGCATGGAAAGTCCAGACTACAAGCGCCTTTAACTCCTGGATCCTGCCCGGAGATCATTTCTTTCTACATACGAGTGACACGATCGTACTGCGGATTCTGTCTCAGCAGATGCGGACGATCCTCAGTGAAATTGACTAACGTCCCTGGTTTTTAATCTGGAGGTAAACATGAAGCGTCTCAAATTATCGTTGTTGCTATGCGGGCTGGTTGCGCTGGTGACAGTCCCGGGCGTTGCTCGTTACTGCTCTGCACAACAAACGCCCGAGCAAACTCAGCGCACTGAAGTCAAGATCAATCCCGAGTCATTCGACCGCTTCGCTGGCCAATACATCGCTGACGCTGATCCGGATTCGATCTTCTCCGTTTGGCGGGAGGACGACAGATTTTTCGTACAGCGAACCGACGGTGCGAGGATCGAGATTTTTGCTGAGGGTGAATCGAAGTTCTTCACGAGGATTATCGATGCCCAGGTGGTATTTGAGCCCGGGAACCTGGTCCTGCTGCAGCCCGACGGTTCTCGAGAGTCGCTAAAGAAGATCAGCGACAAGCCAATCATTGAAGTTCTCGAGACCTTCGAGAAACGCGAAAACATGATTCCGATGCGCGATGGCGTGCGGCTCCACACCCTCGTGTTTAGGCCGATGAACGCCACCGAAAAGGTACCGATTATTCTTCACAGAACACCTTACGGCGTTGGCGACTTTAATTCACTCGCAGTCAACCGGCACCACAAAGAGTTGATCAAAGATGGTTACATCTTTGTCTTGCAAGACATTCGCGGGCGTTATAAGTCGCAAGGAACATTCGTTATGCTTCGTCCTCCACGCGACAAGCAGATCGCGAACTCAGTGGACGAATCCACCGATGCTTACGACACGATTGAATGGCTCGTAAAGAATGTTGAAAACAACAATGGCCGCGTGGGCATAATGGGAGCGTCGTACGATGGTTGGCTCGCCGCCGTCGCTACGCTCGAGCCTCACGCGGCGTTGAAGGCTGCCTCCATCGAGGCGCCCATGACCGATACTTTCCTTGGAGACGACTTCTTCCACAACGGCGCGTTCCGTCAAAGCATGGGATACGAGTTTCTGAAGTCGTTTGAATCATCAAAAGAGACTACGCCGGTCAAACTCGATACCGACGCCTACGACTGGTATCTCGGACAGAAATCACTGGCGAAGCTCACAGAGCAGCTTGGAGGTAAGCTGCCAACGTGGGACGCTTTTGTCGCTCATCCGAATTACGACGATTACTGGAAAGCGCGCGCTGCACAACGCTATCTGACAAAGACTTCAGTGCCGACGCTCGTAGTCGGCGGTTGGTTTGATCCGGAAGACTTCTTCGGAGTGTTTGCGACGTACGAGGCCCTCGAAAAACACGACACGAATAACCAGAACTTCCTTGTGCTTGGTCCATGGACGCACGGGGGCTGGAAAAGAGGCTTTGGAAGAACGCTGGGCGAACTGAATTTCGGCGGGCCGACGGCGCTGTACTTCCGCGGTCAAATTCGTGCGCCATGGTTTGCGTCTTATCTCAAAGACAAAGCCAAACCGGCGCTGAAGGCGGTCGTCACTTTTCAAAGTGGGTCCAATCAGTGGATTTCATACGACACCTGGCCGCCACGAAATACAGTTGCACGTGAACTCTATTTTCGCGCCGGCAAGCTGCTGTCGTTCGAACCATCCCCCCCCGACAAGAGCGACGAGTTTGCCACCTACGTGTCTGATCCGGCGAATCCGGTTCCATATCGCGCGCGTCCTATGGATTCAATGTTTCCACCGGAAGATGAACCTTCAGGTTGGCCCACGTGGCTTGTGCAGGACCAGCGCTTTCTGAAAGACAGAGCGGATGTCGTTAGTTGGCAATCACAGGTCCTTAATCAGGATGTCACTTTAGCCGGCGATATCGTGGCGCGTCTTTTTGCCTCGACCACCGGCACTGACAGCGACTGGATCGTAAAAGTGATCGACGTTTATCCCGAGAATGATGCTCAGAAGGCTCTTGCTGGCGATCAGTTGATGGTCGCGAGCGAGATTTTCCGCGGACGTTTTCGTCAGGGCTTTGAAACGCCGAAGGCAATCACGCCTGAAGAAGTCAACGAATACATCATCGATCTGCATGGCATCAACCACTCCTTCAAGAAAGGCCATCGCATAATGGTCCAGGTGCAGAGCTCCTGGTTTCCACTCTACGACCGCAACCCTCAGAAGTTTGTAGATAACATCTTCAAGGCACAGCCTTCAGACTATCAATTGGCTACGCAGCGAATTTATCAATCCGCGCGCTACCCCTCCCGTGTGATCTTGCCGGTCGCGAGGTGAACAAATGATTCGAGAAGAAGTTGTTTCAAGACCGTCAGTACTGCCTGCTGATCGGTTGGTTAGGTCTGACTGCGCGGCAGCGACCGTGATTCTTCTACTGCTGGGGCTGTTGATCGGCTTCAGCATCTATGCGCAGACCCCACCGGCGGCGGAACCGGATGGAATTGCGGCTTCGGCGTTTTCCGCGAACCGGGCCTTGCTACATCTCTCGGTAATTGCCGCTAAACCTCATCCAAGTGGTTCGGCTGCTCACGAGGAAGTTCGTGATTACCTAGTGCGCGAGTTGAAAGCCGCTGGTCTTGAACCTCAAATCCAGCACTCCACTCTTTTCAGTCCCAGCCAGGGAGCCCCGAGCGACGGTATTCAGAACGTACTGGCCCGGCTGAAGGGCACCGGAAGTGGTGAAGCTATCTTACTGGTGGCCCACTACGATTCTCGCAAGGATAGTTTCGGCGCTAGCGACGACGGATCGGCAGTGGCAACTTTGCTCGAGACGCTTCACACACTGAAAGTGGTCGAGCCGCTAAAAAATGACGTAATTTTTCTTTTTAGTGACGCCGAGGAAGAGGGAATGCTGGGCGCGCAGTGCTTTGTGGCCGAGCATGACTGGGCCAGAGATGTCGGCTTGGTCCTTAACTTCGAGGCGCGTGGTAATAGGGGTCCGGTGATGATGTTTGAGAGCAGTGATAACAACGGTTGGTTGATCGCCGAGTTTGCGAAGGCCGCCCCCTTCCCATTTGCTCACTCGCTTTCATATGAGATCTACAAACTGCTACCAAATGACACTGACCTCACCGTTTTCAAAGAAGCTGGGCTGACGGGGTTCAACTTTGCCAATGTCGATGGCATCGCCCATTACCACTCGCAGTTCGACAACTTGAGCGCGGTCGACGCCGGCATCATGCAACACCAGGGATCTTATGCAGTGGCGCTTACGAGGCATTTTGGTAATGTGGATCTGAATCAGACCAGCGATCGAAATGCTGTTTACTTCGATTTATTTGGCAGGGTGCTGATCCACTATTCTTACATTTGGGTACTTCCGCTGACGTTGGTTACATGCGTTTTGTTTGTCGTCCTTGTGACCCTCGGTTTCCGAAAACACAAGCTGACCGCTCGAGGAATCTTTTGGGGTTCGGCAACGCTCTTAGTGAGTATTGTTGTTGCCTCGGTGACTGGATTATTAGTTTGGAAATCTGTGTGGATATTTGCTGGAGGCCCGTCACCTGAAACTCTTCAAAGCAGACTATTTCTTGTGGGCTTTGTTGCTTTCGCTATGGCGACCACGTCCGTTGTTTACACCGTGATGCGCAAACGGGCGAATTTCGAAAGTTTTGCGGTTGGCGCTCTCCTTTGCTGGCTGCTTTTGACGCTCATCATAAGCCTTCGTATACCAGGGGGCTCGTTCCTTTTTCATTGGCCATTGTTAGCCGGCATGGTTGGCGTGGGATGGATGATATTGACTACCGGGAGTAAGAAGATTGGCACCATGTTGATCCTGGCGGTTTGCGCAGTGCCGGCAGTCGTACTGTGGGTTCCGGTAATCTACCAAATCTTCATTGGGCTGACGCTGAACTGGATTCCATTTACGATCGCGATGATTGTGTTACTTCTCGGATTACTCCTGCCGCTATTCCGCATAATGGCAGCGCCGTTCAAAGGCGTAGCGCATTAGCGATCGAACCAATTCGTATTCTGATGTCCCCGGAAGCTGCTAGATCGAAACTTTTTCACTGAACCCATGTCTATCGATGTTCTATCGCTGATCGACTCGGTCACGATCCGTCGTGATGAACGAGGTATTCCGTATATCGGCGCTGCAAACGAAGATGATCTTTTCTTTGCGCAGGGCTATGCCACGGCGAGCGATCGGCTCTGGCAGATGGATTTCCTACGGCGCACAGCCCGCGGCGAGTTGGCTGAAATTCTTGGACCAGGTGCGCTCGAGGTCGACAAACTTCATCGCATCTATGGCTTTAGAAACATCGCCGAAGAATTACTCGAGAGCGCTTCAACGCAGACACGGAAG
>Ga0126314_10000773_pt1 | contig 15289 bp, 22 predicted proteins | sample Plot105B_FD_92535 | JGI IMG/M metagenome (GOLD analysis project Ga0126314, IMG submission 92535) | Serpentine soil microbial communities from UC McLaughlin Reserve, CA, USA - Plot105B | ecosystem: Environmental > Terrestrial > Soil > Grasslands | place: USA: UC McLaughlin Reserve, Lake County...
ATGGCGGCCTGTTCGACGCGATACTGCTCGCCCTGCTCGCGTACGACCGAGGTGACGGCTTCCTCAGCATATTGCTGGAGGGTGGTGTCGATGGTGGTGCGGACGGTGAAATTGTTGCCCGGCGCGCCGGTCTGGTCGATGAGGAGTTTTGCTTCCTCAAAGGCCCAATCGAGGAAGTAATTGGGGGAATTGATGTCGGCGGTGCGGTCGACCGGGGCGGCCGGATGGCGGCGGGCGGCGGTAACCTGGCCCTCGGTCAAAAAGCCCGAGGCGACAAGATTGGTGAGAACGAGATTGGCGCGGCCACGGGCGGCGGCAAGGTCGACATGGGGGGCATAGCGCGTCGGAGCCTTGAACATGCCGGCGAGCATGGCGGCTTCAGCCAGGTTGATGTCCTGCACGCGCTTGCCGAAATAGAAATCGGCCGCGGCGGTGACCCCAAAATTGCCCCCGCCCATATAGGCGCGGTCGAAGTAGAGTTTGAGGATCTCGTCCTTGGAATAGTTCCACTCGAGCCAGACGGCGAGGAAGGCCTCGATGATCTTGCGCTCGAGCGTGCGCTCGGAGGAGAGGAAGAGGTTTTTCGCCAGCTGCTGGGTGAGCGAGGAGCCGCCCTGGGTAGAGTTGTCGCCCTGGGCATTGGAGGCAACGGCGCGCAGCGTGCCGACGATGTCGATGCCGAAATGCTCGTAGAAGCGCCGGTCCTCGGTCGCGAGCGTCGCCTTGATCAGGAAATCGGGCATCTGGTCGAGGGCGACGGAATCGTCCGAGCGGATGCCGCGACGGCCGATCTCGGTGCCGAAGCGATCGAGGAAGACGACGGAATAGTCTTCGGCCTTATTGAAGGCGCCGCGATCGATGATGTCGAAGGCGGGGAGGGCGAAGGCGGTGACGATGACCGCTCCGATGGCGCCGAAGGTAAAGGCGTCGGAGAGAATTTCGACGAAGAAGCGCTTGATGCCGGTGACGTGGAACCGGCTCATGAAATCCTGGTAGCGCGTGTACCAGCGGCCAAGCGCCTGCCAGAAGTCGTAGAGCGTGGAATCGAGCCACGCATCGGCCGCGAGCATGCCGCCGGCGCGCTTTGGCCGTTTTTGCTTGCTATAGAATGGATCGTCCAAGCTGACCCCCTGGCCCGTCACCGAGTTTTGTCTTGAGAACGCGGCCAATGCAATTGCATCGCTGGAATATGATTGCGCTGGCCATCAGACAAGCGCAAACCGGCAACAGGATAAACGAGACAAGCCTGCCAATGTCTTTCTGGGAAGAAAAAACCCTAGACCAAATGTCACCAGCGGAGTGGGAAGCGCTCTGCGACGGGTGCGGACGCTGCTGCCTGATCAAACTCGAGGACGAGGATACGGGCACGCTCATCACCTCGGACGTGCGCTGCAAACTGCTCGATGGGGACACTTGTGGCTGCACCAACTATCCGGAGCGGCAGAAGGAAGTGCCCGACTGCATCAAGCTCACGCCGCAGAACGTGAGCGAGATCAAATGGATCCCGACCACCTGTGCCTATCGGCGGCTGGCCGAGGGCAAGGGGCTCGCCTGGTGGCATCCGCTGGTTTCGGGCGATCCGCAAACCGTGATCGATGTCGGTGTGTCGGTGACGGGCCGGACATTTCTCGAAACGGAAATCGACCCGGACGAGTGGGAGGAGCATGCCGTCGACTGGCCCGAATGGGAACCGCCGGAGCAGATCTAGGAATCAGTACTTGTGAAAGGTTGAGTCTATTTTGTCACACAAGTCCCATTTTGTGACAGATCTGCAAAGAGCAAGCAAAGCCCCTGATTGCCAAATCACCATGAACAGTAACTTCTCGTTAACCATGTTATGGCCAGATCGGCGCGCACAGAAACGCGCCCGGGGACAGGCACGATGAGCATGACCGAGATCGACCGCAAAGACAGGTTCTGGAACCGTGTCAGGACTTTGCTGGGCAAGGGCACAGCGGGTCGAAGCCATGAGGGCGCGGCCATGCTGCGCGGCCTCGACCGGCGACAGGTCTCGGGTCGGCCACTCGAAGAAGAATTGCAAAGCGCCTGGATGCTGGCGGCGGAACGCCGGGTGTCCCTCTGCATCATGGCCTTAGAGATCGACAGCTTTGGCGACTATCTCACCGCCTATGGGCGCGACGCCGCCGACGATTGCCTCGAAGCGCTGGACCAGATCATTTCCCCGCTGTTGAAGCGCGAGACCGATCGCTGCCTACGCGTCGGACAATCTGGCTTCGTGCTGGTCTTGCCCGACATGCCGCTGCTTCTGGGGCGCGATCTTGCCAATAAGATTACGCTGGCGGTGCGCCGCGCGGGGCTGGTCAACAAGGAAAGTCATGCTGGCACGGTGACGCTGGGCGCGGGCATGGCCGTGGTCAATCCACAGCCGCCCTACGACCGAGATGCGCTGGAACTGGCGCGACAGGCTCTGCGCCGGGCGCAGCGCCGCGGGCTGTCGCGGCTTGATGTCGCCGATCTACGGAATACGGACGATCGGAAGCTGGTGGCGGCTTAAGGTCTTTAAGTTTTAGTGGCTCTCTACTGCCCCCTCATCCGGCGCTGCGCGCCACCTTCTCCCCGAGAGGGAGAAGAATAAGAGGTGCTCGGCACAGGCACGGAGCCCGTTCCTCTCCCTCTCGGGGAGAGGTGGCTCGGCGCAGCCGAGTCGGTGAGGGGGCTGGTCTCGCTTCCAAATCTAAAGTCGGCGGCAGCCAAATATGCATTGCCTCCCGAGCCTCCCCCTCATCCCTGCCGAATTCGCAAGTGCGATTTCAGCGAGCTGCGCGCCACCCCCGCCTTCGCGGGGGCAGGCTCTTCTCCCCGATGGGGAGAAGAATAGGGCGGCCGCGGTTGCCAAGTCACCGTCAATCTCCTATAGCGCCCGTCCCCTGCGCAGTGCTGCGCCTTTCAGAGCATGGACGGTTTGTCATGGCGCTTGCGTGTGGCCTCGATTTTGGGACGTCCAATTCTACGCTGGGGCGGATCGGGGCAGGTGGGGCGCCGATGCTGTTGCCGCTCGAAGGGGAACAGCGGACGATCCCGAGCGTGCTGTTTTTCAATTTCGAAGACGACCAGCTCTATTTCGGGCGCTCGGCGGTGGCCGAATATGTGTCGGGGGCCGATGGGCGGCTGATGCGCTCGCTCAAGAGCGTGCTCGGCACCGCGCTTTTTGGCGATACGACCCGGGTCAAGGGACGGCGCTTGGGCTTTGGCGAGATTATCGGCAGCTTTGTCGCGGAATTGAAGCGCCGGGCCGAGAACGAGCTGGGCGCGGAATTGACTCGCGTGGTCATGGGCCGACCGGTGCATTTCGTCGATGACGACCAGCAAGCTGATGCGGAGGCGCAGGGGCAGCTTGAGGCGGCCGTGCGCGCGCAGGGATTTGACGAAGTCGCCTTTCAGTTCGAGCCGATCGCGGCGGCGCTCGACTATGAGCGCCAGGTCAATTGCGAACGACTGGCGCTGATCGTCGATCTCGGCGGCGGTACATCGGACTTTTCGGTTGTGCGAGTGTCGCCCGAACGCAGCGGCAAGGCCGACCGGAGCGGGGATATTCTGTCGACCGCGGGCGTCCATATCGGCGGCACGGATTTCGACCGGCTCCTGTCCATGGCCAAGGTGATGCCTGAGCTCGGGCTCGGCAGCGAGACGCGCGACGGCAAGCGCTACCTGCCCGTGGCCCCCTATGTCGACCTTTCAACCTGGCACCGGATCAACCGGCTCTACGACGCCAAGGCGGTGCGCGACCTGCGATCGACGGTGCGGGAGGCCAAGGAGGACGAAAAGGTCGAGACCATGGTCATGCTGGTCGAGGACCGGTTGGGGCATCGGCTGATCGGGCGGGTGGAAGAGGCGAAAATCGCCCTGTCCGATGTGGCGGAGACGCGGTTCGCCTTTCCGGTGCGCGACCGCGAGATTGTCACCGCGATCAGCGTCGATGATCTGGGCGCGGCACTCGCTGCTTCGATCCGGCGGCTGGAAGAGACCATTGCCGAGACGCTGAAGCGCGCGGGGGTCACGCAAGATGCGGTCGATAGCCTGATCCTGACGGGTGGCTCGACGCTGGTGCCGGCAGTGGCGGGACGCCTGCAGGCGCTGTTTCCGGAAGCCGAGGTGGTGCGCACCGATGTGCTCGGCAGCGTGGGGCTGGGTCTGGCGGTCGAGGCGAGACGGGTTTTTGGCTAGGCTGAAGAAAACTTATCCATCTAATCCCCGCGTCACGGTGATCTGGTAGTCTTCAGGCATAATCGAAAAATTGGGTCAGGACGCCGAGCGAATGTTCTGCCAGCGTTTGTTGCGCATGTCGGATTTTTCGGCGAGGCGGCAATCAAAGCGCCCGCGAATGAAGCGGTTGAAGAATTGGCCCTGGCTGTCGGCTTCGCTGAATGCCTCGTAGAGGCTCCGAGGCACGCCGAAATACTTGTAGCGGCGGAAGTCGGGACCGAACCACACGGAGAGTTCCTGGCTCTCAGGCTTGTAGTGCAGGTGGCGGATGGCGGTGGACATGGGCATTCCCCTTGGACTCCGCAAAGACGAATCCCGCTCGATTCCGCGCGGTTGCATCTTCGGATTCACAATCGAGTCAATGACATGGACCAAGGCACGAAAGGCACGCCCGACTGGGCGGTCATTCGCGACGAATATGAGGGCAGGCTGTTCCAGCCGGCGGTGATCTGCCGGCGACACGGAATTTCGGGAATGCAGCTGCGCTATCGCCGGGAAATTGAGGGCTGGCTGACGGCCAGAGCGCGACCGCCAAAGCGGGGAGAACTCGTGGCGCGCATGCTCAAGGTGCTCGAAAAGCAAATCAGACAACTGGAGGCAGCGGTGGATGAACCAATCGACAAACAGGTCAAGGCACTCTCCGAGAGCGTCAAGACGCTCGATATCCTGCTCAAGCAGGGGGCGAGCCAACCCAATTCGGTACCGGCGAGCCGCAAGGACATAACCGATCTGCGCGCCAAGCTGGTGAAGCGTCTTGAGCAAGACGCACGCTGAGATCGTCGCCGAAGTCGACGCCCTGAGCGCGGAAAAGGCAGAAAAGCTCTTTTTCTGCTGGCCACGATGGGCAAGACGGCAGCAAAGGCAGCCACCGGGCGACTGGACGACCTGGCTGCTCATGGGGGGACGCGGATCGGGGAAGACCCGGGCCGGCGCAGAATGGATCAGGCGCCTTGCACGAAAGAAGGTGTCGCCAATCGCCCTTGTGGGCGAGACCATGACCGAGGCCGTCGACATCATGGTGCGCGGCGAAAGCGGGTTAATCGCCATTCATGCCGACCATGAAAGGCCGACTTTGAAGGCCAACCATCGGCTCGTCTGGCCCAATGGCGTGGAGGCCACGATCCTAACGGCCTCGGACCCCGAGCGGTTTCGCGGACCTCAATTTGCCGCGGCGTGGTGCGATGAGATCGCCAAATGGCCCAATGCGGAAGAGGCCTGGGACATGCTGCAGTTCGGGTTGCGACTGGGGGACCGGCCCCGGCAACTGGCGACGACGACGCCTAAGCCGACACGACTGATCAGGCGTCTCCTGGCGGACGAGCAGACGCGAGTCGTGAGGATGACGACGGCCGAGAACTACAAGTTTCTCGCGCCGCAGTTTCTTGAGGCCGTGGTGGCACGCTATCGCGGCACGGTTCTGGGGCGGCAGGAGCTCGAGGGCGAGCTGATCGAGGATCGGCCGGACGCCCTCTGGCAAAGGAGCATGTTCCGGGCGGCGGGACCGGTCGATGGACGGATCGTCGTGGCGGTCGATCCGCCGGTGACCGGGACGGCGCGGTCCGACGCCTGCGGGATTGTCGTCGCCGGCAGGAGTGGCGAGGGCGCGGTGGTGCTCGAAGACGCGACGCTGAAAGGCGTGGCGCCGCTGATCTGGGCCAGGCGTGCGGTGGCCGCCTATGAGGCGCATGGCGCGGACTGCCTGGTCGTCGAAGTCAACCAGGGCGGGGATCTCGTGGCCAATTTGATCGGGCAGGTGGACAACACGGTGCCCGTGCGACAGGTGCGGGCAACCCGGGGCAAATGGGTGCGGGCAGAGCCGGTGGCGGCGCTTTATGCGCGGGGATTTGTCGGCCATGTCGAGGGGCTGACCGCGCTTGAGGACGAGCTCTGCGCCTTTGGCCCCGACGGCAAGGCGGATGGGTATTCCCCGGATCGGGTGGATGCGCTGGTCTGGGCGATGACGGAATTGGTGCTGCGGGGCGAGGGGCCGCGGGTGCGGGTATTGTAGGGCTCTTGCATGCAACGCGCTCTTTGTTGTTCAACAGAGTGAGGGGAGAGCGGTATGAGCCTTATAGAAAACGAGCGGACGAAGCTGCTCGCCAATGCGCTAGACCGGGCGTCGACAGCCTGCGTTACCGTGGGGGTGCTGGCGCCCATTGCGGCATTTATCTATGGCCTGTCAGGAACACGACCAGATGTGTCCGCGTTGATTTTTGGCGGTTCGATTTGGATTTTGTCGGCAGTTGCACTACATTGGATGGCACGTCTGGCCCTGAGAGGACTGAAGTCATGACCTCCCTGTTTATCTACGCTTTCGTAGTTATGCCGGTTACGCTTGTCGCTATTGGTGGAATTGCCACTTGGCTGCACCTACGCGACCTGAAGCGACATACTCAGCATCCCGCCGAATAAGGCGGTACGACAGAAGCTTGACGAGCCCCGGCATGGTCCGGGGCTTTTTGTTTTCCGAGGACAAAAGAATGCCGAACTGGATCAACCGCCTTTTCGGCGGACGTAACAACACGCCTTCCGAGACCAAGAGTTTTGCAGGGCATACGCTGATGACGCTTTCCGCGTTGGGGCCAGCGCAGTGGAGTGGGCGGGGCTATGCGAGCCTCGTCAACCAGGGTTTTATGCGTAATCCGGTGGTTTATCGCTGTATCAGGCTGATTGCCGAGGCGGCGAACCGGGTGCCGCTGGTGGTTAGGCAAGATGGCAAGGTGGTCAGCGAGCATCCACTTGCGGCGCTGCTGCAGAGACCCAATGGGCGGCAATCGGGCGCGGAAATGCTCGAGGCGGTTTATGCTTACCTTCAGACATCGGGCAACGCTTATCTCCAGGCGGGTATCGTTGATGATGGGGTGAAAGCCCTGTTCGTGCTCAGGCCCGATCGCATACGTGTGGTGGCCGGGGGCGATGGCTGGCCGGTGGCATATGACTATACGGCGGGCGGGCGCACAGTGCGGATATCGCAGGAGACGACGCCGGTGCCGGGCGTTTTGCACATGGCGCTGTTTCATCCGATGGACGACCACTATGGCATGGGGCCGCTGGAGGCGGCGCAGACAAGCCTCGATATTCATAATGCCTCGGCCCAGTGGAACAAGGCGCTCCTCGACAATGCGGCGCGGCCGAGTGGGGCGCTGGTCTATTCGGCAGGCGGCGGCTCGCTGACCGAAGAGCAGTTTAGGCGTCTCAAGGAAGAACTCGAGGAGAATTTTGCGGGCTCGGCCAATGCCGGGCGGCCCATGGTGCTCGACGGCGGGATCGACTGGAAAGCCATCGCCATGAGCCCGCGGGAAATGGATTTCATCGAAGCTCGGCACGCGGCGGCACGCGACATTGCGCTGGCCTTCGGGGTGCCGCCCATGCTGCTCGGTATTCCGGGTGACAATACCTATGCGAACATGGCCGAGGCCAATCGGGCGCTTTGGCGGCAGACGCTGGTGCCGCTGGTGGTGCGGGTGGGCCAGGAATTGTCGCAATGGCTGGGGCCGGCGTTCGAAGGCGCGGAGGTGGTGCCGGATTTCGACGAGGTCGAGGCGCTGGCCGAGGACCGCGCGGCGCTGTGGGCGCGTGTGGGCGGGGCGGAATTTTTGAGTGATGCGGAGAAGCGAGAGATGGTGGGGGTTGGCGGCTGATGGCGACAGTGGCTTCCGCTCTGCACCGCCTGATCTGCGACGTCCGGTTCGCAACGCTTGAGATCAAGTTGGGCGCGCTCGTCGCTGTACTCGAGCGTCGCTATCGACAGGATCAGCCGCGTGCGCCTAGAGGTATGCCGCAGGGTGGGCAGTGGGTCGACGATATGTCGCTCACCACCGTTGCTTCGCCCGAGCGCGAACGACTCCGTGTTGCAGGACCGCGCTGCGATGGCTTTTCTAGCGGATGCCAAAACGGAGGAAGTTTTGGTACAACTGATGCGGTTCAGATTTCAGGTAAGCGCTTCTGCCTCGACTGCGCTGTAAAGTTATTAGGCCTTCAAGGTTTGCCTTACGAGGAGGTGGAAGGGACGTTCGGCGGCTTCGATCCAACCTGGAGAAAGAGGGGTTTCAATGTCAGCAAGAGCGCAGGCTCTATATGGGGTGAACGTCGGAGACTTGATTTATGGCATCGCCGAAGGCGGACAGCCGAAGCTTTTGTTGGTCTATGAAGCCGACGAAGAGAGCTTTTCTGCTCGCCATGTGACTTCGCAAACGAGCGCGCGGTTTGGGCGCGACGGCAAAAGCCGCTGGACACCAGACGGAGGCTCGTGCGTGATCGTTTCCACGGCTCGGCTGCCGCCAGAGATGTATGAGACAGCGTTGGGTCTGGATCGAAAATGGGCTGCCAGACCAGAATATCCCGATAGTGTATTGAGCCAGTCCGAAATCAAACTGATGACATCCTACAGGGCTTTCTTCGAAGGCCGTCCGCTATCGGAAGAATAAAATCTGCTGCGACCAAGTCATCGCACATCACAAGCCCGCCTTCGGCGGGCTTTTTTATTACCCGGAGACCCGGATGGACGACCTCACCAAGACCATTATCGAGCGCGGGGATCTGGCGCATCTGGCGCTGTTTTTGTGGGCGAGCGGGGCGAGTGCGCTGCTGGTCTGGGCGCTCAAGGAGATGGCTTCGGCCAACAAGCGCTTCAATGATTTCGTGAGCGAGATTGCGAGCCTCAACCGGCTCTTTCGCAAGGGGGACGAATAATGGCGGACAAGCAGGGGCGGGAGACCGCGCAGCAGACGTTTCGGCAATTTGCCTGGAACCTGGCGGGCACGCTGGCCGACCAGGGGAGGCCAGCGGCCAAGCCGCAGAGCCGCGCGGGGACGAAGCGCTGATGGAGAGCTCCATTCCCGTCGATGCGGACGGGCGCTTTGCCGGCTATGCGAGCGTGTTCAACCGGCTCGATAGCGGCGGCGATATTGTGTTGCCGGGGGCCTTTGCGAAAAGCCTCAAAGCAAGAGCGGGCCGCATGAGGCTGTTGTTTCAGCACGACCCCAAGGAGCCGGTGGGCCTTTGGGAGGAGCTGCGCGAGGATGGCCATGGCCTTTTTGCGCGTGGCAGGCTGGTGCCCGGGGTGCCGCGCGCCGAGGCGCTGAAACGGCTGATCGAGGCGCGGGCGCTCGACGGACTTTCCATCGGCTTTCGCACCGTGAAAGCCAGCCGGCAGGCGGGCAACCGGCTGCTGCACGAGATCGATCTTTATGAAGTGTCGATCGTGACCTTCCCGATGATGGAGGCGGCGCGCATAGCCGCTCCCATTTCGGCCGGCGCCGCCATTGCGGCCGCTACAAGAACTATCCGCAACCGATAGAAGGATGCCGACATGGATCGGATTGACGACGGCCTTGAAATCAAGGCCGGCGCGGGGACTGACGTTGCCGCGCTGTTCAGCGAATTTTCGACTGCGTTCGAGGAATTCAAGCGCACCAACGACCAGCGCCTCAAGGATATCGAAAAGCGCGGTTCGGCCGATGGCTTGCTGGAAGGCAAGCTCGAACGGCTCAATGCAGTGCTCGACGGGCACAAGGCGGCGCTCGATCGCGTCAGTGCCGAACGGGCGCGACCGGCGCTGGAGGGCAAGGCCGGCGCCGCGCTCAGCGAGCACAAGCAGGCGTTCGACGCCTATGTGAAGCGCGGCGAGGAAAAGGCGCTGCAGGCTGGGGTTGCTGCCGACGGCGGCTATGTGGTGCCGGGCGAGGTCGAGACCGAGATCACCCGGCTGATGACGACGCTCTCGCCCATCCGCGCCATTGCCGGCGTGCGCCAGGTGTCGGGCGCGGTCTACAAGCGGCCGATCACGGTGACCGGGCCGGTGACCGGCTGGGTGGGCGAGACGGCGAGCCGCCCGACGACGGACAGCCAGGTTTTGGCCGAGTTGAGCTACCCGACGACCGAACTCTATGCCATGCCGGCGGCGACCTCGGCCTTTCTCGATGATGCCGCGGTCGATGTCGGCCAGTGGATCGCCGACGAGGTCAACGCCGCCTTTGCCGCGCAGGAAACTACCGCTTTCGTGACCGGCAATGGCACCAACAAGCCGACGGGTTTTCTCGCCGCGACGACGGTGGCTGAATCGAGCTGGAGCTGGGGTAACCTCGGCTATGTTGCGACCGGCACCTCGGCGGCGCTGCCCTCGAGCCATGCCAGCGACGTGCTGATCGACCTCGTCTATGCGCTCAAGGCCGGCTATCGCCAGAACGCGAGCTGGGTGATGAACCGCAAGACGCAGGGAACGCTGCGCAAGCTGCGCGATGCCGACGGTAACTATCTTTGGCAGCCGGCGGCGACGGCGGATGGCCGCGCCAGCTTCATGGGCTTTCCGCTGGTCGAGGCCGAGGACATGCCCAATATCGGGGCGAACTCGCTGTCGGTGGCGTTCGGTGATTTCCGCCGCGGCTATCTGATTGTCGATCGCCAGGGGGTGAACGTCTTACGCGATCCCTATTCGAGCAAGCCCTATGTCTTGTTCTATACGACCAAGCGCGTCGGTGGCGGGATTGCGGATTATGACGCGATCAAGCTGCTGAAGTTCGGCGCTTCGTGAGGGCCGTGATCCTGGCCATCTGAAGCAAAGGCCCTGTGCTCCGGTGCTCACGTACCAATGTACGCTTCGCTCCGGTGCTCGGGCCTTCGCTCCATCTGACTCAGGCTGACGGCCCTCACTTTGCCCGTGCGTTGACCGGAGGTCACCCCCTCCCGGCCTCCCCCATCAAGGGGGAGGTGTCGCATAGTGTGTTTGGCGCCATCGGGCCACACCCACAGCCCTGCACTTCCCCCTTGATGGGGGAGGCAGGGAGGGGGTGAAGGCTTCGCGCCGACCACAAGTAAAACAAGGAAACACACAATGACCTCCTATCTCCTTGCGGGGCCCGCCGAGGAGCCGGTTTCGCTTGTCGAGGCCAAGGCTCTTTTGAAGGTGGATGGCGATGCCGAGGACGGGCTGATCACGACGCTGATTGGTGCGGCTCGGCTGCATGTCGAAGGGATTACGGGCAGGGCGCTGTTGGCGCAGACCTGGCGGATCGTGCTCGACGACTGGCCGGACAATCGCATGGTCAAGCTGCCGGTCACGCCGCTGATCTCGGTGACGGCGGTGACCGCGACCGATGCGCACGGGGCGAGCCACGAGTTGCCGCTCGACCAGTTCGCCGACGATGCCGATCGGCTGATCGTGCCGGCGGTGGTGGTCGGCATGCCGGCGCTGCAGGAGCGGCAGGGCATCGAAATCGACTATGTCGCCGGCTTTGGCACCGAACCCGAGGAGGTGCCGGCGGATATGCGACAGGCTCTACTGGGCCTTATGGCGCATTGGTATGAACACCGTGACGCGGTGATCGTGGCGGGTTCGGGCGCGGTGGTGCCTTCGGGGTTCGATCGCGTGGTGGCGCGCTACAAGCGGGTGCGGCTGTGAGCGAGAAAATCCCGCCCATCGGCACGCTGACCGATCGGGTGCAGCTGAAAAAGCGCGAGACCCTGCCCGAGGCCGAGGGCGGGCACGAGCGGATTTTTGTGCCGCTGGCCAATGCCTGGGCTCGGGTGCGCAGCCTGACCGGGCGGCAGGGCACCAATGCCGATGGGCGCATGGTGGCGATTTCGCACAGCGTGGTGTTGCGGTTTCGCGGCGATATGGGGCCGGGCGACCGCATCATCTATCGCGGACGCAATCTCGATGTCGTCAGCGCCGCCGATATCAATGGGCGACGGGCCTATATCGCCTGCGCCTGCAGCGAAACGCAGGTGACGGGATGATCCATCCGATCGTCAGTTTGCAGGCGGCGCTGGTTTCGGCGCTCGAGGGCGACGCGGCGCTCGTCGCGCTGGTGGGGGCGGGCGGGGTGTTCGATGCGCCGCCGCAGAACCGGCCGGCGCCCTATGTGGTGATCGACCGGCACGATGTGCGCCAGGCCGATGGCGACACGACGCCGGGGCAGGAGCACCGGGTCCTTGTCCATTGCTGGGCGGATCGGCCGAGCCGCAGGGGTGCGCTGGAGATTGCTGAGCGGGTGACCGCGGCCAAGAATGGGCTCATGCCGAGCGGGCTGAAGGTAACGCTGGCGGAACATGTGCGCACCGAGACCGTCATCGACGCCGCCACGGGGCAGGCGCGGGCCGCGGTGCTTTTGAGGTTTTTGACGGAATAGGCGGCTTCCCCCTCATCCGGCGCTGCGCGCCACCTTCTCCCCGAGAGGGAGAAGAATGGTCCGGTGCTTGTCGAGGCAAGGAGCCTCTATTCCTCTCCCACTCGGGGAGAGGGTGGATCGCCCGCAGGGCGAGACGGGTGAGGGGCCTTTGAGGAGTGAAAAATGGCGGCGCAGAGCGGCAAGGATATGCTTCTAAAACTCGACCAGACTGGGTCGGGGAGTTTTCTGACGGTGGCGGGGCTGAGGACGCGGAGCCTGTCGTTCAACGCGGCGAGCGTTGATACGACCGACCAGGAAAGCGTCGGGCGCTGGCGGGAATTGTTGGCCGGCGGCGGGGTCAAGCGGGCTTCGGTTTCGGGGGCCGGGGTCTTCAAGGACCAGACCTCGGATGGGGTTATCCGCAGCCTGTTCTTTGCCGGGACGATCCGGAACTGGCAGCTGATCCTGCCCGATTTCGGCACGGTGGCGGGGCCGTTCCAGATCGTGGCGCTGGAGTTTTCAGCCGATCATGCGGGGGAAGTGACGTTTGACCTGGCGCTCGAGAGCGCTGGGGAAGTGACGTTTACAGCGGCTTAGGGCGGTAGGAAAAGATACCCCTCACCCTGGCCCTCTCCCCGGAGGGGCGAGGGGACGATGGGGGACGTTCCGGTGCTTATTTTAGACATGAGCGATTTTCGCGGTTCCTGCGTCCCCTCGCCCCCTCTGGGGAGAGGGCCAGGGTGAGGGGTCTTGAGGAACAAAAATGCCAAATATCCATCGTGGTGAGATCGCTGCCGAGATCGGGGGCGAGGTGAGGGTGCTTTGCCTGACGCTGGGGGCGCTGGCGGAGTTGGAGGCGCGGTTGGGCGCGGGGGACCTGGCGGGGCTGGGCGAGCGATTTGCCGGGGGCAAGGTGTCGGCACGGGACCTGACGGCCATTCTGGGCGCGGGTTTGCGGGGTGGCGGCAATGCCGTTTCCGACGATGACCTGGCGCGGATGAGCGTTGAGGGCGGGTTGCGGGGGGCGGCCGATATCGCCGTTCGGCTGCTGCAGGCAACGTTTGGAGAGCCGGCATGACGGCGTTTCCCTGGAAGGAGGCCATGCGCTTCGGGCTTGGCGTGCTGCGCCTGCCCCCCGAGGCGTTTTGGCGGATGAGTCCGCGTGAACTGGCGGCGGCCTGGGGCGCGGTGATGGGCGAGCGGACCGGACCGCTCGACCGGGCCGGGCTCGACACGATGATGGAGCGCTTTCCCGATGGCGTCTGACCTTTTTGGCGAAAACTTTCGCGACGAGTTAGGGGATGTATCCCTCGAACTGGAGCGGATCGGCGACCTCGCCGATGGCGTGGCGCGCTCGATCACTACGGCGTTTCGCGGGGCGCTGACCGAGGGCAAGAGCTTTCGCTCGGTGCTGGGCGATATCACGAAAGCCTTTGCTGACATTGCGCTCAAGGCGGCACTGAAACCCTTGGGCATGCTGGTGGGTGGACTGGTGGAGAACCTGTTCACCGCGGCCAATCCGGCGGTGACGCCCTTTGCCAAGGGCGGGGTGATTGCGAGCCCGAGCTATTTTCCGCTCGGAAGCGGGCTGGGGCTGGCGGGGGAGGCGGGGCCGGAGGCGATCATGCCGCTGAGCCGCGGGCCCGATGGACGGCTGGGTGTCGCGGGCGGTGCAGGCGGGGTGCATGTGACGTTCAACGTCACGGCCCAGGACGCGCGGAGCTTTGCGGCAAGTGAAGCGGAAGTGAGCGCGATGCTGCTGCGGGCGGTGCGAAGGGGATCAAGAGGCTCTTGAACTTTCTCCTTCTCCGCTTGCGGGAGAAGGTGCCCCGAAGGGGTCATCGAATTCGGTAGCGAATTCGATTGGGATGAGGGGTACGCGGTGCCTTCACTTCCTCTGCGGAGGAGAGAACCCCTCACCCTGGATTTCTGCTGAACGCAGAAATCCTGTCCCTCTCCCTCAAGGGGCGAGGGGAAGTGCGGAGCAGAGGACAAAAAATGGCGTTTCATCATGTTCGGTTTCCGCTCGATATCGCGCTGGGGGCGCGGGGTGGGCCGGAGCGGAAGACGGATGTCGTGCAGCTGGCCGGTGGCGGCGAGCAGCGCAATGGGCGCTGGGCGCATTCGCGGCGGCGCTACAATGCCGGTTATGGCGTCAAATCGCGGGCCGACATGCAGGCGGTGCTGGCGTTTTTCGAGGAACGGCGCGGGCGGCTGCACGGGTTCTTGTGGCGCGATGGGCTCGATCATTCCTCGGGCGCGGCCGTGCCGACGTCGGTGGACCAGGGGATCGGGACGGGTGACGGGGTGCGGACCGATTTCGCGCTGACCAAGCGCTATGGCGTTTCGTTCGATCCGTATTTGAGGCCGATCGAGAAGCCGGTGTCTGGGACATTGCGCGTTGCCGTGGGTGGCACGGAATTGGTGAGCGGTTGGAGCGTCGATGTCACGACCGGGATTGTCAATTTCGAGACTGCACCTGGTGCGGGGGCAGCGGTGACGGCGGGGTTCCTGTTCGACGTGCCGGTGCGTTTTGATAGCGACCGGCTCGATATCGAATGGTCGAGTTTCGATGGGGCCGAGGCGCCGAGCATTCCGCTGGTGGAGATTGTGCCATGAGGGTGATCGAGGCGGGGTTTTCAGCGCATCTGGCGCAAGGCGAGACGACGCTGGCGACGTGCTGGCGCATTCTCAGGGCGGACGGGGCAGTGCTCGGTTTTACCGATCATGATCGGGCGCTTGTTATCGAGGGGACCACATGCAGCCCGGTTCATGGCCTCGATGGCGGGGAAGTGCCGACAAAGCTCGGGGGCCAGGTCGAGACGGGCGAGGTCCTGGGCGTGCTGAGCTCGGCCGATATTGCCGAGGGCGACATCCTGCTCGGGCGCTATGACGGGGCGCAGGTGGAAAGTTGGCTGGTGAACTGGGCGAGCCCGGATCAGAACCTGCTGTTGCGG
>Ga0126314_10000774_pt1 | contig 15283 bp, 9 predicted proteins | sample Plot105B_FD_92535 | JGI IMG/M metagenome (GOLD analysis project Ga0126314, IMG submission 92535) | Serpentine soil microbial communities from UC McLaughlin Reserve, CA, USA - Plot105B | ecosystem: Environmental > Terrestrial > Soil > Grasslands | place: USA: UC McLaughlin Reserve, Lake County...
CTGGCGGCCTTCGGAATGTACGATGGACGTGTTCCCGCTGCGGGAATTGTCACAGGGGTCGGACGCGTCTCGGGGCACGAGGTGATGCTTGTCGCCAACGACGCGACCGTAAAGGGCGGCACGTACTACCCGATGACCGTCAAGAAGCACTTGCGGGCGCAGGAGATAGCAGAGCAGAACTACTTGCCGTGTATCTATCTCGTCGACTCAGGCGGCGCGTTCCTGCCCCTACAGGACGAGGTCTTCCCCGACCGCGAGCACTTCGGGCGCATCTTCTACAACCAGGCGAAGATGAGCGCAATGGGCATACCTCAGGTCGCCGCGGTGATGGGCAGTTGTACGGCAGGAGGGGCGTACGTCCCTGCCATGAGCGACGAGGTCGTCATAGTCAAGGGGGAAGGTACGATCTTCCTCGGCGGTCCTCCCCTCGTCAAGGCAGCAACGGGCGAAGAGGTATCGGCGGAAGAGCTCGGCGGCGCCGACGTTCATACCCGCCGCTCCGGCGTCGCCGACCACTTCGCCGAGAACGACGAGCACGCCCTCGCCATTGTCCGCTCGATCGTGGAGAACCTTAACAGGGAGAAAGTTCCGCCGTGGACCGTTGAGGAGCCTGAGGACCCGCTCTACGACCCTGGAGAACTCTACGGCATAGTCCCTGACGACTACAGACAGGGCTACGACGTCAGGGAGGTCATCGCCAGGACGGTGGACGGCAGCCGCCTGCACGAGTTCAAACCACTCTACGGCGAGACCCTAGTGTGTGGCTTCGCCAAGATCATGGGCCACCCCGTCGGCATCCTCGCCAACAACGGCATCCTGTTCTCCGAGAGCGCGCTCAAGGGTGCACACTTCATCGAGCTGTGCTCCTCCCGCGGCATCCCACTCGTCTTCCTGCAGAACATCACGGGCTTCATGGTAGGCAGGGAGTACGAGGCCGGCGGTATCGCCAAAGACGGGGCCAAGATGGTAATGGCGGTCGCCAATGCCAGCGTACCGAAATTCACCGTGATCGTCGGCGGCTCCTTCGGGGCCGGCAACTACGGGATGTGCGGCAGGGCGTACTCGCCGCGCTTCCTCTGGATGTGGCCCAATGCCCGCATCAGCGTGATGGGCGGCCAACAGGCCGCTAACGTCCTTCTCACGGTGCAGGAGGAAAACCTGCGGCGCGAGGACAAACAGATGACCGACGAAGAGCGTGAAGAATTTAGGGCCCCAATCTTCGAAAAGTACGAAGAAGAGGGCAACCCTTACCACTCGACCGCAAGACTCTGGGATGACGGAGTCATCGACCCTGTAGATACAAGGATGGTACTGGCCCTGGGGCTCTCCGCCGCCGCAAACGCCCCGCTGAGAGAGACGCGCTACGGCATCTTTAGAATGTAAGTTTTGTAGGTTTCAGGTGGCAGGTTTCAGGCATCAGGAAGGAGCTAGCGTGATATACGTCCAAGCGAACATCGACCCTGGTCCCAGCGGAATCCTCGTCACGCCGTGCGAGGATAACCTGATGGCTGAGGCCTGACACTTGAGGCCTGACGTGATGCCTTACGAACACCTGCGCAGGACGGATGAGGAATCGGTCGCCACGGTCACCCTCGCGCGTCCCGACTCGCACAACGCCCTGAATGCGACGCTCATCGAGGAGTTGACGCGTTGCTTCGAGGAGATCTCCGACGACGACCGGGTGCGTGTTGTGGTGCTGGCTGGCGAGGGATGCTCGTTCTGCGCCGGTGCTGACGTCGGGTACATGCGGGAGACGGCCACCTTCTCCTACGAGGAGAACCTGGAGGACGCAAGACGGCTGGCCATGATGTTCTGGACCATAGACGAGTGCCCGAAACCGCTTGTCGTGAGGGTCCAGGGGGCTGCGATGGGTGGCGGGGCTGGGCTCGTCGCCGTGGCTGACGTGGTCGTGGCGGATGCGGATGCGAGGTTCGCTTTCTCCGAGGTGCGGCTCGGCATCGCACCGGCCACGATCGCACCGTTTGTCGTGCGTAAGGTCGGGGTCTCACACACCAGGTCGTTGTTCGTGACGGGGGAACGCTTTGACGCCGACCGGGCGCGCGAGATCGGCCTGGTCCACACAGCCGTTCCGAGTGGCGGACTCGACGCGGCGGTCGAGGAGAAGGTCGGAGAGCTTCTCGATGGAGGTCCGGTCGCGCAGGCGACGATCAAGGCGCTGCTTCGCCGGCTCGAGACGACGGAGCCGATGGAGGCTCCTGGACTGACGGCGCGTGTTATTTCGGAGCTGCGCACCGGCGAGGAGGGTCAGGAAGGCCTCGCAGCCTTTATCGAGAAACGCGAGCCGCGCTGGAGAACGGAGCGGTGAGCTTCGAGAGCGTTCTCGTTGCCAACCGCGGCGAGATAGCGGTTCGTGTCGTCCGCACGTGCCGCGAACTCGGGATAAAGAGCATCGCCGTCTACTCGGAGGCGGACGAGCATGCGATGCACCGCCGCCTCGCCGACGAAGCGTACCTCCTTGGCCCGGCCCCAGCCGCGGAGAGCTACGTTAACGTCGGACGGCTTGTGGAGGCGATCGAGCGGTCAGGGGCCGAAGCTGTGCATCCAGGGTACGGCTTCCTCTCGGAGAGCGCGGACTTCGCTAGGGCGGTCCAATCGGCTGGCGCGATCTGGGTGGGACCTCGGCCCGAGGCGATGGACGCCGTTGGCCACAAGGTCCGGGCGAAGGAACTGGCAGAGAGAGCCGGCGTGCCGACGGTCCTTGGCTACGATGGAGAAGACGATGGTGAGGACCGACTCGAGAGGGAGGCCAACCGTATCGGCTACCCGATCCTGGTCAAGGCAAGCGCAGGGGGCGGGGGGCGTGGGATGCGGGCCGTGGAGCGACCCGAGAACTTTGTCGAAGCGGTCAGGGGAGCGCGCCGAGAGGCTGAGGCGGCCTTCGGAGACGGGTCGGTGTTTCTCGAGAAGCTGGTGGAAGACCCACGCCACGTGGAGGTGCAGGTGCTCGGGGACGAGCAAGGCAACGTGCTCCATCTCTTCGAGCGGGAGTGTTCGATCCAACGTAGGCACCAGAAGGTCGTCGAGGAGGCCCCTTCCCCGGCGCTAGACCCAGACCTCCGCGAGTCGATCTGCAACGCCGCCGTCCGCTTCGCCAGCGAGGCCGGCTACAGCAACGCAGGCACGGTGGAGTTCCTGCTCGACAGAGATGAGTTCTACTTCCTGGAGATGAACGCGCGCTTGCAGGTCGAACACCCCGTGACGGAACTCGTTACAGGCCTCGACCTCGTCCACCTCCAGCTCGCCGTGGCCGCAGGGGAACCCCTCCCACTCACTCAAGACGAAGTAACGCTGAGGGGCAACGCTATCGAGGTCCGTATCTATGCGGAGGACGAACAGGGGATGCCCTCAGGCGGCCTACTCGAAGCCTTCTCGCTGCCAGAGGGTGCAGGAATCCGCAACGACACCGGGTTCGAGGCGGGGGATGAGATCCCACTCGACTACGATGCGATGCTCGCGAAGTTGATCGTCTCCGCCCCGGACCGCCCGTCCGCTGTCCGCCGCCTACGTAGGGCCCTCACTGACTACAAGATCCTCGGTCCCGCGTCCAACCTCCCTCTCCTCGGGCGCATAGCGGCCAACACGATGTTCGAGGCAGGCGAAACCACAACGGGCTTCTTACAGGAGCACTGCCTCACGGAGCCTCAGCCCGTCCGTCCCGTCCCACGCGAGGCCCTGCTCCTCGCCTCAGCGGCGGAACTCCACAGCATCCCTGCGTCATCAGACCCCTTCGCAGCAGGCCCCTGGCGAATGCTCGGCGCGACCGTCCTCGACTACGACGGGCACAACGTCGAGGCAGGGCGCGCCCAGCCGGGAAGATTCAAGATCACCGCGGAAGGCGAAGAATCCATCGTCGAGGTTCTTCACTACAGCGACGGCCGCATCCGCGCGCTCATCGACGAGGATCCGGTCGAGGCTGGGATCGCACTCGATGCAGAAGAAGTTCTCGTCTCCCTGGGCGGTGAGATCCATACGCTCCGTAAGCCTACGCCTCCGGCCGTGGACGAGACAGGACCCGGCGCTCACGCAGCCGCCAGCCTCACAGCACCGATGCCTGGCACAGTCGTGAAAGTCCTCGTCGATGAGGGCCAGGAAGTCGAGGAGGGACAACTCCTCCTCGTCCTCGAGGCTATGAAGATGGAGCAGCCTGTCTCTGCTCCCCACGCCGGGGTAGTCCACGCTATCCCTTCCAAGGAGGGGTCGCTCGTTCCAGGAGGCGCCGTGCTAGTGGAGGTGCACGAGACCTAGGAGGCGGGATACGGGCATGGCCTACCTCCTTTCCGCAGTTGTCGGGGCCCAATCTCCAATGAAGATACGATGCCTAGCCTACGATTGGTCGACGGCCTGCCGCTCGAAGAAGTCGGCCACCCACGCCGGATCCGGGGGCTCGAGTAGGCTCTCTGCCATGTCCTCGGCGGCCGGAAATCCCATGGCGCGGAACCTTTCGACGGTGCCGCGAAGATCGTAGTCGCTGCGGCGCAACTCTACTGCCGGACCCAGCAGCAGCCAGAACGCGCCCACCGGCTCGCCCTGGTAGGGGAGACCGACGCTCCCGGCGTTTACGACCCGTATGCCGTCGATGTTGTGGTCGAATTGGGTGTGGACGTGCCCGCAGACGACGAGGTCTTGCTCGACCCCGGCCATTATCCTACTCAGCCTCCCGTCGGGCGTGGCGGTGGTCACGATCTGCTCGTCGCTTCGTGGGGTGGCGTGGCAGAACAAGACCTTCCCGAGCCCTCTCACCTCGACCACCAACCGCTCCGGAAAAGAGGCCAACAGGTCGCGGTGGCTTTCCCCGATCCGGGAGGCAGCCCACCCGCCCATCATCGAGGCCGGATCGGACATTCGAGCCTCGATCTCGGATCGTCCACCATCGTAGGCCGAGACGACCTCCCTGTCGGCGTTGCCGCACACCCAGCGTACCCGGTCCCCACTCTCTGCCAGCCGGTCGAGTACCTCGACGGGCATCGGCCCCGCGGCCACGTCACCACCAACGACGACCAAATCGGGCTCCGCATGTTCTACGTCCAGGAGGACCGCCTCCAACGCCGGTAGGTTGCCATGTACGTCGTAGATCGCCGCGACCCGCGAAGCCTCCATCGTGCCCACCTCTTCCAAACGTCCGCATGCCACCAGGTAGTGTAGCGTTTACGCAGTGTTCTGGGAACGACAAGATCGGGCCATGCGCCCGAGAATCCGATCTTTCGTACAATCCCCTGCGGTGTATAGTTCACCAGGAGATTGGGTGTGCCGATGACTAGGGTCATGTTTGCGACAGATCTGTACGTAATGGTCATAGCACGGCTGGCGGCATGTACTAGGGTACGTAGCAGTGACTTCCAGCGGCTGCGAGATCCTGACGCCATGGCACCTGCTAATGCGAAAGACCGCAGAGCTCACCTGAGCAGGCACCGCTGGATCAGCGACGCGAACACAGAGGCGAGACAGGCAGGGTAACGCATCGGGATGCGTCGAGGTTTCTTCCGTCACCCCCTCAGGACATAACATCGCCGCCATGTTTAGCCGGCTCAAGGTCCTGAGCAACCTCCTACAGAGTATTTTTCGGACCGCGAACCATCATGGTAGTACGCATCAACCGCTGCTCCGGCACTGCTCTCAGAGAATTCCTGAAACCTGTGGCCGTGGTTTGCGGAAATCCTTTCGCAAACCACTCCATTGACACGGTCTTGACATAAGATTAGTGGGCACCTAAGATTGTATACAAGGGGTTCTCCGTGGGTCGAAAACGGGGGTTTGAGTGGGGTATGCGGTGCGGGGCCTTGGGGAAGGGTCGCGGCCTGTTGGGGTGTTGGAGCGGTTACGGGCATTGATCTTGACGGGCCAGTACGGTCCGGATGAGCGTTTGATCGAGGAGCAACTTGCGGAGCGGCTCGGGGTGAGCAGGACGCCTGTAAGGCAGGCACTCACGAAGCTAGAGGCGGAGGGACTCGTCGAGATCGCACCGAACCGTGGGGCCACCGTGTGCTCATTTTCTATCGAGGACGTGTGGGACATCTACGACCTTCGCGCTGTACTCGAGGGCCATGCTGCCAGGCGGGCGGCGGGACGTATAGAGAGGCGCGAGCTGGAGCGGCTGCGGGAACTTGCCGACGGGATGGAGGGGCTCGCCGGCCGGTTCGAGGATCATGAAGAAGAGATTCGCACCCTCGTCGCGCTCAACCAGGAGTTCCACGGGACTATCGTCGAGGCGAGCCGTAACAGGCGCCTCGAGCGCCTCATCAATAGAACCGTCGAAATACCGCTAATGTTCAAAGCATTTTTCTGGTATACGCCGCACGAGCGGGTGATCTCGAACCACTACCACCGCCAGATCCTGGAATCTTTAGAGAAGGGCGACGCCGACAGGGCCGAGATCATCATGCGCGAGCACGTCTACGAGGGCCGCGATTTCGTCATAGGAGCCCTACAGGAGGATATGAATGGCTGAGCGGAGCGACGGAGCCCATCCCCTCGAAGGAGTGCGTGTCGTCGAGATGGGCAGCCTTCTCGCCGGCCCTTTCTGCGGCCAGCTCCTCGCGGACTTCGGCGCCGAGGTCATAAAGCTAGAGCCGCCAGGCAACGGAGACCCCATGCGCGTCTGGGGTCGCCACCGCAAGGAGGGACGCACCCTCTGGTGGCCCATCATCGCCCGCAACAAGAAGTCTATCACCCTCAATCTGCGGGAGAAGGAAGGACAGAACCTCGCCCGCCGGCTCATCTCTGAGGCCGATATAGTCGTCGAGAACTTCAGGCCTGGCACGCTGGAGAGGTGGGGACTCGGGTACGAGGACCTGAGCGAGATCAACCCCGGCCTGGTGATGGTGCGGGTCTCAGGGTACGGACAGACAGGACCATACAAGGACCAGGCCGGGTTCGGATCCATCGGCGAGGCCATGGGCGGGATACGTCATGTGACAGGGTACCCGGATCGTCCGCCGCCGCGGGTGGGGATCAGCCTAGGCGACTCTCTTGCTGCAACGTTCGGTGCCCTTGGCGCACTGACAGCCCTCTACAACCGCGAGGCGCACGACGGTCAAGGCCAGATGGTGGACGTGGGGATCTACGAGGCCGTTCTCGCGTTCATGGAGAGCACAATCCCTGAATACGCGCTCACAGGGCACATCCGGAGCCGTACCGGGGCCATCCTGCCCTTTGTGGCGCCGTCGAACACCTACCCTACCGGCGACGGAGACTACGTCGTGATTGGCGCCAACGCCGACACCGTCTTCGGGCGGTTCGCGAAGGCGCTCGGACATCCCGAGTGGGCCGAGGGCGAACGGTACGCAACCCACCACGCCCGCGGCGAAAATCAAGAAGAGCTGGACGACTTGATCTCCGGCTGGACCAGACAGCGAACCGCGGAAGAGGTGCTCGAGGTCATGAGGGAGGCGAGCGTCCCTGCCGGGAAGCTCTTCACCGCCGAGGACATGCTCTCGGACGAGCAGTACGCTGCCCGTCAGAACATCGTCACCGTCGACGACCCGGAGATCGGACCGTTCCCTATGCAGAACGTCGTCCCCCGCCTCTCCGAGACACCCGGCGAGGTGCGCTGGACCGGCCCTGAGCTAGGCCAACACAACGACGAGGTCTTCAAAGAGTTGCTCGGGATGAGCGAGGAAGATCTAGACGGCCTGCGAGAGCGGGGCATCGTCTGATGCGCGTGGAGATAGTCGACGTCGGTCCGCGCGACGGCCTCCAGAACGAGGAGAGGACGCTCTCCCCAGAGGTCCGCGCCGAGTTGTGCGAGAAGCTGGCGTCCACAGGTGTACCGCGCGTCGAGGCGGCCAGCTTCGTCAACCCGAAACGCGTCCCCCAGATGGCCGGCGCAGAAGAGGTAATGGCGGCCATTGAGCGTTCCCCTGGCACGAGCTACGCCGGTCTCGTTCTCAACGAGCGGGGTTACGAGCGGGCTATCGGGGCCGGTGTGGACGAGGTACGCTACGCCTTCCCCGTGACGGAGACCTTCGCAAAGCGCAACCAGAACACCACAGTAGCGGACGCGACGCAACTTGCCGTGAGGCTCGTGGAGCGGGCCCGGCTAGACGGCGTGCGCGTCTCCATCACGCTCTCCGCCGCCTTCGGAGATCCTTTCGAAGGATGGGTCGAGTCAGGCCACGTACTCCGGATCGCCGGCAGCGTAGCGGCATCGGGCCCGGACGAGATCGTACTGGCAGACACCATCGGCGTAGGAGTCCCGAGTCAGGTGCGAAAGCTAGTAGAGGGCGTCGCGGCCGATGGCATCACGGTCGGCTGCCACTTCCACGACACACGCAACACCGGAATAGCCAACGCCGCAGCGGCCGTCGAGAGTGGCGCCACAGTGCTCGACGCCTCCGTAGGCGGCACGGGTGGCTGTCCCTTCGCCCCGCGCGCCACGGGCAACATCGCTACAGAAGACCTCGTATACCTCCTGCACGGCATGGGATACGAAACGGGCATAGACCTCGAAGCCCTCATCGACGTAGCAGCCTGGCTCGCCCAGCAACTGGACAAAGAGCTCCCCGGGCGAGTCTATAGAGCAGGAAATTTCGTGTATGGCTTGAGGTAACAGGCTTCAGGTAGGACGTCGGACACGAACGGGAAAGGACGACCAGCATGACTTATCCACACAGACGATTCACAGATGGTAGCGCGGACGACAAGCTGCTTCGCCACCCACCAAGAAGCTGACAGCTGAAACCTGATGCCTGAAGTCTGAGCGACCGAAGGGAGGAACATGCACAATGTGGCTGTCGACGTCGGTGGCACGTTCACCGACGTACTCATCTTCGACGAGGAGACCGGCGGGCTGACGGAGGGCAAGGTGCTCTCGACGCCGGAGGATCCCTCGAAGGGGGTAGTGGAGGGCATAGAGGCGGTCTGCGAGAAGGTTGGGATCTCTTTTCCCGATCTGCATCTGTTCTTCCATGGGACGACCGTCGTGACGAACATGATCCTGACCAATACGGGTTCGCGGGTCGGCCTCCTTACGACGAAAGGGCACGAGCAGATGCTGCACCTCGCCAGGGCCTGGACCCCCGGCCCGCTCTACGGCTGGATGGCACTCCAGAAACCCGACCCTCCAGCCGACCCGACGGACACCGTCGGCCTCTCGGAACGCATAAGCTCTGGCGGCGAAGTTCTCAAAGAGCTCGACGAGAACGAGGTACGCGAGGCGGTCGAGCGACTGGTGGACAGGGGCGTTGAGTTGCTCGCCATCGGTTTTCTCAACTCGTACGTGAACCCGTCCCACGAGCGGCGCGCCAGGGGCATCGTGCACGAGGCTTACCCCGACCTCACCGTCTCCATCTCCGCGGATATCGGCCAGGAGTACGGCGAGTACGAGCGGACGCTAACCACGGTCGTCAACACGGCCGTGCAGCCTCGCACCATGCTGTACATGAGGAACTTCGAGAAATCCATCGACGAGAAGCGCTTCGGGGGCGCTCTCTCCATCGTCCGCTCCGACGGCGGGGCGATGAGCACCGAGGCCGTGGCGGAGAGCCCGATCCAGATAGCACTGTCAGGACCCTCGGGCGGCGTCACGGGCTCCGCGTACCTGGCGCGTGAGATCGGGATCCCCGACGTCCTAACGTTCGACATGGGTGGCACCTCGACAGATGTCTCGCTGTGCCTGGACGGCGAGGCGCCCCTGCGGCGCGACATACAGCTCGGGTACTTCCAGTTCAAGTCCCCCGCCGTGGACGTCCACAGCGTCGGGACCGGCGGTGGCTCCATCGCGTTCGTCTCGGCGAGCGGCGCCCTGCAGGTAGGTCCGGCCAGCGCCGGCGCCGACCCGGGTCCTGCGGCCTACGGGCGCGGCGGCGAGGCCCCGACCGTGACCGACGCGAACGTGGTGTTGCACCGCATACCGCCCGGCGTCGCCCTCGGCGGCACGCTGGAGATGGACGAGGAGGCGGCGAGAGAGGCCGTAGAGACCATCACAGAGCAGCTCGGGATGGGCGTCGAGGAGGCGGCCGAGGCAATCATCGAGATCGTCAACGAGAACATGCACGCCGCCCTGCGCGTGGTCAGCGTCGAGCGCGGGCACGACCCGAGGAACTTCGGACTCGTCGCTTTCGGCGGGGCAGGTCCGATGCACGCGAACGCGCTTGGGCGCCTGATCCACTCCCGCTCCGTGATAGTTCCCCCGACGCCGGGTGTGATGAGCGCCTTCGGATTCCTCTCATCGGACATCCAGAACGAGTTCCCCGAAACGTACCTCCGCATCGCAGAGGAGACCCCGGCACAGGAGCTAAAGGCGACGATCGAGGGGCTCATAGCGCAGGCTGATGGGTGGCTCGAAGGCGAGGGAGTCTCGGAGGACGAGAAGCGGTTCGACCTTTATGCGGACTGTCGCTACTACCTGCAGAACATCCAGATCCCCTGCCGCTTTGAGCTCGAGGAACTCGAGGAGGGAAGGAGCGCCTTTCTGCGCGGGCGGTTCGAGGAGGCCCATCGCCAGCGATACAACTTCGACCTACCCGACTCTCCGCTGGAGATCGCCACCGTCCGCGTCGTCGGGCGCGGCACCATAAAGGGCGTCAGCCTCCTCGAGAGCGAGGACGGGGCCGGGGAGGATGCCTCTGGCACGGTCACGCGCAGCGAGCAGGTTTACTTCAACGGCGGGTGGGTCGAGACCCCGATCCACGACCGCAGAAAGCTGAGGCCCGGAAACGCTGTTACCGGTCCCGCAATCGTTGTACAGGACGACACCACAACGGTCATAGAGCCCGGCTACACGGGCGCCGTCGACCGCTTCGGGAACATCCTGATCGAGGAGGCATAAGATGGTGTTGCACAAGCGGGACCAGCCGGATTTCGTCCGGGAGCACGACATCGACCACGTTACCCTCGACATAATCGAGAACGCCCTCAAGAACATCCGCCACGAGATGGACAGGGTGCTCGTCACAACCGCCGTAAGCCCTGTTATTCGCGAGCAGGCCGACGAGTTCCCCCTCATTGCGGACCGCAAAGGCCGCATGGTCGTAGGCCAGTTCGGGAGTCCCGTGGACACCGTGCTGGAGAACTCCCCCTACACGGTCGAGGACCTCAAGGACGGCGACGTCATAGCCCTAAACGACCCTTACATGATGGAGGGGAGCACATCCCATCTACCCGACATCCTGCTGGTGCGTCCGATCTTCTACGAGGATGATCACATCGGCTACGCGCTGCAGTGGGGCAACCTGATGGACGTCGGCGGTTCGACCGCGGGTTCCATTCCCATCGACGCCCGCTCTATCTACGAGGAGGGCGTCAGGATGCCGCCGGTCAAGCTCTACGATGGCGGCAGGCTCAACGAGGAAGTCCTGCGCTTTTTCTGCCACAACTCCCGCACCCCGCGCGAGACCCGCGCCGACGTCATGGCTATCGCCGCGGGGACCGCCGCAGGCGCCCAGCGAGTAAAGGACATCTGCGATCGCTTCGGCAAGAGCACGTACCTGGAGGCCTGCGACGCGCTCCTCGCGCGGACGCGCACGAGCATCAGAGGTCTGATCCGCCAGCTCATCCCGGAGGGCGAGCGTTTCGAGTTCGAGGACTACACCGACGACGATGGGCTCGGCAACGGCCCGATAAAACTCAAGCTCGCGATGTGGCGTGAGGGTGACTCTTTGCACCTCGACTGGAGCGGCACCGACGCGCAGGTCCCCGGCCCCGTCAACTTCCTTCTCAACAAAGAGATGTTTCAGATGTTCGCCGGGGTCTTCCTGATCTCCGCCGTAGACCCGACGATCCTCTTCAACGACGGCTACGCGGACATCATCAAGGTCAACATCCCTGAAGGTACAGTCCTTCGTCCGACTGAGCCCGCGCCTTTGAGCAACCGCCTCGTCGTCATGGCGCGGCAGTTCGACGTCCTCGGCGCCGTCTACGCGAAGGCCATAGGCTTCAACGTCTCTGGTTCTTACGGGACGAGCCCCAACTTCGTCTACTCGGGCGTCAAAGAGGGCGGCGAACCTTTCCAGACCATGGAGATCCTGTACGGCGGGATTCCGGCCATTCCTGGCAAGGATGGCCTCGACGGACACTCCTGGTGGCCCGAATTCCTCGCCGTCCCCGCGGAGTACATGGAGACGTACTACCCCATGCTCGTGGAGGAGTACTCGGCACGCAAAGATTCCTGCGGCGCTGGCCAGTTCCGGGGCGGCTGCGGGATAAAGAAGGTCTACCGTTTCCTGGCAGACGGCCGCATCACATACCAGGACGACCGCCACCACACCTACCCCTACGGCGTGGACGGCGGCAAGCCGGGCGCGCCGTCGAAGAAGACGCTCGTCAGGGCGAACGGCGAAGAGGTCGAGATGCCGGCTAAGGTGCGTGATGTACCCGTCTTCGAGGACGACCGCCTCATCTTCGAGACGGCCGGTGCCGGCGGCGTCGGAGACCCCCTGGAACGCGACCCCGAGGCCATAGCCAAAGACGTCCGCTGGAGCCTCATCAGCCCCGAGACCGCTAAGAATGTCTACGGTGTCGTGGTCACTGACGATGGCTCTGTCGATACGGAAGCGACAGGGTCGAGGCGTGAGGAGATAAAGGATAGCCGTGGCGAGTCGCCGGGATTCGACCATGGAGATCTGCCGCCTCTCGATGAACAGCGGCGCATGATCGCCGAGACCCGCCGCAAGTTCAACGAGTGGCTCTCGGGCGAGCTCGGAAAGGCGCGAGGGAACGGAGGGTGAGGCTTTGGCGCACATAGAAGGGTTCGGCGGACGCGGCGGCTTCGGCCGCCGTCCCGCCCTCGTCGTCATAGACATGACCCTTGGGTTCACAGATCCAGAATCGCCACTTGCTTGCGACCTCGAAGGTCCAATCTCGGAGATCCAGAAGCTTCTCGGAGCCGCCCGACGAGCGGATATCCCCATCGTCTTCACAACCGTCGCCTACCGCGAAGCGGACAAACTCACAGCCGCAGCCTTCATAGACAAGGTGCCCGCGCTCCGCACCCTGCAGGCGGGAACCCGCTGGGCGGAGATCGACCCCCGTATAGCCCCCGAAGAGACGGAACCGGTCCTGAACAAGCTCTTCGCCTCGGGCTTCTTCGGCACGCCGCTCGGAGCCCTGCTCACCGCCGCCGGTGTGGACACCCTCATAATCACCGGCGCATCTACCTCGGGCTGCGTCCGGGCGACCGCCGTCGACGCCCTCCAGTACGGCTTTCGTCCCGTAGTCCCCACCGAAGCAGTAGGCGACCGCAACCCCGACGCCCACGACGCGAACCTCTACGACATAGACGCCAAGTACGGCGACGTGGTTCCTGTTCACAAGACGCTCGCTTACCTGGCGGAGGTTGGGGCAGCGCGTGATCGCTGATTCGACCATCTAGCGTACTCGTTCGGGTTGTGCCATTCTGATAGGCAGTTCCAGCGATGGAAGATGAAGTGTACAGCCTTGGAGATCCCCTCGTTGGGTTCGGTAGAATTGCTCCGGAAGCAACCGGGTGAAAGGTTAGCTGTATGAACGGTATCACGTTGCCTAAAGGCCGGTTCGCCGCCTTTTGCCGAAAGAATCACGTAGCGAAACTATCCCTCTTCGGATCCATCTTGCGTGAAGACTTCAGTTCGGACAGCGATGTGGATGTGTTGGTGGAGTTCGAAGCAGGCCATACTCCTGGCTTCTTCGGGCTCGCCAGGATGGAGGAGGAGCTCTCGGAGTTGTGCGGTCGAAAGGTAGATCTCCGAATGTCGCAGGATCTGAGCCGGTACTTCCGGGATGAGGTAACGAGGTCGGCCGCGGTGCAGTATGCGCGAGGATGAATGGGTACGCCTCCGCCACATGCTCGACGCTGCTCGAGAGGCTTTGAGCTTCGCCGAAAATCGGGAACTCCGAGATCTGGACACCGATCGGATGCTCGTGCTTGTTCTCGTCAAGGCCATCGAGATCATCGGGTAGGCAAGTGCGAGGGTCTCAGAAGAAGGGCGAGTCGCGATCCCTGACGTACCCTGGCCGGAGATAGTCGCTATGAGAAACCGCTGGTGCACGCGTACCTCGACGTCAACCTCGATGTCGTCTGGGAGACTGTTCGGAAGGATTTGCCGTCGCTGGTCGCAGCGCTGCAGGGTCCCTTGAACGAGCGTGAAGGAGACGAGCAATCTTGACGGGCGTGAGGGGTTGATTTGAACGACACGGGTTCTGCACTGACGCATCTCGAAGGCGCGCTTTCGGGTAAGAGCTACCCTGCGGACGAGTTGACCGGGCTCGACCCTGCAGACGGACGCCCCCTGCTAGCCCGTTACGACATCGAGAAAGCAGCCCGAACGTTAACGGCCGGATCTCTGGCGAAACGCCGCACTGGTGGCCTGTGGCGCTGGGCGGAACTGCTGCCGGTGAGGGACCGGAGCAACGTCGTCTACTTGGGTGAGGGCGATACGCCGCTCCTGGCGCAGCCTCGGCTCGGTAAGGCGCTCGGTGTCCCGCGCCTCTGCACCAAGGCCGAGGGTCTCAATCCCACGGGCTCCTTCAAGGCGCGAGGGATGGCTGTGGCGGTCTCGCGGGCCGTGGAGCTGGGCGTAACCTCGTTTATCGCGCCTTCGGCAGGAAACGCCGCAGGCGCGCTCGCCGCGTATGGGGCGGCTGCCGGCGCACGGGTCACGGTGTTGACGCCCGTGGACGCGACGCCAGCCAACCAGCAGGAAGTACTTGCGATGGGGGCGCGACTTGTACTGGTGCGAGGTCTAATCTCCGACTGCGGCAAGATCTCGACGGCGCTCGCCGAGAGGATCAGCGCCTTCGACGTGAGCACGCTCAAAGAGCCGTACCGCGTCGAGGGCAAGAAGACAATGGGCTTTGAGCTCGCCGAACAGCGCGGCTGGCGCCTGCCTGACGTCATCGTCTACCCGACGGGCGGCGGGACGGGTCTCGTCGGAATGTGGAAAGCTTTCGAAGAGCTGGAAGCGCTCGGTCTCATGGGGCCTGACCGGCCAAGAATGGTTAGTGTGCAATCAGAGGGCTGCGCCCCCATCGTAAGTGCCTTCGAGAAGAGAGAACGTTTCGCAGAGCCCTGGCAAAACGCGAACACCAGGGCGTCTGGCATCAGGGTTCCTTCCGCCGTGGGGGACTTCTTGATCCTTGATTCTTTAAGAGAATCAGGAGGCACGGCCGTCGCGGTAAGCGAAGACTCCATCTCCGAGATGCAGACGTTCGCGGGACGCATGGGAGCAGGATACGTCAGCCCCGAGTCCGCCGCTGCCCTCGCCGCCCTCCCCGTACTGCGCGACAGGGGAGAGATCGGACGCAACGAGGAAGTCGTCGTCTTCGATTGCGGCATCGGACAGAAGTACCC
>Ga0126314_10000775_pt1 | contig 15270 bp, 10 predicted proteins | sample Plot105B_FD_92535 | JGI IMG/M metagenome (GOLD analysis project Ga0126314, IMG submission 92535) | Serpentine soil microbial communities from UC McLaughlin Reserve, CA, USA - Plot105B | ecosystem: Environmental > Terrestrial > Soil > Grasslands | place: USA: UC McLaughlin Reserve, Lake County...
ATATACCTTACCCGTGATCACCTGCTGTGCAGACAGATAAACGGGCAGTATAAATAACAGCAATAAAAGCAACTTCTTAGACATACTCAAAGGTAACGCTGTTTAAACCCTGCCAGCTGTAATTTAACAAAATTTAACAGCAGGGACTTACAAAAACAGCAGGCAGCTATAGCAATTCCTTTTGATAAGCCGCTTCATCAAAGCTAATTAGCACTGGCTTGCCATCGACCTCAACCACCGGACGTTTAATCGCACTGGTATATTTAAGCAAAATCTGAATCGCCGACTGCTCGTCCACGACAGACTCCTGCTCAACAGAACTCAATTTCTTCCAGGTAGTCCCCTTTTTATTCAAAACCTTTTCCCATCCAAACACAGCGCACCATGCTGCCAATTTATCTGCTGTAACTCCCTTCTTTTTGAAATCATGGAATTCCGGGGAAAATCCGTTTTCACTCAGCCAGGTCATGGCCTTTTTAACTGTATTGCAATTGGGTATTCCGTAAACGATCATGAAACAAAATTAGTAAAATCATCATCAAATCAGAATTCGTCACATTTTTGGGTGCCTCCGTCACATTTTAAATGTGAAGATAAAAACCCTTTGTACTATTGCAGTATAAAAAAATGCCATGAAACTAAAAGACCTCGCAAAGATTGAATTTTGGATAGCCACCGGCCTCTACGGATTCGCAATCCTTTTACTGATCACAAATTCGGGAGATCGCACGCCAACATATATAGAATACTCTCTGAGAGACGCTAACCTCGGATATTCCTATCTTTCCAACTACCTTATCCCGGAACTTTTCCGATTCTCTGTCCTTTACTTTACCTTTTTGATCCTCAATTTTTGTATTAGCCCCGCCATATTCAAACCTCATGCAAGATTACTTTCCGTTCTCATCATCATCATCCTTTTTTTAGGGATAGGATTAACCACGAGCGTACTCAATACGTATAGCAAAGCCTATCTCTTCTCAGAATTCAACACCACACAACAAGCTTACGAACATTTTTTTATCAACGGATTTACCTACTCAGCATGGCTGATCACCGTAATAAGCATTTATATAGCTATCAAAAAAATGATCGTTTATTTCAATGAAAACGAGAAAAACGAGTACGATCCAGCCAAACGAATGAAACTTGAAGCCGTATTCGGAGGAGCCTTCTGGTTTGTCGGCCTGCTGTTGCTCATTGCAACTTCTTCTCCATTTGAAGTTATGGTATGCTGGACACTGGTGATCTGCGCGGCCATCTCAATAGTCATTTATTCACTTTATTACCTCATTCCGCAAAACAGAGCCTCGGGTAAATCATTTAAACATTATTTTGGAATGATCCTGCTGATCACCATAGCCGGCTGTATTCCACTTTCACTGTTGGCCCTGCTGTTCAGCAACAGGGGGGAAATGGCAGGAATAGTGATCGCGTTTCACATCCCCACCCAGCTCATCATCAGCGCCCCTTTATCCTGGTACCTCTACAAAAAACGCAGGGAAACCAATGCCGAACTGACCTCATTAAAAACAGAACTCGGCAGATCCGATGCAAGCCTCAGTTTCTTGCGTTCACAGATCAATCCTCATTTTCTATTTAACGCACTGAACACATTATATGGAACCGCTCTACAAGAAAACGCCGAACGTACTGGCGAAGGAATACAAATGCTGGGCGATATGATGCGGTTTATGCTACAGGAAAACATACAGGAAAAGATTTCACTGACCAGAGATGTTGACTATCTGAACAATTACATCGCCCTGCAAAAACTACGAACATCCCGTTCTCCATCCATAGTTATAGAAACCCAGATCGATCCCCAGCTCAACAACCACCAGATCGCCCCGATGCTACTCATTCCCTTTGTAGAAAATGCATTCAAGCACGGCATCAGCCTGCAGCAGCCATCTCATATCAGGATCACCCTGCAGACCAAACAAAACACACTTTATTTTGATGTACACAACAGCATCCATATCAAGCCAGACAACGACCCTGAAAAACTTAAGAGTGGCATCGGCCTAAAAAATGTGCAACAACGGCTGGATCACCTATACCCAAACCGGCATGAACTCATTATCAGAGAAAGCGCTAAAGAATTTTTTATACATCTGACCCTGCAGCTCACAAGAAATAGTTAATTTTAGAAATGACCGCTATCGCAATAGATGATGAGCCAATTGCTTTGGATGTAGTAAAGTCACATGCATCCAAAGTACCATTTATACAGCTCGAAAATACATTTACCAATGCATTTGATGCAATCAGCTATTTGCAGCACAATAAAACCGACCTTATTTTTCTCGACATCAAAATGCCAGATATCAGCGGCATTGATTTCCTGAGCAGCCTGAGCAGCCCGCCGATGGTTATATTTACCACGGCCTACTCCGAACACGCCGTAAAAAGCTTTGAACTCGACGCGGTCGATTACCTTTTAAAGCCATTCTCCTTATCCCGGTTTTTGAAATCCTGTAACAAAGCACTGGAACTTTACAATCTCAGAAACAGGGCCGAACAACCCGAAACATCCGGATCAATCTTTCTTAAAGACGGCTATGAGCAAATCAAAGTACAGATAGACGATATTCTCTACATAGAAGCAAGCGGAAACTATACACAAGTGCGGCTGGTCAACGAAAGTCTGATCAGCACCCGCATCTCCATCAGTGAGATGCTGCTCATGCTTCCCGAAAAGAGATTCATCAGGACACACCGCGCCTTTATAGTTCCAAAAGGCAAAGTCACAAAGTTCGACCGCTCTCAGGTATGGATTGGCGACTTAATTATTCCCGTCGGTGCGACCTATGCACAGTCGCTGCAGGATTTGCATTGAATAAAAGAAATAACACATAAGCAAACCGGCTATATCAGATTATTTCCTAATATTGCACTAACGAATGCATATTCATTCTTAAAAAAATTATATGTTTAAACTCTCCTTTAAACAACAAGTACTGACAGGATTTGCCATTTCCTTGCTATTCGTCCTGGTATCAGCAATCACTTCACATTACAGCATCAAAAAGTTAACTGAAAATACCAGCTGGCAAAACCATACCTACGACGTAATCAATCTGGTAAAAGACATTGAGACACAAGTACTAAACTCTGAAACCGGCATCAGGGGATTTGTACTTTCTGGTGAACGTCAATACCTTGCGCCCTATACCAGCAATGCTTCAAAAATCCTTCCGAGCATCCAGCGTCTAAAAAACCTTGTATCAGACAATACAGCCCAACACCTCAGAATTGACTCACTTGACTTCTATTCACATGCAAAAATTGAGGAAATGCAGACTGTGCTCAGGATCAACGAGACAGCAGGCCAGGCCGCCGCAGCAAAAAGAGTAATGAAAGGCACCGGACAGCTCTTCAAGAATCAGATATTAAAAGTCAGCGGAAAAATCATTTCAGTTGAATTAGAACTCCTTAAGAAGAGGAAAGACGCTACGATCGCAAGCAGTAAGCAGAGCGAATGGATCGTGTTAGTAAGTGCTTCAGTTATTTTCTGCCTGATTCTTTTTCTTTTCACGTACATTAAAAGAACATTCGATCAGCAAAAGCTCACAGAAAATCAAATCCGAGATTCTAATATAGAGTTGGAAAGAATCTCCGCAGACAATGAGCAGAAAAACTGGTTACTATCAGGAGCCTCTGCCGTTAATGAATCCATGCGCGGAGAACAGGAAATTGAAGAACTGGCCTCAAATGTCGTTACTCAAATCTGCAATTACACCGGTGCACAAGTAGGTGCACTGTTCCTGATCAGCAATACAAAAAATAGACTGGTATTCAGAGGAGGGTACGCCTATCAGCGGCCAAAGCAAGCAAAAAGGGAATACCTCTTCGGAGAAGGACTTATAGGGCAGGCTGCAACGGAGCAGCAAAGTAAACTCATTGAGAATATCCCGGCAGATTACATCAAGATCAGTTCTTCACTTGGTGAAGCAGCACCTGCCGCACTTTATATATTTCCGATCGTATTTGAAGGCGCTACCCTTGCCGTTATTGAACTTGGTCTGAATGAAAAGCCCGGCCCTTCTAAACTGCTGTTTCTGAACACCATTACCGAGAGCATCGGCGTCTCCGTTAACAGCGCAATCGCCAGAGTAAAGCTAAGAGCACTCTTTGAACAGACCCAGCAACAGGCAGAAGAACTGGAAAGCCAGCAGGAGGAACTCAGAACAACCAATGAAGAGCTCGTATACAAATCTGAACAATTGCAGGCTTCCGAAGAAGAACTCAGGGTTCAGCAGGAAGAACTACGTCAGACCAATGCAGAACTTGAAGAAAAGGCACAACAGCTCGAAGAACAGAATATCCTGGTAAATCAGGCCCGTGAAGCGATGAGCCTGAAAGCCGAAGAACTTGAACTCTCCAGCAAATACAAGTCAGAATTTCTGGCCAACATGAGTCATGAACTGCGCACACCGCTAAACAGTATTCTTATTCTTGCAAGAATACTGAAAGAAAACCGACCGGAAAATCTGAATGAAGACCAGATTAAATATGCCGGAGTCATACACAATGCAGGAACAGACCTGCTGACGCTCATCAACGACATCCTCGATCTTTCGAAAATTGAATCCGGAAAAATAGACCTTACCATTGAACCGGTCAGACCGCAGAACATTAAACAAGACATGGAGGCCCTGTTTGGCGAACTCGCAAAGAGTAAAAAGATCAAATTTGAAACATTGCTGGCCGAAAACCTCCCGCAGTCGATTATCACCGATCTGTCGCGTCTGGAGCAGGTCGTCAAAAACCTGTTGTCCAATGCCTTTAAATTTACACCCGAACATGGTCAGATCACCCTCAGCCTAAGCACAGTTTCCAGAGGACATAATTTCTATACCGACCAGCTTAGAAACACTGAAGCGCAGGTAATCGCTATCGCTGTAAAAGATTCCGGTATCGGTATCCCTGAAGACAAACAGAAATTGATCTTTGAAGCATTTCAACAGGCAGATGGTTCTACAAGCAGAAAATATGGCGGTACCGGACTAGGACTCTCCATCAGCAAAGAACTTGCAAATATACTCGGCGGTGAGATCCAGGTAGAAAGCACAGTCAATGAAGGAAGTACATTTACGATGTACATTCCAGAGCGCAACAGTGAGCGTGAGGAATCTGAATCTGAAAAACCATCTGCAGAACCAGAAACAACAATAAGAACCATTCCTCTCATTCCCCGGCCCGTTACTCTACCTGTAAAGGCAGGCGGCTCCCAAACACTGCTGATCGTTGAAGATGATGTGACTTTCGCCGAAGTTTTAAGTGATTACGCGGTGGAAAAAGGCTTTAAGCCCATTCTGGCCCATAGTGGCGATACAGGCCTGGAAATGGCCATCTCAAATTTGCCCGATGCTATCGTACTTGATATCATGCTACCTGTAATGGATGGATGGGCAATTCTGAAAAAACTTAAAGCAGACCCGAGAACAAAACACATTCCTGTCCACATGATGTCGGCAGGCAACGAAAAAGAAGACAAGGCCAAAAAAGAAGGTGCAATAGGATTTCTTAAGAAACCAATAGAAAAAGAACAGCTTGAAGGAGCCTTTGATCTTTTGAACGTAGCACAGATCAACTACAACCTCGATAAAGTTCTGGTGATTGAAGATCAGGAACTGCAAAGTAAGATCCTGACCCAGCAGCTTAGCGACAAAGGTGCAGAAGTCAAGCAAGCGTTTACCGGAGCTGAAGCGCTGGACTTACTGAGCAAACACACCTTCGACTGTATCATTCTGGATCTCAGGCTGCCTGATATTTCGGGCTTTGACCTCTTAGACAAAATAAAAGCACAGGCGGTACACGCACACACTCCAGTTGTCATCAATACGGCAATGGAACTTGATGATGAAAAAATGGCACACATCATGCGGTATACCGAAGCTATGGTACTGAAGTCCAACAAAAGCAACGACAGGCTGATCGATGAGGTAAGCCTGTTTATGAACAAGCTAAAGCAGGCAGACCAATCATTTTCAAAATCCGTAATAGGTGGAAAAAGCGTATCTACGATTGAAAGAGCACTGAAAGGGAAAACAGTCCTCATCACAGACGACGATATGCGTAATATTTTTGCACTCTCAAGTGCCCTGCAAGGTTATGAAATGAATATCGAGATTGCCAACAACGGGAAAGAGGCCATTCAAAAACTGGAAGAGGAAAATCAGATAGACATTGTCCTGATGGACATCATGATGCCGGAAATGGATGGATATGAAGCAATGAGGGCAATCAGGACAGAAAAGAAATTCGCCAAACTTCCAATCATAGCTTTAACAGCCAAAGCAATGAAAAATGACCGCGAAAAGTGCATAGCTGCCGGAGCAAATGATTACATCTCAAAGCCAGTGGACATGGATAAGCTATTGTCTATGCTTAGAGTCTGGCTCAGTTAAACCTATGAACACGCATCATCCAGAAACCATCAGCTACCAACAGCTTACCGATCTTGTCGATCTGGTGAGAAATATTCATGGATTCGACTTTGGTGATTACTCTTCCGCCTCACTAAAAAGACGGGTTACCAGAATCATGCAATTGCAAAAGCTGGATCTGCTCGACCTGCGCACCCTGTTAACCAACAACATCGATTATTTTGAGTCATTTTTGATCCAGGTTACTGTCAATGTAACTGAAATGTTCAGAGATCCCCCATTTTATCAATCGCTCGCTGCCAATGTTATTCCCTATCTCCGATCCTATCAGCGCATCAAGGTATGGAACGCAGGCTGTTCCACCGGAGAAGAACTTTATTCTTTTGCCATCCTCTTTTCAGAAGAAAACCTCTATGAAAGATCATTTTTTTACGGAACTGACATCAACAGCGACGTACTGGACTATGCAAAGAATGGAATATACGAGCTTCAAAAGATGAAACAATATTCGGAAAATTATCAAAAAACCGGTACCATCCATACCTTGTCTGATTATTATACCGCAAAATACGACGCCGCTAAAATTAATCATTCATTGAAAAAGAACGTATTATTTTCAGTCCATAATCTTGCCTCAGACAGCGTTTTCAATGAATTCCAGGTAATCTCTTGCAGAAATGTACTCATTTACTTTAATGCTGACTTGCAGAAGCGGGTTATTGACTTATTTTACAATAGTTTAGCAAATTTTGGTTTCCTTTGCCTCGGATCTAAAGAAACACTTAGAAATAACGATTCTGAACGTTTTAAAATCATCGATAAAAAAAACAACATTTACCAAAAAATAGCCTAAAGGCAACACCACAAATCAAACCTCATGGAAAAAATTAACATATTAATTGTTGATGACAGACCCGAAAATATAGTTGCGCTGGAAGCGCTCCTGCAACGTGCAGACATCAACCTGATCAGCACGACCAATCCAAATGAGGCACTTCGGCTTTCATGGGAAATGGATATTGCGATTGCACTTGTAGACGTTCAAATGCCCGAAATGGATGGTTTTGAACTTGTTGAAATTTTAAAAAGTAATCCGAGAACCAAAGATATCCTGATCATATTCGTAACGGCTATTTCCAAAGAAACCAAATACGCAGTTAAAGGTCTCAATACTGGTGCGGTAGACTATCTTTACAAACCACTTGACCCTTTTGTAACCTCTGCCAAAGTAGACTCTTTCATACAGTTCATCAGGAATCAAAGAGAACTAAAGCAAAAAAACAAAGAACTTGAGGCTTATCAGAAAGAACTCATCAAAGCAAAGGAACAGGCAGAACAAGGTAAAAGAATAAAAGAAAATTTCCTGGCCAATATGAGCCACGAGATCCGTACCCCCATCAACGGCATCATCGGAATCGCACACCTGCTCGAGCGCAGTGAACTGACCAGCGAGCAAAAGGAAATGGTTGCTCTTCTGGAAATCTCTTCGAATTCCCTGCTGGGTGTGATCAACGATATTCTGGACCTGTCTAAGATAGAAGCAGGTAAATTTAAGATCAACAGAACGGAAACAGACATTATAAATACCTGCAGTGCCGTGGTGAACCTGTTGCGTGTAAGGGCAAAAGAAAAGAAGCTAGAGCTCATTACCGAGTTCGACAAGACCTTGCCAAACCATATTATGGCCGACTCATTGCGCCTGAACCAAATCCTGATGAACCTGATTGGCAATGCCATCAAATTCACCTCGCAAGGCAGCGTTACCCTGAAAGTCGAAATAGTGAACAAAAAAGGCAACAACATACACATTAGATTTTCAGTAATTGATACCGGCATAGGCATCGCCCCTGAAAACATTGATAAAATATTCGAAACCTTTGAACAGGCAGACGAGCAGACTACAGTAAAATTCGGAGGAACCGGCCTCGGACTATCTATCGTCAAAAATCTGGCGAAACTCAAAGGAGGTCTGCTGGAAGTCACCAGTGAAGAAGGTAAGGGAAGTACCTTCTGCTTCAGCAACTGGTACGAAGTAGTTAAGGAAGTGCAGACCGGCGTACAGCCCGTTAAGGAAGCGCTTACACCATTCAGCAACCTTAAGGTCTTAGTAGCAGAAGACAATCCCATTAATAAATTTCTGATCGTAAAGATCCTGAAAAGCTGGCTGGTAGACGCCGATGTGGTAGAAAATGGAAAGGATGCACTGGATAAGTTAAAGGAAAACGATTACGACATTATCCTAATGGACACATTTATGCCCGTTATGAATGGTCTCGATGCCATTAAGCTCATCAGGGAAGGTTATGTACCAGGCAAGGAAAATGTGCCTGTCATTACCTTTTCGGCAGCAGTGATGGACAACGATAAAAAGACCGCCATTGATGCAGGTGCTAATGATGTGATCAGTAAACCTTTTGAACTCGAAGTATTGCACAGCAAACTTAGCAAGTACGCAAATTCATAAGCAACCTATTTATTGAAAAATGTCATGGTCTGCGCCGGACCTATAGTGGTGAAGCTTTTGATCAGCTCTACACTCCTGTCGATCAGGGCGGGAAGTTCAGGCTGTTCATCCTTATCAAAGGAGGCAAGTACATAATCTACCTGCCTGCCTTTTGCAAAATTATCACTAATTCCAAAACGCAGCCGTGCATAATTTTGCCCGCCACACAACGACTCTATACTCTTCAGGCCATTGTGCCCCGCACTGCTGCCCTGTAGTTTGAGCCGCAGCTTGCCCAATGGCAAAGCCAGATCATCTACCAGGACCAGTACATTTTCGGGTGCAATCTTCAATTCATGCATCCAATAATTCACAGCCTTACCGCTCAGGTTCATAAATGTGGTAGGCTTTATCACATGAAGCTTTTTGCCTTTATAAGATACTTCCGCATAATACGCCAGCCTCAGATTAGCAAAGGTTCCGCCAAGTTGTTTAACCAGCTCATCAGCGATGTCAAAACCTATGTTGTGCCGTGTATGTGCATATTCCGGACCAATATTCCCCAAGCCTACTATTAGATATTTCATTTCCCGCAAAGATAATAGTTTAGATGAAAGCAATTCAGCTTCATAAAAAAAGGCATTTCCGATCGTGTCGGAAATGCCTTTTGTAGCTGGTGCTAATAAAGATTATTTTTTACCGGCTTGCTGCTCTGCTTGTTTCAACGCTCTTGACATACCTACAGATACGATAGTATCCTCAGGAGTGTTCGTAATAGCGTAATTTCCTTTTTCAAGGTCACGTACGCGGAACAGGTTACCAACTTCTAATTTAGCAATGCTCACTTCAACAGCCTGAGGCATATCTTTTGGCAAAGCTTTAACACGAAGCTTACGTAATTTTTGTACCAGTTTACCACCCATTTTAACACCCGGAGAAGTTCCGGTCAGTTTTACAGGAATTTCCATCAGGATCTGTTTGTCATCAAACAACTGAAGAAAATCTACGTGTAATAACAGGTCTGTAAGCGGGTGAAATTGTAATTCTTTAATAACGGCTCTCACTTTTTCAGTACCTAAAGTGATCTCAACAAAGTTAGCCTCCGGTGTATAAATAGCATCCTTCAACTCAGTGGTTACTACGGCGAAATGTGCCTGCTCTTTACCACCATACAATACTGCAGGAACTTTGCCTTCATAGCGAAGCTCTTTAGCATCGCGTTTCCCTACGTTCTCTCTTGGAGAACCGCTAATTGCGATTGTTTTCATTTATTATTGTTTATTAATTTATTTGAAGCTTTCATAACCGCTCTGATCGTCCGGCTTCAATTTTTTATTTATGTAAACCTCCAATGGAGGTCTTTATAATTTATACATTAAACAGATCACTAATGGACCCGTGTTCGTTTACATTAGCTATTGCCTTCGCGAATAATGGTGCGGTACTCAAAACCCTGATCTTCGAACTATCCTGTTTTAAAGGAATGGTATCCGTTACAATCAGTTCAGTAAGCGCCGAGTTTTCTACAGTCTCATAAGCTTTTCCGGACAAAACAGGATGCGTACAAACAGCACGTACACTTTTTGCGCCCTTTTCCATGATCAGGGCAGCAGCTTTAGCCAGCGTACCGGCTGTATCGCAAATATCATCAATCAATACCACATCCAGGCCTACTACATCTCCGATGATCGACATCGACTCAATTTCATTGGCGCGTTTACGGCGTTTATCACAAATTACAACCTCTGCATTGAAGAACTTGGCAAAGGTACGTGCCCTGTAAGACCCGCCCATATCGGGTGATGCTATTGTCAGGTTTTCCAGTCCCAGACTTTTAATGTACGGAACAAAGATCACCGATCCGTCAAGGTGATCTACCGGGATGTCAAAAAAGCCCTGAATCTGCGCAGCATGCAAATCCATGGTCATTATTCTGTGTATTCCCGCAGATTTCAGCAGATTAGCCACAAGTTTAGCACCTATGGCAACCCTTGGTTTGTCTTTTCTGTCTTGTCTGGCCAACCCGTAATAAGGAACAACCGCAGTTATGTAATGTGCTGAGGCTCTTTTTGCTGCGTCGATCATAAGCAGCAGTTCCATTAAATTATCCGAAGGCTGGTAAGTAGACTGGATCAGAAATACATCGCATCCCCGTACAGTCTCATCATAAGAAGGCTGAAACTCACCATCGCTAAATTTGCTTAACGTTACATTACCAAGCGGCTTGCCGTAACTTTCGGCAATTTTGTGCGCTAAATCTTTTGTACCGCTACCGGCAAAAAGCTTAACTGGGTTAAATTGCAATGGCATTATTGAGTACGATCAATACTGTTAAAAAAAATCGGATTGCGCGGTTTAATTCACAATCCGAATATTGTTTAGTTGTCCGACCTGGATTCGAACCAAGACAAACGGTACCAAAAACCGTTGTACTACCCTTATACTATCGGACAATCTTCCACCAAAGGTTCCTTTGAAATGGAATGCAAATTTACGCACATTTTTCACTTCTGCAATACCGGAATCAAAAAAAAACCAAATAAATCTCAATATTTTTGCCGTAAAAAATAAACACTCAGAAAATCAACTGGTTAATCGGGCAAATATTTATAGCTAGCGCAATTAAACAGCAGCTACGGCTTTACCCGAACCAAACCAGTAACCAGCTCTAAATTCCAGCGGTTCCGTGACGGGTTTGATACGGCTTTGCTACGGCTTCGCTACGGTTAAACCCGCTTTGAATGCAATCTGAAACCGTAGTAAATAATTGTAAATTACACTTTAGGTTAAAGCCAGGTTATAACAGCTATTATAACAGTTATTAAAAATTGTTAAACTGAGCCTTACTTTACCCGATTATCAATCTTATTCTTTATTTTCGGCAGCGATTAATAGCCTTAATATTAATAATCACCTGATAACGAAATGAATTATTCGAAAATTAATAACATTACCGGCTGGCTCTGCTTTGCTGTAGCTACCCTGACCTATATCCTTACTTTAGAACCTTCAGTGAGTTTTTGGGATTGCGGTGAGTTTATTGCATCAGCGTTAAAAATGCAGGTTGTACACCAGCCAGGAGCACCTTTGTTCCTGATGATCCAGCGCTTTTTCTCTCTGTTCGCTTTTGGCGAGGCAACAAAAGTCGCTTACTTTATGAACGTTGGCTCTGCTATTGCAAGCGGTGCAACCATATTGTTTCTCTTCTGGACCATCACAGCACTGGCTAAAAAAATGCTCATTAAAGAAAATGAGGAGGTTAGCAAAGCCAATCTGATTGCCATTATGGGTTCTGGTCTGGTAGGTGCCCTTGCCTACACTTTTTCAGACAGTTTCTGGTTTTCGGCGGTTGAGTCTGAAGTATATGCCCTTTCTTCACTATTTACCGCCATTGTTTTCTGGGCAATTTTGAAATGGGAGGCAGTAGCCAACGAGCCGCGTGCCGACAAATGGCTGCTGTTCATCGCCTATATCATGGGGCTTTCTATCGGTATCCACTTATTAAATTTGCTTACCATACCGGCAATCGCTTTTGTCTATTATTTCAAAAAGACCAAAAAGGCAACCACCTCCGGCATCATTAAAACAGGTGTGGCGGGCATTCTTATTCTGGCTGTTATCCAATACGGGATTATCCAGTACCTGGTTTCCTTTGGTGCTTATTTTGACCTTTTCTTTGTCAATACCTTAGGTATGGGTTTTGGAAGCGGTGTTATTTTCTTTGCCATTTTACTCATCGGAGCGTTTGTCTGGAGCATCAGGTATTCGATTAAGCATCAGAAAAAGATTCTTAACCTGGCCATACTATCTACCTTACTGATCATCTTCGGTTATGGTTCTTTTGCCATGATTATTATCCGTGCAAAGGCAGATCCCAACCTGAACAACAGCGATCCGGATAATGCGTTCTCTTTCCTGGGTTACCTGAACAGGGAGCAATATGGTGACAGACCTCTGCTCTTTGGACCAAATTATAATTCACAAGCAGTGGAATTTAAAGAAGGCAAAACCAACTACAGGAAGGGAGCTGATAAATATGAAGTATCGGGTAAAAAGATGGAATATGTCTACGACAGGACCACACCTTTTCCGCGTATGTACAGCGACGACCCAAGGCATGTCAGCTATTATAAAGATATGCTGAACCTCGACGACTCCCAGTTTCCTACTTTGATCGACAATGTGCGGTTCTTTTTCAGCTACCAGATCGGACAGATGTACATGAGGTATTTCTTATGGAACTTTGTGGGCCGGCAAAATGACGACCAGGGCCAGGGAAGTGTATACGAAGGTCAGTGGCTCAGCGGTGTTAAACCATTTGACAGTTTTCTTCTGGGCAACCAGAGCAATCTTCCTCCCTCGATTGCTGAAAGCAAGGCCTATAACAGATTCTTCTTTTTACCATTGATCATAGGATTGATCGGTGCGGTTTGGCACTTTAAGCGCAACCAGAAAGATGCTGGAATCGTAGCGCTGTTGTTCTTCTTTACAGGGATTGCCATAGTATTGTATCTCAATCAAAAGCCACTTGAACCACGTGAAAGGGATTATGCCTATGCCGGTTCTTTCTATGCCTTTGCCATATGGATCGGGCTGGGTGTATTGGCCATTCGTGAATGGCTGAGCAAAAAATTGACCCCTGCAAATGGGGCCATTCTTGCTACTGTAGCCGGATTGTTTGCTGCACCAGTGATTATGGCTGCTCAGGGATGGGATGACCATGACCGTTCTGAGAAAATGGTGGCCCATGACATTGCCGTAGATTATATGGAATCCTGCGCGCCTAATGCCATTTTATTTACCTACGGAGATAACGACACCTATCCATTGTGGTATATACAGGAAGTAGAGAATGTCCGTCCTGATATCCGTCTGGTAAACCTCAGTTTGTTTGATACAGACTGGTACATCAACGGCATGAAGCGCAAGCAAAATGAGTCTGAGCCGCTTCCGATCAGCATGAAGGAATCTCAATATGTTCAGGGTGTACGCGATGTGATGTACTATCAGGATTATAAACTAGAAGGTTCACTGGAACTGAGCAATATCCTCTCTATACTTTTATCTGATAATGATGCGGATAAACTGGCCAGACAAGATGGTTCGAAAGAAAACTTCCTGCCAACTAAACACTTCAAACTGACGGTAAATCGTGATGACGTAATCAAAAATGGCATTGTGTCTGCATCAGATTCTGCCAATATTGTACCTGCTCTGGAGTGGACATTCAACAAGAACTATGTGACAAAAGGCACACTGGCTATGTTTGATATCCTTGCTCACAACAATTGGAAGCGTCCTGTTTATTTTGCCAGTACGGTTCCTTCCGAGCAATATAACGGACTGGACAACTATTTGTATACCGAAGGATTTGCCTTGCAGCTGAGACCACTGAAGGTAGATACAACAGGAGCAGGAAGAGTTGACCTCATTAACACACCTGTGCTGTATAACAATGTGATGAACAAGTTTGTATGGGGTAATATTAAAAATGCCAGTTACCTGGATACACAATCTGCTGATGACATTTCAATATTTTCAAACGTACTTAACACCACAATTGACGGCTTGCTGAAAGAAGGCAAGACAGCAGAGGCGAAAAAAGTAGCTGACCGTTATTTTCAGGTTATACCGGAGAAATTCTATGGTATGCGCTCTACGATGGGGGCTTATTTTATGGCAGAACATTTATATGCACTTAATGACGCCAAAAGAGCTAATGAACTGATTGAAAGAGCCGCGGCCTATATTAAGAAGGAACTGGATTATCTCGCTGACGTATCTCAGAGCAAGAAAAATTTTGTTGGCGCTCAGAATGTTCAGCTTGGTATGTCATTTCTGAATCAAATGGCGACCATTGCAGAAAGGAATAAACAGGCTAAGCTGAGCAAAGATCTGATAGATCAGTTCAATTATCTGGAAGGCAGGTTTTCGCAGTACTTCGCACAACAGTAAAACTCGAATTCTGTTCTCCGGCTGCATTTAGCCCCGATGAAGAATCGGGACCAACGCTATGCCGGTCACAGAACACTCGCTTCTGGGGGGCTAGCAGGGAGGAAATGAGGGGGATTTGTAAATACTTGGGGCAGCTTAATAAGGATATGAGTTTGATTGATCGATAGATTAAAAATGCAGGATAGTCAGTTAAGCCTGAGATGACATAAAATGAAAAGAATTTAAAATAAGCCTCATTAAACAATAAAGGCCCGCAATATGCGGGCCTTCAATTTTTTGTACATTTAAATCAGATGACTCCTAATCTATCTATCTTCTTCCTACATTTTATATTTCCTTCCCGCTATCCCCCAGAAGCGAGTTTTCTGTGAAACGGCATAGCGTGTTTGAGCCCTTCAGCGAAAATATGCAGCCGAGGAACAGAATGCGAGATGAAACATCACCTCAATACCTTTGGGCAAAAGCGAGTTTTCTGTG
>Ga0126314_10000776_pt1 | contig 15253 bp, 5 predicted proteins | sample Plot105B_FD_92535 | JGI IMG/M metagenome (GOLD analysis project Ga0126314, IMG submission 92535) | Serpentine soil microbial communities from UC McLaughlin Reserve, CA, USA - Plot105B | ecosystem: Environmental > Terrestrial > Soil > Grasslands | place: USA: UC McLaughlin Reserve, Lake County...
ATTTCGGAGCGAAGTCTATCAGCATCATTTTCTATTGCAATTGAAGGTGAGACAGTTACCAATGTTCAGAAAATTCTTTCTGGAATTCAATTCCCAAAGAACAAAAATAACCTAATAGACTATGCAGAACAAAACAAAGATACTATTTCAGATCCTGAGCCAGTTATAGAAGTCCTGAAAAAATTACCAGATTTTGATTTTGGAGATATGTCAGATCTTGAAAAGGCTTTAGGAAAGATTAGTGCAAGAATTAATTTCACTCTGATACCCATCCCGGCAGATGAAGGTGGCCCTGCATTGTTTATCTCCATAGGAGGATCTGCACCCAATTTTAAGCAGAAACTGGAAGGAGGTTGGATGCTCGAAGTCAATTTAGCCTCCAGCGATCTCATCCAAATGCTATTGCCTTTGCCTTTTGGAGATTCGACATTTCAGACATTAAAGCCAAAAATTGCTGGTCTCCCGACATCATCTGGCAATTTAGATCTAAATTTTTCAGTTAAAAGACATTTAGATAAACCTTTAATCTTAGGTCCATATGGACTTCATCTAGAATTAAGAGATATAGAAATTATAGGATCCATAAATGCACCTCCTGAAGGGAACGATGATATAAGATATGGAACAAAGGTCATTGCTCATGACTCCTCGCTTGTAATTGACAAAAAAATTCTCGACAATTTTATAGCAAAAGAGGTACCCTCTAATCAGATTCATGTAAATTTTAATTTGGGATTTGGTTGGGACAACTTGCAAGGCTGGTTCTTCGAAGGAGGTAACAGCCTATCATCTGCAATTCAAATTAATAAAAAAATAGGACCGATGAAGATTAAGGATATTTCATTCAACATCAAGCCAAAGGACCAAAATTCATCAACTTTTTCAATAGAATTATCTACTTCACTAGATTTCACTATTGGACCTGTTTTAATAAGTGTTCATAATGTAGGTATTGAATGTGTACTTAACTCTTCGGAGACAACGCAGTCTGGAATCGCTATCCCAAAATTCCAAAAGAAATATCCTGAAGGCATAGGCCTAATGATAGACTCTGCTGGCGTAAATGGTGGTGGATTCATTTTGAGAACCGAGAATCAATACGCAGGAGTAGTTCAACTTCAATTAAGCAATTTTAAGCGTTTTGGTGGTTTACAAGCTGTTGCCATTTTAGATATCGATAAACAATCCGATGATATGTCTTTATTTCTGGCCCTGTTCCTTGATTTAAAACGACCAGTTGAACTAGGAGCAGGATTTAAAATATCCAAAATTGGTGGATTTATTGGATTTAATCGTAGGATTTCATATAATGATATTGCCTCTGGTATGCAATCTGGGATTTTGGACTCAATCATGTTTCCAGAGAACCCCGTAGCTAATGCAATTCGTATTATTGGCGATTTTAATAGAGTTTTCCCAGTACAATCAGGCCATCACGTAATAGGTCCTGCTGTAAGAATAGCTTATGGATTGGACAATCTCATCAGAGGAGATGTAGCTATTCTACTAGCCTTTGATCCTCTTCAGCTATCTATCTTAGGTAAGGTAACATGTAGGCTTCCAGAAAAGGAGCCAATAGTACAAATCAATATAGGCATTCTGGGATTAATCGATTTTTCAGCTCAGACCGCAGCGTTATATGGTTCGTTGTATTATTCAAAGATACTTAACTACCCGCTTACAGGCGATATGGCCATGGCTGTTACCTGGGGCTCAGAAAAAAACTTTATCTTTAGTGTTGGAGGATTTAATCCTAAATTTACAGTACCTTCTAATTTCCCACCCTTTGGCGCACCGCCTCTAAAGAGGCTAAACCTGGCGTTTTCAAGCTACGTTACTTTTGAATGTTACCTTGCATTGACATCAAATACATTGCAAATTGGTGCAAGAGTGGAGGCCAAATTTGAAAAAAGTGGAGCAAAGATTTCAGGTTTCTTGGGGTTTGATGCTCTTCTCCAGTTCAATCCATTGTATTATGTAATTGACGTTGCAGGTGGGTTTTCCGTGAGTTTTAAAGGGAGATCCCTGACCAGCATAACGTTTTCAGGCTTTATCGAAGGTCCAAATCCTCACAGAATTAAAGGGTCGTTGACATTTTCTATATTGTGGTTTGATATTTCAATAGATGTTGACAAGACTTTTGGTGATCAACAACCGGAAGTAGTCAATTTAGTTGATCCCTGGCCTATTCTTCAGGAGGCTTTAGAACAAAACGATAGCTGGACAGCAGATCTGCCCAATTGGCAAGTCGAGGGCGTAACGATTAAAGAGTCCTCGAGCACACAACACGTAATTCAAATTTTACAACCTTTAGGTAACCTTAAGGTATCGCAGAACGTTGTTCCACTGAACTTTACTCTTACTAAATTTGGATCCTCCACTCCGATAGACAACTTTAGATTTGAGATTAATTCATTGAATAACATTTCCGCTTCTAATCTGGCCTCTTCTAAAGACTATTTTGCCCCTGCTCAGTTCGCAGAATATGATAATGAACAAAAGCTGACTCTAAAATCATACGACCTTATGGACTCTGGAGTATTTGTTGCTTCAACGGAAAAACAGTATTTATTTAGTATTGAATCTACGTCTACCAAAGATATTTCGTATGAGACGATTGTTTGGGACGATATGACAAACAAAGAAAAACCTCTTGAGCCTGAAAAAGATTGGTTCAATCCTAATGCGAGACTCTCCGAGACATTTATTCTGGCAGGCGCGGCATATCAAACTTCATTAGCCAATAATAACGAATTGAAATACAAACTGAACAGTCATGTTAAGGAATCCCCCACAATCAAAGAAAAATTTGTTATAGTAGACGAGGATGATAATATGGCAGTGTTATCAGTCCCAAACTTCGAAAATGAAATGAGTCAGGCAGTTGCAATAAATAGGTTGAGAGATTATAGCAAGGCAAATCCTCAGGATAAGCGAAATCTGAAAGTGGTCTCATCTTCTGACCTAGTGGAGGTCATAACATGACGGAGCAAATCAAAGGCACGTATACATTTCTGCCCTGGGTCAAGACCGGATTGGGAACCTTGATCTCAAACAACGAACAAGATTTGGTTGGACAGCGGGCTAAAATTCAAGTGGATTTATCAGTCAAGAGGTTTGATCGCTCTAACAATCCTATAGAGCATATTGTCAAGGAGTTCCTATTGTACGGACCATCAGACATTGCTGGAATATTGAATAGTGTTATTATCCGAACTGAGCCCAGGGCAAACGATGTGAATGTTGAACCAAATTACTTTCCGTTCATCGAATTTTCACAACCAGATTTCCCCTGGAGATATACTCCGGCGGTACCGATCAGAGCTCAACCCTCAGGAAGACTCTCTCCTTGGATCTCTTTGATCGTTCTGAAGGAATACGAGTTTAAGCCCCTTGTTACTGAACTAGGTAAGTTACCTCAAATTGAAATTAGCAATCCAGCAAGTTGTCTTCCTAATTTGGAGCAGTCATGGGGCTGGGCCCATACACAAATAACCAAGAAAATATCGAACTCTGAATCACTTAGAGAAACATTATCTTCTGAACCATATAACGTAATTTCCAGAATTCTATGCCTTAGGAAATTGGAGCCAAATGTTCGATATTTCGCCTTTTTAGTTCCAACTTTTGAAGTGGGAAGACTTGCCGGTCTAGGGGATAAAATGGACAGCAATATCCGAGGAACTGTATTTGCATGGAGAATCAGTGGATCGCCCTCTGAAAATTCACCATTTAACCATCGGCTGCCCGTTTACTATCAATGGCAATTCAGTACTTCATTTCAAAAGGGTGACTTTGAATCACTAGTAAGAAGATTAGATGGTCGTGAATTATCAGAGACGGTCGGCTTACAGAAATTAGATGTCAGTCAACCATTTGTCTCAGTCGGCAAAGAAAAGGGAATTGAAAAACCATTGTACTTCGGTGGTGCCTTATGTTCACAAAGAGCAAAAGAATTGATAACTAGCAAGAAGATAGACCTACGGACATATTCTATTCCGGGGACTGATTCAGATAACCCGTCGCCAGCACAAGTTAAGGACTTTATAATGGAAATGAAGGAATTGATAGATCTCGGCGAGCGATTAACCTGGAGCTTCGCGGAGAGCGCGTCATTTGCAAATGAGTGTAATGATCCAATTATCTCGCCGCCGCTGTACGGAAAATGGCACTCTAACAAAAAACTAGTTTCGAAGATTGGTAATGATAAGAACGATCCTGCCTGGTTAGCATCTCTGACTATTGATCCTGATCCTTCAAAGGATTGGCTTAAGAATTTTAGAGAGGATCCACCATTTGAATGGTTAGAACAACTTAATTTGGATCCTACAAATAGAACTGCGGCTGGGCTCGGGGTGAGAGTAATTCAAGATCTGCAGGAAGAGCTAATGGAGTACGCCTGGGACCAGGACAAATTATTGAAAGAAAGAAACAAACTTCTTCGACTAGCTCAACTGTCCGTCTCAATTTCAGAGAATATCTTTGATAGATGTTTACGCCCTATGGAAGCTAGCGTGTTCATTAGGGTGGTCAGTCCTCTTCACAGTAAAGTAGTCTATAAGCAAGAAATCGAAGAGGAAAATAAGTCAGTCAAGCATTTGATTAGCAAAAGTCCTATCCCAGACGCCATATTATCTCCGTCATTTACCAAGATTAGTGCAAAACGAAGTAAAATACACAGAAGGTTATTCGACAGGAATTCTCATATATCATCAAACATACTTGAGCGACTAAATGATACCGGTTCAAATTTTCTGACTAGGAGTATGGTAAGCTCTGGGACCCTTCTCACAATTGAGAAACTTGTAAATTCTCCTGTTCTTCATGAGCATGTCACCGAGGAACATTTTCGGGGAGTCAACCTTGATCTAGTATCAGAGTCTATTAGAAATACTGTCAAAAGTATTGAAGATTTAATCCCAGTTCCAAAATCCGTAGGTGTGGCAGCACAGAGTGTAAAAGCCCCTCTTGGAGAAATACATGATTCTTTGAAACGATCCCTTAATCCCGCATTGACTATACAATCAAAAGTTAAAAAGGAAGTTATGGGACATAAGCGGATAAATGAGGATATACACACTGCGGGCTTGGATGAAGAAAGAAAAGAAGATGCATTAGATCCTATTGTTTCTTACCCAGAATTTAGAAGGCCTATGTTTGAGCCTTTAAGAGACCTTTCTGAGGAACTGCTGTTACCAGGAGTAAAAGACATCCCCCCGAACACTATAGGACTATTGGAATCTAATCCATCTTTCATAAACAGCTACATGGTAGGACTGAATCATGAAATGGCCAGAGAGCTTCTTTGGCGCGAGTATCCAACAGATCAGCGTGGGTCTTACTTTAGACAGTTCTGGGATAGCTCAATTGCTATCCACAGAGACCGATTGAAATATTTTCGTGAGAATGGACACTACCCTCCCGAGGAGGAAGAGAAAAAAATAATTGAGAAATATTCTGATATACCAGAGATCCACAAGTGGAAGGATTCTTCACTCGAAGAGATCCACAAGTGGAAGGATTCTACACCAGATGACGTCATTCTTCGAGCCCAAAGAACAGTGCTATTAATTAAAGGAGAGTTGCTCATGCGCTACCCAAATGCAATAATATATGCAAGCAAAGCAAAATTTGATACCAACAATGGTAATCGAGTTGTTCTAGCCGCTCCAACTGAAGACGAACAGAACCAAGACAATGAGATAATAATGCCTGTCTTTAGAGGAACGATACCTCCAGATATTACCTTTTTAGGTTTTGACATGTCGCTTGAGGAACTTTGCGGAACTCCTGAAAGTATTGACCCAGGATATTTCTTTATAATCATGGAACAACCTTCTGAACCTAGGTTTGGCATTGATGAAGGGAACAGTGACAGATCGCCAACAGATCCTCCTCTTGATCCGAGTTTTGACTCATGGGATGCCCTTACATGGGACTATGTTCCATTACTAAGCGTCTCAAATAATAATATAGATCTTGAAAAGGTTCCTTTAAAAGGAAAACAAATTGCAAATGCCACGTGGGGATCTCATGCCGCGGACGTTGCCAACATACTTCACCAGCGGCCGGTCAGGATGGCCATACATGCAAGAGAGCTGTCAAAGATGCTCAAGGGCGTGGAGGATGAATGAATCATGATAAAATTCGATACCATAACAAATACTTTTATGTTTATGAAAAAAAATGGGGTAAACAATTTTGTTTGATTTGGATAACAAATGCCCCATAATATTTTTTCCAATACGGATAGAATCAAGATATGCCACGACCAAAGGAGGGACATTTAACAAAAGAATACTCAGGCTTAGATTCTTTCCAGATGTTATAACGATAAATAACTTTGACCACCGGCTCACAAAAAAAGAAGTTGAAGATGCCAGAGACTACTGGAAAACAACCGGGACATCGGATCGAAATTCTGTTTGGACGAATTTGGCAAACAAATATGGATTGCCTAGAGCAGCATACATCGTTAAGGCCGTAATTAATAATACCGCAAGCTCAGATCCGGATCCCATTAACCCCTCGATGAAAACAGATGATAAGATAGAAATGCGAGACAAAGAAAATTATCTTAGCCCCACTTGTAAGTTACTGCCAAGTAGGTTCGTAGTTTACGCAAAGTTTAAGGATCCTGCACTTGGTAATTTAGAACCTTTCCCGGTTGGAAAGGAAATTCCTGAATCATTGTCATTGGATCCAGCGGAAATTGAAGAGTCATTGCCATCGTTGCCATCGGATCCTCTTAAACCATTAGTCCCTTCGGAATCACCCAATTGGGTGACAGACTTTGGAGAGGCGGTTCAAAAAGGTATGGCTATCGAAATCGAGCTCAGTGAAGAACAGTACAAGAGCGGGTTTGAATACATAATTGTTTTTGGGGTGCGCGAGGGCGTTTCGCCAGAGAGCGCAAAACAGGCAATAGAGGATCTCTTTAGAGCTCACAGGTATAGTGGAGGAATGAGCTTTGTAAAACAAGGCACTCCAACTAATTTGACCAAGGGAAAATCAAAAGATAAACATTCTTTCTTCTTACCTCAATCCTTTACTCAATCAGACATCAATAATTATAGGTCCCTGGAATTTGCTGCTCTTAAGGAGGAACATCCAGGTTTAGTGACCGCTTATGCACCAGACGGAAGAATATTCGAGAGAGCTCTTGGTCTAGATAATGTGGCAAGTGGATTAGAGAATGCTGGTAACGATGACCAAATGACAGCAATATGCATGTCCTATGCGCTTTGGCCCTCCATCTTGAATTACCCTATCAAGAGATTCTTCAAGAAAACAAGTGGCGGCGTCATAAATACTCCGACCCTATACCTTAACTTTCTTCAGAACCATTTTGTAAAATACGTATCTGCTCAAGGATTTATCCCTCCAATTCGTTTGGGAAAAACGCCTTATGGTATTTTGCCCGTAACCATACTCTCAGAATGGAGAGAGAGTAAATTATTGGTAGACACCAACAGCATCAAAAGTTTCTTTCGTGCCTTAATAACTAGGTGGACCAAGTTTGTTGATCTAGTTCCCACTGTGATGAACAATGCTGGGGGGACATTACAAACAGAAACCCTTCTAAATATTCTATCAATGGAGCCAATTTCGCACACTTACTATGTAAGGGGCTTCCGTTCCCTCGATTATATTACAGATTTCATTTCTGAAATACTTAATGTTAAGAATATATCCAATGCAGAATTGAAAATAAAAAACAAGTTATTGTTAAACATACTTTTGAAAATTACCCTTCCATTTTTTCCACACGACGCTCTTGACAACTTCTATGATCTCTGTCCAGGAAACGATATAGCTGAAATCAAGATTCCAATGGTGAATATGCCCGATGACACAGAAACACTTGAGCCCAATTATATTATAGATATGTTGGAGGACATTAAGGGATCAGATAGAAACTTTCTTAGGTCTACTGAGGCACAAAAAGAAATTGAAGGTGTAGGTCCTTCTGACACTGATCCACTGCTTCTAAGATTGTTAAGGTACTCGGCAAGCAAAATAGGAGAAATAAATGATCAAAATGAAGTTGACAAGTTGACAGAATGCTTGGAAATACTCAGAGATAAAAGTCCCGATAGACTGAAAGCTTTGATGCTGCAGACTTTAGATCTTGTATCGTATAGACTAGACGCGTGGATTTCATCTTTTGCAAATCGGAGATTAGATCAGCTGAGACAAAATACGGCAAAGGGTTTGCATGCAGGTGCTTTTGGGTGGATAGAAAACCTAATGCCAAAAGAGTTTCAAAATGGAGTTACAAGTATGAATCCAATCAGGGAAGGAGGTTATATCCATGCACCTTCTTATACTCATGCTGCGACAGCAGCGGTTTTACGTAATGGTTACCTGACTCACTCAAATGAATCCGATAAGAAAGATCTCTTGAAAATAAATCTTAATTCATTGAGGACAAAAAATGCTCTTGAAATTATTAACGGCATCGGAAATACACCTTTATCAGAGTTGCTTGGCTACAGACTAGAAAGGAGGTTACACGATGCACAGTTGGATTATCTTATAGACGAATTCAGAAAGTACTTTCCTCTTAACAAACCTAATAGGAAGGGGCCTGAAGTTACTGTGCCAGGAGGACAAGAGGCAATTGAACCGAGAAATTTAACGGATGGTCTTGCAGTCTTTAAGAATTGGAAGAGACTAACGGAGGGTAATCCTTCTTTTGATGCTAATACGATCAAAAGTCTTATGGAAAACGACGAAATTGCTTGGAAACAGTTTTACTCTGAAATCAAAAAGTATGCGCCACAGGATGGGCAGATGGTTGAGATAATTAATAGTCTCAAACCCCAGTTAAATTATCTACTTGATCAAATGGATGGTTTATCTGACCTTTGCCTTGCTGAAGCCGTTTATCAAGCAGTTGGTGGGAATTATTTGAGATCAGGAGCAGTGCTGGATGGTATGAGCGGAGATGGACAGATTCCGATTCCAGAAATCTCCCTTATACCGAGATCAGGACCGAGGCAGGTTCAAAAGGTAGGGTTAGCTGTTGAAGTAGAACCTATGGAGACTCTTAGCCTTCAAGACTTGCATGATAATATTCCATGGACAAGTCCTAGAAAGCTGGCCGAACCGAATTTTAGCAAATTCATACACACATACTTAGGGGATATTTCTTTTTGGCTCGATCTTAAGGATACATCAGGTAACGTTATCTCTACAGAGGAGCTAGGTTTATCAGAGCTGGGATTAGAGGCTATAGATTTACTGTATATAGAAAATTCTGAGATTGAAGCAAGGATCAATCATTACGGGCAAATGAAGGGAATTGCTAATTTTGAGATTCGTTATGAGCAGGCAGAATTCTCAGCAGAACAGTTGGAAAAAAGATCATATGGAGACCTCCAGTTTCTGATGAAATCTATGCGTGGATTGATGGCTCAAGGACAACCCTTGAAATATTCTGATTTTATCTCTGCAAGCGAAAGAGTTCCAAAAGAATTGATAATTGGTAGCATCAAGGAGATCTTAAAAAGATATTATGATATTATCCATCTCCTTCACCAGACTATACAGGAACTAAATTTAGCAAAGAACGATGACACCGATGTAAATGCTGAAAAAAAGAGGCGTGCATTAATGAAAGCGGGCTTCTTTTTAAAGGAATATGCAGTTCCACTAGATAGTAAAGGCAATATTATTGCGTCAGTAGAACAGCTCGACGACATGATCGTGCAAGCGATAGACCAATTAAGATCAAGGGTCCCACAAGGAGAAGATCAAATAGTAAAACTTTCAGGCTGGAGATCAGCCCTTCAAGATAAGGGCGAAGAAGCCTTCTTGGAATCTATTGTAAATGAAGTAACTGGAGAACCCCAACACACTGGTAAATATATCCAAACTATAGATATTCTTATTGAGCGCATCAAGACTATCCTTAATATTGATTCTTTTTTGGTTTTGCCTCCTGTCGGGATTCAAAAAGAGACTTCTGATAAACTAAAGTCTTCTCCTCAGATGAATAAAAAAATATTGAAATGGATTGGGAAGGCATCTTATGTAAGACCTAGAATGAGATTACTTGATGAAATATTTTCATACAGTCAAATATTGGAGTTATCTAGCTTTTCATTCTATTGTGATGAAACAAAGTTCATGAAAAGTGCAAGTATTTTAGCTAGTAACAATGAAGAAATCAATCTAGTTTCCTTAATACTCGCTATGTCAACGAAAACTGGAGAGCAGGAGAAAATCGTCGCTCCAAAAAATTTGGTAGGTGTTGTTGCAGATGAGTGGACCGATAAATTTGTTGCTAAAGAGCAGGATACTTGCATCGCTTTTCATTACGATGGACCTAATACTGAGGCTCCACAAAGCCTACTCTTGGCGGTAGCACCAAATGACGAGTATAAATGGAATGAAAATAGTATACTCGAAGTACTGTTGGAAACACTAGGGCTTATGAAGTTAAGGGCTGTTGATTACAGTTCTCTAAAGGAGCTAAGGCAATTTCTTCCTACTCTACTTTTTAATTCGCATGGTGAAGAAGTTCATATAAATCTATACCAAAAGGGGGTTACCGAATGACGATAGTAGCCAAAATCAACTCTGGGTTGCATTTCATTACAATGGCAGGGGGTCCTTTTGATTAATGAAGCCCAATTATTCTTCATGGTATAGACTGGAACCTTCATCTCGTAATGAGGATTTTTCTACAGGGATTACAGCACCTGTTCATGATCCATTGTGGATGCTAACAAGGCAATGGCAGCTTGGCGAGTTTGAAGGTGAGGACTCTGGGTCTGCGATTTATGTTAACGTGGAAAGTGAAAAGGGCAAGATATCAGCAGTTGAACAGGATGGGGATAGAAAAATAATGGTAGATTACAATGATAGTGTTCCTCTTGAGGTATTAGTTGAAGGAACAAGACTTGAAGTTACTCCTCGTCTTGGTTCAGGAAATGGAGAACTGAAGCCACAGCTTGATCTTCAGATGCAAGTAAGACTAGGACTACAGTTCCATAGAGAATTAGACTTACAGCTAAAAGACTTAGACCAAGTCGAACTTCGAGACCTTAGGAGATTTCTAGCACAAGATCCAGATTTAAGATTCGATCTGGATGATGGATTAGAAGAGTATGAGGTCGAAGAAACAAAAAAATTTGTTTCTATAGTAAAAGGAAGAGTAATTAACGTATACAGAGCAACAAATCTGGATTCCGCTGAGAAACTTGTGAACAAAGCTTTACAATATTTTGCCGACAAGCCAAATGTTTCAGCAAAATTGACTGGAGCACCCGAAAAATTGATCGTAGGCGCCTTTAACAATTTGAAGGACTGGTGGAATGGCAACAGAGTACATGAGAATAAGGAGGAGTCATTTTTTGAAAAGCCTTCTGATAATTTCTCTGCATGGAATGCAAGACAATTGGAATACAATTTCAAAGTACAAATAAATTCTAAGGATAATTCTAAGAAACTGATGCTTGATGCATCTGACTACAAGGAGGATCATCTAGATTGGTACTCATTCACAGTATCTGATTCAAGCGACAGTCTAGAATTGCCAGAATCAGTCAGATCTGAGCCGGCAATCTCGACCACTTTAACATTTGCAGGAATGCCAGAAAAAAGGTGGTGGAATTTTGAAAATAGATACATAGATTTCGGATCAATAAGTCCCAAAAAGAATAACATTGCTAGTACCCTACTTATGGAATTTGCACTTGTTTATTCTCCGGACTGGTTTGTTCTTCCATATAGAATGGAAGTCGGAACCATTAATAAAATAAAAAATCTTACTGTTGTAGATTGCTTCGGCGAGAAGACTATCATTGAACCCGCTGGCCATACTAGCAGTGAATTATCCATGATACCAGATTTAGACATATCGTGGGATTCATGGGGGATGTTTACATTGGCAAAAAAATACAAGGACAGAGATAAGTCGCATTACACTCCTTACTTCTTTTTGCCTCCTACTGTTGATTATGTTTTATCAAGCAGTCCGCTAGAAGAGATAAGAATGTTAACGGATGAAACAGCTAACCTTGTCTGGGCAGTAGAGAGAAAATATAGGACTTTTTATGGTGAACCAGTTTCTGGATATGAACACTCAGTTCTATTTCAAAAGTCTAAGAAAGAGATATCTGATACTGAAAAAGACGCATCTGAATCGGAGCTGCCACTTAAATATACACTAATGACAAGTGTTCCCCGTAATTGGATTCCATTTATTCCAGTGCATACGAATGATGTAACTACTCTACCTTCAAATCCCTTGCGCAAACACATCCAATTGCAACGGGCAACTATGATCGACGCCATCGACAAAACCTGCATACGTCCTAATTCAAGGTTGTTAAGTGAAGTTAAACCACATTATTATGTTGACGAGGCTGAAGTACCAAGGAATGGAATCATTGTGTCGGAGAATTGCCAGCGTACTATATGGCATACTGGAGAAATTTTCCTTTGGATTGGACGCAAAAAAATTTATGGTGCAGGCGAAGGCTCTAGTGGATTACGGTTTGATACAGTTCCATTAAAGAAGAACACCTAATCTCTATTTTTGGATAGCATCCAAATTCCCTAATGGTAATAATTATTTTCCAGCTTAATTGGTTTATTAGTTCTAAACAGATCATGCTTTATATCGGGTACTTCTAACAGCTCAGAGAATGATTCAATATCATTTGGTATCTCATTAGTGCACTTACTATTAGCAAAATCATCATACAGAGAATTTCACATGTAGCAAAATCACCGATCCAGTATTGTTGTATTCACTGATCTCCTAGCAAAGCTGCAACATCATAATGCATGATCCGTTTGAAATCAGGCTACCAAGTTTTTAGGATCCTCCTTAGTATCTGTTATTTACATGGATAGGAAAAGAGGCAATAGTGCTCGGCGATTTTCAGCCAAAAACGGAGGATTCACATTTAATATTCTTAGAATGAACAAATATCGTCTTAATGCATTGACTAAATCTTGCTCGAATTTAATACTACGTATGACCTTACCTTTGTCCGCCCACCTTATTCTTAAAGTATAGGCGTTTACGTATTCTATCGATCCATTGCGGAATAGTTGTACATATGAATAAGCATTGACTTCATCATGGATCCTCAAGTCAGATACCCATCGAAGTTAAGTCTAGTATCTCTAAGAATTTGAGCAGCCATAGGTTGCAATAAACGATGATTCATGATAGGTGTCAAGTCAAAGCTTTGCAGAGGATAAGGCTCCTACGTTGCGAGAAATACATAAGATTGCAGAATACCAGACCGAAGAATAAAGCCAGCGATATGTAATGTAGCGTCAACAGGAATCAGAATAGGCGCTTAGGATTATCTAAAGTTCAGAAACATCAAACCAATAATTCGAATGAACATACATCGCTACAAGTATAACTCTATAAGCAGGTGACAATGAGCAATATTTGTCCTATATTACTCCAGAAGCTTTCGAGGAAGGGATATGCCCCTCCACCGGGTGAGATGAGCAGCTCGTACTTGCTAGTCGATACGTCACGAGAATCAGCCAGGCAGTTTTTATAAGCTGTGAGGTTAACTAACCTATGAGCGATGTCAGCTCTGGTATCAATCTCATCGATTTGGGCCTCGGTGCTATTATGAGTATTATATCTGGAGTGGCAGTCTTTATTATTCAAAGACTGGTGACTAAGAAAATAATTTCTGACAAAGATATGCTATTGAGGCTGAATACAGCGTTCGATCGTCCAGCATTCAAAGGCCCGTTTACCTGGTATTCTGGCGCTCCTAACTACCGTGAGGCGGTTCGGCAGTCAATCCGGGCGATTGCAACTGGTTATACTTCCAGAGGGACGGAGCCTGAGCCGGGATTAGGGCGGGTTTATTTAAGAAATAAATTGTGGCGATCCAAACTAGAGGATGTTATGAACAGGCTAAGCCATATTATTAGTCTGCTAGATGAATTCGGTTGGTCTGCGCGTGGCCGGGACGGGTTCCGCTGATAGTATTGAACTATTGGGTCTTGGTGTGCGATGCTCAGTTTCCAACAGCAAGCGTGTGCGGTACCATTCGACGGTTCCCTCTGAATAGGTAGCATCTCATGGCATTGAGGGATTAATGTTGAGTCCTGAGTCTTGCCTTACTCTACAATTTAAAGGCTCTCACTGTGCTCACAACATAAGCATGGTTGTTCGCCCAAACCTTTCCATTGAGAATAGACGGTAACGAGAATGTCCCCAAAACCTTTAACTATTTCGTAAGGTATCCGAGAATGTGTCGACGAATAGCGTCAAAGATATGATGGACGAAGAATATGGTTCAATCGTCAAAAGAGCAGAGGAAATCGAAAATATGCGCCAGAAGCTGCACTCAGATCTGAGCGAACTCGGAACGAAACTAAGAGATTTCGAAGAAAAATACAAAACTACTCTTTACGAAAGTGAAAGGTCATTTGAAGAGCCGTTACTGCCTATGATATCACCAACGAGGGCAGGTCCGGAAATATTAGTCGGAGAGTATATAGACGCTCGGGGGAATCGTAGACTCGGAAAATACAAGGGCTATAATCGCTTTAGATAATATCATTAACTTAGTGGGATTTTGGAGGATGTGAAAAGTCTGTCCCCCTTAGCTTGGATTTTTGATCAGAACCCAAATTTAGCGCTTCTACAAGCACGGGGACCCTTGGGCCCCTCTTCTTGTAGAAACCTTTTTAGCTTTTCTTGAATCCACTAAGGCTAGTAAACAATCCACTTTTTGAAGTGATATCACTTCGCGACCGCCCGACGGGCCCACCAATCACATTGATTATAATATATCAGTATCGTTATCTACAACGTGAATCTAACCATGCAGTATTCCATGTAATTTATGAAAGGTGGACTGATAACTTAACGAACATGGCACTGAAATTCCTTCGTAATATCCTCTTTGTGTCCCACCAAGTTACCAGAACTACTATTGCAACGCCGGCAGCAGCCGCCAAGATCGACCTAAACCTGAATCAGAGAAACAGGCTAAAGGACTTGATTGCCAAAAGTGCAGCACAAAAAGAGATCGCAGAGAGCAAGTTTGGAGTCCATCTTGGAGAGAGGGTTCAGCATGTCAACATCATCAACGAAAAGGACTGCATAAAGGTCATGCTCAAGGGCTTACTCGATAAGCAAGTGTGGAAAGAAATCAACGACATTCTGAGGGTGCATCAATTCGCTTGGCTTAGCAATGGAAAGGATAGTTGTTGGATAAGAATGATGAACGGTAAGGAATGAGTTAGAAAA
>Ga0126314_10000777_pt1 | contig 15244 bp, 14 predicted proteins | sample Plot105B_FD_92535 | JGI IMG/M metagenome (GOLD analysis project Ga0126314, IMG submission 92535) | Serpentine soil microbial communities from UC McLaughlin Reserve, CA, USA - Plot105B | ecosystem: Environmental > Terrestrial > Soil > Grasslands | place: USA: UC McLaughlin Reserve, Lake County...
GTCCTCGAGCGCCATCTGCGACGGGCCGTCCTCGCCGATCGACACGCCGGCGTGCGACCCGGACAGGCACAGCCGGGCCCGGCTGACCGCGGCCATGCGGACGAAGTCGTAGGCCCGGCTGAGGAAGGCGGCGAAGCTCGACGCGAACGGGGTCCACCCCCGCACCTGCATGCCGACGGCGGCGGCCACCATCTGCTGCTCGGCGATGTACATCTCGAAGTACCGGTCCGGGTGGGCCTCGGTGAAGATCTCGGCGTAGGTCGAGTTGCTGACCTCGCCGTCGAGGGCCACCACCTTCCCGTCCCCGGCGCCGAGGGCGGCGAGGGCCTCGCCGTAGACCTTGCGGGTGGCCACCTCGTCACCCACCTCGTAGCGGGGGAGGGCCAGGTCGCCGGTGGGGAACTCGTGAGGGGTGGCCTTCGTCTCGGGCTTGGCCACGGGCACGGTGATGTCGCGGATGCCGCCGAGCTCGGCGATGGCCTCGTCGGCCTCGGGCAGTGGCTTGCCGTGCTGGTTCAGCTGGTCCTCGACCGCCTTGACGCCCTTGCCCTTCTTCGTGCGGGCGACCACGGCGGCCGGCTGGCCCGTCGTCGCCTCGGCCTCGCTGTAGGCGGCCTCGATCTGGTCGACGTCGTGGCCGTCGATCTCGATCGCCTTCCAGCCGAAGGCCTCGATCCGGCGTGCGTATCCGGCCGTGTCCCAGCCGAGCATCGTCTCGCGGGTCTGGCCGAGCCGGTTGACGTCGATGATCGCGACGAGGTTGTCCAGGCCCTCCCAGCCGGCGTGCTGGAAGGCCTCCCACATCGAGCCCTCCGCCATCTCGGAGTCGCCGCACAGGCACCAGACGCGGTAGGGCAGCTTGTCGAGATGCCGCCCCGCCATCGCGATGCCGACGGAGATCGGCAGGCCCTGGCCGAGCGAGCCCGTGGCCACGTCCGTCGGCGGGATCCGCGGGGTGGGGTGGCCCTCGAGGCGCGAGTCGAGCTTGCGGAACGTGAGGAACTCCTCGTCTTCGATCGCGCCCCCGGCCTTGAGGACCGAGTAGTACAGGGGCGAGGCGTGGCCCTTGGAGAACACGAGGTGGTCGTTGGCCGGGTTCGAGGCGTCCGAGTAGTCGAGCCGCAGGTGCCCGTCCAGCAGCACGGCCATCAGGTCGGCGGCCGACATCGAGGAGGTCGGGTGGCCCGACCCCGCGGCGGCGGAGGCGCGTACGGAGTCGACCCGCAGCTGCTGGCCGAGCTCGCGCCTGAAGTCGCTTCCCTTTCCGGCCATCACGCGGCCACCAGCTGGTCGCGCTTGGAGTCGATGTCCGCGAACAGCTTCGTGAAGGAGTCGGCGAACTTCTGCACGCCCTCCCGCTCGAGCGTGGCCACGACGTCGTCGTAGTCGATCCCGGCGGCCTCGAGCTCGTCGAACAGGCGGCGGGCGCGCTCGACGTCCTCCTCGATCGTGTCGCCGCGGATCTCGGCGTGGTCGCGCACCGCCTCGATCGTCTCGCGCGGCATCGTGTTGACGGTGTCCGGGCCCACGAGCTCCTCGACGTAGAGCACGTCCCGGTACTCGGGGTTCTTGGTCGAGGTGGAGGCCCACAGGCAGCGTTGCTTGGACGCGCCCTTGGCCGCCAGCGCCTCCCACGCCTCGCCGGAGAAGACCTCCTTGTAGGTCTCATAGGCGAGCTTGGCGTTGGCGATGGCCAGCTTGCCCTTGAGGTCGGGGCGGCCGGCCTCGTCGAGGCGCTTGTCGGCCTCGGTGTCGACGCGCGAGACGAAGAAGGAGGCGACGGACGCGACCTTGGAGAGGTCGCCGCCGGAGTCCGAGAGCCGCTGGAGGCCGCGGACGTACGCCTCGGCGACCGCGCGATGGCGCTGGAGCGAGAAGATCAGCGTCACGTTGACGGGGATGCCGGCGGCGATCGTGTCCTCGATCGCGGACAGACCCTCCTGCGTGGCGGGGATCTTGATGAACAGGTTGGGCTTGTCGATGAGCGCGTGGAGGCGCTTGGCCTCGTCCTCGGTGGCCTGCGTGTCGTGCGCGAGGTTGGGGTCGACCTCGAGCGAGACGTAGCCGTCCTTGCCGTCGCCCTCGTCGTGGACGGGGCGCAGTACGTCGCACGCCGCCTTGATGTCGTCCTTGGCGAGCGCGATGAAGATCTCCTTCGGGTCGCTCTCGCCGCCGGCGACGATCTCGCGGATCTGCTGGTCGTAGGCGTCGCCTTCGGCGATCGCCCCCTGGAAGATGGTCGGGTTGGAGGTGACGCCCACCACGCCCTGCTCGACCAGAGCGGCCAGATCGCCGTCCTGGACGAAGGGGCGCGACAGGTAGTCGCTCCACACGCTCTGGCCGTGATCGGCCAGCTCCTGGAGCGGGGTCTTGGCCATGAGGCTCCTTCGGGGTAGAGAAGTTCGCAGAATGGTTGTACTACCGACCGTGCCCGCGTGTCATGCGGGGAAAACGGCCCTGCGAGCGTGGTGGTCAGCGACCGCGCGCCGAGAGCTCTCGGAGCCAGGCGGCGACCGCCTGCTGGTTGCTCAGCGCCTCACGGCGGCGGGCGGCGCGCGCCTGGCTGGCGCTGATCGTGTTGGGCTCGGTCGCACGGCCCGCACGCTGGAACGTGGGACGGACCGGCGAAGCTTGAGGCGAGCCCATACGCCCGGGCTGCCGCTGCGCGTCGGAGGCGAGCGCCATGGCGCCACAAGCTACTTCACGCCTGAGGGTTTGTCTACACCCAACAGGCAGATCAATGACCATTCGATTCGACTATCCGGCCAAACAGGAAATGGGAACGATGGCGTATTCCAGGAAGAACAATAGCCACACCCGTAAATAGAACTCAGTGAACCGGGCACGGTCGGAGGGATCGACGTTGCGTGCGGCGGCCCAGAGCGCCGCCAGTGCGGCCAGGTGGCCGGTCGCGAGCAGCACCGGGTCGGCGCCGTCGACGAGCAGCGGGCCGAGCACGGCCATGCCGAGGTAGGCGAGGGTCAGCACCGCCAGGCCGGCGCGCAGGACGGCGCGGCCGCCGTGGCGGACGGTGAACGTGGCGATCCGGTGGGCGCGGTCGCCCTCGGCGTCGGGGACGTCCTTGAGGATCGCGATCGCGAGGCTGAACGGCAGCACGAACGCCGTCAGCGCCCACACGCCGGGCGGGATCTGCGCGCCGCCGGCTCCGAGCGCCGACGTGAAGTGCGCCGCGACGCCGAGGTTGACGACCGCGGAGCGCACGCCGGACACGCACAGCGAGGCGACGATGGGGAAGCGCTTCAGGCGGGCGGGCGGGACGGAGTAGAGGGTGCCGATCGCGAGCGCGGCGAGCACGGCCGCCAGCTCGAGTGCGCCTTGGCTGAGTGCGAGCACGACGGGCAGGGCGGCGCTCGCGGCCACGATCAGCCACGCGCGCTCGACGCCGAGGTCGCCCGCGGCGATCGGCAGGTCGGGCTTGTTGACGCGGTCGATCTCGACGTCGGTGATCTGGTTGATCCCGACGATGAAGACGTTGACCGACAAGCCGGCCACGAGCGTCCAGAACAGGTGGAACGCGGCCCGGCCGGCGTCGACGTGGCCGATCGCGTCGACGGCGATCGCGAACAGCCCGGCGACGCTGACCGCGGTCCCGATCACCGTGTGCGGGCGCGAGAAGCGCCACAGCACGCTCGCGGCGCGGGCGGGTGCGGCGACGGCGCCCGCGACCGCCATCAGTGCCGCGCCAGCCGGGAGCGGAGCGCGAGCGCGGCGCCGATCGGCACGAACGCGAGGCCCGCCAGCGAGCCGAGCACGAAGCGCGCGGCGAACCGCGCCCGGCCGGCGAGGGTCAGCGGCGCATCCCGCTCCTCCGCCAGGGTCAGATCTTGCAATCCAGGACGATGCTGGATTGCAAGATCTGACCCCGACTTGGTTCCGGTGATCGCGACGGCGTAGACCGAACGGCCCCGGTACCAGTCGGGCGCGAGCGCGTGGAGTCGCACGTCCTCGAAGCCGGCCCGCTCGAACCATGCGCGGTAGTCGGCCTCGGGCGGGAACAGCATCCACGCGCCGGCGAGGCGCTTGAGAATCGGGTGGGCCGGCTCGACGGGCCCGATCACGGTCGCGGTGCCGCCCTCGCGCAGCACCCGGTGCGCCTCGGCGATCCCGCGCTGCGGGTCGGGCCAGTACTCGATGCTGCCGGCCGACACGTAGCGGTCGAAGCTCGCTTCCTCGAACGGCAGCCGCTCCGCGTCGCCGAGCAGCTTGCGGCACGCCGCGAGCGCCGGCTTGCCGCGCGCCTGGGCGAGCTGGTGCGGGCTCTGGTCGAGCATCGTCACGCGCGCGGGGTCGACGCTGCGCACGATCGCCTCGGTGGTGAAGCCCGTGCCGGCGCCGGCGTCGAGCACGTCGAGGTCGCGCGAGTCGAGCCGCGCCGCCTCCACCGCCTGCGCGCGCATCTCCGGCGTCCAGAACAGCGGGTTGACCCAGCGGTCGTAGACCAGCGAGAGGAAGCGGTAGAACCAGTACGCCTCCCGCTTGTGCTGGATCAGGCCCATGCGCCAGGCGACGATACCCCGCCGGGTAGGCGGGTAGCGTCGGGCCTCATGGCAGCTGAGCGGCTCGACGCCTGGTTGGCCGCGCCGGCCGTCCGCACCCTACACAGCCGCTCTGCGGCCGCCTCGCCGGAGGCCCTCTGGCAGCGCGCGACCGAGGTCCGCCTCAACGAGACCCGCTCGCTCGGCCGCCTCGTCCGCTGGCGGATTCCCGGCCTCGACCCGGCGATCACGTACCACCAGCTGTTTCGCGCGTATCCGTTCTGCCTGCTCGAGGAGGATCGTCACCTGCTGATCACGGGCCTGTGCGGGAAGATCTGGACGCTCGCACGCGACTACCCGCGGCTCGGCCGCCCGTCCGAGTTCACCGGCTGGGACGAGCCCGGGACCGTGCGGGTGCTGTTCGGCCACTGGGTTCGCGACTCGGGCGACGGTCGCTCCGAGATCGTCTCCGAGGCGCGCGTGGAGCCGGTAGACGGTCGCGCCGCGTTGCGGTTGCGGGCCTTGTGGACGGTGATCGGTGGGTTCGAGCGCCTGGTCGGGTCGGAGCCGCTCGCGCTGGCTGCGAGGCGCGCCGAGCGGCGCTGAGGAATGTCAACTGCGCCGGGTGGGGGTCGCGCCCGGCTGTCGGCCGGGCCGGTCCGCCACGCGGTCGACGTCCGGCCGCCACACGCGGCGTATCGACGCGGGCCCAGCGGCTCACCCGGGCGTGCCGTGCTCCAGCCCGGCGACATCGGACCACGCACGCAGCACCACCCGCCGCCCTCGCCGCAGCACGACCCGCATCCGGCCCGCGAGGTGGTGCTCGGAGCGCATCACGGCCCGTCGCTCGGCCGGCACCGGCACCGGCAGCACATGCGGCGCGAACGCCGCATCGCCCTCGACCACGACGGACCACAGAGGACTCCGGCCCCGCAGCCGCCACTCGCCACGACCGGCGCTCGCGGCAACGAGCGCCCCCGGCGGCGCGAACCGCACCACCGACCCACCCGCCCGCACGACCACGGCGCTCGCGGCCAGCGGCCCGGCGAGCCGCCCGCCGGCGAACGCGGCCATCGCGCCCTCGCCGAGCGCGGCCTGGCCCCACCACCACTCGCCCGGGAACCTGCCGCCCCAGTTCTTCTCCACGTACGGGTCCCAGCCGTCGAGCGTCACGCGCTCGCCGCCGAGCACCGCCTCGCCGCGCGCCCGCGCGCCGAGCACGACCGGGTGCCAGTACTGCGGCAGCCATGGCAGCGCCTGCGCGAGCCCCACGGCACCGAGCCGGAGCGGCCAGCCGGCCCGGCCCTCGAGCGTCGCCTCGAGCCGCGCGTCGGGTCCGAGGTCGACTGCGATCCGCCGCTCGGAGCCGCGCAGCACCGCCGCGCCGTCGTCTTCCCAGGCCGTGGCGCCGAACGCGTCGGGCTCGGCCGCTGCGGCCGGCGCGTTGCGCCAGCGCACGAAGCCGCCGGGGTGGGCAGCGAGCGCGACCACCGCCCACGAGGCGCCGGCCGGGGGCGCGCCCGGGCCCGCCGCGCGGCACACGCCGCACAGCGCCACGATGCAGCGCCCCGACGCGGGGTCGCTGAGCCTCCAGTAGTAGCCCTCCATCGCGACGCCGTGGGCGCGCCGCGGGTCGCCGAACGGCAGGTCCGCCCCGGTCCGGCGATAGGCGTCGCGCAGTCGGCTCAGCGGCCGATCATCGCATGGGTGATGGGGACGCCGAAGCGCTGCTCGGCGTCGGCGAGCCCGTCGTCCTCGCGGTAGTCGCGATCGCCCTCGGGGTGGGAGAAGACGACGATGCGGTCCGCCTTGAAGGTGGCCAGGGCGTCCTGGATGGCCTGCGCCGGCTCGGCCTCGCCGGTGTCGCCGGCGGCGTCGACGCCCTCCTCCTCGAGCCGCTCGACGGTCTCCTCCTGGGCGGCGTCGGCCTCGCCGATCGCCTCGTCGGCGTCGGACACCCAGAAGGCCACCTTCGATCGGTTGCCTGCCGGGGAGACGACCAGCACCTCGGCGCCCTCGACCTCGTCGCCGAGGGTCGCGCGGAGGGCGTTCGCGTCAACCGGCTCGGGCGTCACGACGAGCAGCTTCATGCGGGGTGCGCTACCCCTGGCCCCGGCTGGTCAAACGGCGTCGAGCGGAGCACGACGACCGCCACATCGTCGCGCAGGCGGCCGGTCTGGACGGCGATCGCCGCGCGCTCGACGGCTTCCGCCATGGCGCCCGCGTGGCTGCCGTCGCACGTGCGCAGCAGGTCCGCGAGCCGCTCCGGCGCGAGCGCGTGGTCGGCCGGGCCGGACTCGACGACGCCGTCCGTGAAGAGCACGAGCGCGTCGCCGGAGCCGAGCGCGACGCGCACCTCCGAGAACTCGGGCTCGCGCACGATCCCGAGCAGCGTGCCCGGCCGGCCGGCCTGCTCGATCGCGCCGCTCGCGCGCACGACCAGCGGGAGCGGATGCCCGCCGCTGGACAGCACGACGTCGCAGCCGTCCGCCCGCGGCGTCACCGAGGCGTAGAGCGCGGTGCAGAAGCGGTAGTCCAGCCCTTGCCGCAGCAGCGCCTCGTTGAGCTCGGCGAGCACCTGCGCCGGCCGCCGGCTGTGCACCACCGATGCGCGCAGGGTGTAGCGCGCCAGCGCAGTGATCGCCGCGGCCTCCGCCCCCTTGCCGCAGACGTCGCCGATCACGAGCGCCCAATCGCCGGCGCCGGTCGCGAAGCAGTCGTAGAAGTCGCCGCCGAGCTCGATGCCGTCGCCGGCCGCGCGGTAGCGCGCCGCCAGCTGGGCGCCCGGGATCCGCGGCAGGTCGGGCGGGAGCAGCGAGCGCTGCAGCGTCGAGGCGATGGCGCTGCGCTCCCCGTACAGGCGGGCGTTGTCGAGCGCGAGCGCCGCGCGGCGGCCGAGGTCCTCCAGCAGCGCCAGCACGTCTTCGCGGTCCGCCGGATCGAGCGAGTCGAAGCCGGCCGCGAGCGCCCCGAGCACCCGCCCGCGGGCGCGCAGCGGCACCACGACGCGATGCTCGTCGGCGTGCGAGAGACCCGTTCGCATGACCTCCGCCACGGGGTCGCCCGTGCGGCCGTCGAACCCGACCAGCGCCGCCGGCTCGGACTCCCTGGAGGGGTCGCGGGCCACCGCGACGCGGCGGCGCGCCGGCCCGGGGTAGGCGCCCAGGATCACGACGCAGGTGTCGGCGAGGTCCCGGACGCACAGCTCGGCGATGCTGCAAAGCGTGCGCTCCTCGTCCAGCGACTGGTCGAACAGCGCGCTCGCCTCCGCCAGCAGCGCCGAGCGGGCGAGCAGGCGCTCGCGCTCCGCCTCCGCGCGCCGGCGCGCGGTGACGTCGCGGACGACCACGACCAGCTGGTGGCGCGCGGGCGGACCGGCGATCTCGAGCGGCACGCCCGCCAGCTCCAGCGTCAGCGTGCCGCCGTCGCGGCGCCGCATCCGGACCGTGTACGTCGTGTCGACGAGGTCGCGCTCGAGCCGCAGGCGGGCGCGCCGCTCGGCCTCGTCGCGCTCCTCCGGCTCGACGAGCTCGTAGAGCGATTCGAGTGCGGTCAGCTCCGGGAACGTGTAGCCGCTGAGCTGCTCGAAGGCGTGGTTGGCGTACACGCAGCGACCGTTCTCGATCACGACCATGCCCTCGCCGACCTCCGAGAGCGCGGCCAGCAGCGTCTCGTAGCGGTCGGTCTGGGTGCGGATGGCGCGCTCGGCCGTGCGGCGGTCGGTGACGTCGAAGACCACCGAGCCGACACCGAGCAGCTCGCCGCCGGGAGCCGACCGCACGGGCCAGTAGGAGGCGACCCACTCGCGCCGCACGCCGGGCTGCGCGGGTGACTCGCCGCGCACCTCGATGCGGGTCGCCGGCCGGCCCGTCGCGGCGACCCGCCGCATGTCCTCGGCGACCTCCGGCAGCCCGGGGATCACCTCCTCGAGCGTGCGGCCGATGTGCTCCTCCGGCGAGCGGCCGTTGATCTCCGCCAGGTAGTCGTTGATGCGGACGTAGCGCCCGTCGAGGTCGTGGAAGGCGAGGCCGACCGGGGCGCGCGCGAAGATCACGTCGAGCAGCGCGAGCGTCTCCTCGGCCCGGCGGCTCGCGGCGCGCGCCTCGGCCGTGCGCTCCTCCAGCCGGCCGCGGAGGGCCGCGAGCACGACCGCGAGCGCGGAGACGACGAGGATGGTCAGCAGGCGAACGCCGTCCTGGAGCGTGAACGGGCCGTCGATCCCGAGCTCGACGAGCGACAGCACGACGGCCAGCACCGCGACGCCGAGCGCCTCGCGCACGCTGCCGCCCGCGGCGGCGATCAGCGGCCCGACCGCGGACAGCGTCACGAGCGCGACGCCGGCGGTCGTCAGCCCGTCGAGCAGGAAGACAAGGACGACCACCGCGATGCCCGCGGCGACCCAGCGGCGGCTGTCGCGCTCCGGGGCCAAGACGACATCATCCTCGCCGGGAGAGCGGTTGAGCGCTAGCCCGTGAAGGTCTCGTAGAGCAGGAAGATGTTCAGCGAGATGATCAGCGCCGCCACCACGGACGCCACGACGGTGGTCAGGCGGCGGTTGACCAGCGCGCCCATGACGTCGGCGCGGCGCGTGAGCAGGATCATCGGCACGAGCGCGAACGGGATGCCGAACGAGAGCACGACCTGCGAGATCACCAGCGTCGATGACGGGTCCAGCCCGAGCCCGAGCACGACCAGCGCCGGCGCCATCGTGACCGCGCGGCGCAGGAACAGGTTGATCCTGCGGTCGATGAAGCCCTGCATCACGACCTGGCCGGCGAACGTGCCCACGCTCGAGCTCGACAGGCCGGAGGCCAGCAGGGCGACCGCGAACGCGAGCGCCGCGCCACCGCCGATCAGCGCCTCGATGCCCGCGTGCGCGCCCTCGATCGTGTCCACGCCGGTGCGCCCGGAGTCGTGGAACAGCTCGGCGGCGACGACGAGCATCGTCATGTTGATGAAGCCGGCGATCCCCATCGCCAGCAGCACGTCGACGCGCTGGAAGCGCAGCAGCTCCCGCTTCTCGGCCGTGCCCTTCGTCGGGATCCGCGCGCTCGTCAGCGCCGAGTGCAGGTAGACGACGTGCGGCATCACGGTGGCGCCGAGGATGCCGACGGCGAGCAGGACGCTGTCGGTGCCCGCGAAGCTCGGGACCAGCCCGCCGACGAACCCGGCGGGGTCGACGCCGGTGAACGAGAGGTCGTAGAGGAAGCCGAGGCAGACGATGCCCAGGAAGCCCGCGATCGCCAGCTCGAAGCGGCGGTAGCCCTTGGCCTGCAGTCCGAGGATCGCGAACGCGACCGCGGCGGTGATCAGACCGGCGGCGAACGGCGGCACGCCGAAGAGCAGGTTGAGTGCGATGGCGGCGCCGACGAACTCGGCGAGGTCGGTCGCGATCGCGATCGCCTCGGCCTGCACCCACAGGCCCCAGGTGACGGGGCGCGGGAAGCGCTCGCGGCACAGCTCCGGCAGATTGCGGCCGGTCGCGATGCCCGTCTTGGCCGACAGGTACTGCACGAGCATCGCCATCAGGTTGGCGGCGACGATCACCCAGACGAGCAGGTAGCCGTAGCTCGCGCCACCGGCGATGTTCGTCGCGAAGTTTCCCGGGTCGATGTAGGCGACGGCGGCGACGAAGGCGGGACCGAGCAGGGCGAGCCGGCCGCGCAGGGGCCCGCGGGCGCGTAGGCGGCGCAGGGCGGACAGCTCGGGTACGTCGTGGCCGGGCAGCCGCGGGGCGGCCTCGATCGCAGGGGGCGGGTTCACCTGCCGACCTCCACGCTCATCGCCTGTGCGAGCTCGCCGCCCAGCGCATGCACCTCGTCGCCGATGCGCACGAACAGCGGGCCGCCGAACGGCTGGCGCTCGAGCACCTCCAGGCGCACGCCCGGCGCGATCCCGCGCGCGGCCAGGTAGCGCAGCATCTCCGGGTCGGCGTCCGAGACGCGCGCGAGCACGCCGCCGGTACCGGGCTCCAGGGAGTCGAGGCAGACGCAGGCGCGCTCCTCCAGCACGAGCTCCGCCGTCGGGATCGGGTCGCCGTGCGGGTCGTGCGTCGGGTGGCCGAGCTTGGCCGCGATCAGCGCCTCGAGTTCGTCGGACAGGACGTGCTCGAGCACCTCGGCCTCCTCGTGCACGCGGTCCCACGGCACGTCGAGCGACTGCGCGAGGTAGGTCTCCAGCAGCCGGTGGTGGCGCAGCACGCGCAGGGCGACGCGGCGGCCCTCGTGCGTGAGCTCGACGCCGTGATAGCGGCGATGCGCCACGAGCCCGTGCTCGTCCAGGCGGCGCAGCATGCCCGACGCGGAGGCCGGAGTCACCCCGAGGCGCTCGGCCACGGCCGTCGTGCTGACGGGGCCACGGAGCTCGGTCTGCAGCACGAAGATCGCCTTCGCGTAGTCCTCCGCTGCAGGTGACAACTCTGTCGCGCGTGTCGACACAACTCGAATTATGGCATGCCTAAACAAGAAGCTGGGTACGGCTGTCCCTATAGGGTCGCCGCCGATGCCGCGCGTGCTGATGGGACTGCAGTTCTTCCCGCGCGGCGGATCGGCCCACGTCGCGCGCAACCTCGCCCGCAACCTGCCCGCGACGGGCTGGGAGCCGCGCCTGGTGTCGGGGTCGCTGTCGCTGCCGGGCCGGCCTGGCGACGCGCGCGAGTTCTACGCCGGGCTCGACGTACGGCCGGTCGACATGACGGCGGCGCTCGCCTCGGCCGACCCCATGCGCGCGGAGGTGCCGCTGCATCCGTCCTTCGAGGATCGGCCGGACGCTCCCGATCGGGTGTTCGCCTCGCTCGACGACGACGTCGTCGAGCACCACGTCCACGCGTGGGCACGCGCGCTCTCGGGCGCCGGGGCGGACGAGATGGACGTGCTGCACCTGCACCACCTGACGCCGATCGACGGCGCCGCGGAGGTGGTGGCGCCGGGCGTGCCCGTCGTCGGCCACCTGCACGGGACCGAGCTGCTGATGCTCGAGGCGATCGAGGCGGACCCGGGGCGCTGGGCGCACGGGCCGGCCTGGGCGGAGCGGATGCGCGGCTGGGCGGCGCGCTGCGAGTGGCTGATCGTGCTGTCGGACTCCCAGGTCGCGCGCGTCGAGCGGCTGCTCGGGATCGCCCCGGCGCGCTGCGTGCGGGTCGCCAACGGATTCGACCCGCACACGTTCCAGCCTCGCCATGTGGACCACCGCGCGCACTGGCGCCGCGCGCTGGTTGACGCGCCCCGCGGCTGGGCGCCGGCGGAGGAGGCGGGCTCGGTGCGCTACGAGGCGGCCGACCTCGACGCCTTCGGCGACGACCGCGGCGAGACGCCGGTGCTGCTCTACGTCGGCCGCTACACCGAGGTCAAGCGGCTGCCGCTGCTGATCGAGGCCTACGCGCAGGCCACGCCCCGCTTCGACCGGCGCGCGCCGCTCGTGCTCGTCGGCGGCTTCCCCGGCGAGTGGGAGGACGAGCACCCGCTGGAGGCGATCCGCCGCACGGGCGCCCGCGACGTCTTCCTGGCCGGATGGCACGACCACGCCGAGCTGCCGGACTTCCTCGCCGCCTCCGACATCGTCGTGCTCCCGTCGGTCCGCGAGCAGTTCGGCCAGGTGCTCGTCGAGGGCGGCGCCTGCGGGCTCCCGTCGATCGCCGTCGACGCGTTCGGCCCCGCGGAGGTCGTGCGGGACGGCGAGACCGGCCGGCTCGTGCCGCCGGACGACCGCGACGCGCTCGCCGCGGCGCTGGTCGAGGCGGTCAACGACCCGGACGAGCGCCGCCGCCGCGGGGTGCTCGCCGCCGAGGACGCCCGCGCCCGCTACGCCTGGCCGGCGCTCGCGGAGCGCGTGGCCGCCGTCTACGACGCCGCGCGCGGCTGACTCAGCCGTCGCCCTCGAAGCGATTCGCGAGCTGCTCGGAGACGCCGAGTTCCCGCATCCGGTCGGCGGCCGCCGCCACCTTGCGGCTCGGCCCGGGCCCGAAGGCCGCGACGATCGTGTGGAACTCCGCGTACGCGGCGTGGATCGTGGCCATGTCGTAGCCGCGCCGCCGCCACGCGGTGACCTCCGCGCAGAAGTCGCGGCCGGGCGGAAGGGCCTGATGGGCCTTGGCGATCCGGCGCCACGCGGCGCGGCCGCTGATCAGCGCTGCGTCGTGCGTGACGACCTGGGCGATCTCGCTGCGGAAGCGCGCGAACGCCGGCTCCATCGCCTCCGCGTCGTGCCGGAGGGCCTCGCGGCGAACGAGCACGTACAGGCGGCGCGAGTACACGTCCGGCAACCGGCGCAGCCGGCGGAACTCGCGCCGGCAGCGCCGGCTGTACACCACCGGGTCGGTGTCGTGGTCGGGTGCGGCGTTCCAGGCCTCCACGAGGCGATCGACGGCCTCGGCGAGCCCCTGCGCGGCGGCGCGCTCGTCGGCCGGCGGGGTCTGCGCCGCCGCCGGCGCGGCGAGCGCCAGCGCGACGACGGCCGCGGCGAGCAGGCGCAGGGTCAGGTGACCAGGCTCCGGAAGGCCTCGGCGTCCTCGCGCGAGACGCCGAGCTCGATCATGCGGTCCGCCGCCGCCACGATCTTGCGCACCGTCCCGCGGGTCGCCAGCCCGTCCAGACGCCGCTCCAGCGCACGCGCCTCGCGGACCGGCCCCCGCGGGTAGCCGGCACGGACGAATGCCTCATAGGCGGCGCACGGATCCGCCTCCCCGGCCGGGAACGCCGCGAGCGCCCGGCCGATGTGCCGCACGGCGGCCCGCCCGGAGATCAGGACGGGGTCGGCCGTGTGCGCGTTCGCGAGATCGCTCCGCGCCTGCTGCACAGCCGGCTTGAGCTTGTCGATGAGGTCGCGGACCAAGAGCCCGTCGAGGAACGCCGTCGCCGCCTCGTCGTGCCGGTCCGGCGGCTCTCGCCGCAGCGCCCGGCACCCTTCGAACCAGCTGGGGTACTCGTCGACCGCGTCCGCGGCGTCCACGAGCCGCTTCGCCGCGCCCGCGAACGCCTGTGCCGCGGCGCGCTCGTCGGGCGCCGGCGTCTGCGCGGCCGCCGTGGACGGCAGGAGCGCCAGCACGACCAGCGCACAGAGCAGGAGCTTCATGAGCCGTCCAACAGCGACTCCGGGTCGCGGTAGGGGTTCGCGAAGAGCCTCGCCTCTTCGCGTGGCACGCCGAGCTCGACCATCCGGTCGGCCGCGGCCTCCAGCTTGCGCCCGACGCTGTCCCCGGGCTCCCCGAGCGACTCGAAGTCGCGGATCGTCTGTCGGACGGTCGCCCTCGGGTAGCCGGCCCGGCGCCACGCCGCGAGCTTGGCGCACAGGTCGGCCGGCGCCGGCGCCCGCTCGATGCCGCGACCGTTGGCGCGCCATGCCGCGCGGCCGCTGATCAGGACCGGGTCGGCCGTCGCCACGTCGGCCAGCTCGCTCCGGAGCGCCCGCGTCGCCGGCTTGACGTCGCGGGCGAACTCGAGGGATTGGTTGATGACGCTGATGATGAGCGCGTCCTGGCGCTTGCGCTTCGCGATCCTCGGGCATCCGGGGGCGCGCCGCAGCGGGTGGTCGATGAACGCGAAGAAGCGCTCCGTCGGCGCCTCGATGGCGTCCGTGAACCGCCCGGCGGCGTCGGCGTACGCCCGCGCGGCGGCACGCTCGCCTGGCGGCGGCGTCTGGGCGGAGGCCGTCGCCGGCGCGAGCAGCGCGAGCAGCAGCAGTGGGTAAGCGATCTTCACCGGCTTCACATCGGCAACTCAAGTGCACCGCGTGAGGCACTGTCAACCCCGGGTCTCCGTAGTGACGGTCCGCACATGCGCAAGATCGTTGCGTTCATCCGCGGGCCCGACCGTCTGAACGCTGCAAGACGCGCAAACGTTCGCTCACGAGGGCTCATAACACCGCTGCCGCGGTTGCTACCTTTCCGCTTCCGCCTCAGTGCCCATCCGCACGTCCCGGGAGCACGCCATGTCACGCATGCCGAGGCCGACCCAGCCGGTTGGCCTGTACGACCCCAGCTACGAGCACGACGCGTGCGGCGTCGCCTTCGTCGCGCGGCTCGACGGCAAGCCGACGCACGAGACGGTCCGGCGCGCGGTCGTGGCGCTGGAGAACCTCGAGCACCGCGGCGCGGCGGGCGCAGACCCGAACACGGGCGACGGGGCGGGGATCCTGCTGCAGATGCCCGACGCGTTCATGCGCGCCGTGCTCGACGAGGACCTGCCGCCACCGGGCGCCTACGGGGTCTGCGTGTGCTTCCTCCCGCACGAGGCCGAGCGGCGGGCCGAGCTCGAGGCGCTGCTCGAGCGCACCGTCGCCGACGAGGGCCAGCGCGTCGTCGCCTGGCGCGACGTGCCGGTCGACAAGGACTACGTCGGCATCAGCGCCAACTACTTCGCGCCGTACGTCAAGCAGCTCGTCGTCGCGGCCTCGGACGAGCTGGCCGCCGACCGGGACGCCTTCGAGCGCAAGCTCTACGTGATCCGGCGCGTCGCGGAGATCGCCGCCGGCCCGGACCTCGTGATCCCGAGCTTCAGCTCGCGCACGATCGTCTACAAGGGGATGCTCACCTCCCCGCAACTGCTCGGCTATTACCCCGACCTCCAGGACGGGCGCTTCGAGTCCGCGCTGGGGCTCGTCCACTCGCGCTTCTCCACGAACACGTTCCCGAGCTGGGAGCTGGCGCACCCGTACCGGATGATCGCCCACAACGGCGAGATCAACACGCTGCGCGGCAACGTCAACTGGATGCGCGCCCGCGAGTCGCAGCTCGCCAGCGAGCTGTTCGGCGA
>Ga0126314_10000779_pt1 | contig 15200 bp, 10 predicted proteins | sample Plot105B_FD_92535 | JGI IMG/M metagenome (GOLD analysis project Ga0126314, IMG submission 92535) | Serpentine soil microbial communities from UC McLaughlin Reserve, CA, USA - Plot105B | ecosystem: Environmental > Terrestrial > Soil > Grasslands | place: USA: UC McLaughlin Reserve, Lake County...
ATAGTCCAACTTTCAGGCGTAAAAGGTAGAGTTAAGCTAGTTTCATATTAAAGTTCTTTTGTTGTTTTTAAGTAAGAAGGAGATGTCTCTCGTGTTCGAAGATAGGGACAAATTGCTTAAGTTTGGCGCATGGTAACGATCGGGCTCCTTTCTGATACACATGGTTTTTTAGATGATGCTGTATTCCGTCATTTTGCAGATTGCGATGAGATTTGGCATGCCGGTGATTTTGGGGCAGATGTGGCAGAGCCGGTTGCGGCTTTCAAACCACTGCGGGGAGTTTATGGCAATATTGATGGCAAGGAGATCAGGTCAGTCTATCCCGAGCATAACCGATTTAGCATCGAAGGCCTGGACGTTTGGATGACCCATATTGGCGGGTACCCGGGTAAATATTCGCCTTTTGTAAAACCTGATATATACACTAAGCCTCCAAAATTATTTATTTGCGGACACTCGCACATCCTAAAGGTGCTGTATGACAAAAAAAATGAATGTCTGCATATAAATCCGGGTGCCGCCGGTAATTCGGGCTGGCACCGCGTAAAAACTTTAATCAAATTTAATGTTACTGATGGTAAAATACATAACTTGGCAGCCATAGAGATAGGCAACAGATAACGTATTTAATACACTAAGTATATGTCAGGCATTACCACATTAGGTCAGTTCATCATTGAAAAACAGGCAGATTTTCCATACGCAAAAGGCGAGCTTTCCAGGCTGCTTAGGGATGTAGGGATCGCAGCGAAGATTGTAAACCGCGAGGTCAATAAGGCGGGTCTGGCAGATATTCTGGGTGCTGCGGGTACTGTTAATATTCAGGGTGAGGGACAGCAAAAGCTGGATGTGTTTGCCAATACACAGTTTATCAGTGCGCTGACCAGCGGTGGCGAATGCTGTGTGGTAGCTACGGAAGAGGAAGACGATCTGGTTGTCATCAATTCCCCGGTTTCTAAGAATGCGAAGTATATTGTTTGTATCGATCCGCTGGACGGCTCTTCCAATATAGACTGCAATGTGGCCGTAGGGACCATTTTTTCAATTTACAGAAGGAAATCTTCGGGTGGTACTGCTACTATGCAGGATGTCCTGCAAAAAGGGACAGAGCAGGTGGCCGCCGGTTACGTAATTTACGGTTCTTCTACGATGCTGGTCTATACTACGGGTAAGGGTGTGAATGGATTTACACTGGATCCTTCGATAGGTGAATTTTGCTTATCCCATCCAAATTTGAAAGTGCCTGCCCTGGGCAATATATATTCCATTAATGAGGGCAATTATGTGCATTTCCCTGAGGGGGTGAAGAAGTACCTGAAGTATGCACAGGTGCATGATAAGGCGACCAACCGGCCATATGCGTCCAGATATATTGGCTCTATGGTTGCAGATATCCATCGGAATCTGATTAAGGGTGGTATTTATATTTATCCGACCACCGCAAGTTCGCCTAATGGTAAGCTGAGGTTGTTATACGAGTGTAATCCGATGGCATTTATAGTAGAGCAGGCGGGTGGTACTGCGTCAGATGGTTTCAAACGGATCCTGGAGATAGAGCCCACGGAGCTACACCAGCGTACTGCTATATTTATTGGCTCTGAGCAAATGGTGAAAACCGCAGAAGAACTGATGGCCCGGTATTCTGTTGAAAAGCAGATCGCCTGATCGCTGTTTTTAATATCATCTTTGTGGAATCTTAGTCGGGTCGTTTCAGCTAAATTTAAAGGTGCGCTCAGGTTTATGTCGAAATCTAATCTTATGTTTTTTTATTACAAAGTTAATATGTAACTATGTATGTACAAATTAAAGTCAGAACTTCTGCAATCATATCTCGACCTATGAACGATTTGCACGATAGTTTTGATCAGGCATACACAAATGATAAATTTACAGTTAGAATGAACATTAAGAGAGTTACAGTATTTTGTTTTGCGTCTTTATTTTCCTTTGAAATGGCTTACGGTCAGCTTGCTTCATCTCCTGCTGTGAACAAACCTGTTGAGCAGATCAGGCCGCTTGCCGATTCGGTAAAGCGAATGGCTGAACGGCTGATTAAAACCGGTTTTACAGCTGGTGACGGATACGGCGAGGTGTGGATCAGAGATCTGAACACCTTTATGAATGTTTCCTGCAAGGTGAATGATAAGGCAGTGATCAAAAAGCATTTGATTACCTTTTTCAAGTTTCAGCAGCCTGATGGCAGTATTTTGGATGGTTATGTTCCGAATCCGAAAGGTTCGGGCGTGCCTTACAATTATTACCATTCCAAATTGGCTCCGGAATATGCCGGTCATAAAAATACGGTAGAGACCGATCAGGAGTCTTCATTGGTCCAGGCGATTTCTAAATACGTTAAAAGTACCGGTGACCAATCCATTTTAACGGATACGGTGGCTGGTGCTACTGTTCAAAAGCACCTTGAAGAGGCGATGCAATTTTTACTTAAGCATCGTTTTGATGAAAGGCACGGCTTGCTCTGGGGTGCAACTACTGCCGATTGGGGGGATGTTCAGCCTGAACATGAATGGGGAGTGGAGATGAATGCAGATACCCATAAGGCGATTGATATTTACGACAATGCGATGTTTGTGATCGCGATTAACAATTACCTGGGTTTTAGTACGGTTTCTGCTAAAGACCGTAAGTATTGGGCGGGTGTAAGGGATAGACTCAAAGCCAATATCCGTAAACATTTATGGGATAAGAGCAGGGAAAAATTCATTCCGCACATTTACCTGAATGGTTCACCTTTTCCAACTTCATTGGATGAAATGGCCATTTATTATCATGGTGGAACGACGATAGCTATCGAAGCCGGCTTACTGAGTAAAGCTGAAGTGAAGTCTTCTTATCTGAAAATGCTGCAAAATGTGAAGGACGCGAATGCGGCTACCATTGGTCTGACGCTTTATCCGGTATATCCTGCAGGTACGTTCAAAAATGGAGGTATGGGGCCATATTCGTATCAGAACGGTGGTGACTGGACCTGGTTTGGAGGAAGGATGATTTCTGAGCTGATTCGCTATAATCTGATCGCAGAGGCTTGCCAGGCCCTGGAACCTATGCTTAGCAGGGTGATTAAAAACAAGGGTTTTTATGAGTGGTATACACCAGATAACCGCCCGCAAGGCTCTTCGAGTTTCAGAGGCGAGGCTGGTGTGTTGTGGACTGCGATCAATGAGCTGGAAAAGAAAACGAAAAGATAAGATTTAAACATCCTATTGCTTGCTTTATGAGAATAGATAAAAAAATACTGACCCTGTGCCTGCTTTGCATTATTGCCGGAGTTGCTAATGCGCAGAAAACCTTATGGCAGATCGGTAACGCCAACAACAGGACCGATGATATGGCATTGGCTCCTGCAGGTTATAAGCATTTCCTGGAAAAGGATTTTGGATGGGAAGATAAGTTTTTCCTGATCGGTGTGTCTAAGGCAGATCAGGACTGGTCCTATATTTTGCCCGGACCTAAAGATGGATGGGGTGGTACCGGTGGCACTTCGGGTCTGAGGACGCATAACGCAAATATTCTGTTTGGCTTGCAGGATAAGCCTGCTGCAGGAAACTGGAAGTTCGTAGTCGATCTTGCCGGCTTTCAGGGCAGTTTGCCTCCTTTGTTCAAAATTTCCATAAATGGCAGATCTTATGTGAAGCAATTGCCTGTACGGAGTGGTGACAAGACATATGAAGGGAATTTTGATGGTGCAGCTGAATATAAAATAGAGATTCCGCTGGCAGCTGAGCATTTGAGAAAGGGTGGAAACGAAATTTTGATGACTACGCTGGAGGGATCCTGGCTGGTATTTGATCAGCTGAGACTGGAAGGACCGGAGACTGCAAAACTGATTATCAATAAAAATGTGTTTTTGAGGAACGTGAGGGCTGCCGATTATCAACTGGAAGCTGATGGAAGGTCGTTTCAGCCTTTACTGGTTGATGCGCAATTGGTTAGCGGTAAGGCGGAACTGAAGGTTAAGCTCGATGGGGAACTGATATTTACGGCCGGTCTGGATAGTGCGAGCTATCAGTTTGAGGTGCCTATGCCGGCTGTTTCTGCTTCATTGCAAAGCAAATATGAGATCTTTGCTGATGGTGTCTTGCTGGAAAGCGGTGTGGTGAGACGCGCTGCCCAGCGGGTGTTTACACCGGCCGATTATGTGGATACTAAAATGGGTACTGCACACTCAAGATGGATGATTGCACCGGGACCATGGATGCCTTTCAGTATGGTGAAATTGAGTCCTGATAATCAAAATAGCGGCTGGCAGGCTGGATATGATCCTAGTTTCGAAAGTATTGGGGCGTTCAGTCACATTCATGAATGGACTATGGCGGGTTTGGGAATGCTTCCGGTAAATGGACCTCTGAAAACCCAGACAGGTGAAGAACGCAGCACCGGCGTGGGTTACCGCTCGCAGATCGATAAATCCACTGAGGAATCGCCTTTGGGTTATTATAAAGTGATGCTGACCGATTATAAGATTAAGGCTGAATTGACCGCTACTACGAGGTGTGGCTTTCAACGCTATACCTACCCGAAGGCCACAGATTCGAGGGTGATGATAGATTTGCAGATCCCTGCCGAGTATAGCTACGAGCTGAAGGATGTGACCTTGAGGAAGGTAAGCGACTATCGTATTGAGGGCGTGTCCAGACAGTTTACGCCGGGTGCGTGGTCTGGTGATGTGAATCAGGATTATAAATTACATTTTGTGATTGAGTTTGATCAGCCCATCCGAAAATTCGGTTCCTGGCTGAATGGGAATACAGGTGATAAGGACATTGTGAATTCCGGTGCCGTAAAGGATGCCGGGGCCTACGTAGAGTTTGATACCAGGGTCAATCAGGTGGTGCAGGTACGCACTGGAATTTCTATGGTTAGTGTGGAAAATGCTTCTGATAACCTAATGCAGGAGGTGACAAAGCCTTATGGATGGAGTTTTGATAAGGTAAGGGCAGGGCAGATGGCGGTATGGAATAAGCTGATCGGCAGGGTAGCTGTTACCAGCAACGACAGAAGGGAAAAGGTCCGGTTCTACAGCAATATGTACCGCGCATTAGCAAGCAGGAACACCTGGAGCGATCTGGATGGCAGCTGGGTTGATGCTTTTCAAAAGGTTCAAAAACTGAAGGATCCTGATGCGCTGGCGTTGGGCTGCGATGCTTTCTGGAATACGTTCTGGAATTTGAACCAGTTCTGGAATCTGGTGACGCCCGAATGGTCTTCTAAATGGGTGAAGTCGCAATTGGCAATGTATGATGCCAATGGTTGGCTGGCCAAAGGGCCGGCAGGAATGAATTATGTTCCGGTGATGGTGGCAGAGCACGAGATTCCGCTTATTGTAGGTGCCTACCAGATGGGCATCAGGGATTTTGATGCAGGAAAGGCTTTTGAGGCCGTACATAAGATGCAGACTACGCCTTCACAAAAGGTCGGGCTGGGCTATGCAGGCAATAGGGATTTGATCCCTTATCTTGAGCATAAGTTTGTTCCTTACGATAAGGGCAGGTTTTCGAATACTCTGGAGTATGCTTATGACGATTGGACGGTTTCTCAGTTTGCTAAATCATTGGGTAAGAAGAAAGAGGAGCAGGAATTTGCCCTGAGGGGCAATTATTGGCGGAATGCCATTGACAAAGAGACGGGATATGCGCGTTTGCGTAAATCAGACGGAACGTGGATGCCTGATTTTGATCCTTTTAAATCGGGTGCGAATGAACATTATGTAGAGGGGAATGCGTGGCAGCTTACTTATTTTGTTCCGCAGGATGTTCCCGGACTGGCTAAGGAGATTGGTGTGGATAAATTCATTGAGCGGTTGAGCTGGGGTTTTGGGGAAAGTAATAAGCTCCGGTTTAATGCGCCCGGTGATCAGTATTGGGATTATCCGGTAATCCAGGGAAACCAGCAGTCGATGCACTTTGCATTTCTTTTCAACTGGGTAGGAAAGCCATGGCTGACTCAGCAATGGAGCAGAGCTATTATCGACAGGTATTATGGCAGTGATCTGGCTAATGCTTATCTGGGTGATGAAGACCAGGGGCAGATGAGTGCATGGTTTATCATGGCCGCACTGGGTTTATTTCAAACGGATGGGGGTTGTAGTGCCGAGCCAGTGTATGAAATTGCCAGCCCGATCTTCCCTTCAGTTACTATCAATTTGGGTGAGCAGTATGGCAGGGGTAAATCCTTTATTGTTGAAGCGAAAAATGTATCGAGAGCTAACAAATATGTACAGAAAGCAGTCCTGAACGGCAAGCCATTACAATCGTTTAAGTTTCCTGCGAGTGAGCTGCTGCAGGGCGGTAAACTGGTCCTGGAAATGGGTGCTTTTCCGAATAAGAACTGGGGAATATAATTGGAATATGGAACGGGAGAGGATGTTTTGATTATCCTCTCCGGCTTTCTACTGAATAAACGAAGCTGTCTGCTTTGTAATAGCCCAGATTGTACTCTATAGGGCGTTCTGCCTGGTCGTATACAAATCGCTTGCGAAACAGAATAGGGCTTCCGGGCTCGGTTTCGAGCTTAGAAGCGATAAATTTATCGGCGCCTTTAGCGCTAATCTCTTCCTTGGACAGTTCAGTTATGATGTTGTAATCTTTTTCGAGAATGTCGTAAAGTGGTCTTTTAAAATCTTCTTCTCCGGTAAGCCCGGTACGGGGATGGAAATAGGATACGAAATATACAAATGGACCTTCGGGTCTTCCGCGTAAACGCTCCAGTTTCAGAATCTTCTGATCGTTTTTAATGTTAAAGAAATTGGCTACCACTTCTTCCGGATAGATCCAGCTGACATGGAGCTCAAAATTCCTGATCGGAATGCCGCGTGCCTTCATTTCCTGTGAGAAGCTAAGCCAGTTGACTGACTTGGAGCTGATCATGGCGTCGGCTACTTTTGTACCTACACCCTTTTTGCGAATGAGCAGTCCCTCATATACCAGTTTGTTTAGTGCTTGCCTTAATGTGGTACGCGATATGGCCAGCTGATTGGCCAGGTCTACCTCGTTAGGCAATAGCTTGCCGTTTTGGAATTCAGGGTCTATAATCATTTTCCGCAGCAGCTCTTCGGCCTGAATATGCAGCGGTATAGGACTCTTATGATTAAGCGCTAACTTCATGGGTATAAAAATACATTTATAGCTGCAATATTAGGAAAATATCTTGGCAAAAGGTGATTAAAACATTATGTTTGTACATATGTAATTCTTGTAGTTACATATGTTTAAATTGATTAAATTTTTATGAGCAAAATAGCCGGTAATTCCATTGCTGCAGATAAGTGGAGAACGAGTACACAGCCCTTACTGTCAAAACAAGTTTCAGATATAGCCGATAGTGGAACTTATTATAACCATACGCCATTTCATGCGCTTGGTGATGGTAAAATTTCAAGTGGTTATGATACGCTTGCAGAATGGATCGTTACACAAAAAACGGTTGTGATTGACGGTTACGGAGGTGTTTTTTATAACGAAGTGCAAAACCATCTTCAGGATGAATTATCTAAACGCGGTTACCGGGTTAACTGGGTAGTGACCTCCGATCATTTTAAACCTGAATCAGAGATCGACGCGCTTGTTGGACCATTTGTGGGTAAGCAAACGGATGTTTGGGGAACCAGGGCCAGTCTGTTGTTGAAAGACTTTTTCAGTGATTCTTTTTTCGGCCTGGACGTCGATGACACCTGCCAAATCAATATCGCTATCGGAACTGGTGCAGCTTTATTAAACTGGGATGCAGCGGTGGTTTATATGGATATTCCGAAGAATGAGATCCAGTACCGCATGAGGGCAGGATCTGTTAGAAACCTAGGGAAATTGACTTCTGAAAGTACTTTCTCTACATATAAGCGCTTCTACTTCGTAGACTGGGTGGTGCTGGATAATCACCGCAATCAATTACTGGAAAGAGTTGCTGTTGTAGCAGACGGACAGTGGTCGGAAGACTTGAACTGGCTCTTTAAAGATGACCTGACTGAAGGCTTACGCCAGATGAGCCGTACGGTCTTTCGTGTGCGGCCCTGGTTTGAAAAGGGTTCATGGGGTGGGCAGTGGATGAAGGAACACCTGAAGGGCCTGAACAATGATGAGGTGAATTATGCCTGGTCTTTCGAGCTGATCACTCCGGAGAACGGAATTGTATTTGAAAGCAATGGCCTTTTATTGGAGGTGTCTTTCGATTTCCTGATGCAGTATTGTTATAAGGCGGTGCTTGGGAAGCATGCAGAATTGTTTGGTAAGTATTTTCCGATCCGCTTTGATTTTCTGGATACTTTTAATGGTGGTAATCTCTCGATTCAGTGTCATCCTTCCAAAAAATATATCACTGAGCATTTTGGTGAAGCCATTACCCAGGACGAAACGTATTACATTTTAGATTGTGCGCCTGATGCAAAGGTATACCTGGGTTTTCAGGAAGATATTGATCCTGTTGCTTTTAAAGCTGCACTGGAGAAAAGCCAGTATGAGAATGAGAAACTGGATGTTGAGCGTTATGTTCAGCGTTTTCCGGCCCATAAACATGATCTTTTTTTAATTCCTAATGGTACCGTGCATAGTTCTGGTGTGAACAATATGGTGTTGGAAATTAGTGCTACGCCTTATATTTTTACTTTTAAGATGTACGACTGGCTTTCTCTTGATCTCAACGGAAATCCTCGCCCTATAAATATTGACCATGCTTTCAACAACCTTAGGTTTGAGCGAAAAGGTGAATTGGTAGCGCAGGAGCATATTGCCCATCCGGTTGTGATCGATCAAGGCAGTGACTGGCAGCTGGTGCATTTGCCGACACACAGGAATCATTTTTACGATGTGCATCGTATAGAGTTTGATACAGAAGTCTGGATAGATACCAATGCGTCCTGCCATGTGCTTATGCTGGTGGAGGGTTCTGCTATAGTAATTGAGATGGAGGATGTTTTGGGCAGAAGGTTTGCTTATGCCGAAACCTTTATTGTGCCTGCTGACGCATTGCGTTACAAATTAATCAACAAGGGAAAGGGGCGGGCCATGGTGGTTAAGTCCTTCCTGAAGGCAGAAATCAACTTATAAACCAAATATAATGTTATGAATAAATCTCATCAGTTTTACCTCAGTTTGATTACTGTGGTGGCTTCTCTCGGAGGGCTCCTGTTTGGCTTTGATATGGCCGTTATTTCCGGTGTGCTGCCCTTCGTAGAGCAACAGTTTAGCCTGACAGCTGTGCAGGAAGGCTGGTTTGTGTCTTCGGCGTTGGTGGGTTGTATAATCGGTGTGGCATTCTCGGGTGATCTGAGTGACAGACTGGGGCGCAGGAAACTGCTTTTTCTTTCTGCAGCACTGTTCCTGATCTCTGCAGTGGGTTGTTCGCTGGTTCATTCGCTGAACCTGCTGATCGCAGCCAGGCTTACGGGAGGAATAGGTGTTGGTATTGCTTCGATTGTGGTGCCATTGTATCTTTCGGAAATTTCTCCGGCAAGCATCAGGGGCAGACTTGTTACGTGTTATCAGCTGGCCATCACAGTGGGAATCTTATTGGCTTATGTGACCAATTCTTTGCTGTTGAGTTATTCTGAGGGTCATACGGCTTCAGCTGCCGCTGAATGGTTTGACCTGATCTATATTAGTGAGGTTTGGCGTGGGATGTTCAGTATAGGTACTTTGCTGGCCTTGCTTTTTTTGCTGGGGCTATTCTTTGTGCCCGAGAGTCCGCGCTGGCTGATCCGGAAGGGGTTTACAGCCAGGGGGCTCGACATTCTTAAAAAGATAAATAATGGTAAGGTGGAAAATGTAGATACCACCGTGGAAGAAGGTGATGGTGGGTCGTACAGGGAACTGTTTACTCCAAGACTCAGAAAAGCGATGTTGCTGGGGATATTACTGCCCTTGTTTTCGCAGCTGAGTGGAATTAACGCAATTATTTATTACGGGCCTTCTATTTTAAATGATTCGGGGATTGCTTTGAGCAATTCGTTTTTAGGACAGATCATTTTCGGTGTGGCTAATCTGGTATTTACATTCATAGCGATCTGGAAGGTAGACGATTGGGGTAGAAGACCGCTTTATATTGCGGGCACAATTGGGGCGACCATCAGCTTATTGGCAACAGGTATTCTGTTTTATATGGGGCTGACGACAAGTATCTTCCTGATCTTGAGTGTTACCTTATTCCTGGCTTGTTTTGCCTTTTCTATCGGGCCGCTGAAGTTTGTGGTAGCTTCGGAGATCTTCCCGACCAAAATACGCGGTAAGGCGATGGGTGTTAGTATTATGGTGATGTGGGTGGCGGATACGATTATGGGACAAGTAACTCCTATTTTGCTGCGCGAGGCAGGTACAGCTGTAACCTTTTGGGTGTTTGCTTTCTTCTGCCTCGTAGCTTTTATTACGGTCTATAAGCTTTTACCTGAAACTAAGGGTAAATCGCTGGAAGAGATCGAGTCGTTCTGGTCTGAAAAGAAATAAATCTATTGTGTGGATGGGGGAGGGTTTGTAACTCCCCAATTCACATTTGGCCGATTGGCCATTACAAATTCCAGTTTACCGCCCTGCATCAGTTCATCTCTGTAAAGCCAGCAGTTGTCTAGTTTTTTGCCGTTGAAGCTGGCCGACTGAATGTAGATGTTTTCCTTTGAATTGTTTTTTGCCTGAATGGTTAGCTTTTTTTGATTGCCCAGTTCGATAACGGCGGTCTCAAACAGTGGGCTACCGAATTCTATCACGGGCCGCAGGTCTGTAAATCCTTTGACGTCAAACAAACCCAGTGCGGCCATGACATACCAGGAGCCGAGCTGGCCCTGATCTTCATCCTGCCCGTAGCCATAGCCGTGGATTTGTTCGGTACCGTAGAATTCGTTACAGATGGCGCGCGTCCATTTCTGGGTGAGCCATGGCTTACCGGAGTAGTTGAACAACCAGCTGACGTGCAAATTTGGCTGATTGCCATGGTTGTAATTGGACTTGATTCCCGCAAATGCATCAATCTCCTTACCTCCCCCGAATCCGTTTTTTTGCGCGGTTTCAAAGATGTTGTTAAGTCGGTCATTGAATTCGGTCCTGCCGATTTCGCTGATCAGCCCTGCTGGATTGTGAGGTACGTAGAAGGTGTATTGGACGGCATTGCCTTCCTGAAAACCTCTCCATGGCTCTAGCGGATCAAATTTGTCAATAAATGAGCCATTGGCCTTTTTTGGCTGAATGAGTTTGCTTTCCGGATTCAATAGTGTCTTCCAGCCATTGGATTTTTTTATAAAGGTATTGTAGTCTGCTGTTTTGCCCAATGACTTGGCCAGCTGTGCCAGGGCAAAGGCGCTGTAGCTGTATTCCATGGTGTGAGAGGCCGAGAACCTGGAACCTGTTGAATCGGTTTTGTCGGCTTCTAGAAAGGGTACATAGCCATGCTCCATAAACGCCTTTACGTCCATTTTTCCTGAGCCGACAGGCCTGTCCTTCCAGCTGTCTTCGTTTGCTTTGATGGCTTTATAGGCAAGATTTATATCATAGTCGCGAATACCACACTGATAGGCAGCGGCGATCGCCAGGCCCGTAAAATTGGTGCCGACACCGGAAGTAAATTGCCCGTTGGAAACGCCATCCGCGAACCAGCCTCTGTTTTTGTAGACTTCCAGCTGGGTTTGGACATAATCTTTATACCTATCGGGATAGGAAAGTGCCCATAGCTGGGTGAGGTTCCAAAAGGCGCCCCAGATGGCATCGGTGTTGTAGAAGTTATAATTCGGTTTTCCGTTTTTATTTACCGGAAGGTGCCCGATCGGATCGTTGCCGAATTTTGGAAAGTCTCCATTGACATCGCTGGCTATGCCCCGGCCCAGTAATGCATGGTACAAGCCCGTATAGAACTTTATCTTGCTGTTACGATCACTTCCGGTTACATAGAGTTTGCCCAGTTCTTTTTGCCAGACCTGTGCTGCATTTTCCCTGGCTTGATCGAAGCTGAGCTTGTCTGCTTCTGCGGCGAGATTGGCTTTTGCATTTTGTGTTGATGTGTAGGAGAGGCCAATTTTCAGTTCGATGGTTTCCTTATCTCCGGTCCGGTATTCGAGAAACAGTCCGGCTCCTTTACCTTGGGCAGATTGCTGGTTTTGACTGATTTCTTTTTCTGTGAAAGCCCCGATGCTTCTGGGTTTTTTATTGACTTCTCCGTAAAAGTACATGGAGATTTTCCCTTCCGGATCGTATTTTTTGATGTATTGCGGATAGGTGGTTACAAATCCTTCGAAATGGGTGTCGTCTATCATTTTTATGGAGGCATCGGTTACGATATGGCTTTCGCCTTGCTTATTGCCTATGTCCAGAATGATCCGCGACTGCTCGTTTTCGGGAAAGGTATATTTGTGAAAGCCCACACGCTCGGTAGCGGTCAGTTCGGCAGTTATTTGATAATCACTGAGTAGAACTTTGTAGTATCCGGGTTCTGCCATTTCATCTTTTTTTGCAAAGGAAGATCGGTAGCCGTCGGCAGGACCGTCGAGCTTTCCAGGTTTTACCCTGAGCGGACCGGTGGCAGGCATCACAGATACTCCGCCTACCTGCCACTCGTGGAAGTGAACAAAGCCCTCGATAGAGGTGTGTCTTGGATCGTAACCTACAGCTTCCCACCCTGAGGGATTGCCATAGTGCCCGTTAGTGGATGGGGCGAGTTTGGCCATGCCATGAGGAAGGGCAGCAGGGGTGTAGAAAAACCAGCGGCTGTGTGCGGTGCCTATATTGGGGTCGACGTATTTTAAAACATTTTCTCGCTTTACACTGCATGATGAGCAGAGTACTGCTCCTAAGATGATATACTTCAGGTATTGTGTGTACATGATCAGGTGATTATATTTGTTATGTACAAACATATGAAATATTTTTGATGCTGCCTTTTATTGTCCCATTAAAATGTTGAGGGTTTAAAATGAAGGTGTGGACCGGAGCTTGAATTAAGCATTTCTTTTAAAAAAAAGCCGGAACACCCGGTATTGGCATGAGAATAGACGCTTAAATATCTTAAATTCGTAGCCTTTGGAAATATATTTGTCGTCTATGCCCAGAAAATTCCTTTTTCTTATTTTATTTTTCATCTGCTGTAAATGCTCTGTCAGCGCCAATTTTGTGTTCGATACGAATACTTCAGCGGCCTATAAGGCAATATTTGAACTTAGATTGATTGACGCACGCAAGTACATTTCAGAAGAGAAAGCAAGGGTGCCGAATAATGGTATTTCCATTCTTCTGGATAATTATGTGGACTATTTCTACCTGCTGACCTCAGAAAATAAGGCAGACTATGAACGGTTGAAAGACCGTAAGTCTGATCGGATCGATCTTTTAAAGGATAATGATGAAAATTCTCCATATTTTCTTTTTTCCCAGGCGGAGGTTTATTTGCAATGGGGACTGATCAAGGCGAAGTTCGGCGATTATACTTCCTCTACCATGGACCTGAAGAAAGCCCAGAGTCTGCTGAGGAAGAACAATGAGCAGTTTAAGGATTTCCTGCCCAATCAGAAAAGTCTAGCCCTGATAGAGGTCGTTTTTGGTGCGATACCTTCCAATTTGAAGGGTATCGCAGATCTGCTGGGCGTTCGTGGTAATGTTTCTACAGGGATCAGGCAATTAGAGTCTTTTAAGACGAAAATAGCAGGCACCAAATATAGCTTCTACAACGAGGAGGTGATATTCTTGCTCTGTTTTATGGATATTGATATCCTGCACAATAGAAGTAATTATGCAAAATTAAATTCATTTCTGGACGATATGAGCGATAAGAGTTTGCTGAAGACTTATCTGCAGGGATATGTGGCATTTAAAACAGGTCATAACGACACAGCCATTTCTTATCTGGAAAGTATTCCCAAGTCGGGCATGTATACACCGCTGCCTATGGTTCAGTACCTGCTGGGTAATGCCAAATTGTGCCGGATGGATACGGATGCGCATGTGTTTCTGACCAATTACCTGAAGGAATATAAAGGGCAGAATTACATCAAGGATACCTATTTGAAGTTAGGTTATCATTATCTGCTGAAGGGTGATATGCTGGGTTATGGTAATTATCTCAAACTGGTGCGCAGTAAGGGGTATGCTATTGATGAAAAAGACAAGCAGGCCCTTAAAGAGGCGAATGATGTGAAGCCTGATGTGGACATATTGAGGGCAAGACTTTATTTTGACGGCGGGTATTACAGCAAGGCCCTGGCGCTGTTAAAAACCAAACAAACAAATGAGCTGCGGAATCTTCGTGACCAGATAGAACTCCACTATCGGTTGGGCAGAATCTATGACCGGATGAATGCCTTTAATGAAGGGATAGTAAACTATCAGAAAGCTATAAACTTAGGTAAGAATGAGGCGTATTATTTTGCAGCAAACTCAGCACTCTATTCCGGGATGCTGTATGAACAGAAAAAAGACAATGCAAAAGCTGCGTTCTTTTACAACATGACCTTAAAAATGAAGGGGCATGAATACCAAAACAGCATCGACACACAAGCAAAAGATGGTTTAAACCGCGTTAAATAGTATTACCTAATGATTGATTTCGGTTGTGAACCTGATATTTTGTTCAATGGACCTGCGATGATGAAGGTTGATGTTTTCCTTTAGGGCTTCAAAATCAAAGTTTTCATTGGTACCGCAATCCAACATATTGAAATATATAGATGGTTTAGTGCTTTCAAAGAATTCGATCAGGTTACTGCTCCAGATGAGCTGACATTTGCCTTTGATGTTTGGCACGATCTCTTTAAGTCCCTCTTCAAATTGAATGTGCCTGACATGAGTACTCTCCAGGTTCCCCTGAGGATAGAAAAGCAAAGTATTGCCGCGACCAGACAATACGTCGGCAGCGTATTTAAAGCTGTTACGAATAGAACGCTTGCCGGGCTCAATGGAAAAGCAACCGCAGTATTTGAGCCACTTGTTCTTTTGCATCTGTTTTTTCAGGACCATAATGTAAAGGCTTTTCATGTCGCCTTTCTTTTTCAGTACTTTATCGCTTAAGTAATAAGCCAGAATTCCATCCAGGAAACTGAAATGATTACACATCAGCAAATAAGAATGATCGGGTTTGATAGCTATGTCTCTGATAACAATCTTATTGAAACGTCTTTTGAGCATCCAACCGATCAGAAGCGCGCCCCACCAGAAAAAGAATCGGTTGAGTGGTTTTGCTTTAATGATCATGACAAGGCCTGAGTTAACTTACTTACAAAATTC
>Ga0126314_10000780_pt1 | contig 15188 bp, 15 predicted proteins | sample Plot105B_FD_92535 | JGI IMG/M metagenome (GOLD analysis project Ga0126314, IMG submission 92535) | Serpentine soil microbial communities from UC McLaughlin Reserve, CA, USA - Plot105B | ecosystem: Environmental > Terrestrial > Soil > Grasslands | place: USA: UC McLaughlin Reserve, Lake County...
AGACGAGGTCGACAACTACACGGTGTTCGACGTCTCGAACGCGATCAGAGAGCGCGGCTGGCTCGTGCCTGCCTACACGTTCCCCGAGAACCGCACCGACCTCGCGGCGCTCCGTGTCGTCGTCAAGCGCGGCTTCAGCCACGACGTGGCCGACCTCCTCGTCGCCGATCTCAAGCGTCAGCTCCCGCGCCTCGAGAAGCAGCCGCACCCCTGCACGAGGGCACGGCAACGAGCTTCCACCACCACTGAGTCTGTTACGCGGGTGCGCTCACGCGCGTCGGCTCGAACGAGTGCAGCTCGTCTTGCCCGGGCTGAATCACGCCCCAACTGGATTCGGGCACCTCGTTCCACGCGCCGACGAGGCTCCCGAGCGGCTCCGAGACCACCAGCCGTGATTCCTCACTGAGGTCCTGTAGCCGGGCGTCGTCGGGATACAGCATGCGCAGGGTCTCGACCGCGGTGCTGAAGAAGAGCGAGCGTGCCCGCCCAGCGCTGGCGTAACGGAACGCCCAGATGCTCTCGCCGTTCGACGTGGCCACGGTCATCTGGATCGGGTGCTCGACGCCGTGGCGCCGCCCCGTCGCCTCGATGAACCCGACCGCGTCCTGCACCGCGCGAGGCGGATCGTCCTCGAGGCCCAGGGTCAGCGCGAGGTAGAAGAAGATTTCCGAGTCGGTCGACCCCTGGATCTCCGGATACAGGGCCGGGTCGATCGCGAGCACGAGGTCGCGCTTGACCTTCGGCAGGTCGTAGATGACGCCGTTGTGCATCCAGAGCCAGCGGCCGTACCGGAACGGATGGCAGTTCGTCAGCTGAACGGGCGTGGCCGTGGCGGCCCGGATGTGTGCGAACACGAGCGGCGACTCGATGTGGGCCGCCAGCTCGCGCAGGTTCCGGTCGTTCCAGGCCGGCTCGATGCTGTGGAAAACGCCGGGCGCGTCGCCCACGCCGTACCACCCGATCCCGAATCCGTCGCCGTTCGTCGTCTCGGCGCCCAGGCGGGAGTGCAGGCTCTGGTCGATCAGCGAGTGCTTCGGCTCGTAGAGCAGCCGTTCCAGCCGGACGGGCGAGCCTGAGTATGCGAGCCAGCGGCACACGTGCTCATGCCTCCCGCAGGCGCGAGCCGCCGTAGACGGCCAGCGCGTAGATGATCAGGATGTCGACCGCGAACATCGTCAGCGCCCAGAACGGGTAGGCCGGCAGGAACAGGAGCTGCCCGATCGCGTTCAGGCCCGCCACGCCGATGCCGAACCACGTGGCCGCCTCGCTTCCTCTGACGATCCCGAATGCCGCCAGGAGCTGGAGGACGCCGAGAACGAGCATGATCCAGCCCCACGTCTTGAGGTCGCTGAAGACGAACTTGTGCTCGCCGACGTACACCCTCGAGTCGGCGATCGCGAGGATGCCCTGGATCGTGTTCCACGACCCCGCGAGGCCGAGCATCGAGGCGGCGAAGAGGATCCAGCCGCCCCCGCGGATGCCCTCGTACCCGGAGGCGTCGACGCGCGTGTATCCCTGCGAAGCCATGCGTTCACTCTCCTTTCCGGGCTCAGATCTGGATCTCGGCCATGTCGTCGGCAGGGCCGATTTCGCTCATTTTTCGTCTCCTCTTGTTTCAGGCAAGCGCCTTGGCCTTGATGGCGTCGAACTCCGTCTGGCTGATCGCGCCGCTGTCGAGGAGGGCCTTGGCCCGCTCGATCTCCGCGGCGGCCCCACCTTCGGTTGCCACCGAACGGACGTACTCGTCCATGTCCTGTCTGGCCGCCGTCGCTTGTTCGACGTTCCGGCGCGCCATGTCGTCCGCGTTCGCGATCAGATACACGAAGACGCCCAGGAATGGAACGAAGAGGATGAACAGGAGCCAGATCGTCTTCTTTGCGCCGCTCGCGTCACGGCGGCGGAAGACGTCCCCGACGATGTGGAACAGCAGGATGAACCACGCCACCCACAGGAAGAAGACGAGCATGCTCCACAGCGCGTCGATGAACGTGTAGTCGGCAAGAACCATTGGGAAAGCCTCCCGGGTCGAGAACGGAGCTTGTGGTGACCAGCCTCTCGCCGGTGAGAACCCCGGTCATCATGCGGAACGGGTGATCTCACCCGGTCGGGATGATGCGACGGGCCGCGCCCTGGCCCACGATGGCGTCATGGCAAAGAGATCACGCCGGAAGCAGCTTCAGAGTCTGCGTGTCGACCTCCGCGCCGGTGCGATGCTCGTGCGGGCGTTCGGGCCTTACCTGGTCAGGGCCTTGTTCGAGAGCATCGCCGCACGCCGGCGGCGCCGGTCGGTCAAGATCGGCGCCTTCGCGGTCGGCGGCGCCGCGGCGGGCCTGGCTGCGGTCCGCATCGCGACCCACCGTCCGCCCACCGGCGACGACACCGCCTGAGCACTGAGCGGCGCCCTCTTCTGGGGCCTCTTCGGCGCCTCCTCGCTGATCCTCGGCGGCGCGATCGCGCTCGTCTTCCATGTCAGGGAGCGGATCCTCGGCCTGATCATGGCCTTCGGAGCCGGCGTCTTGATCAGCGCGGTCGCCTACGACCTCGTCGCCGACGCGTTCGAAAGCTCGGCGGGAAATGGAAGCCTCGCGCTCGGCCTGGCCGCCGGGGCGCTGACCTTCTTCGCCGGGGATGCGGTCATCGACAGCATGGGCGGCGACAAGCGTAAGTCGATGACGCCGGCGCCCGGGCCCGGGACGGGCTCAGCCCTCGCGATCGTTCTGGGCATCGTCCTCGACGGCATCCCCGAGTCCGCCGTGATCGGGCTCGGGCTGCTCTCCGGGGAAGGCGTCAGCGTCGCGGTGATCGCGGCTGTCTTCCTCTCGAACCTCCCCGAGGCGATCGCGGCGACGACGGGGCTCAGCAGAGGCGGGTGGGCCTCCCGCAAGATCATCGGCCTCTGGGTGCTTGTCACGGCAGTGAGTGGGCTCGCGTCGCTGCTCGGCTACGCGCTGTTCGACTCGGCGGGCGCGTCGGCGCACGCCTTCGTGCTCGCGTTCGCCGCCGGCGCGATCCTGACCATGCTCGCCGACACGATGATGCCGGAGGCGTTCGAGCACGGCGGCAAGCTCGTCGGCCTCCTGACGACGCTCGGGTTCGGCCTCGCGTTCGCGCTGGCGATGCTCGAATAGGACCTAGCGCCGCTCGAGCCCCGTGAGGCGCTGATCGACCGCCTCGAGGCGCCGGAGGATCTCGTCGAGGTCCCGCGTCTGCTGCTCGCGCGCTTCCCGCGTTCGCTGCGAGACGAGGATGGACACCACGACGCTCGTGATGAGCGGAATCAGCGACAGCCCGGTCAGCATCAGGACCGCCGCGATGAAGCGGCCGCCCGTGCTCTGCGGAACGTAGTCGCCGTAGCCCACCGTGCTCACCGTCGTCACCGCCCACCAGAGTGCAGTGCCGAAGGTGTTGAACTCCGGATCGATCAGGCGCTCCAGAAGCGCCGCCACCAACGAGAGCGTGGCCGCCAGACCGACGATGAGCACAACCGCCTTGCGCAGCGTCAGGCTCGCCAGCGTTTCGACGAGCCAACGTTCGAGCGGTCTGTGCACGCGCACGCCGAAGGATTCGCCGCGCCGCCGCTCGGCCCTACCGGCTTCGCAATGCGGTCCGGCGGATTGGTAAGACTTCCGGCGTGTCGCTCGACGACTGGATCCTCGCGCTGCACCTTCTGAGCGCGTTCGCCTACGTCGGGGCGATCATTCTCTTCTGGGTGATCATCGTGGCGGTGTGGCGCCTCGACGCGCCCGATCCGACGATCCGCCTGGGGCCGGTAGCTCGCCTCGGCACAGTCGCCGTCGGCATCGGCGGCGCGGGCACGCTGATCTTCGGGATCTGGCTCGCGCTCTCTGTGGGCAACTACGACCTCTGGGACGGCTGGATCATCGCAGCGATCGTGCTGTGGGCGATCGCCGGCGCTCTGGGCCAGCGCACCGGCGTCGAGTACAGGCGCGGCGTCACGAGGGCGATCGAGCTCCGCGACGCCGGCCGGGCCGGCCCCGATAGCGAACTGCTCGCGCTCAACCGCACCCAGCGCGGTCTGGTCCTTCACGCCCTCCTCACGGTGACGGTGCTGCTGATCCTCGTCGACATGATCTGGAAGCCCGGCGCATGATTGGGGTGCTCGCTTCGATCAGGCCGGACGAGCAGAACTTCCCGCTGTTCGTGCACGTGCTCGGCGCCATGATCCTGGTCGGCGGACTGCTGACGACGGCCGGCGTGCTCGCCTGGGCTCGCGGCGACGTGCCCTCCCTGCGGCTCGGCTACCGGACGCTGCTCGCCGTCGCGCTGCCGGGCTGGATCGTGATGCGGATCGGCGCCGAGTGGATCTACTCCAAGGAAGGCTGGGACGACCTGCCCGACTCCGCGCAGCCGACCTGGATCGGCATCGGCTACCTGCTCGCGGACCTCGGCGGCCTGATTCTGCTCGTGTCGCTGGTCGTGGGCGGCATCGGGGTCTACCGCCTGCGCGAGGGCAAGGGCGCAGGGCTGCTCAGGGCGACGCTCATCCTCTCGCTCATCCTGCTGGCCGCGTACGTCGTGGCGGTATGGGCGATGGCCGGCAAGCCGGACTAGACCCGGCGAGCGGCCTCGCTCAGCCGCTTGTTGGAGATGTCACGTTGTGGGAAGATCTGGGCTCCCTCGGGCGTCATGTGATCGGAAAGCGGCGTCACACCCCGACGCTGCTGCAACGTGAAAGGAGCGCGTATGGAGGAGCGACCCGCACGAGCAATGCTTGTGTCAACGGCGGACCTCGGCGACGGGCTCACCACCGTGATCTCGCGGTCGGAGATCGAGGCGGCGCTGGCGAGTGAGGGTGAGCCGATCGAGCTCGTGCTCGACGTCACCCGCTTCTCGGACGGCGAGGCCGGCGAGTCGAGCAACGTCGCCGTCTCGTGGGAGCGGTTCGACCTCGAGCGCATGCTCGAGCAGGCCACGAGCGAGAACATCGCGCTCACCTTCGACCGAGATGCCGTGTGGCAGGCGATCGCCACCGACGTCGAGGCGCACGGCATGAGGGAGGCAGTCGTCACTCTCGCCGTCGCGGCGACGGTCGCAGCGGGTGCCGCCGGACAGGCATCCGCGTACCCGAGCCCCGCGTTCGGCGACTCGTCGTCGGCCCCGGCGGCCCAGGTGACCGGCGACCTCGCTCCGGACGACCGCGCGGTGCCGCGGCCGACTCCTGTGGCGTCCACTCCCGACCTGGCGCCCGACGACCGGGCGATCCCGCGGCCCACCCCGATCGTCGCGTCGACGCCGGACCTGGCGCCGGACGACCGGGCCATCCCGAGACCGACACCCGTAGCGGCGCCGGCTCCGGATCTGGCTCCGGATGACCGGGCGGTACCACGGCCGACCCCGGTTGCGGCCACGCCGATCGCCACCTCGGCGCCGGATCTGGCTCCGGACGACCGCGCGACGCCACGCCCGACCCCGGTCTCAGCGCCGGTCAGCGGGACGGTGTCGGACGGGACGTCGTGGGCGCCCACCCCGACCGAGACGGCGGTGCTCGCCGGTGCGATCGCCCTGGCGATCTCCGGCGCGTTCTTCCTCGTCGGCGGTCGGCGGGTCCGCCCGCGCCCGGCCTAGCTCACTGCTGACGGAGCGTCGCCCCTCGCGGCGGCGCTCCGTCCGGCATCATCGGCCGAACGGCCGACCGACCGAAGGACGGGCGTCTCCCCCGGCGAGGCGGCCGTCCCGACATTCCGATCCTGCGTGCGGGCCATGACGGCCCGCCGCGTGCGGGCGCGACCATCGGGGCTATGACGCGCACGCTCGGGATCGTCTTCGCCGCGGCCGTGGTCGGCGCCTTTGCCGGGGGCCTCATCGGCGTCCTGCTCGACGGTGGGTCCAACGAAGGCGCCACCCCGGCCGCAGCGGCCACGATCCGGCCGCCCACCTTGCAACCGTCAGTCGATCCAGCGGGCTGTCGCGAACTACGCGGCAACGATTCGCGTGCCCGTCCACGTGATCGAGCGGCGAACGAAGCTCGAGCGCCTGGCCCGAACGCTCGAAGCCGAGCTCGGTCGCGACGCCACCGACGAAGAGCTCGCGGCGGCGAGCGGTCTGCCGCTCAACCACGTGCGCGAGGCGCTGGGTGCAGTCGAGGGCGTCCGTATCGCTCAACCAGTCGGCGGGCGGGGCGGATGAGAGCGAGCTCGGCGACGCCTTCCCCGACCCCGACGCCGACGACCCGCTCGAAGAGGCGGACGAGGCGCAGCGCCGGCACAGCATCCGGCGCGCGCTCGCCGCCCTCCCCGAGCGCGAACGTCGCATCGTGGAGCTTCGCTACGGCTTCGTCGGGGAGCCGTGGACGCTCGACGCGATCGGGCACGAGCTCAGCCTGACCCGCGAGCGCGTCCGCCAGCTCGAGGCGCGCGCGCTGGCGCGGATGGGACGAAGGCTGGCCGCATGACGCCCGGCCGTCTCGCTTCGCCGCCCAGAAGGGACCACGCTCGACGAGATCCCCTTCCCGTGGGCGTCGCCGTCCAGTGTGCCGACGGGCACGTGGCGTTCCGGACGGCGACGCCGAGCGGGAGCTGAAGCCGATCGTCCCCTCGGGCCAGGCGGTCTCGATAATGGGGCCGTGCCCGCCGAGTCCGACCGTCTGCGCGCCCTCGTCGACGCCGGCATCGCGCTGAGCTCCGAGCTCTCGCTCGACGCGCTGCTCCAGCGGCTCGTCGAGACGGCCGCCGACTTGACGGGCGCCCGCTACGCGGCGCTGGGCGTCATCGACGAGAGCGGGCGCGGGCTCGAGAAGTTCCTGACGACAGGCATCGACCCGGAAGAGCACGCGGCCATCGGCGACCTTCCGACCGGCCGCGGGATCCTCGGCGTCCTCATCCGCGACGCCCAGCCGCTCCTCCTCGAAGACATCGCACAGGACCCGCGCTCGGTCGGGTTCCCGCCCAACCACCCGCCGATGAAGTCGTTTCTGGGCGTCCCGATCTTGCAGCGCGGTGTCGCCTACGGGAACCTCTACTTGTCCGAAAAGGACGGCGGCGGCGCGTTCACCGAGGACGACGTCGAGGTGACGAAGCTACTCGCCGCCCAGGCCGCCGTCGCGATCGACAACGCCCGGCTGTACGAGTCCACGGCGCGCTGGCTTCGCCGCTTCGAGAGTTTGAACGAAATCGGCATGGGCCTCGCCTCGCAGCTCGAGCTCACGCCGCTGCTCGAGCTCGTGGCGCGCAGGTTGCGCGAGCTGATCGACGCTCGGATCGTCCTGATCGCCCTGCCCGGCGCGGGCGGCCGGCTCGTCGTCGCCGCCGCCGACGGCGAGGGCACCTACGGCCTTCCGGGCATGGAGCTCGATCTGGACCACTCGAAGATGGGCCGGGTCTTGGAGCGCAGCCGTAGCGAGCGCGTCGACGCCGTCCTCGAGGACCCCGAGGTCGACGACGCGACCGCACGCCGGCTCGGCGTGCACTCGGGCCTCTATGTGCCGCTGGTCGTCCGCGGGCACGCGATCGGCGTCGTCGTCGCGCACGACCACGCCGGCCCGGACACGAGGTTCGACGACGACGACCTGCGGCTCGCCGAAGCTCTCGCCGCCAGGGCCGCGATCGGCGTCGACCTGTCCCAGCGCGTCAGCCGAGAGGCGATGCGCAAGGTGGTCCAGGCGCAGGAGCTCGAGCGCACACGGCTCGCCCGTGAGCTCCACGACGAGACCGGCCAGGCCCTGACCTCGATCCTGCTCGGGCTGAAGCCGCTCGAGGGCGTCGCGGATGCCGACGCCCGGGCCGCGGTGGCCGCGGTCCGCGAGCTGGTCGTCTCGACGCTGCAGGACGTGCGCCGGCTCGCGGTCGAGCTGCGCCCGTCGGCGCTCGACGACCTCGGGCTCGTCCCGGCCGTCGACCGGCTGGCGAAGACCGTCGCCGAGACCGGAATGCGCGTCGACGTCGAGGCTCACATTGGGGACGAGCGGCTGCCCGAACCGGTCGAGACCACGCTCTACCGGATCGTGCAGGAGGCCGTCACGAACGTCGCCAGGCATTCGGGCGCCGAACGGCTCAGCATCACCCTCACGCGGAAGAACGGCGCGGTTGTCGCCATTGTCGAAGACGACGGCAAGGGGTTCGACCCCGCGCGTACAGCCTCCGACGGGCTGGGCCTGGTCGGCATGCGGGAGCGGCTCGCCCTCGTCGGCGGCACGCTCCGCATCGAGGCGGCGGCCGGGGCCGGGACTACGATCGCCGCCGAGGTGCCGCTGACTTGAGCATCCGAGTGCTCGTGGTCGATGACCACGCCGTCGTGCGCAGCGGCCTCCGCCGGGTGCTCGACGCCGAGGACGACATCGAAACCGTCGGCGAGGCGGCGAACGCGGACCGGGCGATCTTCGAGGCGATGGAGCTCACGCCCGACGTCGTCCTGATGGACGTCACGATGCCCGGTAAGAGCGGCGTCGATGCGCTGCCCGCGCTTCTGCAGTCCGTCCCGGACGCGCGCGTGCTCATGCTCTCGATGCACGACGATCCCGGATACGTCCGCGCGGCCTTCGCGGCCGGCGCGAGCGGCTACGTGCTCAAGGAGGCCGCCGACTCGGATGTCGTGGCAGCGGTGCGGGCCGTCGCCTCGGGCGAGCGGTACGTCCACCCGGCGCTCGGCGCCAAGCTGATTGCCGCGGAAGCCGATGAGCGCCGACGCGCGGACGCCGATCCGCTCTCAGAGCGCGAGCGGGAGGTCCTGCGCCTGCTTGCCCTCGGCCACACGAACCAGGAGATCGCGACGATGCTCTACATCTCCGTCCGCACAGCTGAGACGCACCGCGCGCACATCATGCAGAAGCTCCGGCTCTCTTCCCGGGCGCAGCTCGTCCGCTACGCGCTCGACTCGGGCCTGATCGAGACGGAGTAAGCAGGACAGCGCGGCCATAACGGTCACGAGCGCGTCACCACGCGCCGCACCGCCTGCGCGATCACGAGCTCCTCGCGGGCCTCGACGGCCTCGACGCGAACGTTGCCCAGGAAGGCAAGGCGCTCGGCGACTGCGTCCCGGACATCCGGCCGGTTCTCACCGACGCCGCCCGAGAACGCGAGCACGTCGATCCCGCCGAGCGCGACCGCCATCCGCGCGGCGGCGCACGCGACCGCGTAGGTATAGACGGCGAACGCATCCGGGTCGTCGAGCCCACCCAGCGCGGCGAGGCCCGATCCGTGCTCGAGCGCGCGGTCGACGTCGTTGGCCGTCAGGCCTTTCTCGCGGAGCACGAAGAGCAGCGCGCCCGGGTCGATCGACCCCGAACGCGTTGCCATGGGAACGCCCTCGAGCGGCGTGAAGCCCATGGTCGTGTCGACCGACTCGCCGTGCAGGACGGCCGTGATCGAGCAGCCGCCTCCGAGATGGCAGACGACGAGTCGCTCCACCTCGATCCGGCTGACCACCGATTCCACGGCGAGCCCGTGGAAGCCGTACCGCCGGATCCCCCACTCCTCGCGCCACTGCCGGGGAATCGCGTACGTGGCCGCTTCGGCGGGGATCGTGCGGTGAAACGCCGTGTCGAAGACGGCGACATGCGGCACGTCCGGAAGCGCGGCGCGGGCAGCGCGAATCCCGCACAACGCCGCGTCGTTGTGGAGCGGCGCGACCGCGCGAAGCTCCTCGATCCCGCGGATGACCGCATCGTCGATGAGCGTGGGCTCCACGAACATCGAGCCGCCGTGCACCACGCGGTGACCAACGGCTTCAGCCGGGACGAACGCCTCGACGCGGCGCGTGTCGTCGCCGTCGACGAGATGGAGCTTCAGGCTCGTCGAGCCGGCGTTGACCGTCAGTACGGCCAGGTCCAGCCGCGGACGTCGGGGTGGTCCTCGCCGTGCTCGCGTGTGTAAGCGCGCGCCTGGAGCCGGCGGTCGGCCATCTCCTGGCGCAGGTGCGCGCACGTCCCGCCGAGCCCCGGGACACGGTCGATCACGTCCAGGACGAGGTGGAAGCGGTCGAGGTCGTTGAGCATGACCATGTCGAACGGCGTAGTCGTCGTGCCCTCTTCCTTGTAGCCGCGGACGTGCAGGTTGGCGTGGTTCGCCCGCCGGTAGGTCAAGCGGTGGATCAGCCAGGGGTAGCCGTGGTAGGCGAAAACGACGGGCTTGTCGCGAGTGAACAACGAGTCGAACTCGGTGTCGGGCAACCCGTGCGGGTGCTCGGCCTCCGGCTGGAGGCGCATGAGATCGACGACGTTGACGAACCGCACCTTCAGCTCGGGCAGCCGCTCGCGGAGGATCGCCGCCGCGGCGAGCGCCTCGAGCGTCGGGACGTCCCCGGCGCACCCGAGCACGACGTCGGGCTCGGCGCCCTCGTCCGTCGAGGCCCACTCCCAGATGCTCGCACCCCGCGTGCAGTGGAGGATTGCGTCCTCCATCGAGAGGTACTGGAGAGCCGGCTGCTTGCCGGCGACGATGACGTTCACGTAGTGGCGGCTGCGCAGGCAATGGTCGGCCACGGAGAGCAGCGTGTTCGCGTCGGGCGGGAGGTACACGCGGACGACCTCGGCGCGTTTGTTCACGACGTGGTCGATGAAGCCGGGATCCTGGTGGGAGAAGCCGTTGTGGTCCTGCCGCCAGACGTGCGAGCTGAGCAGGTAGTTGAGCGAGGCGACCGGGCGCCGCCAGGGGATGCCGCGCGTCACGTTCAGCCACTTCGCGTGCTGGTTGAACATCGAGTCGACGATGTGGGTGAACGCCTCGTAGCAGTTGAAGAGCCCGTGCCGGCCGGTGAGCAAGTAGCCCTCCAGCCAGCCCTGGCACATGTGCTCCGAGAGCATCTCGACGACGCGGCCTTCGCGCGCGAGGTTCTCGTCGGTCGGCTCGATCTCCGCCTCCCAGGCGCGGTCGGTCACCGAGAACACGTCGCCGAGGCGGTTGGACTCCGTCTCGTCCGGGCCGAAAACGCGGAACGTCTGGGGGTTCCGCGTCACGACGTCGCGGAGGAATTTCCCGAGGACGCGGGTCGCCTCGCCCTCGGTCGTCGCCGGCGTCGCGACGTCGACGGCGTAGTCACGGAAGTCCGGGAGCAGGAGGTCGCGTAGCAACAGCCCACCGTTGGCCTGCGGGTTCGCGCTCATCCGCCGATCGCCCTGCGGCGGCAGCTCCGCGAGCTCGCGCCGCAGACGGCCTGAGTCGTCGAAGAGCTCCTCGGGGCGGTAGCTCCGCAGCCACTCCTCCAGCTGGGCGCGGTGCTCGGCGTTCTCCCTGGTCTCGGCCAGTGGAACCTGGTGCGAACGCCAGCTGCCCTCCACCTGCTTGCCGTCGACCTCCTTCGGCCCGGTCCACCCCTTCGGTGTCCTGAACACGATCACGGGCCACGACCTACGCTCGTCGTCGTCCTCCAGGCGCGCGGCTTGCTGAAGCTCCGCGATCCGGTCGAGCGCCGTGTCGAGGATCTCCGCGAAGCGGCCGTGCAGCTCGAGTGTGTCCTCGTCGTCGAACCCGCCCGTGAAGAAGAGCGGCTCGTAGCCGTGTCCCCGAAGGAACGCCTCGAGCTCGTCCTCGGAGATGCGCGCGAGCACGGTCGGGTTGGCGATCTTGTAGCCGTTCAGGTGCAGGATCGGCAGCACCGCCCCGTCGGTGCGCGGGTTGAGGAATTTGTTGCCGTGCCAGCTGGTGGCGAGCGGGCCGGTCTCAGCCTCGCCGTCGCCGATCACGCAGGCGACGAGCAGGTTCGGGTTGTCGAACGCCGCTCCCTGGGCGTGCATGAGCGCGTACCCGAGCTCGCCGCCCTCGTGGATCGAGCCGGGCGTTTCCGGCGCCGCGTGGCTCGGGATCCCGCCGGGGAACGAGAACTGGCGAAAGAGCTGCCGGAGCCCGTCCTCGTCCGGCCCCACGTGGGTGTAGAGCTCGCCGTACGTGCCTTCGAGGTACGCGTTCGCGACCACCGCGGGTCCGCCGTGTCCCGGCCCGCAGATGTAAATCGCGTCGAGGTCGCGCTCCCGAATCGCCCGGTTGAGGTGGGCGTAGAGGAAGTTCAGGCCGGGAGTCGTGCCCCAGTGGCCGAGCAGGCGCGGCTTCACGTGCTCGGCCGCGAGCGGCTCGCGCAGGAGCGGGTTGTCCAGCAGATAGATCTGGCCGACCGAGACGTAGTTCGCCGCGCGCCAGTACGCGTCGAGGAGCCCGAGCTCCTCCGCCGCCGGAGGCGCGATCGCCGGCGAGGTCTGGGTCACGGCGCCACGCTAGCCGGTCGCGTGATCCCGGGGCAAGCGGCTACCACGTCTTGGTGCGTGCCCGCTCCTCCGGCCTGGCGACGCGCACGCGCGCGTCGACGGCCACGCACCGGTCGGGCAGGGCGAGCACCGGGTTGAGGTCGAGCTCCGCGATCGCCGGAACATCGTCCGCGAGGCGCGCGAGGCGCAGGACGAGGTCGGCGAGGGCGTCCGCGTCCGCGGCCGGCGCGCCGCGGAAGCCAGCGACGAGCCGGCCCGCCTTCCCGCTCGTCACGAGCTCCGCCGCATCGGTGTCCGTCAGGGGGGCGATCCGGAACGCGGCCTCGCCGATCAACTCGGCGAAGACGCCTCCAGGCCCAAAGGCGACCAGCGGACCGAAGACCGGGTCCTGCACGACGCCGACGAGCAGCTCCGCGCCGCCGCGGATCATCGGCTGCACCAGCACCGCACCGCCGATCCGCTCAGCGGCGATCTTTACCGCGGCCTCGTCCAGAAGGTCGAGGGCGATGCCGCCCGCCTCGGTCTTGTGCGCTCCAGGCACCGCGCTCTTGACGACGACCGGGAAGCCGAGGTCGGCCGCCGCGGCCGCCGCCTCGTCCGGCCCGTCGACGACGCGTTCCTCGACCAGCGGGATTCCGTACGCGAGCAGCAGCTCCCGCATCTCGGCCGGCGCGAGCCAGAGGTCGTCCCCGCTGGCGAGCGCGCGCTCGATCACCCCGCGAGCCGTCTCCGGGTCGATGTGCTCCGGCTCGACGAGCTCGCCCTGCGGCGCCCGCAGCCATTCGGCGCGCGCCGCCGCGCGGCCGAGCGCACGGGCCGCCGACTCCGGATAGGAGAACGAGGCCACCTGGCGGCTCGGCGCCCGGAGTGCCTCCGGGATCCCCTCGGCCGCCATGATCACGGCGAGGACCGGCTTGTCCGCGCCCGCGCCGCGTGCGGCCGCCTCGACCTCGACTGCGACGTCGTCCGCGGTCGCCGCGACGGTGGGTGCGAAGAGCACGATGACGGAATCCACACGCGGATCCGAGAGCACTCGAGGCAGTGCGGCCGCGTACGTCGCGGCCGTCGCGCCGCCGAGCATGTCGACGGGGTTCGCGACGCTCGCCTCCGCGGGGAGCAGCTCGGCTAAGCCCTCCGCGGTCTCGGGCCCGAGCGTCGCGAGCTCGAGGCCTGCCGCGTCGCACGCGTCCGCGCAGAGGATCCCCAGACCGCCGGCGTTCGTGAGCACCGCGATGCTTCGGCCCCGTGGCTCCGGCTGCGTGGAGAGCAGCGCCGCCACGTCGACGAGCTCCTCCAGCGACTGCGCGCGGATGACGCCCGCCTGACGAAAGAGGGCGTCGACCGCGGCCTCCGAGCCGGCAAGGGCAGCCGTGTGCGAGCTTGCCGCGCGCCGCCCGCTCGCGCTCGTGCCGCTCTTGAGGGCGAGGATCGGCTTGCGGCGCGCGACCCGGCGCGCAAGGCGGCCGAACCGGCGCGGGTTCCCGAACGACTCGACGTACATGAGCACGAGCGCGGTCGCGTCGTCGTCCTCCCACCATTCGAGCAGGTCGTTCGTGGAAACGTCCGCCTTGTTGCCTATCGAGACAAAGGCCGACAAGCCCAAACCTCGCGATTCGGCCGCTTCGAGCAGCGCCACTCCGAGCGCGCCGCTCTGCGACGAGAAGCCGATGTTCCCGGCGGGCGCACCGCGCGCCGCGAAGGTCGCATTGAGGCTCGGGCCTGCAGCCGCGATCCCGAGGCAGTTGGGCCCGATGAGCCGCGCCCCGTGCGAGCGGACGAGCGCGAGCAGCTCTTCCTGGCGCTCGGCGCCCTCCCTGCCCGTCTCGGCGAAGCCGGCGGAGATGACCACAAGCGCGCGCGTGCCAGCGCGAAGGACCTCGTCGGCCGCCGCGATCACGGCGGCGCCCGGAAGAGAGATGACGGCGACGTCGACGGTCTCCGGGATCTCGGCGATCGAACGGTAGGCGCGCACGCCAGCGACCGGCGTGCCGTCGCGGTTGACCGGATAGGCCGCGCCGGCGAAGTCGCCTTCGAGGATGTTGCGGAAGAGCTCGCCCCCGATCGAGCCACGTCGGCGGGAGGCTCCGACCACCGCCACGCTGCGAGGCTCGAAGAACGGACGGAGCGACGCCGTCACCGCGGTGTGGTCGCGCTCGGCGACGCGAAGCTCATACGTCTCCGTCGACGCGATCGGGAAGCGCACCTCGACCTCACCGCCCTCGAGCTCGCGGGTCAGCTCGAAGCCGACGGCCTCGAAGACGCCGAGCATCTCCCGGTTGCCGGGCAGCACCTCGGCGACGAAGCTCGCGATCCCGACCCGCGCCGCGCGGTCGGCGAGCTGCTCGAGCAGACGCGTGCCGATTCCGCGGCGCTGATGCTCGTCTGCGACGGCGAACGCGGCCTCGGCCAGGGCCGGGTCGCGCAGTCGCACGTAGTTGGCGACGGCGACGACGCTCTCGCCGTCCTCCCCGGCGAGCGTCGCGAGGAGGGCCCCGCGCTCGTCCCAGTCCGGCTCGAGCAGCGGCTCGACGAGTTGGTCGCCGATCTGGGGGAAGCCGTGGAAACGGCGGTAGAGGCTCCGCTCGGACAGCCCCTGAAAGAAAAGGAGCAGTCCCTCCGCGTCGTCGCTCCGGGGCGGCCGCAGGCGGAGCGTGCGGCCGTCCCGGAGGATTACGTCTGCGACGTCTGCGACCACGCCTCCATTCTCACGCAGTCGCAGCCACCGCCGGGCGACGCGCTTCGACGTGCCCGCTCGCCCGGCCCGTGGTACACGAGCGCCTTCATGTCAGCTCCTTTCGCTCGTTCGATCCGACGTTCGCACGGAGCGACAGCCATGACATCGGGCGACATGCGGATAGCGGTTGCAGTTTCTCCGCATGCCAAGAGGGGCCGGCTTTGCCGGCCCCGCTGACGTTCAGAAGAACCTTGAAGGCGGGGGCTCGTGGGGGAACCATGGGGTGCCCCCACGCAAAAAGACGGCGGGCGGGCCCGGAGGCCCGCCCGCCGTCGGGTAGCCGCTGTGGTGCTAGGTAGCGGC
>Ga0126314_10000781_pt1 | contig 15164 bp, 8 predicted proteins | sample Plot105B_FD_92535 | JGI IMG/M metagenome (GOLD analysis project Ga0126314, IMG submission 92535) | Serpentine soil microbial communities from UC McLaughlin Reserve, CA, USA - Plot105B | ecosystem: Environmental > Terrestrial > Soil > Grasslands | place: USA: UC McLaughlin Reserve, Lake County...
GGACGCCGCGGAGGTGCTCGGCGGCGGGGATTGGGAGAAGGAGCAGATCAACCGCGCGGTGGACGAGGCCGTCGACTCGGCGGTGGCGCTGCTCCAGCGACTGAGGGATTCGAGAGTCGAGGGGCCGAGGGTGCCCTTCGGAGGTCTGGTGGTCGAGTACTTCGAGCGTCCGTCACGCGTCAGACACGTGCCGCCGGGCTCGAGGGATGGACGTACCGCGATGCATTGAGGGTGGTCGGTTTTGCCGACCCGTCCGGCTTGACGCTCCAATTCCTGGGGGCGTCCGAGGCCGGCGGGAGGGAGCGTGCCAGGGGTGGGGACCTCATGGCGCGCCTTTGGGGTGGCGTGCTCCCACTGGGGAGTGGTGAGCGCTCATCGCGAGCTGCTGGCAAGACGCGTGGATGGGGGTCCGCGCGACTCGCCGGTCGGACGGGTCGGCATTGTTTGTGGGGGTGGTAGCGAAAAACGAGCGGGTCCGCGGGGGGAGCGTCTACGGGGGTGGGCGCTCCTCCCGCGTTGTTTTTCAGTGGGCGTCCGACCAGCTCCGCCCCGCGCCGACATCCACCTTGAGCGGCACCTTGAGCGTGGCCACGCCCGCCATGCCGCGCGCCACCAGCGCCTTCACCTGCTCCACCTCCGCGTCCGGCGCCTCCAGCAGGAGTTCGTCGTGGACCTGGAGCAGCATCACCGTGCGCAGGCCCTGGGCGCGCAGGTCCGCGTCCACCACCAGCATCGCCTTCTTGATGAGGTCCGCGGCGGTGCCTTGAATCGGCATGTTGATGGCGGCGCGCTCGGCGGCCTGGGCCACGCCCCGGTTCTTCGAGTTCAGGTCCGCCATGTACCGCCGGCGGCCGTAGAGCGTCTCCACGTAGCCCGTCTTGCGCGCCGTATTGACGGTCTCATCGAGGTAGCGGCGGATGCCGGCGTAGCGGATGAAGTAGCGCTCGATGATGTCTCGCGCCGTCTCCTGGGGAATGCCCAGCCGCGTGGCCAGGCCGTGCGGTGACAGACCGTAGGCGATGCCGAAATTCACCATCTTCGCCACCCGGCGCTGCTCGCGGTCCACCTGGTCCGGCGCCACGCCGAAGACTTCCGCGGCGGTGCGGCTGTGGACGTCCTCGTCATTGCGGAACGCCTCCACCAGCACCGGGTCGTCAGCGATGTGGGCCAAGAGGCGCAGCTCCACCTGGCTGTAGTCGGCGCTGACCAGCTGGTGGCCCGGTGCGGCCACGAAGGCGCGGCGAATCTCCCGGCCCAGCTCCGTGCGCACGGGGATGTTCTGGAGGTTGGGGTCCGTGGACGACAGGCGCCCGGTGGCCGTGGCCGCCTGGTGGTACGTGGTGTGGATGCGCCCGTCGGGGGCCACCAGCGTGGGCAGCGTGTCCAGGTAGGTGCTCTTGAGCTTGGACAGGCTGCGGTACTCGATGATGGCGCCAGGCAGCGGGTGGTCCTCGGCCAGCTTCTCCAGCACCTCCTGGTCCGCGGACGGGCCCGTCTTGCCGCGCTTGATGATGGGCAGGTTCAGCTCGGTGAAGAGCACCTGGACCAGCTGCGGGTTGGAGCCGATGTTGAACTCGCGGCCCGCGTGCTTGTAGACCTCCTTCACCTGCGCCTCGACGGCCGCGTCCACCTTCACGGAGATGCGCGCCAGCTCCACCGTGTCCAGGCTCACACCCCGCTGCTCCATCCGCGCGAGGATGGGCAACAGCGGCAGCTCCAGCTCCTTCGCGAGCTGCGCCAGCTTCGCCTCCTCCAACTCCTTCCAGAGCTCCGGCGCCAGCCTGCGCGCCGCCTCCGCGCGCACCGCGAAGCCCGACGCCACCTCCTCCGGCGAGTGGTCCGCCAGCGCCCTGTCCTTCTTGCCCCGCTTGCCCTCGGCCGCCGCGGGGAGCGCGGGCAGCTCCGTGGCCAGCCGCTCGCGCGCCAGGTCCGCCAGCGCGTGCTCGCGGCGTGACGGGTTGAGCAGGTAGCTCAACAGCTCCACGTCGTCGTGCGCGCCGGCCAGGGTGAGGCCCTCGTTGGCCAGCACCAGCGTGAGGGCCTTGAGGTCATGCCCGCCCTTCTTCACCGCCGGGTCCTCCAGCACGCCCTTGAACGCGGCGGTGAAGGACTCGGGCTTCACCTGCGTGGCGCCCAGCACCGCGTGGCGCAGCGGCACGTAGCGGGTGCTCGCGTCCGGCAGCGCCACGCCCAGGCCCACCAGCTTCGACGCGAAGGGCATGCCCTCGTACGCCGGAATCAGGCTGACCGAGCCCGCCGCGCGCACGGCCTCCGCCAGCGCCAGCAGCTCCGCGTCGGTGCCCACCAGCGTGGTGGTGACGGCCAGGGGCGCGGGCCGCTCCTTCGCGGTCTCGGAGGAGGAGGACTCGGACGCGCCTTGCTGGGGCAGGTCCTTGAGCAGCGCGTAGAACTCCAGCTCCGTGAAGAGCTCGCGCGCCTTCGCGGAGTCCACTTCCTTGCGGGTCAGCTCCGCCACTCGCACGTCGAGCGGCAGGTCCGTCTTGAAGGTCACCAGCCGCCGGGCGAGCAGCAGGCTCTCGCGGTGCGAGGCGAGGTTCTCCCGAATCTTGGGCTTCTTCACCTCGTCCAGCCGGGCCAGGAGCGTGTCCACGTCGCCGAACTGCTGGATGAGCTCCGTGGCCGTCTTGGGGCCGATGCCCGGCACCTTGGCCACGTTGTCCACCGCGTCGCCGATGAGCGCCAGGTAGTCGCGCATCTGCCGGGGCTCGATTCCCAGCCGCTCCTTCACGTCCTCGGGCCGGGTGTGCACGTCCTTCATCGGGTCGAAGAGGCGCACGTCCTCGTCGACAATCTGGATGAAGTCCTTGTCCCCGGTGACGACCTGGACGCAGAAGCCCTCGGCCTTCGCCTTGTGGGCCAACGTGCCGATGACGTCGTCCGCCTCCCAGCCCGCGAACTCCAGCACCGGCAGGTTGAGCGCCTCCACCACGCGGCGGATGAGCGCGAACTGCGGCACCAGGTCCTCGGGGGGACCCTCGCGGTGGGCCTTGTAGTTGGGGTCAATCTTCTGGCGCTCGGTGCGGCTCTCCTTGTCGAAGGCGAGCGCCACGTGCGTGGGCTTCAAGTCCCGCAGGGACTTGAGCACCATGCGCGTGAAGCCGAGCACGGCGTTGGTGGGAACGCCCTTGCTCGACGTGAGCGGCGGAATGGCGTGGTAGGCGCGGAAGATGAAGCCGGACGCGTCGATGAGGACCAGGGTGGGCGCGGTGCGCGGGGGGCTGGTGTCGGCCATGCCCCCGTGCCTAGCGCGCCCGTCCCGCCCTGTCCAACTCGCTTGCTACGGGCAGCTCCACTCCTTCTTCTTCGCGACGACCAGCTCCTCCACCCCGTCGCCCTTGACGGCGAAGTCCAGCACCGCCGCCATGTCCGGGCAGCCGCCCGCCTGACGGAACGCGGAGAGCGCCGTGGTGGAGCAGAACCCCGCCGCCTTGTTCAGGTCCGGGTTGCCCGCGTAGAAGCCGAAGCCCAGCTTCCACATGCGGCACGCGCGGCGCTTGTCGTCGCGGTCCGCCCAGTGCTTGCCGCGCTGGTACGCCTTGTCCGCCATGTCCGTGAGGATGGCGCGCCGGTAGAACGACGGCTTGGACTCCGCCAGATCCAGCATCAGCGACTTGTCCACCTCCAGCGCCTCGCGCAGCGGCTCGGCGGCCTTCTCCGGGTCATCCGCGGCCAGGTAGCTCTGTCCGCCCTTGAAGAGCTGGTCCACCGTGGACATCGTCTTGAGCATCTCATCCGCCGCGGCGTGGAACTGCGCGGACTCGTAGTTGGCGCGCAGCTTCTGCAACGTGGCCAGCGCCTCGCTGCCGCGGCCAGCCCAGTAGTCCATCATCGCCGCCTGCATCAGCTTGTTCGGATAGCGGCCCTTCACCGCCTCGAACACCACCGTCTTCGGGTCCGTGGGCAGGTTGTCGCGGTTGAGGACCTCCGCCACCGGGCACGTCCAGGGAATCGCGTTCGGGTCCAGCTTGAGGCGCGAGATGAGGAACTTCACGAACAGCGGGTCCTTGGGCCGCCACTCGTTCTTCTTCAAGCGCCCTTCCAGCTTCACCTCGTAGCCGAGCGGCGGCTGCAGGTCGTCACGCGGCTGGTTCTGGCACCACACCGCCATGTATGTCTGGCACCGGGGCACGGCCGCGCTCCACTGCGAGTCGCGCAGGTAGCGCCTGCAGTCGTCCAGCGCGCGCTTCGTCACCTGCTCGGCGGCCTCGGCCGCCTTGGCGCGGGCGCGGCGGAAGTACTCGCTCTCCCTCGGAATCTTGCGGAAGGAGTCCAGCGCCTCCTCGGGCTTCAGGCGCTGTTGCAGCTTCTCGCCCTGGGAGAAGTGCTCGAAGGCGTCCTTCTCCAGCTTGATGCGGCGGATGAGCGTGTTGGCGTCGGTGTTGATGGGGTCCAGGTCCAACACCTGCGAGCAGCTCTGCTCGGCCTTCGTCCAGTTGGGAGGGCCCAGCTCGCTGGAGGCGAAGGAGCGACACTCGCTGAGCAGCTCCGACACCTGCTGCGCGGGGTCCACCGGGACGCCCTGGCCCATGGGGCCTTCGGGGTCCACGGCCGGCGCGGGCATCAGCGCCTTGCCCAGCACCGCCAGCAGCAGCACGCCCACCAGACCGCCACCGGCGATGAGCAGCTTCTTGCGCCGGGCCTCCGGGTCCGCGCCGCCGCCCTGCGCGCCGCCACCCCGCCGCGACGGAGGCGCCGAACCCGCGCCCCGGCGGGCCGGTGCGTCGGCCTGGGGCGTCTCGAAGGACATCTCCACCACGCCGAACTGGAGCTGGTCCCCCGGCTGCAGGTCCACCGGCTCCGGACCCAGCGGGTCGCCGTTGAGCAGCGTGCCGTTGGCGCTGCCCAGGTCGCGCACCGACACCACGCCGCCGACGGACTCCAGCTCCGCGTGCTTCCGGCTGACCGAGTCGTCTTCCAGGATGATGCCCGCTGGAGGCAGGCGCCCCACGAGCACCTTGCCCTTGAGCGGATAGGTCTTCCCCGCCCACGGCCCCACGGTGCCGCGCAAGAGCGGCCCGCCGCCACCACCGCCGCCAGGAGGACCGCCCGCCGCCTTGGGTCGCTTCGGCGGCGCCGCGCCCGCGGGGGCACTGCCTCCCGCGGGCTTCGCCTTGATGCTGGGCAGGGCCCGGGTGGCGCGCGCACCGCCGCCCTCCGCGCCCACGGGCATGGCCTCCGCGCCCGCCGGCTTGGATGCGCGCCGCGCGCCCGTGGCCCTGCCAGCCGACGCCTTCAGGCTCAGCGTGTAGTCGCCGAGGATGACCTCGGACTGGGGCGTGAGCGCGGTGGGCTCCGCGATGCGCTCGCCATCCACGAAGGTGCCGTTGGCGCTGCCGAGGTCCTCGATGAAGACCCCACCCGCCTCGGTGAAGACGCGCGCGTGCGTACGCGAGACGCCTCCCTCGGTGAGCAGGACTTCACAGCCCTGCTGGCGGCCCAGCTTCAGCTCGCCGACGACCTCGTGTTCGTTCTCCGTGCCATCAGGCAGACGGACGACCAGTGTAGGCATGGCGCGTCAGTCCTCGCGGAAGATGCTCATGTTGACGGGGATGCCCTTGCGCTGAAGCTCGTCATAGAACTTCGGCACGAAGCCGGACGCCACGAAGCGGCCACGCACCTTGTGGTCCTCCGTGAAGCCGTCCTGCTTGTAATAGAAGATGTCCTGGAGCGTGACGATGTCGACCTCCATGCCGGACACCTCGGTGATGTAGCAGATCTTCCGGGTCCCGTCGGAGAAGCGCGTCTGCTGCACGATCATGTGCACCGCGCTGGCGATCTGCTCTCGGATGGCCTTCACCGGCAGCTCCATGCCGGACATCAGCACCATCGTCTCCAGCCGGGCGATGGCGTCTCGCGGCGTGTTGGAGTGCAGCGTGGTGAGCGAGCCGTCGTGGCCCGTGTTCATCGCCTGGAGCATGTCCAGCGTCTCACCCGAGCGGCACTCGCCCACGACGATGCGGTCCGGCCGCATGCGCAGGCAGTTCTTCACCAAATCACGGATGGTGATGGCGCCCTTGCCTTCGAGGTTGGGCGGCCGGCTCTCCAACTGCACCCAGTGGTCCTGGGGGAGCTGCAGCTCCGCGGCGTCCTCCACCGTGACGATGCGCTCGCTGTCCGGGATGAACGAGCTGATGATGTTGAGCGTCGTCGTCTTGCCGGAGCCGGTGCCGCCGGAGATGACGATGTTGCGCCGGGCCTTGACGCACATCTCCAGGAACTCGGCCATCTGCGCGGTGAGCGTCTTGTACTTCACCAGGTCAGAGATCTTCAGCGAGTCCTTCTTGAACTTGCGGATGGTGATGCAAGGACCCTTCAGCGCCAGCGGAGGGATGATGGCGTTGACGCGGCTGCCGTCCTTCAAGCGCGCGTCCACCAGCGGGCTGGACTCGTCGATGCGCCGGCCGATGGGCGCCACGATTCGCTCGATGACTCCGAGCACCGCCTGGTTCGAGGAGAAGGTCTTCTCCGACAGCGTCAGCTGGCCCTTGCGCTCGATGTAGATCTGGTTGGCGTGGTTCACCATGATCTCGCTGATTTCATCCGACGCGAGGAACGCCTCCAGGGGCCCCAGGCCCAGCGCCTCGTTGATGACGTCGGTGAGCAGCTCCTCGCGGTCCACGTCCTCCGGAAGCTCTCCGTCCGCTTCCATCTGGTCGATGATGTCGCGGATGGCCTTCTCGGTCCGGCGCCACAGCTCGTCGTCGCCCAGCCGGTCCATGTCCATGCGACGCAGGTCGAGGTACTCGATGAGCCGGTCGTGGATCTCCTTCTGGAGGCGCGTGTAGCGCTCCATCCGGGGGTCCACCTTCTTCTTGTTCTTCGCCAGCGCGGAGGCCATGGACGCGGGCATGCGTCCGGCCACGGGAGCCTTCGCCGCGGGAGCCGGAGGCGGTTCCTCCTCGTACGGCTCCTCCTCTTCGTACGGCTCCTCCTCCTCGTACGGCTCTTCCTCGCCACCGTCCTCGTAGGCCTCCTCGGCCTGGCCGGCGCGCGTCATCTGCGGACCCGCGTCCTCCAGCGGCTCCACGTTGATGATGTAGTCACCGATGTAGATCTGGTCGGTGGGCTTGAGCACCTGTGGCGCGGCGATCTTCTTGCCGTTCACGAAGGTGCCGTTCGTGGACTTCATGTCCACGATGATGCACTTGCCATCCTTGGCGACGATGCGGGAGTGGTACTTCGAGACATTGCCCTTCGCGAGCATGATGTCATTGCCGGGCAGCCGACCGATGGTGATTTCCGGCTTGTGGTACTCACGCTGCTCGGTCCCGCCGCCCTTTTCCGCGAGGGTGATCAAAAACATGGGACGGATGCTAGCAAGCACCCCTTCCACCTCAAAGCGCCAGCCGCAGGCGACGTGCCCGCCCGCAAGGCGACGGGCCGGCACCCACCCCGGAAAAAGGGAGGAAACCGGCCCGTCCAGGGCCCAGGGGCCCGGCTCCAGACGCCTTCAAGGCGCCCCGAGCGTCAGTCGAAGATGTTGAAGTTCACCTCGGACCGGGCCTGCTTGTAGCGGCTCTTCACGTCCTCGATGATGGTGCGGACCTTGTCCGAGTCCGGGTTGACGATGCGCGGGGTGACGAAAATCACGAGCTCGCGCTTGGTGGAGTCGAACCCGCGGCTCTTGAAGAGCTCACCGATGATGGGGATGTGACCCAGGCCGGGAATCTTCGAGATGGACTTCTGCTCGTCGTGGCTGAACACGCCGGACAGGACGATGGTCTCTCCGTGGCGCACGGTGACGTTCGTCTTCACCTTGCGGGTGCGGAAGCCGGGCACCGTGGAGGAACCGCCGATGGACACGGCGACGGAGGTGTCGATTTCCGAGGCCTCGGCCTCGATCTCCGTCTGGATGTTGCCGTTGCGGTCCGCGGTGGGGCGCAGGTTCAGGATGACGCCGTACTTCTTGTACTCGATGGAGAACTGGTTGTTGGTGATGAGGGGGATGGGGACCTCGCCACCGGCCAGGAACTCCGCCTTCTCACCGCTGGCGCACACCAGCTTGGGCTGCGCGAGCAGGCGGCCGTAGCCGTCGTTGCCCTGGAAGCCGATGGAGAAGTCCGCGCCCGCCGTCAGGCCCAGGTTGGAGCCGCCCTGCCCGAAGGTGCCCGGGAAGAGCTCCTGCGTCACTGTGGCCGCGGCCGTCGCCGAGCCCGTGATATCCAACGGGTAGCGGATGCCGTACCGGTCACGGCTGTTGCGGCGGATTTCGACGAACTGGACCTCGGAGAGGATCATCCGCTTGATGCCGACGACGAGCAGGTTCTCCACCTTCTCGCCAATGGCCTTCGTAATCAGCTCCGCCTTCTGGAGGTCCTGCTGGCTCTCCACGGAGCCCTCCAGGAAGATGGTCGCGCCGACGACGTTGGCCTGCACGTTCTTCAGGCCCGCCTTCTGGAACGCCGCGTTCAGGTTCTGCGCCACCAGCTTCTTGGCGTTGGGGGCGATCTTCACGAACGACTTCACGTTCGGATACAGGCCCACCACCTGGTCGATGCGGTCCGCGTCCTGCGTGGTGTACGCCTGACCGTCCAGGTAGATGCGGTCACCCACCATGCGCACGGAGACGCCTTCGATTTCGCCCAACAGGCGCTTGATCTCCGAGATGACCTCGTTCGGGTCTTGCTTCCGGACGTTCACGAGGTAGCTGACGCGCTGCCCCGTGGTCTTCCAGATGAGCAGTGTCGTCTTGCCCTCGGCCTGGCCGGTGATGAGGAGCTGACCGGAGCCGAGCGTCTTCACTTCGGCGATGGACGGGTCACCGAGGGCCACCTTGCTGAGGCCTGGAATGGTGAGAACCTTCTGGGCGCCTACCCCGAGGCTGACGCTGGTGCCATCCTGGGCCAGGGCGGAGCCACTGGCCACCATGGCAACGAGTGCGCCAAGCGCGGCGGCATGCGTGAAGCGTGTGAACATCGTGCGTGTCCCCTCTTCCAAGTCCCTGCGCTAACCCAAGCTTTCGTGCTGCCACCACAGCGCCCAGAAGGTTCCGAGCGCGATGGCCACCCCGTAGGGGATATGACGCCGCGCGGCAGGCTGCGCGTCCGAGCGCGCCAGGTGCAGTCGCACCGCCCATCGCCGCAACGCCGCCGACACCGTGTCCCAGACCGCCCCTTGCCACAGGAGCGAAACCACTGCCTGGGCCGCGCCCGCCAGGGAGATGAACGCGGCGGCCGCCATCGACGCCGGAAATCCCAGGACAGCGCCCACCCCACCCATCAACTTCACGTCACCCCACCCCATCTGCCCCCGCGCCGCCGCCGGCACCAGCAGCAGTGCCATCCCCACGCCCGACACCAGACCGCTGAGCAGCCCGTCTCCCAGCCCTCCCACCCCCTCGGTGGCGAGGCGCACTCCCAGCCCCACCGCCATCAGCGGGTAGGTGACCACGTCGAGGATCTCCCGGCGCATGACGTCCGTCACCACCGAGATCACCAGGGCCACTCCAAGGACCGTCCACAGCGCGATGTGTCCAGGCGTCATCCGTCGCCTGTCCCATTCGCGTCCAGGCGTCCGGTATCAAACCAGGGACGCCTGGAGGCCGTCAATTGGCGAACAGCGGGTCGCCCCGGAAGACGGGGCCCACTCACCGGACCACGAGGCGGATCTTCTCGCTGCAGATGAAGTACTCGTCCCCGTCTTCAATCTTCCGGCGCTTGATTCGCTGCTTGTTGAACCAGGTGCCGTTGGAGGAGCCCAGGTCCTCGATGATCCAATCGTGGCCTTCCTGGGAGATGACGGCGTGCTCGCGGGAGACCTTCCCGGAGTTGATGACGAAGTCGCAGTGCTTGCCGCGGCCGATGACGAAGCGCTCCTTGATGATGCGCTCCTGGTCACCCGACTCCGTGACGAGGTACAGCGCGGAGCCCTCGTCCTCCTCTGGGAGCTCGTCGACCTGCTCCTCCTCCTCGGGCTCGGCCTGCTCGTCCTCGAGCCCGGGGTCGTCCTGATCGGGCAGGGGCTCCTCATCCTCCTCGACCATGTCGTCGTTGGGAGGGGGCGGCTCGTTCTTGCCCTTGATGAGGCGCTCCAGCTCCGCGGCCGTCTCCAGGACGCGCTCGGCCACCTCGCGGCGCACCGGGTCGTTGTCCAGGCCATTGGCGGAGGCCCGCTCCTCCGCGGCGGCCGAGCGGCCACCGGGACGAGGCGGAGGAGGCGGCTCCGCCTTCGGAGCGGGCGCGGGCGCCAGCACCGGAGGAGCGGAGGCACGGGGAGCGGGAGCCGCGGAGACGGGGGCCGGACGCGCGGGCGCGGCCACGGCGGCGGGCGCGGCGTGCGCCTCCGCTCGGGAGCGTGCCTCGATGAAGCCGTTCAGACGCGCGAACATGAAGAGCGCCTGGTTGATCAGCGCATCGCGGTCCGAGCCCATCTGCTGGGCCATCTCTTCGTACGTGTCCCACAAGTGGTCGGCGATTCCGACCTTGCGGGCGGGGCGTGAGTTCTGATCGATCATCGGTCTTGACTCGGACGGTACAGGATGACCCGGACTCTATCAGACACCCCAGGCCACGCCCAATTAGTCGAGCCTCACCAGGGCCTGGGCGTTGAGGGCATTGGGGAAGAGCAGCTCCAGGTTCACCTGTAGAATTCCATCAGCGGAGGGGTAGGCGATGTAGGCCAGCCCCGCGCCGCCCGCCTGGGAGGCCGCCACCGGGCCCGGCAGCGTGTAGAACTGCAGCGCCGCCCCCGAGTTGTTGGAGGTATCCACTCCGGCGACGTAGGTGGCGACGCCCGAGCCCACCGTCACCACGTAGCGGTCGCCTCGGACGAGGCTCTGGAGGCTTTCCACGCGCAGGCGCAGGGGGGGCGGCGTCGGAGGATAGAGGGGCACGGTCAGCGCCCCGGAGGCGCAGCCCAGAAGCGGAGTCGTCCCCAGGAAGTCCGTCGGGTGGAAGGAGTAGGCCGTCGGGATCTCATACCCGATGTCCACGTTGTACACGTCCCGGGACAGCAGGGTGCCGTTCTGGTCCACCAGCAGGAAGGGTTGATCTCCCGCCGCACGCACCGTGAAGAGCGGGAGCTGCGAGCAGCCCTCCGGAATGGGGGTGAGCGTCTCCAACCGCACCCTCCCCGCTTCCGCCGCGGGCTGCACCGACGACACGATCAGATCCGTCGTGCAGATGATGTCCAGGCTGGCCAGGACGATGGCGTCCCCTTCCCTCACCTGCTGGCTGGGCACGGCGGACTGGGGGATTTCGAAGGTCGTCGGCGTCGACAGGTCCCGCTGCAGGTCGATCATCCCGGGGAACGCGCCCTGGTAGACGAAGCGGAAGAGGCCGTCGGGCACCGAGCCCTCGAAGAGGCCCCTCTGGGTGAGGCTCGGCCCGGTGGGGTTCGCGGGATCACACGGCTGGTCCAGGGACTGCGACACGTCGACGCGCGTGGTCACGTCGCCGATATCGATCGCCTCCTCCGACGCGTTGCGGGCCACCACGGAGACGAACGCCTTGCGCGCGTCCAGGTCGAAGTGACGCCGGTCGCCCGCGGAGAACATGGTGATGGTGCCGTTGGACGAGGGCAGCACACCGAGCAGCGGCACCGCGCCGACGGCATTCGTCACCACCGAGCCGCCCTCCCCGATGACGATGAACTGCAGGTTCGCGCTCGGGACGAGCGCCAGGCCCGTGGGCAGGCCGTCCGGGGGACGGATGGGGAACATGGGCGCGCCGCTCAGGTCCAGGGCGCGCAAGCCCGTGGCCGTGTCCACCGCGAGCACGCCGGTGCACTCCGGCGCTCCGCCACAGGCGACCTCGTCCTTGATGCCATAGACGAACTGACCCGCGGGCATCTCGGCGAACTCGTTCACGGTCGTCGTCGAGACATCGTCCTGCCGGAGCACCACACGGGGATGGGAGACCACGAAGCGCACGGGCGTGTTGTCGAAGCCCGCGGACAAATCCCGCGTCGCCGCGGAGGGCGTGAGGCAGTCCGCGCTCACCGTCGGATTCGTGTCCGTCACCACCAGCGTGCGCCCGGCCTGCCCGGACGCCTGCCGCGTGGCCACCACGAGCTGGTTGCCGGGCAGCACCGTCATCGCCTGGACGGACTCGCCCACCTGGAGACAGAACAACGTCACCGAGGGCGGAGCGACCTCTCCGGCCTCGAGCGCCTCCGGACCGGGCACCAGTTGGCGCTCGATGCGCGCCCCGCCGGTGTCCGTGTCCAGGAGCGCGTCGGGGTCCTGGATGGCGTAGTAGAGCACGCTCGGCGCGGGCGGCTCGCCCTCGGGGCGCACGTCGGGCGAGCGGGCCGCGAAGGCCGTCACCAGGCTGCGTCCGGAGAACCGCTGCATCTGCACCAGCCGCTCACGGGCGGCGGCGACGACGGAGATCTGCGAGGCGCCGGCGCTGCGCGCGTAGACATACGGCCCCGGAAGCTCCGAGCCGTCCGCCTTGAAGCCCACGTCGTGCGTGAGCGAGTCCGGCCGGTCCAGCACCGGAATGGCCAGCGTCTGGAGCGGGTTGGGCGCGGAGATGAACTGCTTGGGGTTGGCCGCCAGGTCCAGGACCTGGAGCTCGTCGCGGTCCGAGGACGTGACGAAGACCAGGTCGCCGACGAGGGTCAGGTCATAGGTGCCGGACAGTCCGGCGAAGCCCGTCGTGGCCTGGGTGTCGGAGCAACCGACGGTCAGCCCGGCGCACGCGACGAGGACGGTGAGGGTTGCGCGCTTCACGGCGAGGACTCCTGACACACGCTGGTGCCCTGACGCGTGTCGCGGAGCTGCTGCACGCCGAGCAGGGCGACCCGCCGCGCATCCTGCGGCCGGTCGAGGTTGGGAATGTCGATGACGGCGACACGGCCGTCGCCAAACGTCGTCGCGAACAGGCGCGCCGCGTTGTTTCTCACGTCCGCCGTCAACCCGAAGGGCTGGCTGGGCTGGGCCGGGTCCTGCTCTCCCACGAGCACCTGCGCGACGAGCTGCCCCACCTCTTCGTCGTAGATGGAGACGGCCTCGTCGCCGCTGCCCGTCACCGCCACCAGGCTGCCCCGGCCCGGACCGCGATTGATGACCTCCAGCTCGCTGGCGCCCTCCGGCAGCGACTGCGCGGACACCACCCGCAGCGTGGGCAGGTCCGACAGCGCGTTCTCGATGTCGAGCACGAGCAGCGTGTCAGGGCCACGCGCCAGCAGGTAGACGCGCTCGCGGTTGGGGTCCACCTGCGTGGGGTTGTCGCGCATCATCAGCGGGGCCACCGCGATGCCGCGCGCTTCGCGGATGGAGTAGATGACCCGCAGGTCGGACTCGAGCACCCGCTCGGTATTCGTGCGGTCCACCAGCCTCAACACGTAGCTGGCGGCGAGCGCCCCCAACTGGTTCGTGGAGGAGTTGCGCCCGGAGGCGTAGAGGTACCGGCCGCCGATGGCCACCGAGTGCGCCGCGCCCGCCAGCAGCCCGTTGACGCCCAGCGGGACGAAGCTGGACGTGCTCAGCTCCGCGCGGTCGGGCGTCGAGGCGGGAAGGTCGACCAGGTACGACTGGAGCTCGCTCTGGGACTCGGCGGTGGGCGGGCCCACCAGCTCCGTGTGCGTCACCCACACCCGGGAGTCCGGGTTGGTGCGCTCCACCGCGACGCCCATGGGCGACGGGGCGCCGGGCACGCCATCCTTCGACGACCCCGGGACTCCCACCAGCGACAGGGCATCCACCCGGCAGTCGCGTCCGCCACCGCCCTGCTCGCAGCTCAGGTTCGCACCGTCATCCGACACGTCGATGACCTGGAGGTAGCTGCTCTCGTCGCGCGTCGGGATGAACAGCCGGGGCGGGCGTCCGGGCGGACTCCACAGCGCCATCTCCCCCGCGAAGCTGTCGATGAAGACGAAGGCCGGCTCCGTCACGTGCAGGTCGGTGATGCGCGCGGGGAAGGCGTCCACCTCCGCGGTGTCGGTGAAGTCCTTGCCGAAGGGCCGCAGGCCCAGGGCGTCGAGGTCCAGCGCCGTCACCGCGCCGGAGCCGTAGCACTTGTCGAAGTTCGCCCCCGCCACGTACAAAAATCCATTCGTGGAAGTGGTGGCCTCGGGGCGCCAGAAGGCGACACCGCTCGGATAGACGAGGCGAGTGGACGGCGGAGGCTTCGGCTCGGAGTCGACGGAACACGACACGAGCAGCAGCACGGAGGTGACGAGGTAGGCGCGCATCAGAGGGGGGCGGAGTGTAGGAAGGGGCCTCCCCCCGGGCAACCGGAAAGGGGCCCCTCCATTCCCGGGAGCCCGCAAACCGACGAACCAGCGCCCCCGGGGACGTGCTTCATCCCCCGGGGAGCAGGCAGCCTCGGGACGGCCGTCAGGCGGCCACTTCGGCCTGGATCTTCGAGAAGTCGGCCACCTGGTTGAACAGGGCGCCAATCTCCACGAGGAGCCGGATGCGGTTCTCCCGCAGCTCCTTGTCCTCGGCCATCACCATCACCTTGTCGAAGAAGGTGTCCACGGCGGGCTTCAAGCCGGTGATCTCCTTCAGGGCGCCGGAGAAGTCGTCCGACTGGACGAACCCCGCCACGGAAGTACGCGCCTGGGTGAAGGCGGAGTGGAGCTGACGCTCGGCGTCGTCCACCAGCTTCTGGGCCTGAGCCTGACCGCCCGCCACGTCGCGGCCCTGCTTCTCCACGATGTTGACCACGCGCTTGAAGGCCACGGCCAAAGGCTGGAAGTCCGCGCGTCCGACGATGAGGCTCAGCGCCTCCAGGCGCTTGTGCGCGGCGACGAGGTCGTCGAACCCGGCCGCCAGCACCGCCTCCACCACGTCCGTGCGGTGCTGCTCGCCCCACAGGGACTTGAGGCGCCCCCGGAAGAACTCCAGCACCTGCTCACGGGGCGCGGCGTCACCGGCCTTGCGCTTGACGTTGGCCAGCTTGGGCGCGAGCAGCCGCAGCGCCTCGTCCACCGCCGCCGCCAGGCTGAAGCGGTAGCCCCGCCCCAGCACCAGCCGGATGATGGCGATGCAGGCCCGGCGCAACCCGAACGGGTCCGCCGCGCCGCTGGGCGCCTTGCCGATGGCGAAGATGCCGCACAGCGAGTCCAGCCGGTCCGCGATGCCGATGAGCGCGCCCGCGTCCTGCGTGGGCAGCGCGTCCTCGGCGCCGCGAGGCAGGTAGTGCTCGAAGATGGCCTGGGCCACGGCCTCCGGCTCGCCACTGGCGCGCGCGTAC
>Ga0126314_10000783_pt1 | contig 15125 bp, 17 predicted proteins | sample Plot105B_FD_92535 | JGI IMG/M metagenome (GOLD analysis project Ga0126314, IMG submission 92535) | Serpentine soil microbial communities from UC McLaughlin Reserve, CA, USA - Plot105B | ecosystem: Environmental > Terrestrial > Soil > Grasslands | place: USA: UC McLaughlin Reserve, Lake County...
ATAGAATATGCTTTTGTTTATCTTTTCCATATTCATCATATCTTATTTTAAATCCTTCTTCTTTTAACTCAATGTACATTTATAAAATAAATAGTATAGCAAATTTGGTTAATATAATTGATTGGTAAAAGAGTACAGAAATATACTTGAAAAGAAAAGATACTCTTATTTGATATCATTAGAGTTATTGAATCCCAAGAATTAAATTAAATATTTAACAAGATCCTATCTGGTATAGACAATGAAAATGTATTTTATAAGACAAATATAAATTATTAAAATGTCTATCATTATTTGTAGATGTAAGTTGTAATTTTAATCAATAACCTATTCTTGTATTTATTAATTCAAAAATACTTTGCTTCTTTTGTTGATATTATTACCAATAATAAATAAAGGTTCGAATGGTGAATAATTAAAGCATATAACAACAAAGGATCGAACTCTATATCCATTTCCACTAGCTTATTATGAGAAACTATATTTGTCCCATGATCAAATTGAACAACGATTGCTGCTCAACACTAATCAAGAATCCTTATTCCGCAATAGGGTTCTAATATGGTGTTCCTTTGACTCTTTGGTTTTTGAAAGCTTCTATATACCATTCGAATTCTTCAATAAATCGTATTACTCTTTTCTCATAGAGTTGATCTCTTAATTTACCATCATCATCAAATACATCTTGAACTTTGGATATTGAAAACGAGGAGGAAATTGATGGTGCTCCTAACTCTGCAAATATCAATCTAAGGTGTTGTACAGCATTAACTCCTCCGAATCCACCAACAGAATATGATACAATTGCAGAAGGTTTAAAATAATATTCCTCTAGAAAATAATCAAGTGTGTTTTTCATTGCTGCAGATGTACTATGATTATATTCTGGAGTTATAGGCATATAACCATCTGCTGTGACAATTTGATTTCTCAATTGCTTTAAATTTTCTGATGGATTTGTAATTTCCTTATACATTTTATCTAAAAGTGGTAAGTTAAGTTGAAGTGGATCTATAAAATAGACAACATGATCTAGATTTTTCAATTTTTCTTCCATCCAACGAGCGACTTTAATACCTTGACGATTCTGCCTTACTGATCCAACTATAATAGCTATATTAGCCATCTTACTATTCTTTATCTATACAATTTTTAACTTTTTATATCAAAACTAATTAATATTCAAGAGAAAAAAGTTACTTTATCAGGAAAGATACTTTTCTTGTATTTCTTATATATACACCTTCAAAATATGAGACCTAATGAAACTGAAGGTGTCTAATACACAAGAAATTGATTTTACTATCTACTGCTGACGTTCCAATGTATGACGATCCCAGTTGGCACATACTGCTGCCGCTTCATAACTGCTCTGTAAGAAAGACAATAATATCTTGTCAGGTGAATCGGACATACGGACAACATCATATGGAAGAAGGAACTCTCCCATTCCTGTATGGTAGAACGCCTCGGATGGCTGGATAGAATAGTCCTTAAATCCTTGAGGTTCAGGATAGGTATAAGCATAGAAAACTGGTTCATCGATAGGACCTCCGCCTGGCCAGAAGCCGCAACTACTCACTTCGTGCGAATATGCTTCTACTGCCACAAAATGGGCCATATTTGGTGCACCTGGGTGCAAGGGGGCTGTTCGTCCTGAAAAGCGAGTTACTGCCAGATCAAAAGCTCCCCAAAAAAAATGTACTGGGCTAACTTTACCAATAAACCGGGAACTAAACTCAGAGAGTATACGACTTCCTTGAGCCAGAATGCGCCATACACGCTGTGCATATTCTGGATCATAGTCTACATGTTTAAAATCCTCCTCAAATGGAGTACGATCCTGTACTTCTACTGGTGTTGTCCAAATGGTTACAGGCATCCCTAGGGATCCCAAGGCTGTCATCGTTTCTTTATAAAACTCAGATACTGATTGTGGTCTAAGAGGGATTCTCTTGGTAGAACCTTCATCTGTTTGGATGACAAGCATGTGCTCAATAAAATCAAAGTCTATCTGGAGTAGTCTATCATTGTAGGGCATAGGTGAGGTTGTAAGTCCTCGAGGTGTAACATATAATGTAGTATTCCACCAGTGATTCCTGCGGGGGGTAAGTACAAGTCGGATCTTCCCTACTATTTGTGTCCACATATGTAATGTGGCATAGGTGTCTTTCCACTCTGCCAACGGTAATGCCGGCCATAAGTTTGTAGTCATTGATTTACTCCCTTTGACACTCATCCTGAGGCAGATCACTCCTAGTAAGATAATGATCATGGGTACTACAAATTTGATAAATCAGCTTGATGAAAATGATCTTGACTTGTATGTGTGCTCTAAGAGATTTAAGTAATCGATATATGAGATTGTTATTATTGTTCATTTGTTCTATTATTATGATTGTTTTTATTATTATTATTCTTAATTGTAAACATCTAATTTAACGAATATAATTAAATTAAATGAAATGTTTAATTCAAGCGTCGTCTATTATATGATTTTTAATAATCTTAATAGAACAGATCTAAGACTTTCCAATAAACTCTGTATATCTTGGAGGTAAATAGTACATTTTCTCTGGTCTAATTTTACATATCACTCGTTTGATTGAAGGTGAATGACTTGGATATCTATCAATATTAAGATATTTTTTTGCAAGTTTGTCTATATGTTCATCAGCCCCTATTGTTGTCTGTTCAATGACAATTCCTTGAATTGTTACCATACTATATGGATTATTTTTATCGACAAGTGATAGAGATACTCTAGGATCTCTTGAAATATTTTTATGTTTTATTCTTCCCTGGGCTGTATTGAATAAAATAATATTATTATTGTCATCAATATCGATCCAAATAGGAGATACCTGTGGTCTACCATCTTTCATTATTGTTCCCAAAAAAGCAAAATTTTTATCTTATACTATTTTTATCACTGGTTCAGTGAGAATCATTTTTTTTCTTTGTCCTCATCAATAACACTCATAATTTAAATTATTTTCAAAGATTGTTACTTATAGGTATTTAATTGCTTAAACTAAATAAATATAATATAATTATAATAATATTACATTTAGATTATGTGTTAACTACTAATGATATTTTGTTTTTGAAGATATTAATTCAGAATGTAGTTTTTCAACTCAATGTCATTTATCGTATTGTAGAAATTAAGAAAATGAGCTATTGCAATTTTACCATAAAGTGCAACAGCACTAATCGATTTTAATCTGAAATCTTTGTCCGAAAAAAATAAGCATTACTTGATTTATTTCCACTTCTTGGTCTTGCTCGCTCAACGGCTTGTATCCAGATAGGTGATCTTACATTATGATCTTATAAACAATTTATTAAATTCTTTCATTATTTCCTCTTTTTGCATGTAATAGATTACAATTTTTTATTCCATCTCATAAAATATACTGTCTGAGCCATGGTTTATTTTTTCAATTATAGATATAGTCATAATTCATAACATTATCATAAAGAGTAAAAGATTTGAAAAATAGTAAATTCTAAAACCTATAGATTAGATATGAATTGAAATATCAAGAGAGATTGAAAAAATAAAGAGACCTATCAATTAGAAATATTATAAAGTTGTAACAAACTAAAATTTCTATATTTAATTTAGATAAGTATGGTTCTATATAATTAATTTAGTTTCTATTATAATATATACACACTATCTTTTTTTTGTTACAGTATATTTAAATCCTCGGATTGCCTATTAAATATTATATGAAAGTTGAAAACACCTCAAGTTCCTGTTTTGAATTATGTTTTGATTCAAAAACAGAAGAATTAAAAATAAACCATTCCCATAGTCATCCTAAGAATTATTATACTTTAAGATATTTCTACAATCCAAATAAGACATTTTTCCATCTCTTTATGCATACAAGGGTTTATGATAAAATAACAAATGAGAATATAGAGAAACAAGGAATATTGTTGAGAAGTTGGAATCCTATAACTAAACGAGGAGAACGCTATATTTTTAGAAAAGGAGAAGAAGGAGATGGCGATTTGAATTTAAAAAGAGTTTATTTGCCAAATACAAAAACAATTTTTAAGTTTGCTAGCAGTGAAGAAATAAAGGAAGAAAGTTACAAGTTAGCAGAAGAGATAATAAAAGAATGTCCGCATAAAGATATTGAATTAAAAATTAGCAATGATTAATAAATTCAAAATTTGATATACTATTTTTTTGCATGAATATTTAACCTAACGTAATCTAATTTCCATTGTAATTCTTTAAAGTTAGTTTCAATTTCATAAACTACTGCTTTAGCAAACATATCTTTAATTTGTAGTTGGGTAAATATTCTAAATATGGGCCTAGAACAATTGTTTTTATGAAAATAAAATAATCTTCTTTCCTTTCCAATTTATACGTTGAATTAAATTTAATCCCCATGATTCTATTATGTCAGAAATACTATCGTAAGTTGATGCATCGCAGTTTATATTTCAAAACATAGACAAGTGGATTAATATTTATATAAACTAACTTAAAATTGTGTAAAAACTATTGGCTATCATGTCCTGCAGGCAATTTATCGTAGAGTAGTCTAAATCTTTTCTATACACTAGATTTTGAAGAATATGTACATCTAACTACTAATAATGGATTGTTTATCTACTTCTTACGTATATTTCTGTTATGGTCTTAAAAGATGGTATAAATTCTGATATACTAATAAAATTATACAAAATTTATGATAGCCATAGAGATGCAATACTTTGGTTTTTAGAAGAACTAGATATAGATAGTTACGATGAATATATACAAAAGTATGGAGGATCTTCAATCCAAAGATCTTATTTTATTGCTGTTTGTGGATTTTTTGAGTTATCTGGTGTTATTATAAGCCATAAAATGATAGATCCTGACATTTACTTTGATATGTTCAATCCTACTCCTTTTTGGAATAAGGCAGCACCTGCAATAGAAGGAATGAGAAAAAAAAGACCTCATATTTATGAAAATTTTGAAATGTTAAATAATAAGAGATTAGGATGGACAAAAAAGAGAGAGCATGATAAGAAAAAGTTTTCTCATAATATTAAATAGAAAAGATAAGACTAATTTTAGTATATTACATTGGAAATATAATATATTGAAGAAATCTAAAGTTATATTTAAGATCGCTATATTACTATAAAATATATGTATATAGAAATTTGATAAAGTCACTGATTCATGTGAAATATTCTTTCAGGTTTTATCTTTAAAAGTATCCTTTTTTCTCCGGGTGATCTGCCAGGATATTTATCTTTACCGATATATTTTTTTGCTAATTTGTCTATATGTTCTTCAGCTGTATCGCCACTAATTTGTTCTATTACTTTTCCTCTGATAGTAACCATATCATATGGGTTACTTTGGTCAGCTATTGCTAGAGATACTCTAGGATCTCGTGAAATATTCTTTTGTTTAATTCTGCCTATAGCAGTATTAATAAGAATATTACCATTTTCAATATCTGCCCAAGTAGGTGTCACTTGAGGAGAACCATCCTTCATTATTGTTCCCAAAAAAGCAAAATTTTTATCTTCAAAAAGTTTTCGAATACGTGGATCATTTAGATTATTCTTGTCTTGATCATTTCCAGTCATAATTAAATACCCACATTATTTCTAATAACTGTTCTATAATATTATGTCAAAATAATTGGCTATCTCCTGCTGGAAACGCTCATAAGAAACTTTTTAATTTAGTAAATATTGTCTTTCAAAACAAAAAAATTGTGTAATTTCATTGGAATCAAGAATTGATAATTTACTTTTACAATAAAATAATTTTTTGTACTTGATTCTTTGTAATATTTTATTGTTTTATAAAAAATCAATAAATTATAATTGTAATTATAATCAATAAAAAAATTTGATTTATTTATTTATCCTAGCGAAAGCTTCTTTTCAATTTCTTTGTATACATTTCTAATTGTAACCTCAGATACTCCGGCTGCATCTGCAATTACTGCTTGTGTAATAGTTTTTTTTTTGATATTCTCGTCACTTTTAGGAAGTGATAGATATATAACAGCTCCAACTATTCCCATAGGTTCTTTTCCTGCACTCAATCCTGAATCTTGAACTTTTTTCATCAGTCTTAATGCATCTCGTATATTCTTTTCTTCAAGTTTTGCTTTTTTTCCTACTTTTTCTACGTATCTAAACACGTCTATTTGTGGTATTTGTTTACCAAAATGTAAGACTATTTGACGGTAAACTCTGGAGGTCTCTCGATATTTTTCATTGTTAATTGAGGAAATTTCTCTTAATGTCCTTGGTATTTCAAATTCTCTACAAGCAATATATAGTGAAGCTCCTAATACTGTATTTACTTTTCTACCTCTTACTAATCCTGCTTCCTGTACTTTTCTATAAATGTAGGCTGTTTTTTCTATAACAGCATTTGGTAGACTCATTTTATCTTTTAATGAGTCTAATTGTCTAAAGGCCCTACCTAAATTTCGAGCAGAAGTGTTAATTTGAGATCTCTTATCTTGAAATCTCATTTTATTTAGACGTGTCATCATTACAGAGTTGATGACATTTCCACTTGCATCTCTGTTTGTATTGCCTATTCTTGTAGTAAGGCCTTGATCGTAAAGTGTTAAAGAAGAAGGATTACCATTTCTTGTATCAATTTTATTGTTATTATTATCATCTTCAACTTTATGCCATATCTTCGTAGTATCTTCTAAATTTTTAACTACAACTATACCGCATCTATTACAGATTATTTCTCCCGATTCAACATCAGTAATCATTCTGGATTCACTAGGATCACATATTTCACATTGAATTATGGATTGCATATTTTTTTTGTATTTATTATAATAATAGGCAATCAAATATATAAATCTTTTACGTCTTTTTATAAGATTTACATAAAATAAATCTTATTGATTTCTTAATTTAATGACATGGTTAACTAAAAATAATAACATGCATATTATACTACTCAAATTTCTTAGTTTCTTTTCAAATCAAAAGATAATTGTTTAATAAATAGAAATTTGGATATAATAAGCAGTTTAAATAAGTGAGTGATAATATATTGAAGCCAGCTATAACTAATCAGTATTAATAGTTAATATAATTATACGTTTTCATTAATAATGTCTTTAAGTGTTTTAGTCAGAGTTTCTCGATCCCAAGAATCATTGTAACGCATTCCATTAATATAAAAAGTTGGCGTACCATTTACACCATTTCTTATTCCACTAAGAAAATCTTCACGTACCCGCGATGCAAAAGTATGGTTATAGAAATCATCTTGAAATCTAGACGTATCTAATTCCAATATCTTAGCATATTCTACTAAATTCTCATCTTCTAGGGCTTCTTGATTTTCATATAATATATCGTGCATTTCCCAAAACTTATTCTGAGCACCTGCACATTCAGCCGCCTCAGCAGCGTGTTGAGCATGGGGATGTATTTGAGTCAATGGAAAATTGCGGAATGCAAAACACACCTTGTTTTCAAGTTGTTGAATGGCCTTGGCTACTATAAGATTAGCTTGTCTACAATAGGGACATTCATAATCTCCATATTCAAGTAAAGTTATAGGTGCCTTTTGTGCTCCCAGTGTATGATCTCGATTACTGTTGATAGGTAAAGTCAGTTCTGATTCCATCATTATGTACGTGTTGTACCTCCTTTTTGTTCTGTCGAGTGAGGAAGTGATTCTAAAGCCTTCAATATTCCATCAGCGCCTGGATTAACCCCTATTGGTGAAACATAGCTATACCTAATTATGCCATCTTTGTCAACTAAGAATAAAGCTCTTTCTGTGATCCCATCCTTTTTGCGATAAACACCGTATTGTTGTGCTACATTTCCTTTAGGTTCAAAATCGGAAAGCAACGGAAAGCGTAAGTTTTTGTGCTTCGAAAAAGCAAGATGACACCAAACACCATCAACAGAGATTCCAATAACCTCTGCATTGTAGCGTTGAAATTCAGGCAATATTTCATTATATAAAGAGACTTCGTCTCCACAGACAGGAGAAAAGTCGGCTGGATAAAATACAATAATTACCGGATTTCCCCTAAATTGATCCAAAGATACAGATTGATCTGAAGTAGTACGTAAAGTAAAGTTTGGTGCACTAGTACCAGGTTGTAGTGCATTGGATGTTTGTTTTTGTTGTTCTGCTTGAGTAGACATATTGTTAAATAGCATTCATATCATATATGTATTTAAGAAAATTAGAATAATATTTATCCTTATTCAACGTTAATTTGTCTACCTTTTGGTTTTTGTTGTTCTTTCTTTTTGAAGGTTATTTCTAAAATTCCATTGTTATAATTTGATCTTGCACTCTCTACATCGATATCTTCTGGTACTTCTATTGCTTTATGCATTAAATTCTCTAAATATGTCGTCAAAGTTCTAACCACTTCCAAACCCTCTTCCTTCACGTCCTTTACGTTCTCCAGTACTGCTACCGCCAAACAACTGTTTAAAGAAGTTGTATGGATCTATATCATTAGGAAAACTTATAATATTATAGTGAATTACTTTTTATAAAGTTATATAAAATGTTCCGTTTTAAGTAATTATAATCTTTAATAATAAATAATGTTTTGAAAGTTAAACTTTTTAACTATAACAATTGATTTTAATTTAATTGATAAGTTATCTATTATTTTAATACAATTACATTAATATTCATTTTTGTATAGCTAATTAAAAAATTCCTCTAATAGTATAAAATATGACCTTATTAATTCATCTAATAGTTATTGACAAGATTATTTAATACCAATAGGTTAGAAAATATTCACAATTATAAATGAGTAGATGGTTTAGCATTTCACTATGTTATATATTTATTTTTCAATTTTAGTTTCATTTATTTTTACCATAGTTATAATTTTTCTATTAGTGTTTGATTTGTTTTCATTATCTTGTCTTTATGAATACATATATTGGTATAAGAAAGAACAAAAATTAAAATTCTTATACTAAAGATTTATTAGAAATATTTATTTTTTATTAAAAACTTAAATTTCTATTGTAAAAGATATAATAAACATAATCTAACTACAACTATTATATATAATATTTTATAGGTTAATTCATGTCAAAACCTACTATTGATATAATGAATCAAAAATTCATTTTGGAACTAAATGCTGCTCTTGCTATGGAAAATGCAGGAGTAGAGAGATTGCAGACACGAATTGAAGAAACTAGTTTGCCAGAAGCAAAGCAACAGTTAGAACATCATCTTGAAGAAAGTCAACAACATCAACAATTATTGCAACAGTTAATTGCTAACCTAAATGGAAAATCTACCTCGGAAAAATTAGGATTACCATTGCCATCTTACCCACAAGATATGAAGGCAATGATGGATAAAACTATGACCAAACAGGAATATGAATTAAAAAGATCTGAGGAAGATATGATTATAGAGAATGCAGAAGTATGTTGTTATCTTATGATGATACAAAAATGCCAAATGGCTGGTGGTGTTTTTCTCGATGCAATAGGGCCATTATCAAAAATTATGAACGATGAACAGCAACAAGCTGATTGGATTAAGACTCATTCACCTGGCATGCTTGCTCAGTTATGGCCAAAGATACAATCAGCTGTTGCTACTAGTACTCCTCCTTTCTCCCTATAGAAAAGTAAGAGGCCAATATTAGAATGAAAGCATTAGTATATCATGGACCGTGGAATGTCCAAATAGATGAAAAACCTCAACCTACTATACAACATCCAGAAGATGCAATATTGCGCATTACATCAACGGCTATTTGTGGTTCTGATCTTCATCTTTATCATGGTACACTACCAGGGATGCAACCAGGGCAAACTTTGGGACACGAATTCATGGGAATAATAGAAGAGATAGGTCCAGAAGTACATGAAGTACAAGTAGGTGACAGGGTAGTAGTTCCTTTTAATGTTAATTGTGGTCATTGTTGGTTTTGTAAAAATAACATGTGGTCTCAGTGTGATAGGGCTAATCCCAAAACAAAAGATATAGGAGCAACTTATGGTTATACCCAACTTTTAGGAGGATATGATGGAGGACAAGCCGAATATGTACGTGTACCATTCGCGAATGCGGGAGCCTCACTAAAGGTACCTGAAGCTATTAAAACTGATGAACAAGTGCTATTTCTTAGCGATATACTTCCAACTGGTTACTTTGCAGCTGATATTGCAAATGTGCAGCCAGGAGATGATGTTGCAGTATTTGGCGCAGGTCCTGTTGGATATTTTGCAGTTATGAGTTCCTTCTTAAGAGGAGCTGCACGAGTCTTCTCAATTGATCATTGGCCTATGCGTTTAAACAAGACAAAAGATTTAGGAGCTGAGATCATTAATTTTGATGATGAGGATCCAGTTGATGTAATAAAAAAAGAAACTAATGGAAAAGGAGCCATTTGTATAGACGCTGTTGGATTTGAAGCTGTTGGACATATGGCAGGGAATATTAGTGATGGTAACGGTGGACTAATTAATAGTAACAGCGTAAAAGGTAGTAGCAATAACAATAGCAGCAACCAAAGTACAAATCATGATCATGCTAATATAACTAACCCCGAATATAACCCAGTTAATCCATTGCAAGTAATTACTTGGATGGCACAAGTTGCAAAAAAATATTCGACTATATCAATACCTGGAGTATATGGATCAGGCTATGATCAATTTCCACTAGGACTATTGTTTAACCGTAACATTCAGATTAACATGGGACAATGTCCTGTCAAAAAATATAATGAGCGATTGCTTCATCTTATTGAAACAGGACGAATAGACCCAACTAAGGTTATAAGCCATAGAATGAAACTTGATGATGCACCTAAAGGATATGGGGGCTTTGATAAGAAAAAAGATATAATGAAGATTGTCCTAAAGCCATAGAAATACAGATTAGCATTTGTGAATAATTCCCACCCCCCTTATATTATTTAATAGTATATATTTAATGATTTTAGCAGAGAGCAAAGGTATTATAGAATTTATATGATTTTTAAAATGGAGTAGTTTCATCTTACCACCTTCTATATTTTATATTGTGTAGAAAAGAATAGTCAAATAAGATGAATTCCAAAAGAAAGTATGAATAAGGAAACAAATACAATGGCTAATGTATATGAGTTTCATAATGTAGTTATTATTGTATTTATATGATTATTAAAGGCTCAAAAGTTATATAGATAGGAAATGCTGCAAGTATTATTCTGACTCTTATTTTAATCACCCCAAAATTGGACAAGCATTTGTATATCGTAAACATACAAACCAATATTACAATAAGATTTAGAACATTAACAATCCTATTCATAATATGTTTAATGATTAACAAAGGGATTTTCAACAGGAAGTTACCAGGTTTGCTGTAATATTGTAGTGCTTGTTGGAAATGATAGCTAATTTATAAAAATATGGTGATTTGAATTTATGTAATGCTGCTGATTTGCTTTATGTGTCTGTATTAATCATTGCCGATTAGCTGAACTACAATCTTTCTTTTCCTACTTCTTGTATCCATTTCTACAAAAACAATCTGTTGCCATGTTCCAAGAGAAGTTTGACCATTAATAAAGGGTATAGTTAAGCTTGGACCGATCAATGATGCTCTTACGTGTGCATGACCGTTGCCGTCATGCCATGTATTATCATGTTCATATTTAATTCCCTTTGGTGCAATTCTTTCTAGCATTGTGGGAAAATCTTTTTGAAGGCCTTGTTCGTATTCTATTGTAGTAATTGCAGCGGTAGAACCAACTACAAAAAGTGTTACTATCCCATTTTTCAATTGACTTTCTAGTAATACCCTCTTCACATTATTTGTAATATCAATAATATCATTTTCACCTTTAGAATTCAATAAAATAAATTTATTTATAATTTTAGTACTAGACATTGTTGTTGATATGTAAATAGTGTTATTTAATTAATTAATTAAAAAAATATTAGAATATTAAAAAGTTGAATTCTATACACATCAGGAATTGTCTGGATATTTAATTTGACAAAAACAACTTTGACTCTATAATTTATTAATAGAAATATATCATAATTCGCAGTAATAAAAGTATGGTAGATCTTTCAATTGCTTTACAGCTAAGAAAAATTTCTCTTACTTCTATTCTATTATGTTATTTTTTATAATATTTATAAGGGGTTAGATGTTAATAAAGAGAATAGAAATTGTCTTTTCTATAATCAGAATAATACGTCATAAATAATGCATAGACAGAAAGTCAATGAAACTAAAAATTCATTAATAATATTACAAGTACAATAAAAAGATCCCAACTAGAGAATCGAATGAAAAAGATACAATAACTAGGAATGAAGCAATAAAATTATGGCTCTAACTAGGGAAATACCAGTAAAAAGAATTAATTGATAACTGATGCACACCCTTGAGCTCTAAGAACTATTGATAAATGTAGATATATTTAAAAAGTTAAAAATACTAATATATTACATAGGAATATACCCAAATATACCCATCACTTTATTTAGTCAATGTTAAAGCATTATGCTGACAATTTTAAATTTATACGTTCCAAAATAGGTTTTAAAATAGGAACATTAGTTTTAATTCAAATTATTTTTATTATTAGTAGTTTTATCATTCTTACTTATTACCAATCACAATCAACCTACTTGGGAAATTCAATAAATATTGCTGGAAAGAATCGTTTTCTTACATCTAATCTTATGTTCAGTATAACAGAATATTTTATGGACTACAACAATAGCGATTCTTCTAAAATTATTAATGCAATAGATCAATTGGAATCAAATATCTTAATATTAAAACAAGGCGGACAGATATCAGACATAAATCTTAAACCATTGCCATCAGAATTTTCGAATGATTGGTACAATATTTATCAAAAATGGAGTTTATTAAAAACAATCTTAACAAACACTATAATCAAAGAAAACCAAATAATCAATTCAGCAGTATTAGTTACAACAACAGCAACAACAGCTACTTCATCTACACCAGAGAAACAAATAGACACATTTATTAAAACAATACAGACAGGAGCATTACCTTTAGTGAATTCATCAAACGTACTAGTTACAAAATTAGGGGAATATTCAAAAAATAATTCTCAATATTCGATATTTTTGCATGAACTCTTTGCTCTATTAAATATTGGAGTTATTACTGCTTTTGTTATTTACTTGAGTAAAAAAATATTAAAACCAATATTTGCTCTCACTAATGCAACTTCTGCATTAACTAAAGGAAATCTTGATATATATGTTAAAACCACAGGCAATGATGAACTTTCCCGTTTAAGTCAGTCATTCAATTTAATGGTAAACTCTATAAAAAACTTTATCACAAAACAAAATGATTTAACAAAGAAACTTGAAAAAGCAAATGAAGAATTACGTCATAAATATTTAATAAAGGAGGAATTCATAAATGTGGCCTCACATGAACTTCGAACTCCTATACAATCAATACTTGGTCTTTCTGAATTATTGCAGTTCAGAACGCTAAAAAATATTACTAATATCCAAGACATAAATATTCAGAAATATGAAGAAATTGTAGATGTTATTATTAGAAATTGTAGAAGAATTTTGCAACTAACTAATGATATTTTGGATGTTGCAAAAATTGAAAGGGGATCTCTAATTTTAAATACAGAAAAATTCGATCTCCGAGAACTGATAGTAGAGATCTTGAGAGAATATGAACATACAATAAAAAATAGAAATAATGTGAAATTTTTCTTTGAATCTCCTGATAGTAACGACAATACAATAGAGATAGAGGCAGATAAAGGTAGGCTATCTCAAGTTCTTCATAACTTGTTAAGTAATGCCATAAAGTTTACGAAAGAAGGACAAATTACTGTTATTGTTAAAAGAAATGAAAATGAGATTATTGTTAGTATAAAGGATACTGGACCAGGTATAGATCAGGAGATCTTTCCAAAACTTTTTTCAAAATTCACTACGTATTCTCTTGGGAGTAGTGGTACAGGGTTAGGATTATTTATTTCCAAGAGTATAATCGAAAAACATGGTGGGAAAATATGGGGAACTAATGATACAATTAATGGCGAAACTAGAGGGTCAACGTTCTCATTTAGTCTTCCTATCTAGTAATTGTTTATTTATTTCCAATAATGTAACTTTTCGGCGCCGAAAAATTTAGATATATTAAAATTTTATATAAACTTCATAGATCAATATTTAATGTCTAATTTTCTTATGGATTACAAATAATAATTTGTTAACCTACTGCTAATGCACAAAATATATTCTTGAATTTCAGGAGGAATAGCTAATATTGATTATACAGTAATTACAAGCCTATCGTATTGAAAGCTCTAAAAATTACAATCCATTTAAAATTTAAAGTTGCATTTTTAATTATAGAAAAAAAGATCCATTACGTTAATTGGAAAAGGAAATACAACTTGATTGAGCTATTTTTCTAAAGCAATTCATAAATCAGAGAAATAAAATGTTAGTTAGTGAAGGATAGTAAAAGTAAATGGTTTAATTACTTGGCTATTAGGGAGGATCCGACGATTGGACTTCTATACTATATAACAAAATGTTAGTTCCAGTCACTCGACCTTCTGCTACTGCTTTATATTGTGTCCCTGTTCCAATACTTGTTTGAACAGATGTTCATCTCCTGGTTCAGGTATAGTTGGTAATATCCTATTCATACATTAAGAGGTAAATTATTGTTTAAATATAAGCGTAGTGTAACCAAAAAATATTCAAGTTAGTATAATTGAGAATTACAATATATCGATTATTAACAAGTATAATTGATATTTTTAATATCAAAATACCTACAGCAAATTGAAAATTTGAAACATCTAAATAGTGCCTAACGGATATATTAATTTTACTAACCTTTATAAATTATATTTTACAGAAATTATCATGACAAAAGTCAATTATGAAATAGACATAAATGCTCCATTAGAACAAGTATATGAATATTATACCAATCCGGATAACATAAAGGAAGCATGGCCACAGGATATTGTTAAGGAATCACAATCACTTTCAGATTCGGAAAATGAAGAAGGGTCTGAAATGAAAGTAAAAGGTGAATACATGGGAAGAGAAGATGAGAT
>Ga0126314_10000784_pt1 | contig 15115 bp, 14 predicted proteins | sample Plot105B_FD_92535 | JGI IMG/M metagenome (GOLD analysis project Ga0126314, IMG submission 92535) | Serpentine soil microbial communities from UC McLaughlin Reserve, CA, USA - Plot105B | ecosystem: Environmental > Terrestrial > Soil > Grasslands | place: USA: UC McLaughlin Reserve, Lake County...
GCGACGATCGCCTCGATCGCCACCGGCGTGCCGGGCAGGCCCCCGTAACCCACGAGCTGGTCGACGGTCGTGCCCTCCGGCAGGTCCATGACCAGCGCGTGCTGGGTACCGTCGGCCAGCTGCACGGTCACGCGGTAGGACTGCGCCGAGGCGGGCACGGTAGCCACCGTGGCGGCGACCACGGCCAGCACCAGGGCTACAGCAAGGGCTCGAAGGAACTTTTTCACAAGAACAGAGTCATTCTGGCCTAATCAGGGTCGTTTTGGGTCGAATTCGACTATCGCCGCGGCCGAGCGAAACCGCCACTAGCCAAAGGTCGAGGATCGACCCAGTCCCGCAGTTCAGCTTGCGAGCAGCGCAACGACGGCGCCGAGCGCGAGAAAAGGGCCAAACGGAAGCGCCATCTTCCCTGCCGCGCGGCCATGGCGGGCATAGAAGTAGACCGCCAGCGGCCAGATCGCGAACACCGCGACGATGAAGGCGACCACGACGTTCTCCCCCAGGCCGGCGCCTAGGAGGAGACCGAGCTTCACGTCCCCGTATCCAAGTCCGCCTGGCTTCAGCAACGCGGCGATCACAAGCACAACGGCGGTGCCCAGCGAAGCGACGATCCACTCCACCGCCTGGTCTGGAAACAGCGCGAGCTGCATCACCAGCACGACGGCGAACGAGGGCAGCACGATGCGGTTCGGAAGAATCCGCTGCTCGATGTCGATCGCGGCGAGAAGGGCGAGCGCGGAGACGAACACCACTCCGACGAGCGCGCGCTTGTCGGGGCCGAAGTGAGCCACCACAAGTCCCGCCGCGACTGCGGCTGCGACGGCCGCGCCGGTACGAACCCGCGGAGACAGACCAGACACCGCCGGGCCGAGCGTGACGCCGCTTACCGCCTGAGCCGCCTCAGCCATGGCCGCGCCGCCCCGCTCCGGCGTAGGCCTCGCCGACGCGCGTGGAGAGCTCGTCGAAATGGCCCCATTTCGAGATCAAGGGCACCCCAGCCGCCGGCGAGCTCCGCTCCTGATCGACCACGAGTACCGCCCCCACCGGGTCCGGCAGCGCCCGAAGCGAGGCCGCAGCCCGCGCTGCCTCACCGACCGAGCGACTCGCATCGATCACCGCCACATCGGTCCGCAGCCGGTGGACCTGCTCGAGTAGCTCCCGAGGCCGGTCGCACGATTGGACCGAGTAGCCCTCGAAGGAGAGCAGGGCTGCCGCGACCCGCAGGAACCGCACGTCGGTCCCCACGAGGAGCACCCTCGCCGGCCGCAGCGGGACCACGTTCGAGGCTCGGCGCGCATCAGAGACCGCCAAGGCTCACCTCCAGGCGGTTGCCCGGCTGAATGCCGCGCCGCTCGGCCTCGCCCGCGGGAAGCTCGAGCACCGCGCGCGCGCCGCGCTGGCCGGCCATCCGCCACGGACGCATGTGCGGCCTGACGCTCAGCACATTGAGCTGCGGGTCGAGGAAGATGGCGTCGATCGCGAAACGCATGAACCAGGTGTGGATCGCCGGCGCCGGGCGGATCAGAATTCCGTGCCCTTCGTCCAGCTGCTTGCGACCGAGCAGTCCGCGCATGCGCGTGAGCGGGGAGTCCGCGAGCACGCAGCGCTCGCAGACGACCGGCCCGTCGAGGTTGGCGATGGTGACGGCTTTTGCCATGCGAGGACAGTCTCCACCGCGCGCCTGAGGCCGTCGCTCGCCGAACGTCTAGGCCAGGACTAGACCTTCGACCGGTCCGGGTGCCGAGAGCCGGGCATACGTTGGCCAACAGGCAGGCGAGGCTTCGCCCGCCACCAGCTGAGACCACGCGCCGCAGGATGGCGCCGGAGGAGCGTTCGAAGGAGGTGACAAGCACATGCTCAAGCTGCAGATGAAGCTCATCGAGCGCCTTCGCGCGCTTCAGGAGCGCGAGGAGGGTCAGGCGATGGTGGAGTACGCCCTCATCCTGGCGCTCGTGTCGGTCGCGGCTGTCGCCACGCTGGAACTCGTTGGTACTGGCGTCGACGACACCCTGAACACGATCCTCGGCGACCTCTAGCCGAAACAAGCCGCTGCCCCGTTCGGCTTTCGCACGGACGGGGCAGCGCGCGCACTTACTGCACACATCAACTTACTCGCCTTCAAACGACCGCAACAACACCGAGATCAAATGAGCTACCTGGATCAACGAGCTCCTCAGCACGAGGCCGGCGCCGCGCTGGTCGAGTTCGTGCTCGTGCTGCCGCTCCTTCTGGTGCTGCTGCTCGGCATGCTCGATCTCGGCAAGGCGTTCAACTACTGGATCGACGAGACGCACCTGGCCCATGAGGGTGCCCGCTTTGCGGCCGTGAACAGGAACCCCGGACCCGGCGCGAGCCTTCAGGAGTCGATCAAGTCACAGGCGGACTCGGACGAGCTGAAGGGCGCGATACAGGTCTGCATCAGCTTCCCCGGCGGGGGCGCCGTCGTAGGCGAGCCGGTCGAGGTGAAGGTGACCTCGAAGTACACCTTCCTCGGCTTCATCGCGGACCGCCTCGACGTGACAGACAAGGACATCACCACCACGTCAACCATGCGCCTGGAACGACCACCCACGAATCTGACCGCCGGCTGCGCATGAGCGCGCCGATCCCCGACACCACGACCCCAGCAACAACCGAGGAGTGACGATGCAAACCGTTCAGAAGCCGAACCCGCCCAAGCGGCGGACGCCTCGACGTGACGCCCGCAAGGTGCTCTCGACCCGCGGCGGAACCACGGCTGTGGCGGTGGTCAGCGCGCTGCTCGCCGCCGGTGTACTGATGATCTTCCTGAGCCAGTACCGGGACAGCGTGGACGTCGCGGACGACGTCTCGACGGTGCTTGTGGCGAAGAACCTGATCGAGAAGGGCAGTCCAGGTGACGTGGTCGCCGAGGACGCGCTGTTCCAGACGACTCAGGTCCAGAAGGACGATCTCAAGGACGGGGCGATCTCGGACCCATCCAGCCTCAAGGGCAAGATCGCGACGACGGACGTCTTCCCCGGTGAGCAGCTGGTCTCGAAGGAGTTCGTCAACGCGACGCCCAGCATCATCAACCGCCTGCGCGGCTTCGACCGCGCCATCGCCGTGCCACTCGATGAGGCCCACGGCATGATCGGCAACATCAGAGCGGGCGACCACGTGGACGTGCTCGCCGGAATCGGACTCCAGCAGGGCGGGGGCGAGAACCGCCGGGCGACCACCCGGGTGATCGTCCACGACGCGTACGTCCTGAGGGCTCCCGACAAGCCCGCGGCCGGTGCCGGCGGCGGCGGTCCCGGAAGCACCAAGCCCGTGGTGCTGCGCGTCTCCGACCGTCAGGCCTCCCAGATCGCGTTCTCCGCGGACATCGGCAAGGTCTGGCTGATCGCGCGTCCGAAGGTCGGGGCCAGGGAGAGCCGGGTGCCCGCCACGGACCTTCAATCGCTGGCACTTGGCGTCGGCGCCAAGGCGCTCAAGCAGGCCGACCAGTACCTCGGCGACCTCAACCAGGGGCCGGGCCAGTGACGCCCGTCAGCGTGATCGTCGCACTCGACTCCACGGTCGATGCGGCTGCCGTCGAGGCGGCGCTTGTGGGCGAGCACGTCCAGGTGCTCGGGTTCGTGCACGGGCTCGAGGACGACGCCAACCCGCTTCAGGACAGTCCCTCGGACGTGCTCGTCGTGGCCTGCACCGAGCCGTCCGAGGATGCGGTGGCCTTCATACGCGGTGCGTGTGATCGCCGGCCCGCGCGGCCGGTGGTAGTGCTCACCGGCGCAGCCGAGAACGGCAACGTCGCGCGGGTGTTCGAGGCCGGCGCTGACGATCTCGTTCGGCTGAGCGAGGAGGATTGGTGGAGCTCGGACGAGCTGTCGGAGCACCTCTCGTTCGTGCTCGAGAAGGCCGTCGCACGGAGGGCCGGGACCCCGACCGCGACGACTGATGGCGGCCGGCTGATCTGCGTGCTGGGTCCGAAGGGCGGCATCGGAAAGACGCTGACGGCATCGAACCTCTCCGCCAGCCTTGCCGAGAGAGGGGCGACCGTCACGGTCGTGGACGTGGACCTCCAGTTCGGCGACGTCGGTCTTGCGCTGGGACTCAGGCCGGACCGCACGATCTACGACCTGGCGCGCTCGGCAGGCTCAATCGACGCGGAGAAGCTGGACGCCTATCTGGCGACGCACGGCTCGGGCGTCCGAGCGTTGCTCGCCCCGACGCGCCCGGATCAGGCCGGGGCGGTCACGCCCGACCTGCTGGCCACCGTCTATCCGGTCCTGCGCTCGATGAACGACTACGTGATCGTCGACACGCCGCCGGGATTCACCCCCGAGGTGATCACCTCGATCGACAGCTCCTCCGACATCTGCCTCGTCGGCATGCTCGACTCGCTGTCGCTGAAGAACACCAAGCTCGGCCTCGAGACCCTCGAGCTGATGGGCTATGCCGAGGAGCGCATGCGGCTGGTGCTCAATCGGGCGGATAGCCGCGTGGGGATCACCCCGGCAGACGTCGCGGAAATCGTGGGTCGCACCCCTGACGTCCTCGTGCCGAGTGCCCGCGACATAACGCGGTCGGTCAACGAAGGGATTCCGATCGTGCAGGCGCAGCCACGTTCCGAGGCGGCGCGCGCGTTCCGCTCGCTTGCGGCGCTCTACGGGCGAAGCGACAACGGCAAGGTGCCCTCGAACGGGCGCCGGCGTCCGTTCGGGATCGGGCGGAGGTAGTACGCCGTGGACCTCCAGCAGAGACTCGGTGCGGCGCGTCCGTCCGGAGGGGCGAGCGACAACTTCGACGAGGTGAAGAACCGTATTCACCTCGCTGTCATCGGCGAGCTCGGTCCGCAGCTGTTCGCCGCAGATGCGGATCCGGAGGCGGTGCGTGCGCGGGTCGCGATCGACATCCGAGGCCGACTCCAGCAGGAGACCGGAATCGCACGTGAGGACCGCGAGCGTCTCGCCGAGGAGATCTCGGACGACATCCTTGGCCACGGTCCGCTCGAGCGCCCGCTCGCCGACGACACCATCACCGAGGTCATGATCAACGGCCCGCACGACATCTGGATCGAGCGTGCGGGACGCCTCCATCCCACTCCGATCCGCTTCAACGACGAGTCGCACCTGCGGCGCATCCTCAACAAGATCGTCGCCCAGGTTGGCCGCCGTATCGACGAGTCGTCGCCGATGGTCGACGCGCGGCTGCCCGACGGCAGTCGTGTGAACGCCGTGCTGCCGCCGCTCTCGCTCAGCGGTCCCCTGGTCACGATCAGGAAGTTCTCGAAGAAGCGGCTCGACCTGGGCGACTTGGTGCGGCTCGGGACACTCGATCAGCCCTCGGTCGACTTTCTCGAGGCGTGCGTGCGCGCGGAGCTGAACGTCCTCGTGTCGGGTGGGACAGGGTCCGGCAAGACGACGCTTCTCAACGCCATGTCGACGGCTATCCCGAACCAGCAGCGGATCGTCACGATCGAGGACGCGGCGGAGCTTCGTCTGAACCAGCGCCACGTGCTGCGCCTGGAGTCACGCCCGAAGAACATCGAGGGCGAGGGCGAGATCCCCATCCGGGCACTCGTTCGGAACGCCCTCCGTATGCGCCCGGACCGCATCATCGTCGGGGAGGTCCGCGGCTCGGAGGCCCTGGACATGCTCCAGGCGATGAACACGGGACACGACGGCTCGCTGTCCACGATTCACGCCAACTCGCCCCGGGACGCCCTGGCACGCGTGGAGACGATGGTCTTGATGGCGGGTTACGACCTGCCGGTGCGCGCGATCCGCCAGCAGGTGGCCGCGGCTCTGGACCTGATCGTCCAGCTAGAGCGCATGCACGACGGCTCACGAAAGGTCACTGCGATTACCGACGTCGGTCGCATGGAGTCCGACGTCGTGACGATGCAGGACATCTTCGAGTTCAGGATGGAGGAAGTCACCGAGGACGGACGGGTGGTCGGGGCGCTTCGACCAACAGGCCTTCGGCCGGGGTTCCTCCCGAAGTTCGAGAAGCATGGAGTGGAGTTCAACCCGGACGGCTCGAGCAACGGCCGGCCGCCCCAGCGGCCCGTCATCCAGGGCCAGGTCTGATGAGGGCATCGGCCCGCCTAATCCTGATCGTCACCGGGCTTCTCCTCGTGCCGGCGGCGGCCGGCGCGGACGGAGGGCTGAAGCTCACGCCGGTCGGAAAGCCAAGGTTCCCGGACCGTACCTACGCACTCACACTGCCCGCGGGATCGTCGGTCGATCCGCAGCGGGTTCGCGTCGAGGAGAACGACCGCCCGGTGGCCGGTGGGTCGGTCTCGCCCGCGAGCCGAGCAGCGGAGAAGCTCGGCGTCGTGCTGGTGATCGACGCGAGCCGGAGCATGAGCGGCCAGCCGATCGAGGACGCGATGGGGGCCGCACGCACGTTCGCGCGGCGCCGCAATCCCATCCAGCCCATGGGCGTCGTCACGTTCAACTCGCGGGTCGCGACCCTGCTGCCGCTCACCACGGACGGCGACACGATCGCGGAGGCGCTCGCATCCCCGCCGCCGCTCCGGCGCGAAACCCACGTGTACGACGGGGTCGACGCCGCCGTTTCCCTGCTTGCGCGGGCCAACCTTGCCGCTGGTTCGGTGATCGTGATGTCGGATGGCGCCGACACCGGCAGCGACGCCACGCTCTCCGGGGCCGCAGCCCGCGCGCGGTCTGAAGGGATCAGGGTCTTCTCGGTCGGCCTCCAGTCCACCGCGTTCAGGCCGGATTTTCTGCAAGACCTCGCTGCGGGCAGCGGCGGACGCTACTCCGAGGCCGGCGACGCGCACGATCTTGCTGCGATCTACGACCGCCTCGGCGCCGAGCTCTCGAACGAGTACCTCGTGCAGTACCGGTCCGTGCAAGGGCCGAGCTCGCAGGTCAGGGTGCGGGTCACCGTGGAGGGCGTTGGTTCGGCCACCACGAGCTATCGGTCGCCCGCAGCGGCGGTCGGAGCTGCGGCGCCGTACGAGCGCAATGACTTCTGGCGCTCCCCGTTCGCGCTGGTGCTGGTGAGTCTGGCCGCCGGCGGCCTGGTCGCTTTGGCCCTCATGATGATCTTCGCCCGGCCCGGCCGGCGCCGGCTGACCGAGCGGATGGCGATGTTCGTCCGGCCGGCGGACGCCGATTCAGAGGCTGAGCGTTCACCCGAGTCCCATGGCCTGCGGCTGGTGCCGACCCTTGAGCGCGCTCTCGCCCGTGTGCGCGGCTGGTCGGTGTTCGAGGAGGAGCTCGACGTCGCGCAGATCAAGATTCCGGCGGCCCAGATCGCGGCCATTGCCGCCGTCGCAACCCTTTTCCTCAGCTGGCTGCTGGTCTCGGCATCAGGGATGCCCCTGCTGGGCGTCGTGGGCCTGATCGGCGTCCCCGTCGCGGTCAGGGCGTTGATCCGGGCGCGGGCCAATAGGGAGCGCATGCTGTTCGACGAGCAGCTCGCCGACAACCTTCAGGTGATCGCGTCGGCCCAGCGGGCCGGACACAGCTTTCTCGGGGCCCTCACGGTGTCCATGCAAGACGCGCCCGAGCCGACAAAGAGGGAGTTCGACCGTGTCCTTGCCGATGAGCGCCTTGGCGTTCCGATCGAGGACGCCCTCGAGGGCGCAGCGCGCCGGATGGCCTCACGTGATCTCGAGCAGGTGATTCTCGTGGCGAGGCTCCAGCGGGAGACCGGTGGTAACACCGCCGAGGTCCTCGACCAGGTGGCGGACACCGCGCGCGAGCGCAGCGAGCTCAGGCGACTGATTCAGACCCTGACTGCGCAGGGCCGCATGTCGCGCTGGATCATCACGGCGCTGCCGGTGTTCCTGCTCGTGGTCGTGAGCGTGCTCAACCCCGAGTACACCTCAGTGCTGTTCGACACGGGGGGCGGACGGGTGGCCCTCGCGATCGGCGCAGTCCTGCTGACGACGGGATCCCTCGCCATCAAGCGGATCGTGACGATCGAGGTATGAGGAGACGGCGATGATCTTGACGGTGTTGGTTGCCCTCGCGCTCGGCGGCGCGGCCGTGGCTCTCGCTCTGCGGGCAGTGGCCATGCCCCGGATCGCAGCGGCGGCTCGAATCGTCGAGATGCAGGCTTACGGGTTCAGCCACGAGGGTCTGCCGGAGATCGCCCCCGACCGTCGCCTCGTCGAGTCGGCCGCCACGGCCGTGGGGCGGTTTGCGTCGCGGCTGTCGAGCCGCTTCAAGGAAGCCGAGATCCGCAACAAGCTCATGGCGGCCGGGCTCTACACCACCGCGCCCATGACCTTCCTCGGCTACCGGGTGCTCGGCTCGGGCCTCGCGTTCACCACGATGCTCTGGCTCGTCTCCGCCGGCAACAGCCTTGGGCCAAAGGCCATCCTGTTCCCGCTGCTGGCCGGAGCGGCGGGCTGGGTGCTGCCGATGACGATCGTCAGAAGGCGTGCGGAGCGCCGCCTCGAGCAGGTGGAGTCGGACCTGCCCGAGCTGATCGACCTTCTCGTCGTGACGGTCGAGGCGGGACTCACTCTCAACCGGTCGCTCCAGGTGGCCTCCGAGCGCTTCCACGGACCGCTCCGCGACGAACTGCGCCTGACGCTCCAGGAGCAGCGCATGGGCCTGTCGACGAATGTCGCGCTGACGAACATGCTCGAGCGTTGCGAGACGCCGTCGATGCGCTCGTTCGTTCGCTCCATCATCCAGGGCGAGACGCTCGGGGTCTCGATGGGAACGATCATGCGGAACCTCGCGGCCGAGACGCGCAAGCGCCGGAAGCAGCACGCGGAGGAACGCGCTCACAAGGCGCCGGTGAAGATGCTCTTCCCGTTGGTCCTCTTGATGTTCCCCTCGATGTTCATCGTGCTGCTCTATCCGGCTGTCCAGAAGATCTCGGAAGTGTTCGGCAGCTGACCATGGGCAAGCACGTCGTCACATTGATCTTCGTCCTGATGGCGGCCGCCGTCGGCCGCGAGGCGGTCGATGCGATCGGCGAGGCCGCCGCGGGGTCGCGCCTCGAGAGCTGGCTGCTCGCCGGTTACTCCCTGCTCAAGTTCGCAGTGGCCGTGGCGTTCACGGTGTTCGTGGTCATTCGCGGTCCCGCGCTGCGCCGTGCTCGGAAGCCGGTTGCCTATCTCACGTGTGCCGCCGTGATCGTGCCGGCGGTGCTGAGGGCGCCGAGCGAGACCGCGTCGCCGGCCGTGCTGATCGTCGGCGAGCTGATCGCAGTGCTCGGCTGTGCCTGGATGCTCGTCGCGGCGCTCGCTCTGGGGCGCTGCTTCGGTGTGCTCCCGGAAGCCCGCGGGCTCGTGACCCACGGTCCCTACGCGCTGGTGCGCCACCCGCTTTACCTGGGCGAGTTCGCCGCAGTGGGAGGCTTGCTCATCGCGTCCCCGTCGCCCCGCAACCTGGCTGCCGGCGCGGTCTTCGTGATCGCTCAATTCACCCGGATGAGCTTCGAGGAGCGCGCCCTGGCCAGGGAGTTTCCGGAGTACGCGGACTACGCGGGTCGCACCCCGCGGCTCGTTCCCTCGTTCGCTGGGCTCTTCCCGCCGAGCCGCGCTTGGCTCCCCGGCGAGAGCGGACAGGCGATGATCGAGTACACGCTCATCCTGTCATTCGTCGCAGCGGTGGTCGTGCTGACACTCACCCCGCTCGGGACGGCGATCTCTGACCTGATCGAACCCGTCTCAGGGTGGTTGTAGGGCCGTGGCTGCGGGTCGGACATGCGGCCGGCCGGGCGAGCGCGGTGCCGTCCTCGTCACGCTGGTTCTGTGGCTGCCGCTGCTGGTCCTGATGGCAAGCTTCGTGCTGGACGTCGCGAACTGGTTCGAGCACAAACGGCACCTTCAGATGCAGGCCGACGCAGCTGCGCTGGCAGGCGCGCGCCAGTGGGCCCAGCCGGCATGCGACTGGAGCAGCATCGACGCCACGGCGCACGACTACGGCGGTGACCTCTGGAACGCCCAGATAGGCGGGACCCCGGCGGAGAAGGTCCACATGCTCCTGAACTCGCCGACCTATCACGACCAGGAGAGTCCCGTGGACACAACCGTGGGTCCGCCGGGATGCGAGTCCGGGATGGTCGACGTGAAGCTCACGGAGACCGACCTGCCGTGGTTCTTGAAGGCTGCGCAGTTCGTCCCGTTCATCAACGCGCACGCGCGCGTCTCGATCGTGCAGGCCGACACGCTGTCCGGCGCACTCCCGGTTGGAGTCCCGGACCCTCGACCAGCACGCGCCCGTGTGACCTTCATCGACGAGGCCACCGGCGCGGTGTTGGGTGAGCGCAACCTCACGAGGGCGGGCGACGCGAACTCCCCTTACTGGGACAACTCAGGCGATCCTCTCCAACTCACGGTCGACCGCCCAGGCATTGGCGTGCGAGTGGCGCTCACCAGCACGAGCAGCGGCCCCTTCAGCTGCGGAGATGCCCTCGTGGACTGCTACGACAGCCAGTCTCCGAACAGCCCCCTTCTCCACATCCGCGGCTGGTCTGGCGCCGGCACCGTCACGCCGGCCGACAACCCGATCGCGCGCGACGTGCGCCTGGTCGGCGGCGCCACGTGCACGGGGACGTACTTCACGTCGGCTCCGTGCTCGGTAGGCGTCGACGCGGCGATTGATTTCGGCACGCTCGATCCGGTGGGCGCCCTCGGCGCGAGGGTCACGGCGAACATCGGCGGCAACCAGAACTACCCGCTCACGTACGACCCTGTCACGAGCCGCTGGCGCTCGCTCGTCGAGATCCCCGTGGCGGCCGCAGCAGGCCCCGTGTCGGTCAACCTGCACTGGGAGAAGCGGAAGGGCACGTCCGGCGGGCTCACGTGTACGAACGGGAACAACACCCCGTGCAAAGGAGACTTCGCCGCGGCTCAGCGCATCTTCTCCGCGAGCGACGCGCGCTCCGGTCCGATCCGGAACATGCGCGTCTTCGACACCACGGATCCTGCTCTCGACGGCAACTCGCTCCAGAGCTGTGCCACCTGCGCGCACGATCTCGTGGTCGAGCTGGAGCTCACACCGAGCCTCGAGGCGGCGAGCAGCCTCAACGACCCACCGGTGGTCCTGCGGCTCACGGGGAGCGGGAGCCTGACGCAGGCACTCGACTGTGATCCCACGAAGAGCAGGCTCGAGGATGAGATCGCCACCGGCTGCACGCCCAGCTACACGCAGAACGACGGGACCGCATGCCCGGACCACAACGTGCTGTGGAACACGCCACAGCCGTGGCCGTGCGTCAAGCGAGACACCGGAGCGCCGCCGAACAAGATCGCCGCGGGCCTCAACCTGAGGATCCTCGGCGATGAGAAGGCCAAGACCTGCAGCTCTCCGAACAACTGGGGGAGCTACCCGAACATCTCACCGAGCGACCCGAGGATCGTGCAGGTGTTCCTCACCTCGTTCGGATCGTTCGCCGGGAGCGGGAACGGCACCGAACCGGTGACGGGCTTCGCCAGCTTCTACGTGACCGGCTGGCAGGGCTCGGGAGGGGGCTTCACAAATCCCTGCGTCGGCCAGGGTGACGACGAGACGCCCGGGGACGGCTACATCATGGGTCACTTCGTCACATACATCCCCAGCATCGACGCCGACGGCAGCGAGGCGTGCAACGCGGACGAGGTGGGCGTGTGCGTGGCGGTGATGACCGAGTGACGCGATGAAACAGCTCTGGCGTCGTCTCCCGCCGATCGGACGCAGGCGCCTCTGGGGCGTGATCGCGGTCCTCCTGGTGCTCAACTGGATCGTGGCGTCGGCGGCGCTCAAGCACGATCGCGAGGCCACCAAGGTCTCGTACAGCGAGTTTCGCCAGCAGGTGCGCGCCGGCCACGTGGCGGAGGTGACCTCCGCCGGAGACACCATCGCGGGGACGTTTGCCGACGACGCGCCCGGGGGGCGCGCGGATGACGACTTCGAGACACGCCGTCCCGCATTCGCGGACGACGGCCTCCTCGAGCTGCTGGAGCGGCAGAGCGTCGACGTGAACGCCGACCCTGAGCCGAAGCCCCCGCTCTGGCTCACCGTGCTCGTCGGCTTCGGACCGGCGATCCTCATAGGCGGCCTGCTCATCATGCTCATGAGAAGGGGCGTGAGTCTCGGCCAGTCGCGAGCGCGCCGCTACGACCCGCGGGACAAGCTCGCGACCTTCGACGACGTCGCGGGGATCGACGAGGCCGAGGAGGAGCTCACCGAGATCGTCGGATTTCTGCGCGACCCCGAGCGCTACCAGCGCCTCGGGGCGGTGATCCCGCGCGGCGTGCTGCTATCGGGCCCTCCCGGCACCGGAAAGACCCTGCTCGCGCGCGCCGTCGCCGGGGAAGCCGGCGTTCCCTTCTTCACGCTTTCCGCTTCCGAGTTCGTGGAGATGGTGATCGGCGTGGGCGCGAGCCGGGTGCGCCATCTCTTCAAGCGGGCGAAGGAATCCGCGCCCGCGATCGTCTTCATCGACGAGCTTGACGCGATCGGCCGGATCCGGGGTGGCCGGATGGGAGGGGGCGGTCACGACGAGCGTGAGCAGACTCTCAACCAGATCCTCACGGAGCTCGACGGGTTCGCCGGTACCGACGGCGTGATTGTGCTCGCCGCCACGAACCGGCCGGAGATCCTCGATCCGGCCCTGCTGCGGCCAGGGCGCTTCGATCGCCGCATCGTCGTCGCCCCGCCGGACCGGTCGGGGCGCCGGCGCATCCTCGCCGTGCACACACGCGGCGTGCCGCTGGGCCCGGGCGTGGATCTCGAGGTCATAGCAGCCACGACCCCCGGGATGGTCGGCGCGGATCTCAAGAACCTCGTGAACGAGGCGGCGCTGACAGCCGCGCGGCGCGGTGCCGATTACCTCGGCTCGGCGGACTTCGATCGCGCCAACGAGAAGATCCTGCTCGGCGCGGAACGCCGAATAGCGATTCCCGAGCTGGAGCGGGCCCGCACCGCCTACCACGAGGCCGGCCATGCGCTGCTGAGCATGCTCGAGCCCGGCGCGGATCCGTTGCGCAAGGTCTCGATCGTGCCACGCGGTCAGACGCTGGGCTCGGTGATCCAGATCCCCGAGCGCGACCGCTACGGGCTGGACGACACGTACCTGCGCGGTCGCATCGTCGTCGCGCTCGGCGGGCGTGCGGCGGAGGAGCTCGTCTACGGCGACGTGACGACGGGCGCCGAGGCGGACCTGGAGATGGTCACGAAGCTAGCGCGACAGATGGTCGGACGCTGGGGCATGTCGCGCAGGGTCGGCCTCGTCTCGGTGGTGCCCGGATCCTCCGAGAACAACGCGGTCAGCTCCGAGTGGGGCGCGACCTCCGAGGCCACGAAGGAACTGGTGGACAGCGAGGTGCGCGCGCTGATCGACGAGTGCCACACGGCTGCGATCGAGCGGCTTGGGCGCAGCCGGCAGCGGCTCGACGCGCTGGCCGGTGCGCTACTGGCACAGGAAACGCTCGACGAGGGGGAGGCGTACGCCGCCATTGGCCTCGACCGCTCTGCAATCGATGACCCATCCATTAACAGAAATGAGCCGAGTGCTTGACAGAAGCGCGATCGTGCGTACGTTGGTAAGGCGGCACGGCACAAAACTTCCTGCTAGTCGGGCGGAAAGAATGGACTCGCCCACCTCTCCACTGGCGGGGCTTACTGATAGTCACAGGAGCTCAGATGGCCCTGAAGGTACTACTGGCCGATGATCATCGGCTGACCCTCGCCGGAGTGCGCCGGGTGTTGGACGAGTCGGGCGACATCGTCGTGGTCGGGGAGGCTTATTCGGGCTCGGAAGTGCTGCCGTTGGTGCGCGCTACGGAGCCTGACCTCGTCGTGCTGGACCTGCAGATGCCGAAGCTCGACGGCCTCAGGTGTCTGGACCTCATCCGCCGCCACCATCCACGCGTCAAGGTGGTGATCTTCTCGGCCACCAGCACGCCGGCGGAGATCGGCGCGGCGCTCCGGGATGGCGCAAGCGCGTACGTCCTGAAGACCATCAATCCGCTCGACCTGCCGGCCGTGATACGCCAGGCAGCAGAGGGCACCGTCTACTACTCGGCCCCGCCGTCCGCGACGGCTCCGACCGCCAAGGACACCGGTGACCTCACGGATCGCGAGCGCACCATCCTCGCGGCGGTGATGCGCGGACTCTCCAACAAGGCGATCAGCCAGGAGTTCTGGGTAACCGAGCAGACAGTCAAGTTCCACCTGAGCAACGTCTACAGGAAGTTGGGCGTCCCCAATCGCACCGCGGCGGCCCGCTTTGCGCAGCAGCACGGCCTGATCGACGCCGACGAGCTCCAGATCGCGGAGACCGCCTAGTGCTGCTCGATCTCCCGCCGGCAGGCGGGGCTCGCGGCAAGGCGCTCGCGGCTGTCGACGAGGCCGAGCGGCTGCTGACCGTTCGACTGCGAGCGCGCAGCCGGGCGGCCGTGGCCGTGGCCGAGGCGGCCGAGCGAGTCCGAGCGCTCCACGGGGCCGCCGAGATCGATCTGTGTCTCGAAGAGCTTGTCTCGCAGGTGCTGTGCGAGATGTGCGTGGAGCTCGACGACCCGCACGAGATCGGCTCGATCCTCGACGCTCTGGCGGAGCGCGCGCAGCAACACCCCCGCGTCTTCCGGGTTCGGCTCGCGCGAGGCGCGCTCGGCGCTCCGGAGTTGCTCGAGCTGCGCCAGGACGTCGCGACCCGCGGGTTGCTCACGATGGTGTCGGTGCTGGCGCCCGTGTCCCAGCTGTCCGTGTGGCGGCACGACCCGGACGCGGCTGCTTTCTTGCTTGCGCACACGGGCGAGCCGCTGTCGGCGCCCGAGCCCGATGACCTCGGACCTGACGATCTGCTGGTGTTTCCGGTGGCCTCGGGTAGCTCGCGCGTGCTCCTGGTCACTCGCGTGGCGCAGGAGCAGCACGTGCTGAGCGTGCCGGTGCTCGAACGGGCCGCGGCGGCTCTCGGCGCCGTGCTCGAACGCGGCTCTCTGCTGGAGACCTGCAGCGACCGGGAGTCGTCGCTCTCCGAGGCCTGCGAGCGACGGCTCGTTCGGATCGCCTTGGACCTCCACGACGGCCCGCTTCAGAATGTCGCGGGGATCACGGGAGACCTCAAGCTGCTGCGACATCGGCTCGAGCTCGCCACGGCGGGCAGCTCGGACAGTCGAAGGCTGCTCGGGAGCGTCGGGGATCTCGAGGCACGGCTCGAGGCGATAGACAGCGAA
>Ga0126314_10000785_pt1 | contig 15113 bp, 9 predicted proteins | sample Plot105B_FD_92535 | JGI IMG/M metagenome (GOLD analysis project Ga0126314, IMG submission 92535) | Serpentine soil microbial communities from UC McLaughlin Reserve, CA, USA - Plot105B | ecosystem: Environmental > Terrestrial > Soil > Grasslands | place: USA: UC McLaughlin Reserve, Lake County...
AAGGCTACAAGCTGATCAGGGAAGTTAACCTGATGATCGATGTGATCCCTACCCTGGCCATCAATGATGCTGATAAAAAGGCTTTGGTAGGAGAAAGTGCCTTTATCAGAGCCTATGCCTATTTTTCACTGGCAAAACGTTATGGTGGCGTCCCGTTAATTAAAGGTTCGCAGCCTTATGGGTCACCTGAATCTTTAAAAGTACCAAGAAGCACGGAGCAGGAAACCTGGGATTTTGTGCTACAGGAATGTGATCTGGCAATTGAAAATCTGGGTATCGAAAAGGGCAGACGCGCGAATAAGTTCAGTGCCTATGCGCTAAAATCAAGAGCAGCACTTCATGCGGCCTCGCTGGCTAAATTTGGCAGCAGGGCACCTTTAACCGGTGATGCGGTAACGCAAAAACTAGTAGGTTTGGATGCAAGCCTGGCGGCAGGTTATTATGACGCAAGCATTAAGGCGGCAGAAGCTATTATCAGCTCGGGTCAATATGGCTTATTCAGGCCAAACCCTGCCAGCCCTGCTGAAGCAGCCGAAAACTACAGGCAGCTGTTTGAAAATCCAAACTCAGCACCTGAAGAGGCGATGCTCATTAAGGGATATGCCCTACCGGGAACTAATCTTGGCCACAATTACGACATCTGGTACCAGCCGGCGCAACTGGCCAATGGCTGGCCTCACCCCGGCCGGATGAACCCGACACTTGATCTTGTAGACACCTACGAAAGCTATACTGATCCGGGTAAAAGCGCCCCGATCATCACTACCCAGGACGGCTTACCAGGCGACTATAATGGATACAGCGCAGGTAAAAATTATGTTCGGTACGATACACCAAATGACATTTTTAAAGACAAGGATGCACGCCTATGGGGAACTGCAGTGTTACCGGGGACCATATGGAAGAATACTCCTATCATCATTCAGGCAGGTTATGTAAAACCAGATGGCGAGGCTGTGATCCGAACAAAAGCAGAGATTACCATCAACGGAAAAACCTACCATACCTATGGTGCGGCCAATGTGACCCAATATTCTGGTTTTGACACCTATGGCGGTAACAACACCAGAACAGGATTCTCATTTAAGAAGTTCCTGAACCAGCAAAAGGCTGTGGTTTCGGGATGGAATCAAAGCACAACAGATTTTATGGAATTCCGTTATGCCGAGGTCTTGCTAAACTATGCTGAAGCAGTAGCAGAAAGCGGAACCGGTAATGCCGCTGCTGCAGCCAAAGCACTAAATGATGTACGCAGGCGTGCCGGTCATACTGTCGATGAACCCCTTACCTCTGAAAATGTGCAAAGAGAAAGAAGAGTTGAACTTTCTTTTGAGAACAAAAGATTCTGGGACCTGATCCGCAGAAGAGAGTTCCATACCATCTTCAACAACAGGAGCATGCATACCCTGCTGCCGCTGCAGGATCTAAGGGCGCTGCCAGAAACCAAGTACATCTTTGTACGTGTGGTAGTTCCTAATACCAACCCCCGGACTTTTGAGTCCAAAACCTATTACAGGTACATTCCTGGTATCGGTGCAAATGGTTTAGTACAAAACCCTCAGTATTAGAAATTATGAATAAGAACAGCATATTAGTTTTATTAAGCATTGTCGCGCTCTCCGCTATCTCTGCACTCTCCGCCTGCAAGCTGGATAACTTCGAAAAACCAGCTGCAGGGCTCTCCGGAAAATTTATAGATGCTGAAACCAATGAATTGGTTCAGCAGGACATCATCCGCGGCACCCAGATCGAGCTCAAAGAACACGGTTATGATCCGGTTTCTTCGCAATTTCTCATTGTAAAAACGGATGGTACTTACGAAAACAGTCTCCTTTTTGCAAATACCTATACCATCCAGCCGGTAAGAGGTAATTTCATTGCCGTTGATCCGCAGGATTTTAAGATCAGCGGACAGGCTAAACTGGATTTTAAGGTAGTTCCCTACATCCGCATTAAGGAAGCAAGCATTGTGAAGAATGGCACAAAGATCGTTGCCAGCTTTAAACTGCAGCAGAACCTGATCAACAATGTTAAGAAGATCGGTCTGTACGCACATATCGATCCAAGAGTGGGTGAACCCATGAGACAGGCAGCCGCGGAACGGGAACTCAATGCGGTAACCGACCCAAATGAAGTCTTTACTCTTGAGATCGACCTGCCCTCAAACAATACGGTGCTGAAACCAGGGAACCAGTATTATTTCCGTATTGGGGCTCTGCTGGATGCACCGGAAGCCAAACTGAATTACATATCTGCGGTTCGTATCGCTATTTAATCCTTTATGACCAACAGCCGTTCCTTTCCAAAAAAGAAAGGAACGGTTTTTTCACTTAAAACCATCCTGAAATGAAACTTAAAAGATTATCAGTGCTGCTGCCCTTAATGACGGCAGTGATCCTTTCCTGTTCCAAAAGCAAAGATACACCTGCAGAAACAGAGAAACCCATGATACCGGATCCGGAGGTAAAGGAAGTTATTTACGATGAAACCGGCTGTTTGTATACTTCTTATACCAACCTGGTTATGGCGGGTTACCAGGGCTGGTTTGCAGCTGAAGGCGACGATTCCAAGCGCGGCTGGTACCACTACCGCAACGACTGCGGTTTTCAGCCCGGCTGCGCCGCTGTCGATTTTTGGCCCGATATGGCCGAGTATACCAAAAAGTACCAAAGTCCCTTTAGCTTTGCAGATGGTAGCAGTGCCTATTTGTACAGCCCCTATGATGAGGAAAGTATAGACCTTCACTTCAAATGGATGAAAGACTACGGACTTGATGGCGTATTTATGCAGCGCTTTGTGGTAGAAATCAAAGATTCAAACCCTGAAGGCAAGCGTCATTTCAATAAAGTACTGGCCAATGCATTAAAAGCGGCGAAAAAATATAGCCGGGCAATCGGCGTCATGTATGACCTGAGTGGATGTACCAGTGCAGATATGGCAGCTTTGGAGAAAGACTGGGCTGAAATACAAGCTCAGTTCAAACTGTTTAGCAATGTAGAAAACCCTACCTATATCAGACACAACAAAAAGCCGCTGCTGACCATTTGGGGTGTAGGGTTTAATGACAACCGAAAGTATACTGTTGCTGATGTGCAACGCGTACTGAACAACGTCAAAGGGCCCGAAAAGAAGGTATCGGTAATGCTGGGTGTACCCTATTACTGGCGCACATTAAATAATGACACTGAAAATACACCTCTGCTGCACACACTGATCAGGCAGGCAGATATCATTATGCCATGGGCGGTCGGCCGTTACGGCTCTGATAATTACAACCAGGTAGCAGGTACCGTACTAGCCGCCGATATACAGTGGGCAAAGAACAATACTGTTGATTATGTGCCGCTGGCATTTCCCGGGTTTACCTGGGGCAATCTCCGGAAAGACCCCTCCCTTTACAATTCTATCCCAAGAGAACAAGGCAATTTTCTTTGGAAGCAGGTTTCAGGAGCAAAGATCTCAGGAGCAAAGTCACTTTATGTGGCCATGTTTGATGAGATTGATGAAGGCACCGCGATATTCAAATCATTGAGAGAAAATGAAGTTCCGCTAAACGGCGCGGGTAAGTTCACCGGCATCGAAAACAACCTCGGATCTGATTATTATTTATGGCTTACAGGGCAAGCTACCAACTGGTTTCATGGAAAGGGTGCTTATAGTGCAGTCAAACCTGTAAGGTAAACCTATTCATATATTAACTGAGAAAGGCCGGGAAATTCCCGGCCTTTCTCAGTTTAAAGAAACATAAAGCTCACTCTGAGTTAACCATGTGCCCTTCTCTTTTCGCCACATCGCCGCATAATTACCACGATACTCCGCATTTTTATAATTCCAGGTGCCACTTTCCCAGGCCAAATCACCAGTATCAGCAATTTTAATCTCCCCGGGTATCCTTTCAAACAGCGGACTGCCTTTGGAGAACATATATTTCCAGTCTGCCAGGATTTTGAGTTTGCCGGCCGTATGGCTTCCATCGCCTGCTATCTGCACAAAATCCAATCGCCAGTGTTTGGCTACGCCATCTGCATCCTTTCTGGCAATACAGGCATTCGAATCCAGTCTGCATGCCCTGATAACGACTTCATCAGATAAATTCATGAAACAATAATAGCAATTTTGACCTCAATAAACTGAAGGTGGCGGCTTAATTTTTTCCGGGATCAGCACAAAGCAGACAGGAGCTGACCTGATTTTCAAAGGTTGCTTTGTACGCGACTTGCGCCAAAGTTTTTGCAGTTCAGAAGCAGAATTGCAACGGTAAACAGGGACACTGCATGAAGCGCTGACAAAACCGGGGGATGATCGTTTTCGGTTCATAACAAAAAAGGTTATCGGAATTATACATTCTCAATATACACTAATATCATTTGGTAATCAAATTATTTACTAATAATATTAGCATTAAATTCCGGATCTGATTGCAGCCAATGGAAACCGGCAGCGACCCTAACGTCAAGCCATATATTGCTATTCCCACTTTTATGTTCAATGGAATATTGCTACTGGATGAGCATTAAACCTGATACTATTTTAACTACCTTGGCATCATTAGAATCTTTAAGCCAGGACATGTACAAGAATATCATCAGAGAGATTACTCCCCTAACCGTACACGATTGCTTTACTATTTTTTCGAGAGATAAGAGCGGGTTCGATTTCCCGTTGCACAACCATGAGGAAATGGAGTTGAACCTGATCATCAATGCCAGAGGAGCAAAACGTATTGTAGGAGACCATATAGAGGAAATTGAGGCCCTGGAGCTTGTTTTCGTAGGATCAAATCTGGCACACGGATGGTTTACACACAATTGCATAAGCAAAGAAATCAAGGAATACACTATACAGTTTCACAAAGACCTGATCGATGAAAAGTTCCTAAGGAGAAACCAGCTGAGTCAGATCAGGAAGATGTTCGAACAGTCAAAAAAAGGTGTACTATTTAGCCGGGAAACAACAGAAGAACTGATGCCCCGCATTACCGGTCTGGTCAAAAAACGTGGCTTTAGTTCTATCCTGGAGTTGCTTTCCATTTTGCATGACCTTTCCACATCAAAAGGATGCAGAACCTTATCGGACGCAAGTTTCACCAATGAGAACTATACCTATAACAGCCGAAGGATCGAAAAGGTATTTGAATATATGAACCTAAATTTTGGTAATCTGATCACGTTAAATGATGTCGCCAAAGTGGCCAATATGCCTGAAGCTTCTTTCAGCAGATTCATTAAGAAAAGAACAGGATACAGCTTTATCGACAGCCTGAATGAGATCAGACTTGGTCATGTATCACGTATGCTGCTCGATACGACTGAATCTGTCTCTGAGATCGCATTCAAATGTGGCTTTAACAATATGGCCAACTTCAACCGTACTTTTAAGAGTAAAAAAGGCTGCACACCAAAAGAATTCAGAAGCAACTATCTAGAAAACAGGGTATTTGTTTAAAATAGCCGCTGTATAAAATCTCTCAATTGCTCACGCCAGAACCTCCACTCATGACCGCCGGGGCTTTCATAACTTTCAAACCTGATCTTCTTCTCCCTAAGCATATATCCCATAGCCAAATGCCCCGGATAACGCGGATCATCTTTACCGCAGGCAATCCAGAGCAGCTTTATATTGGCGTTGACCGCTTCCGGCTTATTGAACACCCCGGGAATGCGTTCATTGATGTCAAATTTAGCATCACTAAGCAGACCCGAACTGAATTCGCCGATATAGCTGAACATGTCCTGGTGCTTCAGTCCTATAATATAGGCCTGCCCTCCGCCCATAGACAGTCCGGCTATCGCTCTTGAGCCTTTATCTGCTCTTATACGGAAGTTCTTTTCTGCATAAGGAATAACATCCTTCAACAACTCCTGCTCCAGCTGTTCAATACCTTCTTTAGAGCTCCCTCCTGCCCATGTGCCATCGGTAAGCCCGTTGGTCATCACAATGATCATGGGTTTGGCTTTGCCGGCAGCAATCAGATTCTCCAAAATCACATCCGCTTTGCCTGCAGCTTGTGTCCAGCTGGTTTCGTTATCGCCACCTCCATGCCTGAGATATAGCACAGGAAACCTGGCCGTTGCCGATTTACCATATTCTGCAGGAAAGAAAATTACCATACCCCTGAGCCTGTTTAATGCTGAAGAATGATATTTTATATAGCTGAGTGTACCATGCGGTATCTGTTGCACCTCATCAAATCTGGGTCGAGCTTCCGAAACTTCTACAATGCTTCCATAGATTTCGGTACCGCTCTTTACAACAGGATTGGCAGGATCTGTGACATTCAGGCCATCGGCACAAAACTGGTAGGAATAAATCCCCGGTGCAACGGGAGGTATGGTGACCTGCCAGGTCCCGGCTGTATCCTTATTCATTGGCATTGGCTTGATGTTCCATTCCCCAAAGATCAGTTTCACTTCCGCTGCATTTTTAGCCTTAAGTCTAAATGTGATACTTCTGTCCTGATGGACTACCGGTGAAAAGGTTACAGTAACCGGGCTCCACCAGCCTTGTACACTATAGTCGTTTTTTGGTTTTTGTGCCGAACTTTCAAGTCCTAAAGCAATCAGCAGCAATAATACAATCTTATGCATGACGATATATTTAAATCCGGTTTAAAATCCAGTGGCTTTGTTTGTTTCTGCCAGCCTGCAGATTGCCTGCACTGAGCTTGAGGAATTGAGTCCGTCTTCTGGTGTATTGATCACGTAGTCGAGCAATTGTTCTACAGATGAAAGCGCTACATGCATCCTGGTATCCGATGAAGCATAATAAATATAGACTTTACCATCGTCATCAGCGATCCACCCATTGCAAAAAGTCACATTCGACACATCACCGACCCTTTCTTCTCCTTCCGGAGCCAGAAAATATCCGGATGGTTTGTGAATGACCTTACACAAGTCATTTAAATCTGTAAGGAACATATACAAAGTATAACGCAATCCGGCGGCAGTATTCCGTACTCCATGTGCCATATGCAGCCAGCCTTTTTCGGTTTTTATTGGGGCAGGGCCCAATCCGTTCTTGGCTTCATAAATGGTATGATAAATACGTTTGTCCAGTACGGTTTCGACCTCTACCGTCGCATTTTCAATGCCGTCTGACAGACCAAAGGCGATACCTCCGCCTTTACCGGCCTCTATAAAGGCATCCTGCGGGCGTGTGTAAAAAGCATATTTCCCATTTACAAACTCAGGATGCAGTACTACGTTCCGCTGCTGCGGAGAGGACGTTTTAAAATCTGACAGGCGCTCCCATCCCAGGAGGTCCTTAGATCTGATGATACCGCATTGTGCAACTGCCGAAGACTGGTCGGCTTCAGATACGTTCGGGTCTTTGCTTTCAGTACAAAAGACACCGTAGATCCAACCATCTTCGTGCGCTACCAGACGTATGTCGTACAGATTTGTTTCCCCTTCCCTATGCGGAATGATAGCAGGTTTATCCCAAAATCTAAATTCGTCTATTCCATTAGGGCTCTCTGCAACGGCAAAGAACGACTTCCGGTCGTTGCCCTCTACCCTCGCCATCAGCAGGTATTTGCCATTAAATTTTATAGCACCTGCATTAAATACCGCATTGATCCCTATTCGTTCCATTAAAAATGGATTGCGCTGCGGGTTCAGGTCGTACTTCCAAAAGTAAGGGATGTGCGCGCTACTGAGAACAGGATATTTGAACCGCTGGAAGATGCCGTTCCCAAATTCTTCCCCCACATTCTTATGGGCAATAAAAGCTTCGTATTTATCTTTAATCTTTTCTAATCTCTTGTTGAAATCCATGATATAATTTGATCTTTTCTTAGTTTTCTAATTTATCCCACCAGGTCCTTTTCAGAATGAATCCGATCACGGCAATGGTGCCCAGCGTATAGATCAGGGGGAGTTTCATACCCAGGATCAGATACATGGGTAATATGGTGAGACAAAGCTGTGCAATCACACCCAGTACAACATTGAACATATCGAGTTTAAACCTGCCGTTGGGTTTGAAATCTGTATGTTCTGCCATGACCATCAGGCGAACAGGCTTCCAGAATCCCCAGGGCTTCACATTCCTGTAAAAGCTTTTCAGCACTTCAGTATCTGTAGCTGGTGCAGTGAATGTCCCGATCAGGCATCCGGCCATTGAAATGACAAAAAGCAGTGGGAAGTAATACAGGAACTGGATACCGCTAAAGAAATGAGAGAATACCAACGCTCCTGCGATACCGGTGATCATACCCCAGAAGAAACCGTTGGCATTGAAGCGCCACCAGTACCATTTGAGCATATTGGCCGCAATGTAGCCCCCATACAGGCCGGACACGATCCACTGCAGGATACTGTTCACATCCCTGGCAAAGAAGCCAAGCACAACGCCTGTTGCCACAACAACTATTCCGGTCAGGTAGTTCATGGTCATAATCTGTTTGGTACTGGCCCCGGGCTTTATATACTTGATGTAAACGTCATTAACAATATAGGCCTGTGCGGCATTCAGTGTACCGGAAAAAGTACCCATGAAGGCCCCCATTAATCCGGTAAGTACGATACCGAGTATGCCCACAGGCAGGAAGGAGTTAATGGCAGATGGCAGGATCTTTTCGAAGTCGGTACCCGAAGCTGAACCCAGGTCGAGCTGCTTATAGTATAGCAGGGCCAATACGGTAAGGCCGATCACCATGGTATAACGGACTGGCAGCAGGATGATCGACACAAAACCAGTCATTTTGGATGCTTCCTTTGGTGAACGGGTAGAGAGTACTTTCTGCATATCGTAATTTGGTGCAGGACCGGCCAAACTGGCAAACACCCCTTTAAACAGCATCATCATAAAGAAGATACCAAACAGACTATAACCGTCATCTTTTATTTTCTGACTGGCATCCGGCACCAGCGCAGACCAGTCTACATCCAGATTCCAGCCAAAAAAAGGATTATCCCAACCTTTCGGGATGATCAGCTTTTGATTTTGCAGGTGCGTATAAGCGATGATACCTATGGCTAGACAACCTATTGTCATGATAGCATATTTGATCACATCGCCCAGGACGATGCTGTGCATGCCCCCCAGCACGGAGTAAAAGGTGGCAAACAAAGTGAATACCAGACCATAAAAATGTGGCACATATTGCGGGGCCACATCGAAAGGGACATAGTGCTGCACCAGATTCCATGGAATAAAAATCTCGACAAATTTACCCAGCCCCACAAAACCGTAAGCAAGGAAACCAAGACATCCGATCAGTGCAAACACTACTGTAATGTTGTGAGAAGGTCTTACACCCCTGCCTTTTAATCCGAACCTTGTAGCCAGCCACTCTGCGCCAGTATCGGCATTAGACCTTCTGAGCCACTTGGCGAGGAACATCATGTTGAATACCTGATTAAATACTGGCCACAGCCAGGGAATCCAGATGCTTTTCAGCCCGTAGACAAAGCAGAGTGATACCATCCACATGGTACCGCTGATATCAAACATATCAGAGGCATCACTGAGACCCAGCATGTACCAGGGCAGTTTCTTTCCACCCATCAGGTAGCTTTCCTTATTTTCACGGGCTTTGTTGCGGTAATACCAGCCGATAAATACCATCATAACGAGGTAAAACACCAGGATTAGCACATCTATCAACTGTAATTTCATTTTTTTTCCTTTTTTTATTTAGCCGCTGCTAGAATATAATTACCTTATCAGTATTGGGTGCCAGTTCAATATCGGTGATCTTAAGTTTACCATCGCCGGTAACTGCCCTGCCGTCATTATATTTTCCTGATTCACAGTCAAATACTTTTAAGCTCTTCGGAACCGCAGCAGACCAGTTCAGTTCAATTACAGGCTTTTTACTTTCCTTTTTAGGATTGTACACATAGACAAAAGTACTGGCGCCGCATTTAACACTGTAAACTTCAACTTCAGGCAGTGTGGATTTTGCCTTTACAATGTCAAAAGAACCTTTCCCGGCAGCCAGCATCTGATCTGATATGGCGCTTATCCTTGCGATGTAACGGTCTGTACCACGGTCGTCAAAGAATTCCCACCACCACGACAAAGGCAGGATAGGTGTGGGTGAAAACAGTCCATACCACATTCCGCGTTTGAAATCACTGTCCATTTCTTCAGCAAAGAGGTTGAAGTTCTTAGACCAGTCATATTCATAGCCATACTCACCAATTACATAAGGCTTTCTGAAGTCATTGCTATATTTTAAAATATTAGCCGGCAATGCACGGTTGTTTTTATAAATATGTTTCTGGTTAAAATCTATGTTTTTCAGTGAGTTTAATCCCTCCAGGTCACGATGCGAAATGCTGGTGGTGATCAGGTGCCGGTATGGATCAAGCTGCTTCAGATAAGTACTCATTTCACCGTGCCATTGTACAATATCTGCTGCCGGGATTGGATTGGCAGCATTTCTGAACTGTACATTATCTATTTCATTAAAGAATTCCCATGCACCAACGGAGGCACTGTAACCCCATCGGGCGACAATAAAGCGCAGGCGGTTCCTGTACTGCGCTTTGGCTTGCGCGTCAACAAAGAACTGTGGTGTTGAAACGGAGTAACGGCCATGGCGTGCATCATGTGTACCCTCTCCTAGGGTCAGCATCATATATATTCCCAGTGAATCCGACAAGCTGATCAGCCTGTCCATCTTTTTAATGGCATCAGGATTAAAATATTCGTCTGAATTACTATACCTGCGGCTGTTGATGCCACTCTTCCAGTCGAGTGGCAGGTTCCAGGAGCAGATCCAGGTACGAAAATAATTGCCGCCATGTTTCACCAGCGATGGCAGCATATATTCATAATTGTATTGTTCCTTTTCATGCAGTTCTTTGAAGAATTTTGAATCATCTTCCGCACGTGATTCCCAGCACAGGTTTTCTCCTATGCCGCGGAAAGGTGTTCCGTTGTCGAATTTGAAAGTCCAGTTATCATGGTGATGCAGCATTCCTTTTGCTTTTGCAGGCCCGGAAGCAGAACTGAACACTCCGCCTCTTGAAAACGCAGCAGTACCACCCTGTTTTTTCAGTTCGAACCGGTAGCTGTACGTTCCTAGTTCCTGCGGCATAAAACGCGCCTTCCAAGTGGCACTGGCGCCGCTTTCACCAACCTCATAGTAGCAGGGTAATATTAGTTTTTTGCCTGATGGTGAAATCAGCAGCATATCGAGTGTTATTTCTTCCTGCAGGTAAGGATTTTTAAATTCTGCCTGAACGGTGATATCCCATTCTGCTTTTTGATATTGCGTTACAGCTTTATTCAGCAGTTTGTAACCAGAGATCTTGTCCAGGGCATGCACTTTATTATTTATTAAAAGCAGTCCTACAACGATAAGTTGAGAAATTTTGTTCATTTTGTCAGTTGTCATCGAGCCTCGGGAGACCGCAGATTTTAATTTATTTGATCACAACTAAGATACCTGAAGGCTAAAGCTGGTATTAATAGTATTTTAACATTTACTTATATTATAATACGTTGTCTTCAACTTTCCGGCTTTCCATTACTCATCAAATCGGATGGTATTTAATTTGATGAGTCCATCGTCGGGCAATTTTCTCCTGATCATAACAAAATACAAGTGATGGCTGCCGCTGATCTTTTTCGGAAGAGTGGCATCAAGCTCCATAAACTTATCAAAAGAACCTGTGGCAGGGAAAGCAATCCTGCTAATGACCGGACCAATCTGTGAATCCATACGAACTTCGATTTCTCCATCCTTATCTTTTGAAGCATAACTGTAAACAAATTTATTGATTCCGGTGAGGTCAATGTCTTTTAACAGGATATATGCCTGGTTACCTCCTTCTGACAAACTGTTACGAAATCTCGGAAAACCCGGATGAGCGTCTGCATAGACGGTCTGCAAAGTTGCGTCACGCAGATATATGCGGTCGGTGGAAGTGAGCGGCCCGGTTGCTTTACTGCCCTTATCGGTATAAGATGCTGTAAGTACATATCTGCCACGAGGCTCATCCGGATAGGATTCCAGGCTCAGACTTCCTGATTTTGCCAGAGGTCTCTTTGTTATTGGCTTCTTTTTGTCGGTCAGAGAAAAGATATACTTCACGATTTCCTTTGCGTCATCAACAGAGATCTGAGGATGGGCACTCATGGCATGCACTTTACCCCAATTGCCACCACCGCCTTCAATGATCTTTTTACTCAACTGCTGCAACGCCCCTTGCTGTGTCTTATATCGACCGGCAATTTGGTTGAAACTTGGACCAACGGCTATGGCACTGATCTGATGGCAGGCCTTGCAGTCGCTTGCTGCCATCAGGGCCTTTCCTGAATAGGCCGGTCCTGTAACCGCAGACCTGCCATCTGCGAGCGGCTCGGGCTGGTACACATAAGAAACGCTAATTCTTTTAGGATCTGTCTGCTTGTCTTCCCGGTCTGAAATATTGATTTGATACTTAAACGGCTTGCCTCTCCAGAAGAATGACTTATTGTTCTGGCTGCCGATCTTCACAACGGGGGCGGTATTGCCTGCTTTTACCTTCAGTGTATCCGTTGATACTGCGCCGTGGTTATCGCTGACCTTCAGCACAACTTGGTACACTCCTGGCTTGGTAAACATATATCTGGCCTCGGCGGTAGATGCACTGGCACGCTTGCCGTCAAAAAACCACTCATAACTCAGCCTGTCGTCATCATCGGGGTCCATGCTACCCTGGCTGCTAAACTTCAGCATGAAGGGAACTGCTCCGGCAGCCGTTTTATGAATTTGAAAGATCTTTTTTTCGGCAGTGAGAAATACTCTTTTATCGAGTGCTGCCATGTCAACTGTATCTACAATGCTGGCTTTAGCTAAGGGGTTGCGGTTGCCGGTGTTATATTCGATTTTAACAAGCCTTGCGTCCGCATTAGCGACCCCGTAAACAGAGCCATATTCCAACATATAAAGTATACCATCCTTGCCAAAGGTCATGTCTATTGGCCTTCTGAAATCTCCGTTCGTTGCCATGAAGGCCTCATTTCTCAGGAATTTCTCTTCGTCATCGAAACGGACCGTAAAAACCCAGTTACGCATCCAGTCGGCCATAAAAAGTGTCCCATCATAATACGCAGGAAATTTATTCGGCGAAGCCGATTGCTTATCGTAGCTGTAAAATGCGCCTCCGATGACACATCTTGCACCTGAGCCCAACTCAGGGAACTCTGCCGATGCAGCATATGGGTACCAGATCATTGCCGGCTGGGCAGGAGGAAGATAGGTTAGTCCGGTATTGTTGGGAGAATTATTAACCGGGGCTTTAGGATCGAAGAAAGGGCCGGCAGTTTTGGCGGCAAAGTCCCATTTGGCGTAGGCAAAATTATTACCGGCAAAGTATGGCCAGCCATAATTACCTGCTTGCTTCGCCTGGTTCAGTTCATCGTATCCCCTCGGACCTCTCGGGCCGCCTACTCCGGCGTCAGGGCCAATATCTCCCCAGTATAATACAGAAGTTTTGGAGTTGATAGCGATGCGGTACGGGTTCCTTACTCCCATCACATAAATTTCAGGTTTGGTTTTAGCAGTCCCTTCAGGAAAAAGGTTACCCCGCGGAATGGTATAACTGCCATCTGCTTCCGGATGTATCCGCAGTATTTTCCCTTTGAGATCGTTGGTATTGCCCGCTCCCCGCTGTGAATCCTGACTATAAAGCTCTGGATCGGGGCGCTCGTCCATTGGCGAATACCCTTCTGAAGGAAAGGGCACCGAACTATCGCCGGTTGACAAATACAAATTACCTGCATTGTCAAAGGCGACTGATCCACCATGATGTGATCCGCTGTTTTTTTGTACCGGCACTTTCAACATCACCTTCTCGGTAGCTGTTTCCAGCATATTGTTTTTATTCAGTAAGAACCTGCTTAACTGGAAGTTGATGGGCTCTTCGGTCTGTCCGGCTGGTGCGTAATAAAGGTAAATGAACTGATTGGTGTCAAACTTAGGGTCGAGCGCTGCGCCGATCAGCCCGGTACCTCCACTTTTGGTAACGGGCAATTTCGCTGCAAGTACGCTTTTCCTGCTTTTCGCATCGTAAACAAATACATTACCCGACAGTTCGGTATAAACAATTCTGCCATCATTTGCAACGGCAAGCTCCATCGGTGAATCCAATCCTTCTTCAAGTATAGTTTTTGTAAATCTGTTTTGATCTGGCATCACTTTGGCGTAGGCTTTCGAATAATCCAGCGGTTTAGTCTCGCCAATGGCGTATTTTATTCCTCCGGAAAGCTGCTTCAAAAATACCGGATCTGAATAACTTTCATCAGTATGTCCAGCACCAGTATAGAAGGCTCGGCCTCCATCGTACTCATGATACCAGGTAATTGGGTGTTTCGAGCCGTTGGTTCCTCCGTAGTAGGAGTTTTCATCAAGGTTCGCCAATACTTTAATTCCAGGATAAAAAGATGTATAATTATACCATTCGTCTTCGCGTTCCCAGCGATCAGGTAATGCTTCGGTTGCAGGATGACTTTTATCAATCACATCAATAGCCGCCTTGCGTAAATTTGGATTATTGGGGTGGTGCGCAAAAAAGGCACCCATCAGTTGCCCGTACCATGGCCAGTCGTATTCGGTGATGGCAGCACCATGAATACCCACAAAACCTCCGCCTGCCTGAATATACCGTTCGAAGGCGGTCTGCTGAATGTTGTTCAGCACGTTGCCTGAAGTACTGTTGAAGATCACCGCACTATATTTGCTTAGATGCTCATCGTTGAAAAGGGATGCGTCGGTTGTGGTATCGACTTCAAATCCATTCTCTTTCCCTATTTTTTCTATGGCCGAATTGGCAAAAGGGATACAGCTGTGCCGCCAGCCAAGGGTCTTTGAAAAGACCAGCACTCTCGGTTTGGGTGGGGTAGCGAATGAAAGAAACAGCAGTAGTGCGAGTCCGCCAAAAAGGACAAGTGCTTTTTTCATGTGTTACTGCCAGTCTTTTAGTTCGTCCAAACTGAGCACATTGGGTGCCTGCATCAGTATATTGATCTCTTCGTTGGTGTTGAACTTAAACACCAGTTCTGACCAGCCCATAAAGAATGTCCATTTGGGTTGTTTTTTAAGCTGCTCAGCAGTGGGGTATTTCTGACATTCACCAATCGCAATTGGTTTTCCATCTGCCGCATTTACCATA